>Ga0209965_1000392_pt1 | contig 15631 bp, 16 predicted proteins | sample SalPon2_B_H2O_MG_FD_185707 | JGI IMG/M metagenome (GOLD analysis project Ga0209965, IMG submission 185707) | Salt pond water microbial communities from South San Francisco under conditions of wetland restoration - Salt Pond MetaG R2_B_H2O_MG... | ecosystem: Environmental > Aquatic > Non-marine...
GCCGGACTGTATCCGGCTATCGTCGGCTCCGTGATCATCATCGCACTCGTCGCCGTGTTGTCGTTCGTGCTCGGTGTGGGCACCTCGGTGTTCTTAGAGGAGTACACCGCCGGCGGCGGCCTCGTCGGGTCGCTGACGCGACTCGTCCAAATCAACATCGCGAACCTGGCGGCGATCCCGTCGGTCGTGTACGGGCTACTCGGTCTCGGCCTGTTCGCGAACCTGCTCGGATTCGGCTTTGGCACCGCCGTGACCGCGTCGTTGACGCTGTCGCTGCTTATTTTGCCGATCACGATCATTTCCGCACAGGAAGCGATTCGTTCGGTTCCAGATGACTTGCGCCAGGGCTCGGACGCGATGGGCGCGACGCGATGGCAGACGACCAAGAACGTCGTCCTTCCGGAGGCGATCCCTGGAATCCTGACCGGTACGATCCTGGCGCTCGGTCGGGCGATCGGCGAGACGGCCCCGCTCATCATGATCGGGGCGGCGACGACCGTGTTCAACGCCCCAGACAGTCTGTTCAGCAAGTTCAGCGCGATGCCGATGCAGATCTACGCTTGGGCGGGGTTCCCACAGGCCGAGTTCCGCTACGGCGTCGTCGCGGCGGGGGTCATCACCCTACTCGTGATCCTGATCGGCATGAACGGCACGGCGATACTGCTGCGCAACCGCGCAGAACGAGGCGAGTAATCATGAGCAACGCACGAGAAGACACCGACGAACGCACCGACCGACAACGAACCGACCGCGACACCAGCGACTCGCTCATCACGACGGAGGTTCAGACCGATGCGACCGTGGGCGAGCGCTCCGCGCCCACCGCGGTCGCCGCACACGACCTCGACGTCTACTACGGCGACGAGCAGGCGATAGACGACGTCTCGATGGAGATTCCCGAAAAGCGCGTGACCGCGCTTATCGGCCCATCGGGCTGTGGAAAGTCGACGTTCCTCAGATGTATCAACCGAATGAACGATATGATAGACGTCTGTCGCGTCGAAGGCGACGTCACCTTCGGCGGGAAGAACGTGTACGACGACGACGTCGACCCCGTCGCCCTCCGCCGGAAGATCGGGATGGTGTTTCAGAAGCCGAACCCGTTCCCGAAGTCGATCCGCGACAACGTCGCGTACGGCCTCGAGATACAGGGGTACAGCGGTGATATCGACGCCCGCGTCGAAGAGGCGCTCAAAGGAGCGGCGCTGTGGGAGGAGGTGAACGACCAACTCGACTCCTCCGGACTTGACCTCTCTGGCGGGCAACAACAGCGGCTGTGTATCGCTCGAGCAATAGCACCTGACCCGGAGGTTATCCTGATGGACGAGCCGACCTCAGCGCTCGATCCGGTTGCCGCCTCGAAGATCGAAGACCTCATCGACGACCTCGCAGAGGAGTACACGGTCATCATCGTCACGCACAACATGCAGCAGGCGGCTCGGATCTCGGACCGGACGGCGGTGTTTCTCACCGGTGGACAACTCGTTGAGTACGACAACACGACGAAGATCTTCGAGGACCCAGAACACGAGCGCGTCGAAGACTACATCACCGGGAAGTTCGGGTAGGTGCCCCGCAACCACTACCGGCGCCGACTCGAGGCGCTTCGTGAGGCCGTCCTCGAGATGAGCGCGCTCGTGGGTGATCGCTACGAACTGGCGATCGAAGCGGCGATCGACGGCGACGAGGCCCTCGGTCAGCGGGTCATCGACGGTGACGACGACGTGAACGAGCGCTACCTCGCGATCGAAGAGGAGTGCGTCGCGCTTCACGCGCTTCAACAGCCAGTCGCGAGCGACCTTCGGCTCGTGACGGCGTCGTTCAAGATCATCACCGACCTCGAGCGTGTCGGCGACCTGGCGACGAACCTCGCGGCGTACGGGAGCAACGACGGACTCCACCCAGCCATGGAGTTCCGCGGCCTCGCCGAGTCGGCCGGCGATATGCTCGCCGACGCGATGACTGCCTACGAGACGGGTGACGTCGACGCTTGCCACCGTATCGCCGCCCGTGACGAGGACCTCGACGAGCGCTGTCGACGCGCCAGCCAGGCCGTCTTGCGGCATCTCGTCGAGACCGACCGCGCGCGAGACCGCTCCTCGGAGGCGCTTGCCGAGGGACTCGATACGGTCTCCAGCGGTCTCTTAGCGGTTCGCGATGTCGAGCGCGTGGGCGACCACGCGGTCAACGTCGCCGCGCGGACCCTGTACATGATCGAGAACGACGACGAGCTGCTCTACTGACCGAGGCGTGTGTCACCGCCTCGTGTGTACCACCTGCGTGCCGGCGGCCACGTCGCCGAGTCGTCTGTCGCCGTCGGTGAGTACGGCGATCGCGGCGCCGACCAGATAGAAGGCGGCTCCGTCGACGGCTCTGAGCACCGTCCTGATCGCTGCTGCCCGAAGCGTGCACCGCGAGCCGTCACGTCCGAGCACCATCAGTCCGAAGAGCCGCTTACCGGGCGTCTGCCCGACGGTCCCCTCGAAGAGGACGTAGTATCCGAGGAACCACGTGGGACCAATCACCCAGAACCCGACGAGCGGGTTGGTGAGCAGCGCGAACATCGGAGAGCCGATGGGTCCGATGAACACGGTACTGAGCGGTCCGCCGAATACCCCGACGATTCGGTCGCCGACGAATCCGAGTGCGAGTACGGTGACGACGACCAGTGTCGAGACGAGGAGCCCGTCGACGACGAGCGCACCAAATCGACGCAGGAGACGGTTCGTGTCCGTGCCTGTGTCTGCGGGTGTTGCTGTCGAACGCATGCGCCGTCTGGCGCGTTCTGCAATAAAAGGTGATCGTCGATCGCACCGCACCTCTCACACGGGTGAGCCGGTTCGTATATATTACATGAATCTGATACGTATCCGTCCGTACCGCTACGCCCTCTGGGCGGACTGAACGCCTGTGTAGAGACGGTACAGACCTTCTAAATCGTGTATTCGACTCCACGCATCACAACGTATTAGTCCGTCAGGCGCGTGTAACTGATGATGGGTGATTCACTCGAGAGTCGGCACAGTCGGCGTGCTGTCCTCACCACGGCGGGTGCAGGTATCGCCGGATTGGCGGGGTGTACCGGCGGCGAGACGGACGGTGCGACGACCGGCGACGTCGACCCGTCTGCGCCGTTTCGAAACAAGACGCTGCGATTCTCTACGTGGAGCGGCACGAACGCGACCATCTTCGAAGAGGAAATTAAGCCAGCGTACGAGGAGAAGACCGGCGGTACACTCGAGATCGTTCCTGGTTGGGCCGAGATCCTCGCCAAGATTCGCGCGGCTCCCGCAGACGATCCCCCGTACGACCTGACGGTCACCGGCGACCGACAACACTACATTGGCCTCCAGTCGGACCTCTGGGAGCCAATAGAGGTCGAGGGACTCGACAACGCTGACCGGATCAAAACGCCCCTCCTGCGAGACGATCCGATCTCCGTTCCGGTCGCTTACGGCGTCATGTGTCACGCCTACGATGAGTCGGCAGTCGAAACAGAATTGGGGCCGTGGTCGGACCTGTTGACCACCTCGGAAGCCGTCACGCTCCCGGGAACGTACTGGTCGAACGCGATGCAGATGGGCGCACTCGCGTCCGAGGAGATGCCATTCGACGAGGAGCTGTACGGGCCCGACGGCCACGACGTGATCTTCGAGACGCTCCGGACCATCGACGCGGAAAAATACTACACCGGTGCGCAAGACATGTGGACTGCGATCCAAGAGGGTGTGGCGACGACCGGCCAGTACTTTTTCGCGTACTCACAGAAGAAAGCGGAGACGACGGACATGCCGATCGGCCTCTCGGTTCCGGAGGAGACTACCGGCTACATCGACGATTACCACGCGGTTCGCGGTACAGATCGCCTCGACATGGCAGCGGACTTCCTCGATTTCCTGTTGACCCCAGAGATGCAGGAGACGTACGCGGAGTCGTTCAATATGGGAATGGCGACGAAGAACGTCGAGTACCCCGACGTGACGGCCGAGAACGTGCCGCTGACGCCCGAGGAGCTGGAGAACGTGTCGTTCCTCGAATGGGCCGACCTCGCCGAGTACTCGGAGACCCTCACGGAGCGGTTCAACGAGCTCAAGTCTGAATGACCCTCCTCAAACTGACCGACGTGGTGAAGCGTTACGGCGACCTCACGGCGGTCGATGGCGTCTCGCTGTCCGTCGACCGAGGAGAGCTGTTGTGTTTGCTGGGCCCGTCCGGCTGTGGGAAGTCGACGACGCTTCGAACGATCGCAGGGTTCGAGACGCCCGAAGAAGGGACCGTTGAGTTGGCCGGTGACGACGGGCTCGAAGACGTGACAGACAACCCCCCGAACGAACGCGACACGTCGATGGTGTTCCAAGACTGGGCTTTGTTCCCGAACAAGAACGTACTAGAGAACGTCACGTTCGGGCCAAAGATGCACGGCGTCGAGCGCGAAGAGCGACGATCGAGGGCGTACGAGATGCTGGACGTCGTCGAGATGACCGACCACGCGGAGGCCGCTCCGACCGATCTCTCGGGCGGACAGAAACAACGGATCGCGTTAGCGCGGTCGTTGGCACTTGACCCCGACCTCCTGTTGTTAGACGAGCCGCTGAGCAATCTCGACCGACGACTCCGTGAAACCATGCAACTGGAGCTCAAGTCGATACACGAGCAGCTCGGCACCACGATGGTGTACGTCACACACGATCAGGACGAGGCGTTTACGCTTGCAGACCGGATCGCAGTCGTCGACGACGGAGCGATCCAACAGGTAGGCCCGCCCGAAACGGTGTACACGGATCCGGACGCGTTGTTCGTCGAGTCGTTCCTCGGAACGTCTAATTTCGTCGACGCCCGCGTGGCGTCGACCCACGGCAGTCGGGCGACGATCGAGTTCCCGTTCGCATCGCGGTTCGAGACGTCCGTCGAAGACACGGTGGCCGCTGGCGACGAGATCACGGCGTCGCTTCGGCCGGAATGCCTCTCCGTCACAACTGAAGCCGTTCGTACCGACGGAGCAACGCGATCTCGCGAAGGGCTCCGGTTCGAGGCGACCGTCGACTCTCGGCTCCACCGGGGCTCCCGATATCGGTACGAACTGATCGCCGGTGATACCTCGCTCGTGACGCACCGACGGATCGCGGACCGACTGAGCGTGGAACCGGGTGATGTGGTCTCAGTGCGGTGTGACTCGACGGACATCACGCTTTTTGATGACGATGGGAGGCGGATACGGTGAGCGCAGTCACACGCACGCGGGCCTTCGTCGTCGAACGGCCGGCAGCAGCTCTGGTTGCACCCCTACTTTTGTTCGATCTGCTGGTGTTCGTCGCACCGTTTGGGCTCCTGTTACGCATCAGCCTCTCGGAGCGACAGCCGGCACGGGCGTACGCGGAGGGAACCTGGTCGACGGGCGGGTACGAGTATCTCCTCGATCCGTCGAATACGCTTGCGTCCGTCCTCGGGTTCACGTTCGCGTTCGCGGCCGTCGTCACCGTCCTGTCCGTTGTGGTCGCCACGCTCTACGCACACGCCATGTGGCGAGCCAACGGAGCACTGCGGGTCGTGCTCACTGCAGGAGCACTGGTGTCGATGTTCACCGCGATCGTCGTGAAACTGTTCGCCGCAATACTCGTGATATCTCCCAACGGCGTGCTCAACACCGCCCTCGTTGGGAGTGGATTGCTGTCGGAACCACTCCAGCTTGTAAACAACGCTGCCGGCGCGGTGATCGGACAGCTGTACATCGTCGCTCCGTACTCCGTGTTGGCGGTGTACTCGGTGCTCTCGACGGTCGACGAGTCGTTATTAGAGGCAGCACGAGACCTCGGTGCCAGTGGACCCCACGCGTTCCGCGAGGTCGTGATTCCCCACGCCGTTCCAGGAATGCTCGTCGCCGGCGTCATCAGTTTCACGTGGAGCGTCGGTTCGTACGCCGCCCCGCTACTGCTCGGATCCGGAAGCGAACGAACCGCTGGAATCGCCGTATCCGACCTCCTGCTTCGGGAGTTCGACTGGCCGGCTGCGGCCGCACTCGCCACCACCGTCACGCTGTCAGTGGTCGCCGCGCTGGTCGCTGCCCACATCGGAGTGTCTCGATTGAAGGTGACGACCGATGCTCAGTGATCGGACGGCGACCGCGACGTTCCGGCTGGCGTACGTCGCCGTGTTCGTGTTCTTGCTCGCGCCAGTCGTCGTCGTCATCGCGACCTCGGTGTCGGCCACCAGTACGGTCTCCTTCCCACCCGATGGGCTTTCGTTCCACTGGTACGTCGCGTTGTTCACAAGCGAGCAGTGGACACGAGCGATCCGGAACAGCCTCGTCGTGGCGGCTGGGACGACGGTCTTTGCGACCGCTCTCGGCGTTCTCGGTGCCGTTGGAACCCGCCGTATCGATGGACGCATCTCGGACCTCATCGCGGGACTTTCGGTCGTCCCGCTTCTGGTTCCCGGCGTCGTCCTCGGCGTGACGCTTCTGGTGTTCTTTAGCGAACTCGGGCGACAACAGGAACTATGGACGATCGTCGCCGCCCACTCGCTGTGGGCGACGCCGCTCACGTACTCCGTCGTGCGGGCGACGCTCGCACGGTACGACTGGCAGCTCAGAGACGCGGCGCTCGATCTGGGCGCGACCCGCGTCCGAGCGTTCCGCGAGGTCGTCGTTCCGAACGTTCGGGCTGGTATCGCCGCTGCGGCCCTGATCGCCTTCGTCGTCAGCCTTCAGGAGTTCGTGATGACGTTGTTTCTCTCCGGCCGCGGAACCCGGACGGTTCCAGTGGTCGCGTGGAACTCGCTGCGAAACTCACTCGATCCGCTCGTGAGCGTTACCTCGACGCTGCTCGTCGTCGCGGTGCTCGTCGTCCTCGTCGCGGTCGGCGCTGCGGTCGGCCTCGACCGCGTCGCACGCGACACGCAGTGAGCTCACGCGTGACCGTCGGCCGCGACGCGCCGTCGGCCGACGCACCGACCGTCGTCGCTCGTGGCTGTCACGAAGCCACACGCGCGATAGAACGGCTCGAGGTCGGGATCAAAGCCGGCCGTCACCCACGACACGGCTTCGTCGGCCGTCCCGACGGCGATGACTCGCCGAACGAGCGCCGACCCGATGCCGTTCCCACGGCGGGTGCGACGCACGGCGAGCGCGTCGATGTGAAGGGTCTCGCCGTCTCGCCGCCTCGTCACCACCGCGCCGATGACAGCACCCGTCCGGCCGAACCGGGCGCACTCGACGGCTCCGTCTGTGATCCGCGCGGTGAGGTCCCCGAGGTCGGTCTGTAACATCGCCGCGTCGAGCACGCGCACGACATCGAGCGTATCGTCCGACGTCGCCGTCTCGATCGTCACTCCAGCAGGAAGGTCGGCGTTCGCGTCCGTCTGCTCGTCGCTCACGACCGACACCTCGACAGATTCGGCGTCTGTTTTGTGTGCATCGATTCGTCGTCGAGTCGTGACGGTCACCCGCCCTGGATCAGCCGAAGCAGCTGGACGCGGTCGACGTCGACCGCGGCGTCGCCGGGCACGGGCGTCCCGTCGACGAGGATCGTCGCTTCCTGCGGGTGGTATCCGGCAGTGCGGATCAGGTCGGCGTACGTGGCGTCGTCGTCGACGGCACACGTCTGTGTCTCGCCGCCGACCACCTCGACAGTCACCGGCATCGACGCACCTCGACGGTCACCGGCATCGACGCACCTCGACGGTCACCGCCATCGGCTCACTCTTCGAGCCGCTCACGGAGGAGTCCGTTCACCTGGCCCGGGTCGGCGCTTCCACCGGTGGCTTGCATCACCTGCCCGACGAGGAAGTTGATCGCGCCCTCGTCGCCGTCGTGGTAGTCTGTGACCGCCTCTGGGTTCTCGTCGATCGCGGCGTCGACGGCAGACGCGACCTCGCCCGCGCCGGCTTTCCCCAATCCCTCGCGTTCGATCACGGCGTCGGGACCGTCGCCGGCGTCGAGCATCTCGCGGAGGACGACCTCCTCGGCGTTCTTGACCGTCACCGCACCCGCGTCGACGAGCTCGATCAGCCGCGTGAACTCGTCGAGTCGCCCCTCGACGTCCGTTATCGCTAACTCCCGGTAATTGAGCTCACCGAGGAGGTTGTCTGCGACCCACGTCGCGGCGAGCTCCGGGTCGAACTCGGCGGCGACGTCCTCGAAGAAGTCCGCCACCGCCTTACTCGAGGTCAGCTTCGAGGCCGACTCGCGGTCGAGGCCGTACTCCTCGCGGAACCGTTCGCGCCGGGCGTCCGGGAGCTCGGGGATCGCGATCGACTTGCGCCAGTCGGCCACCTCGAGCGCCGGGAGGTCCGCCTCGCGGAAGTAGCGGTAGTCCTTTTCTGCTTCCTTCGAGCGCATCGAGACGGTCACGCCGCGCCCCTCGTCCCAGTGACGGGTCTCTTGGTCGATCTCGCGGCCGCGCCGGAGCACGTTTCGCTGTCGGGTAACCTCGTACGCGAGCGCCTTCGCTGCGCCCTTGTGACTCGAGATGTTTTTCACCTCGGCGCGGTTCGTCGATTCGAGCACCGACGTGGGCACGGACCCGTCTGTAGCCACCGCGTCGGCGTCGACGAGCGAGACGTTCGCGTCGACCCGAAGACTCCCGTCGCGGCTCGGGTCGAAGACGCCGAGGTACTCGAGTACCTCCTCTAACTTCGCGAGGAAGGCACGCGTCTCCGCGGGCGAGCGGAAATCCGGCTCCGTGACGATCTCCATGAGCGGGGTTCCGGCTCGGTTGTAGTTCACGAGCGTGTGGGTGGCCGACTCTATCGAGCCACCGACGTGTTGGAGGCTCCCGGGATCCTCTTCGATGTGTGCGCGGGTGATCCCGATGGTGCGTGGCTCGCCGTCGACGGCGACCTCGAGCTCGCCGTCCGCACAGATCGGGGCGTCGTACTGGGTGAGCTGGAAGTTCTTCGGCAGGTCGGGATAGTAGTAGTTCTTCCGGTGAAACGTCGTCGTCTCGGGGATGTCGGCGTCGATCGCCTTCCCGACTTTCACCGCCGCTTCGACGGCAGCCTCGTTGATCACCGGGAGTGCCCCGGGGAGCCCGAGGCAGGTGGGACAGGTCCGGGTGTTCGGTTCCTCGTCGTTGGCCGGCTCGGTCGAACAGCCACAGAAGATCTTGGTGTCGGTCTCGAGCTGGACGTGGACCTCCAGCCCGATGACGACCGCCGTCTCCTCGCTCACGGCCTGCGTACTCATTGCCGATCGGTTGTGAGCGGGCCACCTAAATCGTGTCGGCACACCCGTGGGGCGACGCGCGTCCGCAAGCGCTTATGTGAGTGGGCTCGACGCGTACGATATGAGCGACCTCCCGGACGACTTCGATTGCACGCTGACGAACTGGGAGTACATCTACGGGCTCTGTCGCGTCGTCTCGAACGAGGTGAAACGCGACGCGTTCGAGCCGGACGTCGTCGTCGCACTCGCGCGTGGTGGCTGGTTCGCGGGACGATGTATCTGTGATTTCCTCGGCCTCGACGACCTCACGAGCCTCAAGATGGAACACTACGTCGGCACGGCGGAGAAGGCCGACGAGGCACAGATCCGGTACCCCATGCCGGAGGGATCGGTGGCTGGCAAAGACGTTCTCGTCATCGACGACATCGCCGACACCGGTGGCTCGATTCGGCGCGCCGCGGAGTACGTCGACGAACGCGATGCAGACACGATCCGGACCGCGACGCTCCAGCTGCTCGACACCTCCTCGTTCGAGCCCGACTTCGTGGGCGAGCACCTCGAACAGTGGACGTGGGTCGTGTATCCGTGGAACTTCATCGAGGACATGATCGACATCATCGCGGGCGCCATGGCGCGTGCGGAAGTCGACTCGTTCGACCGCGAGGCGATCCGCCACCACCTCGAAGCGGACCACGGCGTCGGCCGCATCGAGATGGAGGTTGCACAACCCGGCCGGCTCGACGAGGTGCTCGCCGAGATGGAGCGACGTGGGGTCGTCGAGGCGGCGGGCCCCGAGACGTGGACCCTCGCCGAGTGATCCGAGATGCGTGACGACGCGGGCTCGGGCGACACGGACGACCCGACCGATCCAGCTGACGCAGCCGATCCGGCTACCCCGACCGGTCCAGCCGACCCCGCCGTCGACGCAGTGTGCGCGGCCTACGGGCTGAAAGACGAGCGACGAACCGGCTGGCAGCTCCGCGGCGTCTGTGACCCCGAGTCGGTCGCGGCGCACTCGTGGGGCGTCGCGTACCTCGTGGTGGCGTTCGGTGATCGGTTTCGCGACGAGCTGCCCGGCGTCGACCTCGACCGGGCGCTCCGGCTCGCGGTCGTCCACGACGTCGCCGAGGCGCTGACCGGCGACGTGGCGACGCGGGCAGACGGCACGGCCGACCCCGTCGACCGTGAGGCGAAGGCCGCCGCGGAGCGCGAGGCGATGGCGACGCTCGCCGACCCGCTCCCCGACCGGATCGCCGACGCCTTCGCGACGTACGAGGCCCGCGAGACGCCCGAGGCGGCGTTGGTGAAGGAGTGTGACCTCCTCGACACCTGCGTGCAGGCGGTCGTCTACGAGCGCGCGAATCGGTACGATCCTGCCGCGGGTGAGCCGGAGGCGTTCACCGAGTACGACGCGCTGGACGAATTCTTCGCGACGACCGAACGGCGACTCCAGACCGACGCTGGACGGGCCCTCTTCGACCGACTCATCGCGCGATACCGACACCACCGAGCGGCCGCGGGCGACGAGACAGCGTCGGCCGACCGGTGAAGCGTGAGGCGCCGCTCGTCGGGATCGAACGACACGCGTAAGCCGCCCCCGGCGCGATCACACGTGTATGGCAGACGGGACGCGACGTGAGACGATGGGCGATGACTGTGGGGACGTCCAGAACGATCGCGCGAACGCCCGTGACGAGCGTGCAGACAACTGCGATGGCGTAGACGACTGCGATGGCGGTGGACGGGTGCCGGCCTCCTCGCCGATCACCCGTCGCTGGTGCGCTCTCGACCGCGGGTGGCAGGCGTTGGCGCTCGGCCTCGTGGTCGTCGGCTTCAACGCCCTGGTGTTCTGATGTCGATCGCGACCGACGCCCGACCGTACGTCGCCGGCGTCGGGCTCCTCACGACCGGTGCGCTCGTCGCCTGGTTGGCCGGCCGGGCCGTCCCCGGACTCCAGCCGCTCGTCGTCGCGGTCGTCGTCGGCGCGGCCGTCGGCAACACCGTTGGCGTCCCGACGGTGGCCGAACCGGGCGTCGGCGTCCACAAGCTGGCGTTAGAGACCGGGATCGTCCTGCTCGGTGCGGCCGTCGCCGTGGACGAACTGGTCGCTGCAGGACCAACGGTGCTCGGGCTCGTGGTCTGTACGGTCGGCTTCGGACTGTTGTTGTCTGAGGCCGTCGCCAGACTGTGGTTTCGACTCGACGGCGTCACCCCGTCGTTGTTGGCCGCGGGCGCGAGCATCTGTGGCGTGTCCGCGGTCGTCGCCATCGGTCGCGTCCTCGACGCCCGCGGAGCGACGCTCACGTTCGTGGCCGCGACGGTCCTGCTGTTCGATGCGATCACGCTCGTGGCATTCCCGATCGCGGGCGAGTGGCTCGGGCTCGGCGGCCGCACCTTCGGCGTCTGGGCCGGCCTGAGCATGTTCTCGACCGGCCCCGTTGCGGCCGCCGGGTTCGCCCACTCGCCGGAGGCGGGCCAGTGGGCGACGGTGACGAAGCTCGCGAGAAACGCCCTCCTCGGTGGCGTCGCCATCGGCTACTCGACGCTGTACGCCGCCCGGTCGGCGACCGACCCGGAGGCCCGCCGCCTGTGGGCAGAGTTCCCGAAGTTCCTGATCGGCTTCCTCTTGGTCGCCGCCGTCGCCAACGCCGGTCTCCTCTCGCCGGCAGCGATCGCCGCGATCGCCGCCGTCTCAGACGGACTCTTTCTCGTCGCGTTCGTCGGGCTCGGCCTCTCGATACGGCTCCGGGAGCTCGAGACGGTCGGGCTCGCTCCCGTGGGCGTCGTCCTCGTCCACCTACTCGTGGTGAGCGGGCTGACGCTCGCGGCCGTCCGACTCTTGTTGTGAGTGGGTGCGTGCGGCCGCACACACCTAAGTGACGAGCCCACAGAGCAGACGTATGAGCACTATCGGCTTCATCGGCGGCAGCGGAATCTACGAGGCGTTGCCGTTGTCCGACGTCCGTGCGGTCACCTACGAGACGCCCTACGGCGAACCGAGCGATGCGGTCACGATCGGCGAGTTCGCCGACACCGGCCGCGAGGTCGCGTTCCTCCCTCGACACGGGAGCGATCACGGCGCTTCGCCGACCGACCTTCCGTACCGCGCGAACATGTACGCACTCAAGCTCGCGGGCGTGACTCACGTCTTTGCGTCGAATGCCGTTGGGAGCCTTCGCGAGGACCTCTCACCCGGCACGCTCGTGGTCCCCGACCAGATCTACGACCGGACGAAGCGACGACCGCTCTCGTTTTACGGGGACGGCATCGTGGTTCACCAGCCCTTCGCCGAGCCGTACAGTCCAGCGCTCGTCGACCATCTGACCGACGCCGCGCGATCGGCGACCGACACCGACGTCGTCCGTGGGGGGACGTACGTCTGTATCGAGGGGCCACAGTACTCGACGCGAGCCGAGTCGGCGTTCTACCGGGATCAAGGGTGGGACCTCGTCGGCATGACCGCGATCCCCGAGGCGAAGCTCGCGCGGGAGGCGGAGATCGCGTACGCCACCATCGCGGGCGTCACCGACTACGACGTCTGGAAGACCGACAACGAGGTGACGCTCCACGAGGTGCTCGAGAACGCCGAGGCGAACCAGGCGGCGATCGAGGCGGCGGTCGAGGAGGCGGTTCGCACCCTCCCTGCGGATCACGAGTGTGCCGCACACTCTGCACTCGAGGGGACGATAAACACCCCGACGGAGGCGATCCCGGAGGCGACCCGCGACCGTGTCGAACCGCTCGTCGGCGCGTACCTGTAGTCGTCGGGCGCTGTCGGTGACGACTGGTCGATCAATCTGCGACGGCCTCTGACTCGCCGGTCGCCGCCGCGGGATCGCGGATCCAGAGATCGCCGAACAGCTCGTCCTGCCGGAGGACGACGCTTCCGCGGTGTGCCATGAACAACAGTCCGAGGAAGGTCATGAACGGCCGTCCACCGGCGTCGGCCACCTCGGCGAACAGGACCTCTGCACGGCCGGCGTCGAAGTGCGGTCGCACAGCCGTTTCGACGTCGTCAATGACCGTCTCGATCTCCTCGTCGTGGGTGCGGTCGGTCGCCTCTCCGGCGGTCGGCTCGCCCTCGCGACGGAACTCGTCGCCCGCGTGGTAATCGAGCGTCTGTGTCCCCCGGTCGTAGCCGCTCGGTGAGGCGGTGGTGTCGTACTCGCGCGAGGACTTCCACCACGAGTCGCGCTCGGCGTCGCGTAGGTCACGGACCAGCTCGTCGAGCGTCTCTGGGGTGCCGCGTGCGCGCTTGCGCGCTAACCGCCGGTCCATCTCCGATTCGAGCGCGTCGACCGGATCGTAGCCCGGGTCGGCCGAGTCTTCGACGCCGCCTTCCATCGCCACCTCCCACGGCGCTGGCTCCGGCTCTTCGTCCGTGTCGTCGACGAGCAGCTCGTCGCTCTTCATCCGGAGGAGGACGCTCGCGTAAAACAGCGCCCGGCCGGTCGTCCGGAGGTCGACCTCGTCGAGTTTCGCCAAGAACGCGTCCGTCACGCGGACGATGTCGATGTCCCACGGCTCGATCGCCCCCTCCTCGGCGAGCTGGACTAAGATCTCGACGGGCTCGACCTCCTCGTCGCTCATCGCCTCCTCGTCGCTGTCGTCGGCCGGCTTCACGTCTCTACCGTCGTCGCGGCCGGACCCGCCAATCGAACCCACATCCGGCGTATCGCCGTCGCGGTCCGTCGTCAGATCCAGCGAGGGTACGCCGTCGTCGGGGTCAGTCATCTGCGCTCGCCTCCTCGCCGAACTGCATGCCGGTCACCGCAGAGCGGTTGTCGCCCTGCATCGTGACGCCGATCGCTCGGTCGGCCCGCTCTAACAGCGCCGAGCGGTGCCCGACTACGACGAACTGCGCGTCGGCGGCCAACTCCTCTATCATCTCACCGACTCGCTCTGCGTTCACCGCATCGAGGAAGGCGTCGACCTCGTCGAGCGCGTAAAACGGCGCCGGATTGTGTCGCTGTACCGCGAAGATGAACGAGAGCGCTGTGAGCGACTTTTCTCCGCCACTCATCGCCTCCAGCCGCTGTACTGGCTTGTCTGCGGGCTGGGCTCGCATCGTGAGCCCCTCCTCGAACGGGTCGTCTGGGTTCTCTAAGAGGAGCTCGCCGGTCCCTGCCGAGAGCCGCGAGAAGATGTCTTCGAAGTGGTCGTTGATCGATTCGAACGTCTCTACGAACGCGTCTTTCTTCTCTGCTTCGTACCCCTCGATGCGCGACTCGATGCCGTCTCGCTCTTCGACGAGCACGTCACGACGTTCCTCGAGTTGTTCGAGCTCGGCAGCCGCCTCGTCGTACTCGTCTATCGCGAGCATGTTCACGGGTTCGAGCGCCTCCATCTCTGATTCGAGCGACTCGATCGTCGACTCGACGACGTCGAGGTCGGGGATCGCGTCTGGGTCGTACTCGCCGACCTGCGACTCGAGTTCGTCGACCTCCCACTCGAGCCGGCCGCGTCGGTCGGTCAGCTCTTCGAGCGTCGACTCCGCATCCGTAACGAGCGACTGCTGTTCGTCGCGGCGCTGTTTTGCAGCCTGTATATCCTCTCGCAGTGACTCACGCTCCGCCTTGAGGTCGGCGAGCTCGTCTTCGAGGTCGGCGATGGCCTCGCGTTTCGTCTCGAGGGTCGCCTCCGTCTCTTCGATCGCCGCCTCGTGGTCTTCGATCGCCGCCTCGGCCTCGGCTTTCGCGTTCTGTGCCTCCTCGACGGTGTCGTGGAGGTCGTCGACGGCGTCTTCGGCGTACGACTGTTCGAGCTCCAACTCGGTGAGTCGGCCGTCGAGCTCGGTGGTTCGTTCTTCGAGCGTCGTGATCTCCTCGCGGAGCTCGTCGGCCCGCGCCGACAGCGTCGGGATCTTCGAGTCTTCGAGCGCCGCCTCCAGCTCCTCTTTGTCGGCTTCACGGTCGGCTATCGTCTCGTCGACCGACGAGAGACGCTCGTCGAGTGCAGTCATCTCGGATTCGACGTCCTCGCGTGCGGTCGCGAGCGACTCGAGGTCGTCTTCTAACTCCTCGATCCGGTCCGTGGTTTCCTCGAGGTCACGCTCTGCGCGGTCGACGTCAGCTTCGAGCGACCGGACCCGCTCTGTGGCCTCGGCTTTCCGTTCACGGGCGTCGTCGATGTCGGCGTCGAGTTCGTCGATCGTCGCCTGAAGCGTCTGGCGTTCGTCTTCGAGTGTCGCGATCTCGGTCGCGAGCCGTTCGAGCTTCCCCCCGCCAGCACTGGTGAACGAGTATCGCGAGCCGCCCCCAGAGCCGCCGGTCATCGCACCCGACTTCTCGACGAGGTCGCCATCGAGCGTCACCATCCGGTAGTCGCCCATCAGGTCGCGAGCGGTGGCCATGTCCTCGACGACGAGCGTCGACCCCAACACGTACGAGAAGATCGGGTCGTAGGTCGACTCGTACGTCACGAGATTCCGTGCGAAGTCGACGACGCCCGGCACCGACGGGGTCCGCGGCA
>Ga0209965_1000393_pt1 | contig 15622 bp, 14 predicted proteins | sample SalPon2_B_H2O_MG_FD_185707 | JGI IMG/M metagenome (GOLD analysis project Ga0209965, IMG submission 185707) | Salt pond water microbial communities from South San Francisco under conditions of wetland restoration - Salt Pond MetaG R2_B_H2O_MG... | ecosystem: Environmental > Aquatic > Non-marine...
GCGCCATGTCTGCCTCGGATTGGCTTGGATAATCAGCGTCATGAGACCCCCACATCGAGGCGTCGCCTTCGTAGAGACGCTGCCTGCGGTCACCTCCCCGAGAGTCGAACATCCGTCGGAGTATCTCTTGGTCTGATATGTCTACACCGGGCCCGGCGAGGTCGCTAAATGTGGTGGGACACTCGGAAGGAAGGTACTTCTTCCCGACCCGCTCGAGGGCTTCCTTGATGGCGGGGTCACGGACATCCCTGAAGTCGTCTCCGTAACGCTCGATGAGTGAACTTGCACTCTGCTGCGCCGGGGCCTCGATGTCGCTGGCAGTCGCCGCGATATCTCCGTTGTTTGAACCTTCGACTTCCGCCCCTTGGTTGAGAGTCGCCTGTCCATCTGAGCTCACACCATTCTGAATGAAGTCGAGATGAACAGCGTTTATCTTATCCTGACACTTTCGGATTTCCGTAGGGGTTCCTTCGACGTGAGCTCCAGTCACGGTGAAGTACCGATCAGAGTCATACATCTCGACGTGACCCTTCCGGTTCCCCCCGGGTGGGAGCTCCCCGCCGACGAGGATATGCACACCAGTACCGGAGGGGGAAATCTCCGTATATGAGCTGACCGCGTCGATGATTTTCTGCGCCCATTCTTCGATCTCGCCAGTATCAGAGTCACGACATTTGTCGAGGTCAATACCGACGATGGTGACGTCGTCGCTGAAGACGAACCCTATACCATCGGCGCCTACACGATGATCGTTGAACGCCTTCCAAGCGGTGTCGAATTCTCGGCGATGATCGGGGTTGGTAGGGTCAACATTGATGCTACCACTCGTCCGATATGGTTTAGTCGGGATTTTGGTACGTTTTCCGTCTCGCATGGCTTCACGCCAGCAAATCCAGCTCTTGATGGTGCGGATTTCGTCTGGTACTCCGTCTTTAGTCACGTCTATGTTTGGCATGAATAGAACCTCATGTCAGTCCGTGCCGTCGCCTCGGTCCGCCGGGCGAGACAAACCGATTTCTGCGATTTTTCTTGGGCCAAAGCGAAAACCAACAGACCGCACGCGAATTCGGTGGGAGCGCTACCCCCGTTGGGACCAATACTATGTAAAGTCATTCCGGGAACGGGGGCAGACGCAACCAGATTGCTCCATAGAGTCTTTAAGACATTTTGCCCCCGTGCGCAAAGTGCTGACGCTGAGGGGGTGGTTGAGAAAGTGGATTCTGGAGGTACAGCCCTTGTGCCGTCTGTGCGCGCCGTGCGAAGATTTTTCGTGCAATTTCGTATACTCGGAGCCCCGCCAAAATCGGCGATTTCATTTTGAGTTCTTAGATCACTTTTTAGATTCTCTAAAGCGTTTTGACCCCGTGCGCAAAGTGCTGACGCTAAGGGTGTGTTCGAGAGGGCGGATTCTGGGGGTACAGCCCTCATACTGCTCGTGCGCGCCGTGCGCACAAAATCTGCGCACGCCGAAGTGTGACTAGTCAAGATCATTGAGGAGATCTGGAGCCCTCACGAACATCCACTCGCCATCTTCACCCCAGATTGCCTCATTGAGTTTCTCGTAGGTCCTGTTGTTTCGCTTGGGAGGTAGTTCGTCGATCCGACCAGCGTTTGCGAGGGCTCGGGCAATATCCCATGCGACTGATAAATTGGGCACAATCCAGATTCTCTTCTCGACATCGAATCTGTTGAAGTCGTCGTAGTGTTTGACAATTAGTGAGGGATGGATGTTCGAGACTGCTTCTCCGATGACGACAGGATCCTCGCCGTCGTAGCCGACAGCGTCCGGCTTTACATCGGTCCCATGAAGTGGCACGTATCTCTTGACAAAATACTGATTGTTGGGATCGCGCGCGAGTGATCGAGCGAATGCCTCAACCATCACCTTGTGGTAGGTTTTCTCGTTCACATCGCCCTGGTCTTCGCCGGTCGCGACTTTCGCTCCACACGCACGCTGACCGTCGCGAGTCACGGTGTAGTAGACTCGCAGACTCTCGGTCTGTTTCTCGAGATAGCCAAGGTCGATGAGTTTCTCCTCGTCTACCTCATCGAACTGACTCTTTATCCGCTCCATGGAGTCCACGACATCGTAGGCAGGATGGTTGCCGTTGACTGTGGTGACGATCGCAGCGAGGAAGTGGCGTTCTTCAACTGTCAGATTCTCAGCTATGGCTGTTTGAGTTTCTCCGTCCTTTTCATCGACACTCTCAGTAGCGCTTTCTTTGGGGGTATCAGACGCATTAGGGTCGTCTGCATTGTCGACAGTTATTCCGCTCTCCTCGTCGCTGTGTGCATCGTTGTTTTCAGACGGGTCTTCGGCGTCGGGATCAACTCCACCGTAGAGGAAGTTGTCAACTCGATCTCCCAGATCTCTGTCTCTTTCTTCGCCTGCCTGTGGAACCCCATCATCGGTCTCGCTTTCATCGGTCGCTTCGCGCGGTGGATGACCTGACTCGAGGTCGTCTGTGAGGTCGTCTGCGGACACTCGACTAGCCTCTGACTCGGCTTGATCGTCGTGCCTGCCTGATCGGGGTCGCCCTCTTGCGTCGGGGGTATCTGGGCTTCCTGTGCCGAGTTGTGTCTGTGGGTTGGACTTGGTCTGTTTGTGTCCACTTTCTCCGTCTTCGTTGTCACCAGGCACCCCCCCCTCGAAGTCATCTTGGGAGTCATTTTGACTACCGTTGATGCCGCGCCTGTGCTGTGTGGAGAGTTGCTCTCCGGAAGCGCCGGTGTTGCTCCCCGGGAGCAGGCAGTAGTCCCGCCGCGTTGCACGGGTGATCTCCGTCTTGATTTCGCTGAAAACATACCCCTGCTTCGACACGGTCTTATCGAATACGGGGTGGTCGGATTTGCTGTGACCCTCGGGAATATCGACGGGCTTCATCGTCACGATTTCAGGGATATCAGTCATGAAGCCGGTGTCAGGGAGTTGCGCGATCCACTTCCCGCGCGGGAACGACGTGATCCGATCGACGAGTTCCTCATTTTCGATGCCCTCGTGGAATAACGTCATCAAGAGCTCGTCGTCGACGGCGAGCTTGCCGATGAGTTTCGTATTGATATTCCGCAGTATTTCCTTGTACGAGGAGACGTCGAGGGCATCGCTCTTGACTTGCTCCGCGAAGTGAATGATGAATTCGAGGGAGAGCCCGAACTCACGCCCGTCAGGAATCATGTCGTCGCGCACCAGTTCGGACTGGAGCATTGCCGCGGCTTCGTCGATGATGGTGTTGATAACGTATCCATCCTCAACGGGCGGGGTGTCCCCAACCCGATGACGGAGGCGAGCGCCCGACCAGATGTAGTCGAGCAGCAGGAAGGTGAACAGATCGCTTGAGGCGGGCCGGAGATCGCCCGTGTCGATGATGACCACCTTGTTCGAGGCGAGGATATCCTGTATATCGAACATCGGGGACTGATCGGCGTAGCAGCCCTTCTCGTCGTCCCATTCGGGAACGAAATTGAGGATACGCCAGATGAAATCTCGCTCGGCGAGCTTGGTGATACGGTTCATCACGGCGTCGATCGACGACTTGAACCGCTGCTTGTCGGCATGGAGATGTCGCGTGAGTGAGAGTTCGAGAGTCTCGTTGCTCACGCTGGGTATCTCTCCCTGTGCCCGTACCTTCTCGTCCTCGCTCCCTTTTTGCTGCATCCTGAAGGCAACCTGAAACAGGTCCTTGATCGGCCATGCGTCCCGGCCGTACACGGGATCGAACATCGCTTTGATCAGGTTATTGAGGATTTCCTGAGCGACGAACGCCTGTTGAGTCATTTCGCGGCCCAGCACGTACACGAGGAGTTCATTGTAGCGGTCGACTTTCTCTTGGACTGCGACCGTACGTGAGACGCCGGCGGCGAGTTGCGGACGGATGTCGAAGTACGGGAAGGCGAGCACCTCGTCGTTCGGCCCCGGAACGGGGATGTGGACGACGTCGTCGAGGTTGCCGAATTTCTTGAAGTGCGCTTTCTTGTACTCCTCTGCCATCGTTCCACCTTTCCGGTCGAAAACGAAAATGGGGCCGTCGAACGACTCGTAGGCCGACAGCGTATCGCTGATCATCGTCGTCGTCTTCCCGGCACCAGTCGTCGCTGCGCGGAGGATGTGGTGCGTTAGTTGTCCTGCATTGAGACGAATTGGAATGTTTGGTCGGCTGTCGACGGCGGTCTCGGCATTCCCGATGTGCATTCCGGAGTCGTACTGCGAGAGCAGGTCCTCGTCTGTCGCTGTGAGTGGCGAACGAGCGTCGGGCGATCCACCCGAAGATCCACGTGAGGCCCGCGGGAGGGCGCCTGTATGCGGGACGACGGCAAAGTTCGCGAGCTCGTCGGGAGAGGCACAGATGAGCGGATTACCTTTGCTGAAGCGTCCGGAGAGGCCGCTGGTGCTGGCCTGTCGTGTGTGGCACAGCCGGGTGAACTCTTTGTCGTTGTCCCCGAGAAGCTCGCCCTCGATGCCATAGTACGGTCCTGAGAGCGACGTGAAGGCGTTCGAGATGCTTTGGATAGTCTGTTCGTTACAAGCAGCTCGGAGTGTGAGGTCAAACGTTGTAGTCGGTTGTTTGCGGTCGATCTGTTCCATCCGCGACCCCGTAATCTTGTCATCCTCGCCGGTGCTGACGGACCCTCCGACCTGCTCGGAGATATCACCACGGTGGAGGTTCTGGCGTTCTTGATCGGATGTTCCGAACGCCTGCCGCAAAAACTCGTTTTTGAACGCGGAGAGCGTTCCGTGGTTACCCATCTTGAGGTTCCGTTTGTGGTTTTCAGCCTCTCTAGTCCAATTAGAGCGTGGCTTGAAGATAGTCTGAAAGATGAATGGGTCGTCGGTGTGGACGGCCTGTTCAAGAAGCACGCTGAGGGGCGAGCGATACTGGTCGTCACGGTCGACAGACAAATTGCTGAACGGCCGGAGTAACGTCATCCAGTCGTCTTTTTTCGAGGAGATGCCCTTCCAGCGAACGAGCGAGGGACGGTTTTCATCACTGACATCTTCGGGACGGAGCGGAACGCCTTCCCTGTTGAGCTGCTCTTCGGCTTCTTTGGAGGAGGGTTCGTTTCCGCTCCCGATTTCTTCGTCAGTGAAGACCTCAGGGTCCTCGAAGCCGGCGAGGTTCTCGAGGTCGACAATGTCGTCAAGCGTCGCAATACGCCGCCCACCAACGCGGGCGTTCCCGTCTTCTGAGGCGAACGCCGCAACGGGATTGAATGGGACGATTTCGAACTCGAAGGATTCGGGATACATCGCGGCGACGTTCGCAGCGAGCGTCTTGAATGCGGTCGCCTCGTAAGGCGTCACTGAGATATAGAAGTCGAATCGCTTCGTGTTCCGCGGCTTGTGGATAATGAACTCGAAAGTCTTCTTATAATTCTTGAGCCCGAGACGGGCTTTGAGATTGAATCGCGAGGTTCCCGTCACGCCTGCACGGTAGAATCCAAACAGTCCCTCGATGACGTTACCGGGCGTGACTTGCTTGCGGGCGGGTGAGATATGGATATACGGCCGAGCTTCGACAGGATCGCTGAGTTTCTTTCCTGGCCCGGTCGTGCTCTTGCCTTCGTAGGAGGCGAGACGGTCCTCTGATTCTCCCTCCGCTTCGTCGTCAGTCCCGCTCTCTGTCGACGGGACGCGGTCACCCTCGGTTGATCCTTCCCGGCTCTGACCGGGGAACAACCGTTTGGTCGAATCTTCCGTTGATGTCGACGACATAGAGTTGATGCGGCCGTGGAGGGTGTCTTGCCCGTTGTCGTCCTTTTTGGAGTCTGGGGGCGAGGCAGTCATTATCTTCCGGCCTCCTCACGGGCAGACACACTCTCCCCTCTCCACTGTGCAATGGTCGGGACGCACTCCACCCGCTGGGTCATTCGCTTGGTTAGACGCGTAGTTGTAACGTTTGTTAGCATGTTTAGACTATGTTATGTCTGTTAATTCAGTCGCTCCCGGCCTCTGGAATGCTCCCCCCAAAATAGAGCCCAATTGAACGTTCGGGCACGGGTGGAAGGGAGAGTACTCGTCCCGTATAGACGGCTTACGGGGTGGCGATCCACTCCAACACGGACACGAAGATCGTGACGCCGAAGTAGAACACGGTCATCGCTCCGCCACCGATCAGGAGCTTCATTCCGTTCTCGGCCCTATCGCTGTTCCTCCGGGCGGTGAACCATACGATTGCACCGAGGGAGAGCGCCACGAGGCCAGCGTACTTCAGCACAAGCAGGACCACGTCGTAGAGGTTGCTCATGATGTCCTCGAAGCCGGAAGGAGGCGCTGCCTGTGCGGCGACTGGATCGACGAACAGGACTATGGCGAGGATTCCCACGACAAGTGGGGTGCTGTGCTTTCTCAGGAGTTGTTTTGCCCGGAGGATGCTCATTGTTACCCACCTGTACGAGGTGGGAGTTTGTCATAAAGAAGAGCAGATTACATTGAATGTAGAGAATGTAAAACGCCGGTCTAAGGGTGTTAACGGGCGGGAATATGGGGGTTTTCACCGGAACAGTTATGAGTTAACCCGTAGCACGCCCTTTTATGGATCAGGAATACACCCTCCTGTGTCTCCTTGTCCATAGGTGATTGTAGTGCCTAAAAACAACTCCAACCCTACCGCAGAAAACGACGGTGCCGAGTCCGACCCCGAGACGGCGATCAACGTTGCCCTCCACCCGCCGACGAAGACGCGGCTGACCGCCTACAAGAATAAAAACCCAATAAAAACCCTGTCGTACAACGAAGCGATTGAGAAAGTTCTTGATGAGATCGGCTTCCCGCCGGTTGAAGAAATCGAGAACCAGTACCTTCCGTCACTAGCGGACGGGAGCTCCACTCAGTCAAAAGAAGAACGCTCTAACAACTCCGCCTGAGACGAGCGGCCCAGTCGCGGTACCACGTTCTCCTTCTTACGATGGTTCGATTCGCTTCTGACATCACACGGTCTTAGGGAGAGCTGGTCGTAGGACGTCGTTTCAGATTGGTTGCGACATCGTTAGGAAGGTTGTCGCCACTGGATACTTTCGATATCCTGCCGGTTTCGGTGCGTGTGTGACCCCATTGAAACTTAACGGTATCCCCGACATTGATGTCGTTCTCAGTAGTCCAGTGGTAGGGGACTTCGATGCCGTATTTCGACCACCCTTTGTACTCTGTCAGTGGTTCGCTGTCTTCGAGCTCAGCGTGATGAATCACGGTGATCTGCCCCTCTTCGTCGATAAAAATGATGTCGATTGGAAAGGCTATGTCCCGCATCACGTAGGAATGCTCTTGATCCGTTTCATACAGCAGAATCACCCCGTGACCATCTCCAAGCGTGTCTGTATCCGAGAGGCCAGTGTATTGTTCTCGCCATGTGACAGCGACACTTCCTTCGACGGACCCGAGGTAGTCGCCGTTCTCATCGTAGATGGTCGCAGTCCCGTAATCGGGAGAAGTGAGATCTGAGTAGACAGTATAGCCGACCTACGCGACCATTGGTACAAAGAGACTAAGCAGGATGGCGATGACCCAGGGATTCCTGAGACGGTCAACAATTCGTCGCGCAATTGTGCCTTCGGGGAGCAAGGGTTGATCCTTGGGGTCGTAGTCTTCTTGTTTGCGGTCGCAATCTCCATCACAATCTCTTCTGGCGTCCGGCCGTTGTTCGTTGCCCGTCATAGCAAAATCCACGCGAAGACGTTGATTACGTTGCCTCCGATGCTTCCACCGATGAGAGTGAGCCCCATTACAATTCCACGTCGACCGCGAGACTCGGCGCTCGAATCGCGGCTACCAAACGCCCACCACGTCACGCCGATGATGAACAGGACAAGGCCCAAGCTGTGGAGGACGATGCTGAGGGCGGTGGCGAACTGGAACAGATTGCTCGCGTGAGCGCCAGTCACGGCGCCGTAGGGCCACCCAGCAGGGAGGAACTTGCTACCCAAGATGAACACGAGGACATCGTAGATGACGTCGATAGCGACAATCGCCATGTAGCCGGCTCCGCCGCCAACGGCCACCCCCCGGAAGCGGGCCATTGCTTGAGGATTTTTGCCGTAACCCCACCAACCGATACTACCGATGAGGAGCGCGATGAGGGTTCCGTAGCGCCCGATGATAGTCGCGATTTCGAGGAGTTTGATTGCGGGCTCGGTAAATCCACTAACCGCGCTCATCCTGAGTTCCCCTTGCTAGTGCGACGGCGCACCCACCACAAGGCAAAAACCCCGAGCGCGAGCCATTCAACGAAGATGAGGACATTGCTGATGGATGCCGAGATGTATTCCCCGACTGTGCCAACGGCCGCGAATTCGAGGGGTGAGGGTGGCAGGAGATAGAGAAGTTGGTCACCCTGGTAGTAGGGGTCGCCTGGTGACCAAAACACGTCGCCGCCGTAGCGAGCGCGGAGAACCGATCCGTCCCATACGACCTTGGCACGGCCAGTACTGTCGGTCGTAACCGTTGCTGTCGTTCCATCATCTTGGGTGGCGGTGATTTTCTTATTCTTGACTGGGTCGCCACTGGTGTCCGTGAGAACGAGGACGCCCTCGTGATTCGCGCCGGTAGACGAGACATTAACATCGGTCATCTGGAGGGTGGTGGACTCGTATGGTTGGGTGGAGACTTTGATCTGGTCCTCGCCGCTGACTCTCTTTCCGTTGAGAAGAGCGCCGAACGGACTCGACCCCGTGGCGGTGGCAGTTTCACCTGTGTCGAGGTCACTTGATCTGACGTCTATGACGTGCTGTGTGTAGAGGTCGGTTGGCTGATCGTTATCAGGGTCGTTGACGTTGGCTGGAAGTGGTGCTCCCGGGAGCGTCGTCGAAAGTTGACTGTCGACAGAACGGGTGTATCCCCATAGTTGATTGGCGTCGTCCTGTTGTGGGAAGGCGGCGGTGACGTTGGCGACGCCTGTCTCGTAGCGGTAGATGGCAGGCCACCGATCGCCGTAGGTGTGCGTTGAGTTGTAGGTGGTCGAACCACCTCCAGTGCTAACTTCGACCTCGTCGTTGCGAGAGACACCGTAGAACCGCCACGGGGAGATGATCTCGATTGTCTTGTCGCCAATGTCGATGCTGATCTTCTTCCAGGGGTCGCTCGGGAAGTCCTGGTTGCCCTTCCACCTCACGGCGAGGCGGTCGTGACCTGCCCCGTCGATATGGGCAACGTCGATCTCGAGATTTGGAGAATTCCAGTCCGTGATGGTGACCGGGACGCTGTATGTTGTCGTGTGAGTGTTGGTACTCACGCTTGCTTGCGACCACGCACTGCATTTCGAGCTGCTGACGCCCCACCGAGTCCTGACTTCAGTGGTAACTTCAAGAGTCGCTGTCAGGGTGTAGTCCCCTCGAGGATATTCGAGATTGTCACTCGAGAGAGCTTCAATCGCGACCCAGGTTGTCTTGCCGAATCGGTTCCATTCAGAGTCGCCGGTGAATCCGGGACGATCGAGTCTGACGGACGTAACGTTCGCCGTCGAATCGAGGAGATTGTATTTGGCCCACTCGGTCTTCGGGTACGTGTGAGAGTGGCTACTGCCACCACCGTGTGAGTGCGATATCGTACACGTGGAGCTGCGACTGAAATCCGGAGGGGCCTCGGCTCGGTGATCGTAGGGAATGTACGCACCCCGGGTGGGGGTTGACCCAGAAACGTATCTATCACGATACCAGGCACCACCAAAGAGGTCGTTCATTCCGACCCATGCCTTACGAACGGTGTTGAAGTTGCCCTGGCCCCACTTTTGTGACATGCTCGCCCCGCTCGAGGTGGGGTAAAGCTCTCTACCGTCCATTTTGGGGATGGCGATTCGATCTGAGTCCTGTGCGTATTTCGTGTATTGTTCGGCCGCGTGGAGGTTCCGAAAGATGGTGCTCTCATGTCTGGCTTGGTGAACCAGGGCGTCGTCAGGATTCGAGACGTAGAGCTCCTCGGCGGTTGGATCCCATTCCACGTCGGCGTTGTAGACGGGTCGCCACTCTCCGTACTGGTTGGTGACACGTACGAACCACTTACCGTCGTTGCTCTTTGGCCCGTCGTAGGTGTTGTTAGAGTGTACGTTGAGGATCTGCGTGTCCGAGTAGAGAGGGATACTGGAGTAGGATTCCCACTCATCTTGGATCGGAATCGCGCTGTAACCGGAGAGATCCGTGATGTAGGTGTCGGCTGTTGTGGAATATCGAAGCGATTGCGAGGGTGACAGTGTATCCTGTCCGATGTCGACCGGGTAAGCCGGGTAGTCGGTTCCGTAGTAGCCGGAGTAAGTGATATGTTCGGGATCGACATCTACGTCATTGTTCGCGAGGACGCGATAGGTTTCGTCGTAGCTCTTATCCACGCCAGGCTCGGGGCTCGGAATGTCATAGATCGGGTTGAGACCGGCAGCAAAGACAACGGTGACAGGTGCGATCAGGAGGCTGGTCGTCATGAGAACGGTCATGAAAATACGGAATCCCTGTGACTGGCCCTGGAGAGCGTTCGCAATCGGCTCCGTTAGTCCATTGCCCGGACTGGTGAGTTTCGGTGCACGCGCGGTGAAGGCGGCGGCAACACGTCCTCTGAGTGTATCTGTCCAGCTGTCCCTGTGTGTCGATTCAGTTCCCCCATCCCGCTGTGAATCAGCCTGAGAGGACATACTGAATCAGGTTGATGAAGAGCGAAAACGCGGCCCCGATGATTGCGAGGACGACCCCGGTTGTTACCATCACGAATCCGCGCCGGCGATTGTTGATGGACGGACTGATGAAGTACGCCATACCGCCGACGACGAGCGTAATAAGACCCGTCCACCAGATTGCCCTCCCGACCCACCCAGGGAGGGTAATAGCGGCCTTCAGATCGGAAATAAGCGAACTGAGGTCAGGACCGCTCTGAAGCGCGATAATTGACGCTTGATGTGTGTAGGTATTGGTATGCAGGAGGGCGGTATCGACGATTGAATACAGGATGTGGCCGTGGAGTACACGCGTGAGCGTGGAGATGCCTCGATAGTCCCCAAGGGGCACGATCGGGCCGGTGCTAGCTCGAATGTACGGGCCTATTATGTGGGCAGTATCAGGACTTGCCGACAGCGCTCTACTGACGAGGATGCGCCAGTGGAGAAGCACTTCAACGGCCTCTGGTTGGAGGATGTTCATGGGATAGCATTCGTCGCCAGCAGTTCTGACGACGCTTGGAGTGGCTAACCCGAGGCAGTCTGCGACCAAATATACTCTTTGTCTACATCCACCCCAGCCGCTACATCTGCCACATTTGTTGTAAACTTGAAAGTTCCTTAACCATCTACTGCTTATTCCGGTTGATGGCAAGTCCTGCTGAACTCTGGTCACTCATCGGTGGACCGAGCGGCCGCTCGCTGCTCCGAGACGAGCCTGACTCGCTCGCACGTATCGTCACGTGTGAGTATGACTGCGTTCGCCCGGTGAGCGTCGAGCAGGACCCCGTCCACTGCTTGGAAATGTTAGCACCCTCTCATGCCTGAAATACAAGTCGACTGGCACTCTCGGAAAGAGGCTGACCGCCTACGCGATCTCCGTGATCGGCACGGGATGATCTGGCGCGGCGTCCTTCTCGAGGGAGCCAAACACGCAGAGAGCATAGATCTCCTCAAGGCCCTCGTTGAGCTACACCCAGCACTCGCACACTCGCGACCGGGAGACCACACTGGGGTTTCGGCCGAGCGAACGAACGTCACTGAGCAACTGCACGAGCAGGTCCGCGAACGGCAACATGCCCGCTCAACGACCGAACTCCCACCGTCTACGTTCACCGATGCGGGCATGGCCGCCAGCACGAACGGCAGTCGTGCCGATGACGGTGAGACTGACCGTGATGATGAGGGTAGAGAGAGTGTCGACGTGAGCGCTGCTGTCGCTCAGATACGGGAGAACCGCACCCCTCGCACCAACCATGCACAGCAGTCGGTTGCGGCCGAACGCACTCGGACGAGAGAGTACCGACGCTGGGATGCTCAAGCGGCACAGGCCGCCGAAGCCGGAGAAGCACTTCATCCCGCGGACGCACACGACGATGTCGAAGATGTGCTTCGACACCCCGATGACCACGATGAGTGGGATGTCGTCGACCCGCGCTATGATTACGACGACTACGCCCGCGAATTTGACGGTGATTTCCGATGACTGGGCCGACGAGCCCCTCGGATTACAATACGCGAATCAATATCCAATCTCAAGAGGAGTACGAGTGGTTGAATTCGGTTCGGAAAGGTCTCGGGCTGACCTGGCGTGGAATGATGCTGAAAGCCGAACAGCGACTTCTCGCTGCTGAACGAACCTGGCCGCCGACAATCCGCACCCAAGATGTCGTTCCGGCCCCTGCTCAATCGAACGCCGACATCGAGGCGGAACACCGGGCCGAGGCAGCTACCGAACCCGAGGCTGAGGGTGACGGTGACGCCGAAACCACGGAGGTGACGAGATGAGCCAGGACATTCCGGTTGCATCTCATCTTCTTTCCTCGAAGATGTTCGGCGTCTCAGCTCGGAAACTGGCTGAGTCGATGGGGCCGCCCCTTGTCGTCCCGCTTATTCTCTATACCATCGGCCTCCCACTACTGGTGACGATCCCGTTTGTGTTCGTCGGATTCATAGTGGGACTGTTCGTTTATAGCCGTACCCCACCGGGACAGCGTCCTCTACAATACGCCGGGGCGATGGCACGTCATCTGCGCGGGCGGTCGAACTACGTCTGGAAGCCTCCAGAGCCAGCTCCGGGCGATCTCGCGTATCACGAACCCTTCGAGGCATGGATCACGGGACGTCCAGAGCCAGTCGTCGCTGACGAGGACGACGACCCTGACGCGGATTGGCTGATCGCGACGCATAGAGGACACACCAATGACTGAATACGAAGACGCCGGTTCGACGCTGGACCTCATGGATTTCAAAAACGTCCGTGATGGGGGCGTCGTGGAGACGCCTACCACCTATGCAATGCTGCTCAAGATCCAGCCCCGTGAGTGGCTGATCCTCTCTGAGGAGCATAAAGAAAGCCTCTATCTGTCGTTCATGACGTTCCTGCGCGGGGTACAATTCCCGGTACAGTTCCTCTCGATGACGACAGCATACGATCCCGAGCCCTACCTCAGGAAGTTCGACGAAGCCGAAAGTATGCTCATCAACTCGGGTGATGAGGAGGAGGGCGACGACGCGCTGGGCGAGCTACCGCTGCTCGATTACGGTCGAAAGTACCACACTAACTGGCTTCGGGGCGTCGTCGATGTCGCGGAGATTCGCGATCGTGAGTTCTACGTCGCGGTCGCAGTCGCAAAGGATGAGAAAGCCGACGATGGCCTCAAGACACAGATTCAGGCGCTCCTGCCCGGCGGGAACAACCTCGAGGTCGAAAACGAACCCGAGTATATTGAGGAAGTGAAGGCCCGCGCCCAGCGCGTGGCGTCGAAGCTCCCTCAGACGCAGGTGAATGCCGAGATTCTGGACACCCGCCCAGTTGTCCTTGAGGTCCTCTATGAAGTCTACCACGGTGAGAAGCCGCCCATCTCGTTCGAGCAGGGTAGCTTCTCACGCCCACACGAGGAGGTACAGAAGGTTGCTGACGCGGCCTATACTCCCGAAGAAGTGGCACAGGCAGAGGCGAATGAGGATGGTGGCTACGGGTTCGACCGCGCTTCTGACGACCATCCCGAAATCGAATATGGACGGGGTACCGAACCGGGTGACGGTCTGTTGGCGGCGGTCGGTGACGGTGGGTACGCACACCCGGACACTGTCGATCGCGTCTCTGGGTCGCGTATCCTGAGCTGGTACGCCCGGAACATCGGACCGATCGGATACGGTTCGCTCCCAGTCGTCCCGCGAGCGGTCTATGCGGGCGTGCTCTTGGGCCTCCTAAGCCTGATGCTCAGTGTGGGGGCGCTCGGCACGTTCCTCTGGTCAATGGAAATCACCGAACGTGGTACGGATATGTACTGGCTGTCTCGGACCGTGTCGTTCGCGACGGCTGCGGCGAGTCTGCCTGGATTTGTGCTGAGTCTCGTCGTGTTGTTTCCTTCGGAGCGAAGGACCAAGGGCCTCGCAGTGGCCGGCCTCGCAGCGGCAGGCTACGCGCTTACTCTGTTCGTTGGGGCTTATCCCCAAGACTGGGACTCGAATCCCGCCGTGACCACGTTCACGATTGAGGTGTACGCGTTGGGCATCTTAGCACTGCTCGTCGCTGTCGTCCTCGCGGTACGTTCGCGACAGAAAATGGACCTCTCGAATCTAGCAGTTACACCCGATCCCGACGCGTCTGATGTGGCGACTGACGGTGGGGCCACAGGTACTCCTGCCACCTCCACCTGCGACACCGACGATTCCGACGACTCTGACGACTCCGATATAGAGGCCCCTGACGCCGACACTGGCGCTGATTCCACGGCCCCCGGTACGACTGAAGACGAGACTGAGAAACCAACATGAACCTCATCAAGAAACTTATTGGAAAGAACGACTCTGAGGAAGACGAATTTGAACGCATCCCGATTGACGACCTCTCTGGCGAGGAAACACAGGTCGCACTCGAATACTTAGAACTCCTCGATCGGGAAGCCACCCGGAAGAACATCGAATGGGCAGCCTACCAGCTCCAGGCCGACGAAGTCCCGCTCGTCTCCCCTATCGAATCTCTCGAAGAGCGAGAGACGCTTGATAAGAAGTTGGTCGCGCCCCGAGCAATGGAGCGCCATCCCGAGTTCCAGGTCCGCGAAGAGAAGATCACGCAAATCATGACCGTTACGGGCTTCCCTCGGAAGGTCAACCTCGGATGGCTCGTCCCGCTCACGATTGCGGACGTGAATCTCCGTCTCTCGCTACACATCACGCCGCGGGCCCCAGCAAAGACACGGAAACAACTCCAGCGCCGCTACACGCAGACCACGACGGCACTCACGCTCAAGTCTCGAAAGGGTCGGACGGATACCCATCAGGATGAGTTAGAGCGCGAGGACCTCCTGCGGATTCTCCAAGACGTGATTCGTGGGACAACGAAGGTCTTTGACATCGCCATCTACATCGAACTCGTCGCGGATTCGCACGAGGAACTCGAGGGGGTGCGCGAACGCGTCGATACTATCCTTGCGGAACAGGATGTCGAGACGACGGTACTGCACCACCAGCAGGTGGAGGGCAACGGGACTATTGTTCCTCTTGCGACGGACACAATCAAGAACGTCCATCCTATCCAGCTTGAGGCACTCGGAACACTGTTCAATCTCGTTGAGCCGCCGATCTACGACGAAGACGGCATTATGATAGGATTCGACGACACATCCCGCCCGGTTATCCTTGACCGCTACGCCCACTCTGGGTTCGGGATGACCATCTCGGGGAAGACTGGTGTTGGGAAATCCTACGCTAGGAAGCTCGAGATCTACCGCCGACTGCTGGCCGACCCTACGGTACAGTGCATTCTGTTCGACCCGGCGGGCGATGACTACCCACAGTTCGCGAAAAAACTGGGTGGCGAGGTCATCCGCTTTGGTGGGTCGCAGAAGGTTAATCCGATGGACATCTCAGCTCCAACGGGCGAGATCGGTGCGTCCGAGGATACCTACCCGCTCACGGTGCGGTCTGTCGTTGAGATGATGAACACCCACTACGAAGACCGAGGCGGGCTCCCCGCTGCCGAAGAGGGC
>Ga0209965_1000399_pt1 | contig 15460 bp, 26 predicted proteins | sample SalPon2_B_H2O_MG_FD_185707 | JGI IMG/M metagenome (GOLD analysis project Ga0209965, IMG submission 185707) | Salt pond water microbial communities from South San Francisco under conditions of wetland restoration - Salt Pond MetaG R2_B_H2O_MG... | ecosystem: Environmental > Aquatic > Non-marine...
ACTTTCACCACGTCGGCGTCCTCGGCCTCGTCGACGACCTCGCGGGCGTCGATGATGTAGCCGTCGCCGTCCTCCTCTGCGAGCCCGTCGGCCGCGTACAGCACGGCGTTCTCGTCGAGTTCGCGGACGTCGACCGTCGCGACCGCTTCCTGGACCTTCTGCGGTCGCTTGAAGCCGCTCTTGCCGAGCGGTTCGTGGTTGTGGAACTCGTGTTTGTCGCGGCCGGCGGCACCGCGACCACCGCGGTGACCGGCGCCGCGTCGGTTCTTGTGCGAGCCGCCACCGTGCGTACGCGAACCGCGCTGTCGTCGTTTCTTGCTCGTCATTATCGCATCGCCTCCAGGAGCGCGTCGATGCCCTCGGTGTCGTGTCGCCCGAGTTCACCGCCCTCCTTCGTCGGGTGTTTGATGCCGTCGTGACCGCCGCGGGGCGGGTGCAGACGGAGCGTCGGGGAGAGACCCTGCTCCTGCAGCGTCGTCTCCTCGGCGACCAGCGACCACGCCAGCCCTTCGATGTCGTCGAACTCGGTGTTCTCGGCGACCCACTCGTCGTCGACGTCGGCGTCGCCCTCGGCGGGCTCGGCGCGGGTCTCGATGAGCAGCTCGACGGTGGCCTGACTCGGCTCACCGAAGGCGACGAAGTCGTTGACCTTCGTCACCATCCCGTTGTACGTGTCCGTGTCGGGGACGAACGTACAGTGGTTGACGTGGTGGATGTTCAGCATCTTCAGCGTGTCGTGGATATCCGTATCCATGTTCACGTCGCCGCGAAGCTGGACGAGTGCGTGCATCACTCGATCACCTCACGTTTCTCGAAGGTGCGCTCGGGGACGCGGGCCTCGGCCGTGTTCTGCAGGGCGTTGAACGTCGCCTTCGCGAAGTTGACCGTGGTCCGGGTGTTCCCCGACGAGCGGGTCCAGATGTCCTCGATACCGGCGAGTTCGAGCACCTTGCGGACGGTCTCCCCGCCGGCAAGGCCCAGCCCGCGCGGGGCGGGCTGGAGCTCGACCTCGACGCTGCCGGCCTTGCCCTCGGTGCGCAGCGCGACCGTGTGCGGACGGCCACAGCCACACTCCCAGGACCCACAGCCCCGCGAGACGTCGATGATGTTCAGTTTGGCCACGTCGATGGCTTTCTGGATGGCACCGCCGACCTGGTCGTCACGCCCCTCGGCGTAGCCGACCAGCCCGTCGCGGTTCCCGACCGCGACGACACAGCGGAACTTCACCCGCCGGCCGGAGTCGGTCATCCGCTGGACCATGTTGATATCCAGCACTTCGTCTTCCAGATCGGGAACGAGCTGGTCGACGACTTCCGATTCTTTCAGGGGAAGCCCCGAGTTGAGCGCCTCCGTCATGGAGTCGATCTCGCCGTCGACAACCTGCTTGCCGAGGCGTGTGCGGGGTTCCCAGCCGTTGTTACCGCTCATAGTTCGATGTCACCTTCCAGTAGGGTCTCCCGGACTTCGTCGAAGTGCTCCGGGAGGTCTGCAGCGTCGAAGTCCCCGCTGTACAGCGGCTCGTCCAGCTGTTCGGCGTACTCGGCGATGTGGCTGCCGCGCGTGCGCTGCCAGTCGGCGAGCACGTCGTCGTTGTGGGGGATTTCGAGGCCGGCGTCGATTGCGCCTTCCTGTATTGCGAACACTTTACTTCCGGGGGTCGGGGTGTTGAGGCCGATGTCGAGCACCGCTTCCTCGACGCCCGCATCCAGCGCGCGGAGCCCGGCGAGCAGGCCGGTGAGGTAGGCCGCGGGCATGTTGCCCGTCGGCGCCTCCCAGCCGAACTCCGCCAGGTCACCGGACTGTGCGGCCGCCAGCGTACGGTCGCCGTCGGGCCCGAGAGTCACCAGCTGCGCCCTGGTGTGCTTGTTGCTCTTTCGAGCGACAAGGCGGGGCTTGCCGGATTTCAGCAGGCGCAACCGCTGATGGTAATCCGTTCGGGCCTCGCGGCGTCGCCGCATCGGCACCTTGTATCGTGGTCCTGTCGCCATTATTCGTCACCGTGGTTTGCGTCGATGAATCGTTCGAGGTCGGCGACGCTGTCGAACTCGCCACCGCCGGCCTTGTCGTACAGGTCGCGGTAGACGGACTTCGAGAGCGTGCCGTCGTCGCGCAGTTCGCGCAGCTTCGTTCGCTGTGCGCGAATGCGTGATTCCCAGTTCTTCTTCTCGTTCTGTCGGGCGCCGGCCTTGCCCTTCCGGGAACCGGCTCCCTTCTGGTGGCCGTAGGCCTGCTTCTCCTTGCGTTCGCGGGCGCGACCGCGGGAGTTGCCCTTCTTGTCTTTGGCCGTGATGGCACCGTCGTCGACCAGCTCGCGAACGTCCTCGCGAGTGATGGCGTCGGCGATGTCACCCTGGCGTTCGGGGTTGAACCAGACGCGGTCCTTCCCGACGTCGAGGATGTCCGATGCGAGTCGCTTCTGTGCGGAGAGATCCGTCATTACTCACTCACCTCGACTTCCACGTACGTGGGGTTGAGCACGCGGATGCCCGCGTCCTCTGCTTCCTCTTCGATGCGCTCGCGCTTGCGGGCGCCGACCTTCGAGGCGATGCGGACGGCCTCGACGTCACCGTCGACGCCCTCCAGGTCGTCCACGTTGTGAACGCGGACTTCCTCGAAGCCCGACGGGTGCTTGCCGCGGGCCGCCTTCGGCGAGCGGAAGCCAGCCTCGACGGTGGCGCCTTTGCCCTTGATACCGCGGCGCTGCTTCGAGAGCTGGCCGCGCGGACGTCGCCACGACGTCGACACGCGCTTTTTCTTGTGGTGGTCCTGTCGGTTGAACTGCGGGCCACCGACGCGGTGTCGCTGGGCCAGCAGTCGGGCCGTCTCGTCGTCGAGGTCGGGCGTCTTGTCGGCGAGGCCGCGGGGCTGGAGCTCCGTCTCCACGTCCGCCGCTGTCTCGGCCTCCTCGTCGCCTTCCTCTTCGACCTCGGCTTCCGTCTCGGTCTCGACTTCGAGACCGCCGACGTCCGCCTTGATACGGGCTGCCAGCGCGTTGCCGACGCCGTCGGCCTCGGCCAGTTCGGACTGGTCAGCCGCGCGAACGTCGTCGACCGTCTCGAAGCCCGCGTCTCGAAGCGAGTCGGCTTTGGCCGCGCCGACGCCGCTGATGTCGGTCAGTTCCTGTGGGTCGTCGTCCGCCATCAGGCGTCACCTCGGGACGGTTTCTGGGTGATGTACACCCCGTCTTGGAACACACGCACGTCCTTGTCGTTGATGCGTGTGAGCTGTTCGATGTCCGCGGCGGTCTGACCGACGGCCTCGATGTCGGGGCCGGTGACGGTCAGCTCCTCGCCGTCGACCGACACGTCGGTGTCACCGTGGACGGTGGTCCGACGCGCGGCCTTCTCGCCGAGGAAGTTCTCGATGACGACTTCGTCGCCCTCGACGTTGACCTGCATCGGGAAGTGAGAGTAGAAGACTTCCATCTCGTACTCCCACCCCTCGACGACGCCGTGGAACATGTTCTCGATGTGGCTCTCGAAGGTCCCGATGGTCGACATCGTCTTGGCGTCGTCCTCGCTGGACTCGACCGCGACGACATCGTCCGCGACTGTGACGTCGATGTCGGGATACCAGAGCCGACGTGTGACAGTCCCCTCGGGACCCTCGACCGTGAGGTCGAGATGGTCCTGGGAGACGGACACGTCCTCCGGAATCTCCAGTTCTACTCGTGGCATTGTGTTAGTATACGTACGCGATTACTTGGCCACCGACGCCTTCCTCACGAGCCTCGTAGTGGCTCATGATTCCGTGGCTGGTCGTCACGACGAGCGTCCCGTAGTCACGGGCGGGGAGGAACCGCTTCTCCCACTTCTCGAACTCGTCGGCGCCCGCAGAGTAGCGGGGCTTGACCGGGCCACACTCGTTGATGGCTCCTTTCAGTTCGACCTCGAACTCACCGGCTTTGCCGTCGTCGACGAAACTGAATCCGTCGATGTACCCGCGGTCGTAGAAGACCTCGAGCACGCTACCGATCTCGTTCGAGGCGGGCGATACCGTCTGCTCCAGATGCCCGACGCTCTCGGCGTTGTTAAGTGCCGACAGTGCGTTGGCGAATGGGTCGTTTCCTGTCATAGTTAGCTGTACTTCCTGAAGCCCATGCCCCGGGAGATCTCCCGGAAGCACTGGCGACACAGCCAGATGTCGTACTTGCCGACGAGGCCCTGCTCGCGCCCGCAGCGCTGGCAGGACTCGAGCTGGCCGGTGCGCTCGTCTTCGGCCTGTTGGGTTTCACTTTCGCTCATTCGCTCACCTCGACGTCGAAGGTCGACTCGATGAACGCGACCGCGTCGGCCGGGTTGAGTCGATGGTTCGACGGAATCGAGCGGGACGCCTTGTCCCGCTTGGCGACGCGGTAGCCCGGGCGGACGAGATTGACCGTCACGTCCAGCCCGTAGATTCCGATGGACGGGTCGTACTCCTGGCTCGGGAACTCCGTGTGCTCCTCGACGCCGAAGCTGAAGTTGCCGGTGTCGTCGAACTGGCTCTCGGCCAGCTCGGCAAGCGGCAGCGCGGTCTCGAGGAACTCGGCGGCGGCCTCGTCACGCAGCGTGACCTTCGCGCCGATGGGGTCGCCCTGGCGGATGTCGAACTCGCCGACGGTCCGCTTTGCCTTCGTCCGAACCGGGCTCTGGCCCGTGATCTCGCCGATGATGTCCTCGGCGTTGGCCAGGTCTCGGCCACCGTGGCCGATACCCATGTGGACGACGACCTTCTCGATGCTCGGTTCGCGCATCTCGTGGAAGTCGGCCGAGTCAGTGTCACTACTCATCATCATCACCCGTGAAGTTCTCGTCGATGACGACGACGTACTCCTCGACCGTCTCGAAGCCCTCGTCTTCGTCCTGTTCGACGAGGACGTTGTTCTGGGCCGAGCCGGGCGTCACCTGAATCTCGTCGACCGTGCCGATCTCGCCCGCGTGGGCGCCATCGACGGCGGTGACCAGCGCGCCCTCTTCGTACTCGAAGTGGGCGATGACGTCGCTCGTTTCGTTGTCGACGACGATGGAGTCGCCGCCCGAATACTGGTCGCCGTCCTCGACGAGGAGCGTCTCCCCGTCGTGGAGGGCGAGCTGGACGTCGCCACCGGCGACGTTGGTCTTGTTGACGATCTTCCCGAGCTTGGACTCGGCGGCGTCGGCCTCGATGGCCGTCAGCGCCAGCCGTCCGCCCTCGCCGGGGAAGACGCGGTAGTACTCCTCACGCTGGGTGAACGCGAGGATGTCGAACATCCCGACAGGCCGTTCCTCGTCGGAGACCGCCTTCCCGTTGATCAGGACGTTGTCCTCGTTGAGCGCGTAGCGCGCTTCCTTGCGGTTGTCGGCGTAGCCCAGCACGTCCCGCAGGACGATGAGCAGGGGGACCCCCGACTCACCGTGCGGGCCGGCGCCGGCTTTGACCGTAAACGTTGCCGTCTTGCGCTCGACGGGCCAGCTGTTTGGCACCGACAGACGCTTTTGATGGTTGCTCATGCGGTATCATCCTCCGATTCGAGACGCGCCTCGCGGCGGTCGTCCTCGGTGTTCAGGTCCGTGACCCGAACGTTCGAGGAGTCCAGCGGACGGGGCACTTCCTCGCCGTCGGTGGTCTCCAGGGTGACGTCTTCCACGTGGATGACGGCATCCGAGAGGTCGACTGTGAGGACCTCGCCCGACTCGCCGGCGTAGTCGCCACGGAGCACCTCGACGGTGTCCCCGGCGTTGACGCGGACGTTGCGCTGGCCGTACTCCTCGCGGAGGTCCTCGGCGAGCGTGGCCCGCACCTGCTTGTGCCGCTCGTGCAGCGGCGCGTCCCGTTGACTCGTTCGCTGTTTGTCTGGTTGCTGTGTCATTGGTCTATACGATCATCGTCGCTGCGGAGGCGACACTCCCGAACCGTTCCGCGACTTCCCGCGAGATGGGGCCTTTCAGCTCGGTCCCGCGCGGGTCCTCGTTTTCGTCCACGATGACGGCCGCGTTGTCTTCGAACTTGACGCGGGTGCCGTCGGGACGGCGGATGGGTTTGCGCTGGCGGACGACGACGGCTTCGAGCACCTGGCGACGCATTTCGGGCGTCCCCTTGGTGACCGAGACCGTGATCTTGTCGCCCAGCCCCGCCTTCGGGTGGCGGTTCTTCGTCCCCGAGTAGCCGTGGACGGAGATGACTTTCAGCTGGCGCGCGCCGGTGTTGTCGGCACACGTGATCAGCGAGCCCTTCTCCAGGCCCTGGGTGACGTCGGCGTTCATCGCCTCCATTATTGCTCACCGTCCTCGCTCGCCACGCTAACGACAACGTGGCTCTTCGTCTTCGAGAGCGGTCGACACTCTGCTATCGTGACCGTGTCACCGACCGCGAGGTCGAGACAGTCCGGTGCGTGAGCCGGGACGCGGCTCCGCCGCTTCATAAAGCGGTCGTATTTGGGCACCTTCACGTCGTACTCGCGTTCGACGACGACGGTCTTCTCCATGTCAGTGGAAGCGACCTCTCCGTTCAGTGTCTGCCCGCGCACGGAGAGCTCTCCGTGGAAGGGGCAGTTCTGGTCGGAACAGGCCGTCTCCGGTTCCTGTACGTTCAGTCCTAGCGCCATTTGGAATCACCTGCGTTCGCTGTGCGTCGAGCGGGACGGTCGACGAGGCGCTCGCCGTCCACCCGGACAGTCTGTCCAGATGGGAGGGCGAACGCGAACGTCGCGCTGTCCTTCGGCACGTGCCACACCCGAGTGTCTCGCTCGATGGTCAGCAGCTGCGTCGTCTCCATGACGACGCTGCCGCTGATGCCGATGGCGTCCGGGTTGGACGCCGCGACGACCTCGACGTCGAGGCCGACGAGTTCGTGTCGTGTGAGCGTCTCGGGTGTCAGTGGCATTATTCGTCCTCCGACTGGAGGTCGCCTTCTTCGCCCTGAATCGTCTTGATGCGGGCGATGGCCTTCTTCAGTTCCTTGATGCGACCCGGGTTGTCCGGGGCGCCGCCCGCCGCCAGCGTGGCGCGAGCGTTGAGCAGCTCCGTCTTGAGGTCCTCGAGTTCCGCCGACCGCTCGGCGGGAGTCATGTCGCGGATCTCCTGGACGCGGAGGACGGCCATTACTGCTCAGCCTCCTCTTCGTCCGCGTCGTCCATCTCGTCCATGAGCTCCTCGGCTTCGGCCTCGGTCTCTTCGTCGAGTTCCTCGTCGACGGCGTCTTCGAGTTCGTCGACGTCGACGTCCTCGACGTCATCGTCGGTGGGGACGTCGACTTCTTCCTCGATGACTTCCTCGTCAGGAGCCGTGTCGGCCTCGTCCGCTGTGGACTCGTCGGCCGCTTCCTCGGCCTCGGTGGCCTCTTCGGGCTCGCCTTCGAGGAGTTCCTCGACGGACTCGCCGTCCGTGTCGGCGACGTAGTCCTCGACCTCGACATCGTCGTAGATCTCGAAGTCGTCGGGGAGCTCCGCGTTCGGCGGGATGATCTTCACGCGCACGCCGATGGTGCCGAGTTTCATCACGGCGACGCCGACACCGCTGTCGACGATATCCTCGGCGGGCTCACCGTTGTGCTTGATGTAGCCGCGGTTGAACTTCTCCACGCGCGAGCGCGCACCAGTGACCTTCCCGGAGAGGACGATTTCGGCGCCCTTTGCGCCGGACTCCATGATGCGGTCGATGGTGGTGTGGCCGGCCTTGCGGAAGTACCAGCCACGCTCGAGGGCGTTGCCCAGGCGGTCCGCGACGATGCGGGCGTTGAGGTCCGGCTCCTCGACTTCCTGGACGTCGATCTGCGGATCGTCGAGGTTGAACCGCTCCTCGAGTTCCGTCGTGATCTTCCGGATGTTCTTCCCGCCCTTGCCGATGACCATCCCCGGTTTCTCGGCTTTGAGGACGATCTGCGTGCCCATCGGCGTCTTGGCGACGTCCATGCCGCCGTAGCCGGCGCGACCGAGTTCGTCTGCGAAGAACTCGTCGATCTGGGTCCGCTGGAGTCCGTCCTCGATGAACTGCTGTTCGTCGGCCATTATTCGCTGACCTCCTCGAGGATGAGTTCGACGTCGACCTGCGTGGAGTTCCAGGCGGAAGCCCGGCCCATCGCACGCGGTTTCCGACCCTGCGACTCGCCGACCTTGTGGGCGGCGACGTGCATGATCTCCATGGCCTCGCCGTCGAAGCCCTGGTGGTCGGCGTTACCGATGGCGTTCTCGAGCAGGTCGATGAAGGCCTCGCTGGCCTTCTTCGGGAAACGACCGGCGTCCCACCCGTCGACCTTCGACTTGTGGCCGACGCCGGAGTTGTGCTGTTTGAACGCGACCGGCTGGTCGCCGGCGGCGACCGCTTCGAGGAACTCGATGGCCTCGCCGGCCGTCTTGCCCTTGATCTCGCGGGCGACGGCCTTGCTGTGCTTGATGCTCATCTGCCGCTCCCGAAGCATCGCTTTCGCGGTGGCGTCCGGGTCGGCGTCGACTGAGTAGCTGATTCCCATGATTACTTGAGCGGTACGAATTTCGAGGAGCGTGTCGCCCCGATACCGGCCTGACCGTGTTCGACCGAGGTGCGGGTGAGCTGGAACTCACCGAGGTAGTGGCCGAGCATCTCGGGCTCGACGCGCACGCGCTCGAACTCCTGACCGTTGTGGACGGCGAAGGTGAGGTCGACCATCACCGGCAGCACCGGCATGTCGCGCAGGTGCGTGCGGATGGGGTTGTTGGCCGTCGCCTCCTCCTCGGCGTCGCGGGCCTTTGCGAGGAGCTTCTGCTTTTCCTCGGTCAGACCGCGTTCGATACTTCGCCGCTGGCGAGCGGGGAGCAGTTCCGCGACTTCCTCGAGCTCCATATCCTGCAGCTCGTCGAGCGTGTGGCCCCGGAAGGAGAACTCCCCCTCGTGGCCGATTTGGTACTCTGAACTCATTCGTTACCACCTCGACCGGTCCGCTTCGAGGCGATGTCCCCGACTTTGCGGCCCGGTGGGGCGTTGCGGGAGATGGACTTGGGCTTGCCGGGGTGCTGTCGGCCGCCGCCACCGAAGGGGTGGTCGACGGCGTTCATCGCGACACCACGGACGCGTGGGTACTTCGTCCCGCGGGCTTTCATCTTGTGGTGCTTCTTGCCGGCCTTGACGAACGGTTTGTCCGTTCGGCCGCCACCGGCGACGACCCCGATGGTCGCACGGCACTGCGGGTCCAGACGCTTCATCTCCCCGGATGGGAGCTTCACGACCGCGACGTTGCGGTCGTGGGTGAGCAGCGTGGCGTTGACGCCCGACGAGCGGGCGAAGCGGCCACCGTCACCGGGGCTGGACTCGACGTTACACACCGGCACACCCTCGGGAATCTCCGCGAGTGGGAGCGTGTTCCCGGGAGCGATCTCGGCGCTGACGCCGACTTGCAGTTCGTCGCCCACGCCCACGCCTTCCGGCGCGAGCACGAGGCGGTGGTCGTCGTCCTCGAACTCGACGGCCGCGATGGGCGCCGAGCGAGCCGGGTCGTGTTCGATGTCGACCACGGTGCCGGAGATAACGTCTCCGTCTTCGACTTTCCGGTGCTGAAGGTCGGCCTTGTAGCGGTGCGAGGGCGCCCGGAACGTGGACGTCCCGCGACCGCGTCGTTGTCCCTGGATTCGTCGTCCCATCGTTAGAACACCCCGATTCTGGAGGCGACTTCCTGGGCGTCGTCGTCCTCGGAGAGGCGAACGACGGCCTTCTTTTCGCCGTCCATCGTGTTCTGCGTGTTCACGCTGACGACGCTGACTTCGTACTGGGACTCGACGGCCTCGGCGACCTCGTTTTTCCCGGCGGCGTCGTCGACGATGAACTGAAGCTTGTTCTGGAAGTCCATGTCGTTCATGGCCTTCTCGGTGACGTGTGGGTATTTGATGACGTCCCAGGTCATCGCTCGCCCACCTCCGCGACTGCGGACTCGGTGAAGACGGTGAGCCGACCGGGCGCGGCGCCGGGCGCGAGGTCCTCTGCGTTGACCTCTCGCGCGGTGGCCACGTCGACGCCCGCGAGGTTGCGGGCGGCGGTCGATGGCTCCTCGCTCGTCACGAAGAGGACCGAGGAGGGGCGGCGGTACTTCCGACCGCGCATCGAGCCCTTCCCGGCCTTGATCTTCGTCTCGTCGGCGCGCTCGATGTCTGCGTCGAGATCGAGCGCTTCGAGCAGCCCCAGGACCGCCTGGGTCTTGACCAGGTCCTCGAAGTCGTCGGAGACGACGACGGGGACCTCGTCGCGGTCGAACTCGTGGCCGCGCTCGGCGACGAGTTCGGCGTCCGTCGTGGCGGCGAGTGCCGACCGAACGGCGAGCTGGCGCTCCTTGTCGTTGATGTCGAGCGAGCGGTCTTTCTCGGCTTTCGGCGGGTGGGCCGCGCGGCCCTTGACAGCCTGCGGGACGCGGCGGGCACGGCCGTCCTGCTGCGGGACGTGTGCCTGACCGCGGCCGCTACCCATCGACTCTGCCGGCGTTCGGAGGCCGGCGTACTCGTCGGCACCGTAGTCCTGCTTTCGGTTTGCCTGGGCGGCGCGAACGGCCTTGGCGATGAGGTCCGAGCGCACCGGTGTCTCGAAGACATCGGGGAGCTCGACCTCGCCGTCGGCCTCGCCGTCCAGATTGTAGATAGTTGCCTGCATGGATTATCCCTGGTTCGATTCCGTGGAGACGAAGCGCACCTCGGGGTCGAGGCGCGGCTGGTCGTTGGGCCGGACCGCGGGCCGGAAGCGCACCAGGCGCTTGTCCGGGCCGGGCACCGAGCCCTTCACCAGCGTGTAGTCCCCGTCGACCTCGCCGTAGTTGACGAAGCCGCCGTCGACGGAGGCGTCGTCGCCCTCGCCGATGTCGATGAGGCGCTTGTTCAGTTCGGTGCGCTGGTGGTAGCCGGTCTGCCCCTGCTGGGGGACCGTCGAGCGCACGCGAGATGGGTTCCACGGGCCGAGGTTGCCGATGCGTCGGCGCCAGCCCTGGCGGGCGTGTTTGCCCTTCCGCTTCTGGACGCCCCACCGCTTGACGGGACCCTGCGTCCCTTTGCCCTTGGTGACGCCCGCGATGTCGGTGTACTCACCGGCGCGGAAGACGTCGTTCATCGAGTGCTCGCCACCGTCGTCGACGAGTTCGAGGGCGTGGTCGAGGCGGTCCGAAACGGACCCACCGCCGACGCGAGTCTCCATCACGTCGGGCTTTTTCTTCGGGACGCTCGGGACGGCGTCGGGGACGGTGTGCGTAATCAGTCGCACATCCCCGAGGGTGCCGGCCGCGAGAGCGTCGCGTATCTGTTCCTCAGCAGCGTCCGGGTCGTGGTCCTCCGGCAGGTTGAGGGTCCGATCGAGATCCGAGTGGAACTCGTCGGTCCAGACCTCCGTCAGCGGACGCTGACCGTACGGCGTGTCTTCGTACGCACGCAGGGCGACGGCGCGCATTGGCGGCGTCTCGACGACTGTCACCGGGACAGTCTCCTCCATCCCTTCGCGGGGGGAGTTAGGTTCGTCGTTGACGAGCACGACGTGTGTCATGCCCGCCTTGTAGCCGGCGAACCCTTGGACGCCCGGCTGGCCATCGTCAGAGGGCCAGCTGTTGAAGCGAGGCGTCTCGCTCGTCGAGCGCTTGCGCGGGCCGAAGCCCAGCGAGCCTTTGCGTGGTCTGCTTGGTTGTGGCATTCGTTTACTCCGTGAGGGTTAGACAGGCGAGAGAGGCGAACATCGCTTCTTCAGTTCGCACGACCTCGCTGCCCTGGTTCGGAACCGTATTCAGCCAGAGGTCGAACCCTGTGGATTCGTCGTTCTGCTGGTCTCCCCGGACGGCGTCCGGGTCCACGTCGAGTATGGACGGTAACCCACGCTCGGGTGCCCCGAAGGCGACTGTCATGCCGCCCTCGCGGGTCCGTCGGTGGGCCAGTTCGCCCAGGCGACGAGTCGACGCCAGCTCACCGTATCGCGATGACGCGATGGTGAGTCCGGCGTCGTCACGCGAGAGTGCCATGTCGAGGTCCGCGGAAACGACGTCGAACCCCGATGTGGGGGCGTCGACGAGTTTCGCCCGGACCGGCCGTCGCGAAGAGACCCTGACGGTCACGCGCTCGCCCTCACCCACGTCCAGTCCGTCTGGAACGGGGAGGGAGATCGGGTGTTGCATACCGCAATTGACCCGGACGCGCCCATCAGCTCCGACCTCGGTCACGATTCCCTGTCTTAACGACCCCGAACCCTCGGATCCGGAGCCGGTCTGTGAACGCACGCGGAGCGGCGGCAGGACGCCGACGTACTCTAGTTCGTCCCGCTTGCCCCACATCTCCTTTCGGAGGTGTGGCGGCGTCGCGGCGTACCGCAGCACGGTTTCGACGAACCCGTCTTCCCATTTGCCGGCCCCGTCAGGGTCCGGATACACTGTCAGCCGGTCGACCCGGAACACGGTGGCCGCGCGGGCCACGTATCCCAGTTTGCGAGTCGCCTCGCGTCGGTCCTCGGCTTCCCGTGTGAGGGAGTCGGGCACGAGTACGCTGGTCGTCATGCCGTGACGCTTCCACGTCACGCCACTAGACTGTAGCGATACTACTCCGGCCCTACGGTAAAAAGACCCCGCTTCGCGCGTGCGATGGGACGCGTTCACACGGCACTACGAGCCCCCTCCTACCTGAATCACCAACCCAAATCTTGCCGCTTCCGAAAGCAGTCGGTATGCATCCAATCGACATGGCAGGTGGTGACACAATACCTACGCGGCCCCCCGAATTTTCCCTGTGAAACGCAAGGCTTTTTACTATCACCCCCGCCAGATTGGAATGCAGAGAGGCGACGTGCGCACTGGTACTGAGCGACCCCACGTGGTCGCGAGGGTCAGGGCAAACGAAGTGAGCGCTGGTAGTGTAGTTGGTATCACGTGACCTTGCCATGGTCACAACCTGGGTTCAAATCCCAGCCAGCGCATTTCTGTCGACGCAAACCGACGAGCGGAGCGAGTCGCGTTTCGAGACCAAATCGTCCTGTAGCCGTGAATTAGAGGAGTCACGGTGCCCGCAACGAGCGGTGAAACCGCGAGCAGCGAGTGAAGACGAACGTCTGCGTCCGGTTCACAGGGCCTCGACAAGCACCAGCGTTAGGAGCACGCCACACGCAGATAGCAGTATGACCTGCATCGGATTCCTGTCGGTCGCACCGGTTGTCGAGGAGAGCATGGCCCCCTACGTCGCGGACGCGGTGGCCGCACTCGAGGAGTTCGACGTCGAATACGAGACGACGCCGATGGGCACCGTCATCGAGGCCGACGACAGCGAGGAACTGTTTGCGGCGGCCCACGCGGCACACGAAGCGGTCGGCACCCAATCGGACCGCGTCGAGACGTTCCTGAAGATCGACGACAAGCGCGGCGTCGACCAGCGGGCGAGCGAGAAAGTCACCCGGGTCGAAGACGAACTCGGGCGGGGAGCCCACAGTGGTACGGGCGAAAGTAGCCGTTAAATGGATGGATAGATAAAGCCGGCTATGAACACGCTCAACCGGATGGCCACGGAGCTGGTCGACGAGGCCGTGAGCTTCGCCGACGAACTGACGATAGACGTCCACGCACTCGACGGCGACGCTGCCGTCCTCGATTTCGGTGTCGAGGTCCCCGGCGCCGTCGAGGCCGGTCTGGTACTCGCGGAGCTCCAGACCGCCGGGCTGGCGACGGTCCAGAGCAAGATGGGACAGGTTGGCGACGCACCGCTGACACACGTCGAACTGGCGACTGACCACCCCGCGCTGGCACTGTTGTGTTCCCAGAAGGGCGGCTGGGAGCTGGCGACTGACGACTTCGAGGGACTTGGCAGCGGCCCGGCCCGTGCACTGGTCGCCGAGGAGGATATCTTCGGCCGCGTCGGCTACCGGGAAGACGAACAGTTCGCCGTCCTCGCGGTGGAGTGCGACCAGCTCCCCGATCAGACCGTCGCCGCGCAGGTGGCCGAGCGTACCGGGGTCCCCGAGACCGGGGTGTTCCTGCCGGCCTTCGCGACCGCGAGTGTCACCGGCAGCGTCGTGGGCGCGGCGCGGGCCGCCGAACTCGCCGTCTTCCGGCTGGCCGAACTGGGCTTCGACCCGGGGGAAGTGCTCTCGGCGAACGGCCGGGCACCGGTCGCCCCCGTCGCCGCGGACGAGGCGGCAGCGATGGCTCGGACCACGGACGCGCTGGCCTACGGGAGCGAGGTACACCTGGTCGTCGACGAGCCGGTGGACAACGTCGAGGAGCTCCCCTCGATAGCGGGTGCAGAGTACGGCCGGCCGCTGGAGGGCGTCTTCGAGGACGTCGACTGGGAGTTCGCCGAACTGCCGGTCGAACTGTTCGGCCCGGCGAAAGTGACCGTCGACGTCGTCGGCGGCGACACCCACGTCGTCGGCGATACCCACGAGGACGTCCTGGCCGAGAGCTTCGGGCTGTAACCGAGCACCGCCGATGCGATACAAGGTCGCTCCGCCGGTGCGTTCGCTCGAGTTTCTCCGAACGGTTCGCCTGGCGGTACCGCTCGTTCCCGACGCCGAGAGCGACTGCTGTGTGTCCATCCGGCGCGCAACCGACGTGGCCGACCGCGAACGGGCCCGTGAGTACCTGACGTTCATCCGGGCGCTCGGCCTGGTCGCGGAGACCGAACGCGGCTATCATCGCACTCGGGACCCGCTGGATCGCGAGACGCTCGCGACGGCCTTCCGCGAGCAGGTGTTTCCGGTGACCGAACTCCTCGCGGCCGTCGACGCGGGTGCGGACAGCCACAACGGTGCGTTCGAGGCGGTGCGCGGGGAGATTCCGCGCTGGGAGCGCGAGCGCGACCCGGCGTGGGAGCGAACCTGGCGAAAGCGGGTCGAGCGGCTGCTTGGCTGGGCAGTGGTCTTTGGCTCGCTCGCTCGCGAGGGCGACCGCTTCGTCCCGGCCCCATAGGCGATACCGACTGGCCGCCGTCGGCGACAGCGCCCACACCCAGATGCCGTCCGGCGCGGTCGCTGGTGCCGACGGCAAACAGCGTCACGCGACATCGAAAGCGGTCGGCTGACGGCGCGGCCCTAACGGCGCTCCGTAGTCTGCACGTCGGTGACCGTCCCGACGCCCTTCGATCGACCCTCGCGGAAGACGAACTTCTGGCCTTCCTCGACGAGGTACGACCGGAACTTGAACCGAACCGTGGTCTGTCCGGCGTCGCCGGGCAGTAACTGTCCCTCATCGGGGTAGAACTTCGCGGCCTCGCTGATGGTCTCCAGGTGAACGACCGGCTCGTAGCCGTCGCCGATGCGCGTCGGGTGGTTCAACACCATCACCTCGGCCTCGAACTCCCGGACCGGGTCGGGGTCGGCGTCCCGGGGGAGCAACACCATCCCGCGCTCGATGTCGGCCTCCCGCACTCCCTTGAGCGCGATACCGACGATACGGCCCGCTTTGGCCTCGTCGACGCGGTGGTAGTGCATCTCGATAGAGCGGACCTCGACCTCGCGGAACTGGCCGTCCTGCATCGGCCCGAGCAGGAGTTCGTCACCGGCCTCGACCTCACCGGATTTGACGGTTCCGGAGG
>Ga0209965_1000400_pt1 | contig 15417 bp, 16 predicted proteins | sample SalPon2_B_H2O_MG_FD_185707 | JGI IMG/M metagenome (GOLD analysis project Ga0209965, IMG submission 185707) | Salt pond water microbial communities from South San Francisco under conditions of wetland restoration - Salt Pond MetaG R2_B_H2O_MG... | ecosystem: Environmental > Aquatic > Non-marine...
AGCCGCACGCGCGAGGGCGTCGCGAACGAAGTGAGCGACGAGGCTGGGGAGGCGCGAGGCTGGGGAGGCGCGAGGCCGGGGAGGCGCGAGGCCGAGACGGCGAGCGGCTGCAGAGACCGACCCGGAGCGTTGCGGTGGCCTCCGCGCGCTCTATTTAAAAGCCGGCCCGCGTCCGAGTCACCCGCAACACCCGCCGGACCGAAGGTGTGTTAGTGTTCGGGACCCAATCACGGACAATGGGAGTTCAGGAGCAGTACCCGTTCGACGTGGAGGCGCTCCGGGCCGATTTCCCGATCCTCGATCGGTCGGTCGGCGGCGATCCGGAGTCACCCGGCGAGGGCCCGAGCGACGACACGCCGCTCGTCTACCTCGATAACGCGGCGACCTCACAGACGCCGGACCCCGTCGTCGACACCATCTCCGACTACTACCGGAGTTACAACGCCAACGTCCACCGCGGGATCCACCAGTTGAGCCAGGAGGCCTCCGTCGCCTACGAGGAGGCGCACGACACCGTCGCCGACTTCATCGGCGCCGCGGGCCGCGAGGAGATCATCTTCACGAAGAACACGACCGAGGCGATGAACCTCGTCGCCTACGCGTGGGGGCTCGAAGAGCTCGGGCCGGGCGACAACGTCGTCCTCTCGCAGATGGAACACCACGCGTCGCTGGTGACGTGGCAGCAGATCGGCAAACGCACCGGCGCCGACGTGCGCTTCGTCGACGTCACCGACGAGGGGCGGCTCGACATGGACCACGCCGCGAGCCTCATCGACGACGACACGCAGATGGTGTCGGTCGTCCACGTCTCGAACACGCTGGGCACGATCAACCCCCTCTCGGAACTGGCGACCCTCGCGCACGACCACGACGCGTACGTCTTCGCCGACGGCGCGCAGTCGGTACCGACTCGCCCGGTCGACGTGGCGGACCTCGGGGTCGACTTCCTCGCCTTCTCGGCACACAAGATGTGCGGTCCCACGGGCATCGGCGCGCTGTACGGTCGCGAGGAGATCCTCGACGACATGCAGCCGTACCTCTACGGCGGCGACATGATCCGGCGCGTCTCCTTCGAGGACTCCACGTGGGAGGACCTCCCGTGGAAGTTCGAGGCCGGGACGCCGTCGATCGCACAGGGGATCGCCTTCGCGGCCGCGATCGAGTACCTCGACGAGATCGGGATGGAGAACGTCCAGGCCCACGAGGACCTCCTCGTCGAGTACGCCTACGACGAGCTCTCGGCGATGGACGGCGTGGAGATATACGGCCCGCCGGGCGACGACCGCGGCGGGCTCGTCGCGTTCAACGTCGAGGGCGTCCACGCCCACGACCTGTCCAGCATCCTCAACGACTACGGCGTCGCGATCCGCGCCGGCGACCACTGCACGCAGCCCCTCCACGACGAACTCGGCGTCGCGGCCTCTGCGCGCGCCTCCTTCTATCTGTACAACACCATCGAAGAGGTCGACGCGCTCACCGAGGCCGTCGGCGCGGCGCGTGACCTGTTCGCCTGACGGCGCCTCGCGAGCCGCCCCCACCACTGTGGGAGGCGTTCGCTCACCTTCTGACCGGCATCGACGCGATGCGACAGAACGGCCGAAAACAACAGCAAGCGGCCGCCATACGCGGAACTAAAACGGGCTTAATCCGGGACGAACCGGACTGAGCGTCTTCCACTTATACGTGGACGGGCCGCGTTTCTCGACTCAGCATGACGGACCCCTCTCGCGTCTCCGACCGCTCTCGGGACGGCCGCGTCCACGGCTTCCGGCGGGCGGCGCTCGCGGCGCTCGCGGCCCACGGCGAGGGCGCGGCGAATGGCAAGCGCGCCGCCGCGACGAGGACCGCCGCGAACGGCCGGCGACCTCCCCTCCGTTTCTCCAATCTATGACACAGTCAACACGATATCCGACCGCGTCCGCCGCACAGCCGGACTCAAGCACCGCCGCCGGTGACGACCCGACCGACGCCGAGGGTCCCGTCGTCCTGCTCCACGTCGAGCCGGACGCGGAGTCGGCCGAGCTGCTGGCGGCGTTCGTCGAGCGGTTCGCCGACGGGGTGACGGCCCGGGCTGTCGACGGGATGGCGGCGGCGCTCGATGCGCTCGACGCCGGCGCCGCCGACCGTCTCGTGACCGAACAGCGGCTGCCGGACGGCTCCGGGGTCGAACTGGTCGAACGGCTCCGAGCGCGGGGCAGCGACCTGCCGGTCGCCTTCCACACCACCTGCTGTGAGGCGGCGACCGAGGCGCGGGCGCTCGACGCCGGCGCCGACGCGTACTTCGTCAAACAGCCGGACCGCGGCCAGTACGAGTGCCTCCTCGACTGGCTCCGCGGACTCGGCGGCGACGTCGACTCGGACGCCCGCGCGACGACGGCCCGCTCTTCGACCGGAACTGGCGCGGTCGCCGAGCCGACCGACTCCGAGGAGTAGCCGGTCACGCGCCGGCTCGCGCTTTCACTCCGGCTCTCGTCTCCACTCCGGCTCTCGTCTCCACTCTGGCTCTCGTCTCCACTTCGGCGCCCGCTCTCGCTTCGGTCGACGGAACCCTTTTGACTCACACAGGCGTATTTCGGGTCGATATGGGACTGGGCTCGGACATGTACCGACAGCAGATCCTGGACCACTACAAGAACCCGCGCAACTACGGGGAACTCGAGGATCCGGACTTCACGCACGTCGGCGAGAACCCCTCCTGTGGCGACACGATCCGCATGGAGGTCTCCCTCGACGACGCGGGCGAGACCATCGACTCGGTGCGGTTCACCGGCGACGGCTGCGCCATCTCGATGGCCTCGGCGAGTATGCTCTCCGAGCGACTCCACGGGATGGCCATCGAGGACCTCGACGCGCTCGACACGGACGACATCACGGAGATGCTCGGCGTCGACATCTCCCCGATGCGCGTGAAATGCGCCGTCCTCGGCCGACAGGTCGCCCAGGACGGCTCGAAGATCCACCGCGGCGAACTCGACCCCGACGACCGCACGAAGACTGAGGAGTAGCGGTTCGCGCTCGTCCCGTGACCGCCCTCCGTCCCGAGCCCACGGACTTTTGCTCGTGAACCACGTTCGTCCGCCCATGAGCGACGGGTTCGACAAAGAGGCCGAACGCGAGAAACTCCGCGAGAAGTTCGCAGATGACGAACAGAAGCGCGAACACACCCAGCGGATGTCCGAGCTACTCCTCCAGGGGGCGACGATGACGAACCGCCACTGCGACGACTGCGGCGACCCCATCTTCCGACACGACGGCCAGGAGTTCTGCCCGACTTGCCAGACGACCGGACAGCAGGGCGGTTCGGGAGAGGCCGCGACGAGCGACACACAGACCGCGACGCGGCCGGACGCCGATCCCACCCGAGCGAACGCCCACGCTGGCGAGCGGGAGGCGACCGACTCACCACCGGGCGCGGTCGAAAACGGCGCGGCACCGTCGACCGGCGAACAGGCGCCTCCCGCCGAGGGGGCCCGACCTTCGGCGGCACAGCCGGCCGACACCACCGCGGCGCGGTCCTCGGAGCCGACCACACCGAGACCGTCGCAACCGGGCGCGGAGCCTGCGACCACACCCCAGACCGGGACCGAGACGACTGCGCAGCCGAGCGCGGTCGACGACGCCCGCGAGTCGCTGACGCGGACGCTGACGCGCTTCGCCCGCGCCGCCGAATCGACCGACGATCCGCGTCGCGCACGCGACCACCTACGGGCGGCTCGCGAGGCCGCAGAGGCGCTGCGCGCGCTGGACTGACCGTCAGCGCTCGCCCGTCGCCCTCGACGACGCGGCCTCCGGCCGCGAGTCCCCACTCGACGGAGCGTGGCCCCCGGAGCGGGCCACACGCGTCCCACCAGTCGTATCCGGCCGTCCCGTGTTCCGAAACCGACGCATCGGTTCACCTGAGACGCCGCCACAGGTGTCGGTTCGGGTCGGAACGTGGTCGTTCTCTTGCGTGGACGACGGCCCTCTGAGCGATGTTTCCGTCCCGATTTTGCGAAGGAATGCTCGCCCCGAAGTAATTTAAATACCGTTACGTTTTACCCAAACAGTCAGTTTGCGTATGATATTTATGGCTCTCGACGCCGGTGTGAAACTCCCCCCGACCGCCGAAGCCACCGATCCAACCGAAACCGCGCCTCCCGCCGGCGACTCCGAGCGACGCGCGGCCGACCACTCGGCCGAAAGACAGATTTAACACCGTGAGTATCGTTCTCTCACCGAATTAATGGCTCAACTTCCGAAGCACTCCGTTCGCGTCGATGTCCGCAATATCGGCGGCATCGACGAGGCGTCGGTGACGCTCTCCGACGGCGTCTCGGTTCTCACCGGGCGGAACGCGACCAACCGGACCTCCTTCCTCCAAGCGCTGATGACCGGGTTGGGGAGCCGCCAGAGTTCCTTAAAAGGGGACGCCGAGGAGGGCGCGGTGACGCTCGAACTCGACGGTGAGACGTACACGCGAACGCTGCGCCGCCGGGGGGACACCGTCGCCTTCGACGGCGACCCGTACCTCGACGACCCGGAGCTGGCCGACCTGTTCGCGTTCCTGCTCGAAGACAACGAGGCGCGCAGTGCGGTGGCGCGCGGCGACGACCTCCGGGAGATCATCATGCGGCCGATCGACACCGACGCGATCGACGCCGAGATCCGCGAGTGCAAACAGCAGCGCGACGAGTTAGAGTCCGAGATCGACCGCCTCGACGGCCTCGAACACGACCTCCCGTCCCTCGAAGCGGACCGCCGCGAGAAGGTCGCGGAACTGGAGGCCGCCGAAGACGAACTGGAGGCGGTCCGCGAGGACCTCGACGACCTCGACGCGGGCGTCGACGAGAGCCGGACGCGCAAACAGGAGATGGAGGCGGCGTTTCAGAAGGTTCGAGACGCCCGCTCCGAGCTCGACGACCTCGAGTTCGACCTCGAGACGGAGCGGTCGACGCTCGGGGAGCTGCGCTCCGAACGCGACGAACTCCGGGAGACGGTCGACACGGCGGAGGCTCCCGACCGGAACCCGGACCGGCTCGCCGGCCGCATCGACGAACTGCGACGCCGGAAGCGCGCGCTCGACGACGACATCAACCAACTCGGCAGCGTCATCGGGTTCAACGAGGATATGGTGGAGGGGGCGGGCGTCGACATCGAGGGCGACGCGCCGAGCGACGACCCGACGGCCACGCTGACGGAGGGCGACCAGACGACCTGCTGGACCTGCGGGTCGGCGGTCGAGACCGACCAGATCGAGGCCACGCTCGACCGACTCCGAGAGCTCCGATCGGCCAAACTCGACGAGCGCAACGAGATCCGCGGAGAGATCGAGACGCTCACCGACGAGCAGTCCGCGATCCGTCAGGCGGAACGCGAGATCGAGCGAGCCGAAGAGCGCCTCGAGTCGGTGGAAGCCGAGATCGAGTCGACCGAGTCGCGGATCGACGACCTGGAGGCCCAGATCGAGGCGAAACGCGAGACGGTGGCGGAACGCGAGGAGGCCGCAGAATCGATAGACGTCGACGGCTACGACGAGGCGCTGGAGCTCCACCGCGAGGCGAACGGGATCGAACTCCGGATCGAGCGGCTCGAAGACGAGATCGACGACATCGACGCGGAGATCGAAGAGCGCGAGGCCGCACTCGAACGCCGCGAGGAGCTGCGCGCGGAGCGCGAACAGGTCACCGACCGACTGACCGACCTGCGGACGCGGGTCGACCGCATCGAGGAGACCGCGGTCGAGGAGTTCAACGAGCACATGGCGACCGTCCTCGACATCTTGGAGTACGAGAACCTCGACCGCATCTGGATCGAGCGCCGGGAGACGGAGCGCCGCGAGGGCCGCCGCAAGGTCACGCGAACCCGCTTTGACCTGCACATCGTCCGGTCGTCGCCGGACGGGACGGCCTACGAGGACACGGTCGATCACCTCTCCGAGAGCGAGCGCGAGGTGACGGGGCTCGTGTTCGCGCTCGCGGGCTACCTCGTTCACGACGTCCACGAGACCGTGCCGTTCGTCTTACTCGACTCGCTGGAGGCCATCGACTCGGACCGGATCGCTCGCGTCGTCGACTACTTCCGGACCCACGCCGACTACCTCGTCGCCGCGCTGCTACCGGGCGACGCCGCCGCACTCCCCGACGAGCACGACTACGTCGAACAGATCGACTGACAGAGAGAAGCCGCGTTTTACTCCCTCTCGCGGTCGCTCGTCGTCGATTCGGCGACTCTCACGTCGTGCGCACAATTACAAAATTATGTGTGTAACTGTAGACGGTCCGTAACGTTCGGTGAGTCCCGTCGGTCTCGGCTCTCGCGTCGACACACCGATGTTTTTGTGACCCCTCGCGTCGAACGCCCGCCATGACCACGGAACCGAGCAGCGTGAACACGAAGGTGGCGCGGGTGATTCGAGCGTACGACCTCGACGGGATGGGCGCGAACCTGGAGGCGGCGTGGACCGGGGCGTCGGGCGAGCGCACGAGCCTGCGCGACCTCGCCGACGAGTTCAACGAGGCCGTGTTACGGGCGGCCCTCGGCGAGGCCGGCGTCTCGTCGCTCTCGGTCGACGTGTCGAGCACGTACGAGGCGATCCGCGGCGACTCCGGCTCCTCGGCGACGCGGGCGCGCCGACGCCTGGAGCGCGAGGGCGTCGACGTCGACGCGGTCACGGGTGACTTCGTCACCCACCAGGCGATCCACACGTACCTCACACAGGAGCGCGAGGCGAGCCTCCCCGACGCGAGCGACGACATCGCCGACAGGAAAGTCGAGACCGTCGAGAAGCTTCAGGGTCGGGTGTCGGCGGTGGCGGAGTCGGCGCTCACCGCGCTCGCGAACGCGGATGAGTTGGACCGCGGGGACTACGACGTCCTCGTCGACGTGCGGGCCGTCTGCCCGAACTGCGGGACCGACGCTCCGGTGGGCGAACTCATCCGCCAGGGGGGCTGCGGCTGCACGAGCGACCCGACATCCGACGACGGGGTGTGAGTCCGCCCTCGGCGTCAGAGGCGAGTCCGCACCCGACGTAAGAGGCGAGTCCGCACCCGAGGGCGGCGCGAGCCTCGGCGCTGGCGGACCGACGCGCGAAGCGCTGCAGTCGCCCGCCCCGACGTCTCCGACCCGCGTCTCCGTCACTTCGTCGCGCCGGTTATCCGTGAGCGCCGTCCGATCGACGGTGTTTATATATTAAAACAAACATATGTGTGTAATTGATATTTTTAAAAGCGGCGGCACGCACGTACACGTCTCCGCTCCCGCACCTCCGCCCGCTACGCGAGCGCGTTCCGAAGCGCACGCTGCGCTCGGTAGAGGCTGTACGCGACGGAGAGTCCGACGAGGACGACCGCTGCGCCGGCGGCGGCGAGCACCGGACCTGACGCCGGGGGTTCCAGTTCGCGGTCCGTGCCGCAGTTCCCGCAGCCGTCGTCGCCGCAGTTCCCGCAGCCGGGGGCGTCCGTGGTGGTTTCGTCGCCCGTGGACCGTGGCTCGTCGTCGCCCGTGGATCGTAACTCGGGGTCTCCCGGTCCGTCGCTCTCGGCGTCGACCGTCTCGGCTGAACCGGTCGCGACCTCGATGGAGTCCGTCTGCCCGCCGGTCGCTCCCGCCGTCTCACCGCTCGCCTCTGCCGGGTCGAGTTCCGGCTCGTCGGCCTCGTCGAACAGGTGCGGCGCGTGGCTCCGGAGCGCCGAGAGGCCGGCCTCGATCTCCGCCCGGTCCTGGTGGCCGACCGCGAACTCGTCGAGGCGGTCGACCATCGACCGCGCGCGCTCGGGGTGGTCGGTCTCCACGTAACTGCGGGCCGCGTCGAACATCGCGCGACCGAGCCAGTGGGCGAAGACGGGGTTGTCGTACCGTTCTTCGAGCGCTTCGAGCCGTTCGAGGCGCTCCTCGCCGGCGGCGACGTCGCCGTCGAAGAACGACGCCCGCGCCGCGAAGAAGGTGGCCACCGCCGCCCACGTCGCGCTCGACGGCGTCGAGAGCCGCTCGTGGTGCTCGACGGTCTCGTCCGCCCAGTGATCGACTCGGCTGGGGTCGGCGTTCTCGAAGCCGGCGCGCGCCGCGTTCGCCGTCGCCACCGGGAGCCACCGGACGATCGACTCCTCCTGTGCCGGATACCGGTCCGCGAGCGCCTCGATCCGGCCGATCCGGTCTTCGATCGCCGCCACGTCCGCGTCTTTGGCGTCCGCGTTCGTGCGCCCGGCGAGGACGCCGGCGAGGCCCGCGGCGACCTCCCCGTCCGGGTGAGCGCCGAACAGGTCCTCGGCGCGTTCGACCCGGTCTGCCCCCTCGTCGCGAGGGTCGGCTCCGAGATCGGCGTCGCTCTCGGCGTCGCTGCCGGCGGGGCGCCCCAGGTACAGCTCGGCGCGGGCGTACGCCCGCAGCAGGGACGCGGCGATGTCCGGCTCCGGGTGGTCGTCGTACACCGATTCGAGCCGGTCCAGCAGCGCGCCGATCCGATCGCGTCGATCGGCTTTCCCGTTCGCGTGGATCGTCTCGGCCGTCGCTCGGGCCAGCGGCGCCGCGATCGCCGGCTCGGGGCGGCGGTGGTACAGCTCCGTGATCCGCTCCCGGTAGTCTTCGAGCCGGGCCGGGTCGATCGCGGTCTCGTAGAGGTCGTCGCGTCCCCGCACGCTCGTCGCGTTCGCCAAGGCGTTCGCGAGGTGGATGTCGGCGTCGTCGTCGTCACCGGCGCGATACAGGCGATCAAGCCGCGCGATCGCCTCTGCTTCGGCGTCGAACTCCCCGCGGCTTCCGTAGGCGTCGGCGAGCGCGACGAGGGCGTCGGTCAGTCGCGCGCGGTCGTCCGCGCTCAGCGCTTCGGGGTCCGCCGCGTCGAACGCCTCGACGCGCTGTTCGAGGTCGCCGACGGACCGAGTGTCACTAGAGACCATGTGTACTGGATCGGCGTTGGCCCGGACGGTGGTAAAGTCTCGCTTTCGGACGGCCGGCCGCGGCGATCAGTTCACCCGCCACCGAATCGCGAGCGCCGCGACGAACACCGTCGCGAACGTGACGCCGCCCGATATCAGCGCGCCGCGGACGCTCGACGCGCCCGTGGTGACGACGGTGACGGAAGCGCCCCCGCCGGCGAGGGCCGCCCCGCCGGCGATGCCGCCGAAGCCGATACAACAGAGGCTGAGGAGGCCGACGACCGACAGCGATCCCAGCAGGCCGTCGCCGCTCATCGGTTGACCCGTCCGGTGCGGATGAATCGCTCTTCGGGCGGCGCCGGTCTGCCGACGGCGGTCGACTCGGCGGCCCGCGGTCGCATCGACACGGGGGGAGCCATGTGCCCACGTCGCTCGCCGGGGTCGAATACCTGCTGCGGTTTGGCGCATCGGTCGCCAGACCGACCGTCGCGTCGGCGGTTCCCGATTCGACGTTTCGCGAGGCGTTCGTCGACGGTCGCCACAGCGGGCCAGTCGCCCGCCGACGCCGCGAGACGCGTCGCGACGTACGAACCGAATCGCTGCTGAACGGAACCGGAATACAAATACTCGTAAAGCGATAATGGGTGATATATAAAATGACCGCACACGACCGCTCCGACCGCGTTCCCAGCCAACCGGTCATCGTTCAGGAGAACACTCATCAAAACGAAATTCCCGAGAACATCGACTCGGACCTGTACTCGGCGGACTCACCGGAGAACTCGTACCACGAGTTCACCATCGAACCCGACGACGACCTCGTCGAAGCGCTTCGCGAGAACGGCTACACCGTCGAGTTCAGAGACCGGTAGCGGCTCCGCTGTTCTTTCGAGAACTAACGGCGTAGGCGGAATCGCCGACGCGCGATCGGACTGCGTGTGAACGCGGAGCTCCGGGCAGAGCGTTCAGGGACACAAAACCGGCAGAACGCGTCGAGTGAGGATGCTCCGGCTGGGATTCGAACCCAGGTCATCACCGTGAGAGGGTGATATGATTGGCCGGACTACACCACCAGAGCGCAGGTCCTTGTGACGCAACTACCGGTATGGCAGGATATTGTAAAACAGTTCCGTTTCGGCCCTGCCGTGCCCCGGTTTACCGTGGGGCGCCGATCCACTGTCGCCGCCGAGCGCGACGCTCAGACGTCGACGCCGAAGGGCGCCGCGTCGTCGGCGCCGTTGGCGATGGCGGCGAGGAGGTCGGCGAGGGCGTTCAGATCGCCGGTGTCTATCACTTCGACGGGCGTGTGCATGTACCGGTTCGGAATCGAGACGGTGAGCGAGGGGACGCCGCCGCGAGCCGTATAAAAGGCGTCGGCGTCGGTGCCGGTCCGCGTGCCCGCCGCCTGTAACTGCACGTCGATGCCGTCGCCGGTCGCGCTCTCGCGCGCGAGGTCGACGAGCGCCGGGTGGTTCGCGCTGCCGCGCCCGATAACGGGTCCGGCGCCGAGTTCGACCGGTCCCTGGCGTTCCCTGTCGACGTCCGGGTTGTCGGTGGCGTGTGTCACGTCGACGGCGACGAACGCGTCCACCGCGTCGAGGTCGACGCCCACCATCTGTGCGCCTTTTAACCCGACCTCCTCTTGGACCGTCGAGACGGCGTAGACGGTCGCGTCGACGTCGCGGTCGGCCGCGCGACGCAGGCCCTCCGCGGCCGCCCACGTGCCGGCGCGGTTGTCGATTCCGCGAGCGGCGATCCGGTCGTCGACGAGCTCCTCCACGTCGGTCGAGAACGTGACGGGATCGCCGACCTCGACGTGTTCGCGCGCCGTCTCGGCGTCGGGCGCACCGATGTCGACAAACTGGCCGGATATCTCCTCGTACTCGTCTTTTGCGGGGTCGCGCAGGTGGATCGCGGTCTGCCCGATCACGCCCTGTACCGGCTCGTCGGCGTGGACCGTGACGTGTTGGCCCTTCGAGACGGTCCGGTCGGAGCCGCCGATTCGCGCGATCCGGAGGAAGCCGTCGTCGAGCACGTCGCGGACGATGAAACCGATCTCGTCGGCGTGGCCCGTCAGCGCGATGGTCGGCGCGTCGGGGTCGCCCTCGTGAACGGCGACGGCGTTGCCGTAGGCGTCGACCGACACCTCGTCGGCGAACTCCCGGACGTACTCGGTCCAGACGCGCTGGCTCGGCGCTTCGAAGCCGGAGGGGCTGGCGGTCGAGAGCAGGTCATCGAGGAACGTGCGCTGGAAGTCGCGCATACCCACGACTGTTCGGCTGCCCGCAAGAATCCGCCGATACGACGCGGGTCGCTCGCCGGACGTGCCGACTCGGACCGACACAAGGGACTTGAGGTGGCGCGCCGTCTGTCTGCCATGGACATCCTCCGAAGCCTCCGGACGGTCTCCGCGGCCAGCGGGCCCGGCGTCGTCGACTGGGACCGGGCCGCCGCGGCCGCCAAAGCGAGCACCGAACCCGGCTCGGTCGCGCTCACCGACGCCGAACGGGAAGGATACGCCGAGGACGTTCGCGACGCCCGCGATCGGCTCCGCGAGGTGGCCGGCGTCGACTTCGAGGTGCCCGACGCGATCGAGGTCCAGAACCGCCACCACTGGATCGACGCCAGCGTCGACACCTTCCGGAACGTGATGGCACCGATCGAGGCGGCGGCCGGGCGGGACGACGGCTCGGCAGTTCCCGCCGGCACGCACACGCAGGGGTTCGCCCGCGACCTCTCGCGGGTCGCCAACACCGGCTCCATGGCGTTCACGCTCGGCTTCCTCGCGCGCAACGTCCTCGGACAGTACGACCCCCTCCTCTTGGCCGACGAGCCCACGGTCGATCACGGGCTCTACTTCGTCCACCCGAACATCGTCGCGGCCGCGGCGTCGCTCGACGTCGACCTCCCGCGATTTAGGCGCTGGATCGCCTTCCACGAGGTGACGCACGCGGCGGAGTTCGGCGCGGCGCCGTGGCTCTCGGAGTACCTCGAATCGCGGGTGGAACGCGGCCTCGACGGGTTCGACGAGGGGGGTCTCACCGGGGGGTCGATCCCCGTCGACGCGCTCGACACCGCGCCGTTCGTCGAACTGCAGGCCGCGATGACCGCGGTCGAGGGGTACGCCGAGGTGCTGATGGACCGCGCCTTCGACGGGGAGTACGCCGACCTCCGCCGGAAACTCGACGCTCGGAGAGAGGGCGGAGGCCCGGTCCAACGGGTCGCTCGCCGCCTGCTGGGGCTGGGGCTCAAGCGCCAGCAGTACGAGCAGGGCGCCGCGTTCTTCCGTCACGTGGCCGACGCCCGCGGTATCGAGGGCGCGAGCGCGGTCTGGGAGCGCCCGGAGAACCTGCCGACGCGCGCCGAACTCGACGACCCCGAGGCGTGGTTGGTGCGCGTCGACCCGGCGTGATCGGAGTCGTCTCGCCGGCCGCGTGGCCGTCGACCGCCTGAGCCGTTACGGAGAATCAAGGAGAAAGCCTCGCCCTTCAGGGCGGGGATGAATCCGACAACTCCCCCACATTCCACCGCCTAATAGCACGGCAGGATATTCCACACTGTGCCAATACCCACACCATTAACTAGGATTACTGTCATAGGTTACATATGGCAAAACAGGTCGTCACGCGCACCTATACTGCTTCCATTCGGAATCAGTCATGGGTGTCGGACGACCTTGATGCTCTCGGGTTCGCAGCCTCGAAACTCTGGAACGTCGGGCGGTGGACGTGCAGCCGGATTTGGGACGAGATCGGTCACATCCCAAACCACAACGAGCTCACCACCTACCTCAAGAATCACGAACGCTACGATGACCTACATTCTCAGTCAAGTCAGCGAGTCCTCCAAGAACTCGCTGAAGCGTTCCGTGGGTGGTACGGCAAACGACGCAACGGAGACATGAGAGCGAATCCGCCCGGATACCGCAAACACGGCGACGAACATCCGCGTTCGACGGTGACGTTCAAAGCCGCTGGCTTTAAGCTCGACACTCAGTACAACCGCGTCCGACTCTCTCAAGGGTCGAATCTCAAAGAGTATTGGTCGGACTTCATCCTCTGTGAATTCCAAACACGGCCTGACGTTGACCTCTCCACTATGGAGAACGTCCAACAAGTGAAGGCGGTTTGGACAGGCGATGAGTGGGAACTTCGCTTCGTGTGTAAGGTTGAGATGGAGGTATCTGAGTCGCCCGGCGAGCAGACCATCGGCATCGACCTCGGTATCAACAACTTCGCCGCACTCGCCTTTGAGGACGGCCACAGCGAGTTGTACCCGTTGAACTGTCTGAAGCAGGACGACTACTACTTCAGCAAGCGGCTCGCGCGGTGTGACGACTCAAACTCTGAGCAGGCTACGCGGCTGAACCAGAAGAAATCGAGTCGGCGCACGCACTACTTCCACACGCTCTCGAAACACATCGTTCAGCGGTGTGTTGAGGAAGATGTCGGTATGATAGTGATCGGCGACCTCTCTGGCATCCGCAAGGACGACGAGACCGATGAGTCGAAGAACTGGGGCAAGCATGGTAACCTCGATCTTCACTCGTGGGCGTTCGACCGCTTCACGGAGCAGCTCACCTACAAAGCCGAGATGGAAGGGATCACTGTCGAGGAGGTGTCTGAGCGCGATACATCGAAGTCGTGTTCGTGCTGTGGTCGCAAGCGGAAAGCGAATCGAGTTGAACGCGGATTGTACGTCTGCGACAACTGCGGAACGACAGCGAACGCAGACGTGAACGGAGCCGAAAACATTCGACAGAAAGTATCTCCGAGTTCACCGAATCTGTCGGTGAATAGGAGTAACGGCTGGTTGGCACAGCCATCGACGTTCCTGTTTGACACGGAAACTGGCGCGTTCGCGCCTCAAGAACGGATAACGTCGTAAACCACAATATCCCAACTCAGCGGCGCGGTGCCGTGGGAATCCTCGCGCTTCAGCGCGGGGAGGATGTCAAGAGTACTCGATCAGGCCAGTTCGACCGCGACCGGCGTCTCGGCGCCGAGGTTATCGCTCACGGGACACCGCTGTTCGACCCGTGCGAGCCACTCCTCGCGGGTCGCGTCGTCGACCGGTTCGCCCGCCGCCGTCCGCAGGTCCGCCTCGATGTCCGCGCGGATCTCCTGGAAGCCGGCGCGGCTGTCGACGTCTGCGCCCTGGAACTTCGCCGGGTCGAGGTCGCCTTCGAGATCGACGGTCAGCGCCGCGATGTCGAGGTCCATCTCGCTCGCGACCACGCGCCCGACGATGCTCAGACAGCCGCCGAGCGAGCCGAGCAGGTACTCGACCGGGTTCGGGCCCTCGTCGGTCCCGCCCAACGCCTCCGGCTCGTCGACCACGAACTCGAAGTGGCGGGTCGCCACCTCCACTTGCATTCCCGGTCCGAGTTCCGTCTGTGCGTCGAAGGTCGCGGTCTGGTTTGCGTCGCTCATACGCTGACAGTCACTCAGATAATTATTAATGATTGGGGAGGGTTTCCACACCCTGAGATTCGCTACGTCATCCGCTTGTCCCGAAACGCCCGGATGACGTCCTGTCGGGCGATGATGCCGACGACCCGCCCGTCGTCGTCGACGACCGGCACCCGGTTGATGTCCGGGTCGTCGCCGGCGAGCAAGTCGAGAACCGCGTCGACGCCGGCGTCGGGCGTCACCGTCGCCACGTCGGTGCTCATCACGTCGGAGAGCGGCTTGTCGGCGTTCCGGACCATGTCGACGCCTAAGTCGAGGTCGGCCCACGGCGGCTTCACCTGATACGTGAGCGTGTCGACGAACGGCGGCAGTCCGATCGGGATCCACAGCGTCTCGTCGTCGGGCTCGAACAGGTCGACGAGGTCGGACTCGGTGACGACCCCGACGAGCCGACCGTCGTCGTCGACGACCGGGAAGCCGCTGAAGTCGCAGCGCGCGAACTCCTTGAACGCGTCGGCCACGTCGTCGTCGGGGGCGACGGTCCGTACGTCGGACTCCATCAGGTCGCGAGCGGTGAGTGTCATACCGGACGGTCACCGCGGGAGGTCCTAGTCGTTTCGGCGATCCGTGCGACACGGGGACACGCGCTGCAGACTCGCGCCATCGACTTGCGCCGCAGACTCGCGCCGCAGACTCACAGTCATGTTAACGGCCGAACAGTATATGTGGCCTCGCCGTGACGGCCGGGTATGGGCGATCGAGGGCCTCCGGACGGCGGGCCCGCGGGCGGCCCCGCCGCGAACGTCGACGAGCGACGGCTCCGCCGGGTCGGCGCGGCGCTGTGGACGCTCGTCTTCCTCTCGGTGACGGCGGTGATCCTCCTCTCGAACGGTCGCCTCGGGGCGCTCGACTGGCAAGCGGCGGCGCTCGTCGCCGTGCGGACCTTCGTCGGCGTCGTCGCCTTCCTCGCGGTGTTCCCGCTCATCCTCTCGGCGCTGTCGATGCTCAGGCTTCGCTGACGAGTCGAGCGTCGTCGCGATAGACAGAAGATGGCCGGGGTGGGCTCCGAACCCACGATCTCCGCATGTCCCAGGTCCGAGGCTCGGCGGAGCCACGGGAAGGACGCGGACGCTTCCAAGGCGTCACCGCACCGA
>Ga0209965_1000401_pt1 | contig 15379 bp, 14 predicted proteins | sample SalPon2_B_H2O_MG_FD_185707 | JGI IMG/M metagenome (GOLD analysis project Ga0209965, IMG submission 185707) | Salt pond water microbial communities from South San Francisco under conditions of wetland restoration - Salt Pond MetaG R2_B_H2O_MG... | ecosystem: Environmental > Aquatic > Non-marine...
GAGGAGGGCCGGTCGTACCTGAGCGCGTGTGAAAACGTCGTCGACGCCGACGCCGGCGACTCAGCGCTCTTCTCCGTGATCGGGCACAAAGCCGACCTGCTGACGATCCATTTCCGGCCGACGCTCGACGACCTCTCGGCACTTGAGCGCGGCTTCGAGACCACGGCGCTCGCCGGCTTCACCGAGCGCGAATCGTCGTACGTGTCCGTCACGGAAGTCTCTGGATACGTCTCTGACGACTACTTCACCGAGGACGACGCTGACCTTGACGAGGGGCTCCGCCGGTACATCGAAGGAAAACTCGACCCGGAAATTCCAGACGACGAGTACGTCTCTTTTTACCCGATGAGCAAACGGCGCGGCGCAGAGTACAACTGGTATGACCTCTCGTTCGACGAGCGCGCGGAGCTCATGTCGAGTCACGGCGACATCGGCCGGCAGTACGCCGGCCGGATCAAACAAGTGATCGCCTCGTCGGTCGGATTCGACGACCACGAGTGGGGCGTGACGTTGTTCGCTGCCGACCCAACCGATCTTAAAGACATCGTCTACGAGATGCGCTTTGATGAGGCCTCCTCGCGCTACGGTGAGTTCGGTCAGTTCTACGTGGGCCGCCGGTTCGCGCCCGCAGACCTCGGCGCGTACCTCGCAGGCGAGTCAGTGCCGGCAACCGGTGATACGGGCCACGGCGCCGGTGAGGCACACGCCCACGGCGATGCCGGTCACACCCACGACACCGCCGCATCATCTGGCCACGGAAGCTCAGCCCATGGCGATCACCCGCACGGCGGCGACGCGGGCGGAGAAGGCGACCATCCACACGGCAGTGAGGCGGGCGCAGAGGCGGGCGCGGAGACGACGACGGGGGGGCGGCCAGATGCCGACGGCGTCTCTGATGACCAGATCCGTGGCGAACTCGCCAATCTCGACATCTACGCAGGCCAGCCGCACGGCGAGGACGTCTTTGCGACGGTGTTGTACAGCGAGGCCGACGTCGACGAGCTGTTCGAGGAGGTCGAGGGCCTGCGCGCGAACTTCGATCACTACGGCACACACGTGAAGACGGCCGTCTACGGGGGTCGGGCGACCGACCGCGCTGCCGTTGTCTCGATCTGGGAGACGGGCTCCGCAGCGGAGACCGCGGCCGGCTTCCTCTCAGACCTTCCCGACGTCGTCGGTCGCGCCGGCGAAGAATCCGGCTTTGGTACCATGGGGATGTTCTACACGACGAAACCCGAGCGCCGCGACGACTTCGTCGAGGCGTTCGACGAGGTTGGTGAGCTTCTCGCCGAGATGGACGGTCACTTAGAGACAGACCTGATGGTGAACGTCGAGTCAGAGACGGACATGTTTATCGCCAGTCAGTGGAACGCAAAGGAGGACGCGATGGCCTTCTTCGGCTCCGAGGATTTCCGGGAGGCCGTCGCCTTCGGCCGTGAGGTGCTTGCCGACCAGCCGCGACACGTCTTCTTGGCTTGAAACCGGATCGGGCTCACAGACGTGGCGCTGGCGGTTACACACGGGGCGCTGGCTGTCACCTGTTCTCGAGCGCGTCAAGCACGCAGGCGGTTGCGACGATCGCCTCCTGTGGACCGCCACTCGCGTCGTCGATGGTAAGACGACGGTATCGATGCTGTTGCGGACCGTGTACGCGTTCCGGATCCCCGACTGGATGATCTCGTAGGGAGAGTCGTCGAGGTCGACGGTAGAGAAACGGTACGCGCCGGTGGTGGAGGGTGCGGTCACAGATGTGGTCGTTGGTGCCAGCTACAAACGACTGTGCTCGTGTGTGGTCGGACGTCTCGGCACGTGAACAACAGCTCGACGGGCAGCGTCTAGCCGGCGCGTTTCAAGATCTGTGGGGTCACAAGGATCTCGACGGCGGCGATTCCGAGCGCAGCCAGCTGCATCGTTCCGTCGAGGAGGGTGAGTGCGACGACCACGACGATGCCGGCGTTCATCACAGGTATTCCGTAGTGGACGAGTGGATTTTGGAGGATGGAGGACATGTGAAGAAGATTATGTTGACGTGTGGTGAAAAAAGTGGTCACACGCTGCAGGGTGACCAACGCCTCTAGTAGCTCGCTTTCGTGCGTTGAGTGCGGCTCTGTGCCCAACACGACCAAGTGGTACGTTGACGCAGCGGAGCTTCGCCCTCCCCAACCGATTCCGTACGTATGTGACAGTGGCCGTGTGACCAATGCGACCGCGCGATAGCCGGACACTTCTTTCAGCCACACCCTCCCCAACCGATTCCGTACGTATGTGACAGTGGCCGTGTGAACAACACGACTCTGCGACACTCGGACACACTTTCCAGCCACACCCTCCCCAGCCGATTCGCGAGTCGCTTCCGGCGACTCGCTCATCCCTCGCACGCGCTCGCAAGCCCGCCTTCGGCGTGCTCGCGAGGCGCGCGCCTCCGCATGGAGTTCTTCGCGTGCCAACCTATCTCTTCATCTATCAGGCTGCAGGGATTTCCACCCGCGACCATGGTCGACCGGCCCATTTTAACATCCGCGTCGACGAACCGGCGAGTATGTTCGACACGATCGTGGTCGCTACGGACGGCTCCGACAGCGTTGGTCGCGCCGTCGACGTCGCGATCGAGATGGCCGATCGCTTTGATGCGACGGTCCACGCGCTGTACGTCGTCGACGACGACGAAGTCGCGTCCTCACCCGCAGCAGTACGCGACGAGCACCGCACCGCACTCGCTGAACGTGGTGAGCGTGCGCTCGCGTCAGTATGTACGGTCGCAAACGGGGTAGACGAGGATCTCGACATCACCACCGCCGTGCGCGAAGGGGAACCGGGCGAGGAGGTCGTCGACTTCGCCGACGAGGTCGGTGCCGACCTCGTCGTCACCGGGACCCGGGGTCGCCACGGGGAGGACCGCTTTCTCATCGGATCGGTTGCCGAAACGGTCGTCCGGACGTGTCCGGTCCCCGTGTTGACCGTTCGCCGACTCACCGACGAGGACCCTCGGCGCGTCACGATCTGAGGCGACCCGTTTCGGCTGTCTCAGAACGCTCGGTTCTCGAGCGTCGCGTCGGGGTCGTCAAGCCGCTCAAGATTCGTCTCGAGCACGTCAGTGAGTCGCTCGAAGTATCGCGGCGTATGTCCCGCGTTGTGCGGGGTAATCGTGACGTTCGTGAGCCCCCAGAGCGGGTGATCTTCCGGAAGCGGCTCGGGGTCGGTCACATCGAGGGCTGCCCCCCGGATCGCGTTCGAGCGAAGCGCGTCCACAAGCGCGTCGGTGTCGACGACTCCGCCACGAGCGATGTTGACAAGCACGGCGTCAGTATCCATCGTGCGGAACACGTCTGCGTCGACGAGCGTTTCAGTTGCATCGGTGAGCGGACAGGCGAGTACGACGAATCCGGCGTCGGCGACCGCCTCGTGGATCTGATCGAAGCCGTACACCTCGTCGGTCGGACCACCCTTCTCCGGCGAGTACCGGACACCGACCGTCTCAGTGTCGAACGCCTCAAGTCGATCGACGACTACCTGGCCGATCGAACCGAGACCGACCACGGCGACCCGTGAGCCTGTGACCTCGGTCGTCGGGTACGAGCGCCACTCACGGCGGGCCTGCTGTTGTTTCGCGTGCGGGAAGCCGTGGGCGTGTCCGATCATCGCGCCGATCACGTACTCCGAGATGTTCGGTCCGTGGACACCGGAGGCGTTCGTCACCGTGACGTCGTGTGCTTCGAGCGCCTCCTGGGGGAGGTGTCCGGTCCCGGCGAACACGCAGGCGAACAGCTCGAGGTTCTCAGCGAGCGCGAGCATTTCCTCGTCGATGGAGAAGCCGGTCGCGACACGCGCCGCTTTGAGATACTCGCGCTCTTCGGCCGGCGTTCGAGCGACCGCGATCTCCTGATCTGGAAGTCGATCGCGGAGCACCGCGGCGAAGTCGTAGCCGTCGATCCCGTGGATCTTCTGTCGCAAGACGACGATGTCGGGCGCTTTCATACCGGCATCACGAACACGATCGTAAAAATACCGCCGTCTTCGCCCTAGAGGCGGTCGGCCTCCGTCGGCGGGACAGGTGTCACTCAGCGAGAAGTACGTTGGATGCTCGGTCAGGGATTTGAACCCTGGTCGTCGGCTGTCTTCCGAACGGGCACGCCTCGCGCCCCGCTCGCCGAAAGGCCAACATGATTGGCCGGACTACACCAACCGAGCGTATCTAATCGTTGCGACGGGACCAATTTAACTCTTCGCAACTCGCCGCAGCGTGTCACTCACCGGCATACGGCACCACAACGGTCTCGCTCCGTTGTGGCCTCCCTGCAGCTCTTCCTGCTCACGTCACTTTTGGCCCTCGCTGTGCCACGTCGTATGGTGTCACTCTGCCGGTCAGCCGGTTGATATATACATCACTTCGGTGCTATGTATTACTTGTTTTAATCCGATCTAATTGTCTCTGATACCGCTTTACTGGCCTCGTGTCGTCGCACAATAGCCTCTTTACGGGTCTCGGGGGGCTATATATTTTACACAGATTTAACCTTCTACAGTGATGATGTCCGTTATGGAAACGCGGAAGGTGCAGGTCACCGGGGGGTCGACGTACACCGTCTCGATACCGAAAACGTGGGCGACCGAACACGACGTGGGCGCCGGCAGCGAGGTCGAGTTCTATCCGGACGGCGACTCGCTGTTTCTTACGCCACATTCCGACGAGGAGCGGACGCGAGGGACTCTAGACGTCACCGGACTCACCGGGCAAGCGCTCACTCGAGCGGTGACGACGATGTACGTGAGCGGGTTCGACGTGATAGAACTGGAAGGCGACGAAATTGCCACCGACCAACACGCGACGATTCGCGACGCAGTCCAGAGTCTCGTCGGCCTCGAGGTGCTCGAAGAGACCCGTAGTCACGTTGTCATCCGTGACTTGCTTGACTCCTCTGAGCTCTCGATTCACAACGCGGTCACCCGGATGCGGTTGATCTCGCTGTCGATGCTGGAGGATGCTATCCGAGCGCTCGCCGAGCTCGACCACGACCTAGCCCGAGATGTGATTGCTCGTGACGACGACCTTGACCGACTCTGGCTCGTCGTATCACGGATCTTCCGCGGCACGCTTCGCACCCCGAAGGCCGCCGAGGCGGTGGGCCTCCCCCGCGAGGAGTGTTTTGATTACCACTCGAGTGCACGCCAGCTCGAACGGGTTGGCGACCACGCAACCAAGATCGGCCACCTCACGTGTAACATCGACGAGACGCTGCCCCCGGACGTGATCGATGCCATCGACGACCTCCACGACGACGCTGTCGAGGTGATAGACACCGCGATGGACGCGCTATTGACCGAAGACACCGACGAAGCGTCCCGGCTAGCGAACGAAGCGCGAACCGGTGTACGGGCGATAGACGAACGCGTGCGGGCGATAGACGAGCTGCTCCGCGGACTCGACCCCACCCGCGCACAGCTTCTTGGGCTCGTCGTTGACTCCGTCCTCCGGTCCGCCGACTACGGCGGAAACATCGCCGAGACGGCCCTTCAGAAGGCCGCCCCAACGCCCTGAGACCCTCTCGACAGATACCCCTGACGCCCGGTGGCTGGGCTTTTTGTTTGTCGCTGTCGCACACATCGATATGCCAGCCATCGAACTCGGCGTCCCACGCGGTGTAGTCGAGTCACTCCCGGAAGCGGATGGAACCGCCGCCCAGGACATGCGGCGCGCCATCGCGGGGATCCAGTCCCGGCTGAACGAGGAGATCGACGGGTCAGATCCGGCCGCGGCCGCCGAGGTCATCGTCGACGCCATTGAGCGTATGGAGGCGCAGGCGAGCACGTACCACGAGTTCGTCCCCGAGTTGCGCGCGTGGGGACAATCGCCTATTTACGCAATCGCCTGGCGGAACCTCTACGTCGAGCTGATCGGACAGCTGTACGACCACGAGTGGCTCGGCGACGAGCTCGACCGCGAGCGAAACTTCCGGCTGGTCGACGACGGGATCCGGCTCTCCGATCTGTGAGCGCACCGCCGAGAGGTGCCGGTGTCACATCCGCGGGGCGGTGTCTGTGACGTCCCGACCGCTTCCAGTAGGTTTTACTCCCGTTCTGTGGTACGCCCGCTCATGAGCGATGACTACCGGACCGAAGCGGACAGTCTCGGCGAGATGCAGGTTCCTGCGGATGCTTACTGGGGCGCACAGACCCAGCGCGCCGTCGAAAACTTCCCCATCTCGGGCATCCCGATGGGGCGGCGGTTCATTCGCGCACTCGGCGTAGTGAAACAGGCGGCTGCGCGGGCGAACCGCGACCTTGATCTCCTCGAGGACGACACGGCCGAGGCGATCGTCGCAGCGGCCGACGAGGTGATCGCCGGCGACCACGACGACCAGTTCCCGGTCGACGTCTTCCAGACCGGATCCGGCACCTCCTCGAATATGAACGCCAACGAGGTCATCGCCAACCGCGCAGCCGAAATCGCGGGCGCCGAGGTTGGTGACCGCGTTGTCCATCCGAACGATCACGTCAACTACGGACAGTCGTCGAACGACGTGATCCCGACCGCGATGCACGTCGCTGCGCTCGAGGCCGTCGAGAAGGACCTCGTCCCCGCACTCGAGACGCTCCATGCGGAAGTAGAGGCGAAGGAGGCTGCCTTCGACGACGTGGTGAAGACGGGTCGCACCCATCTACAAGATGCCACACCAGTCCGGCTTGGCCAGGAGTTTGGCGGCTACCGAACACAGGTTGCAAAGGGGATCGAACGCGCCACCAACGTCCAGTCGAACCTCCGCGAGCTGGCGCTTGGGGGGACCGCCGTCGGGACGGGGCTCAACACCCACCCCGACTTTCCCGCGCTCGCGGCCGAGTATATTTCTGAGGCGACGGGCACCACGTTCCACGAGGCCGAGAACCACTTCGAGGCGCAGGCCGCTCACGACGCGATGGCAGAGGCACACGGGGCACTCCGCACCGTCGCCGGCAGCCTGAACAAGATCGCCAACGACCTACGGCTGCTCGCATCGGGGCCGCGTAACGGCTTCGGTGAGATCGAACAGCCCGAAAACCAGCCCGGCTCGTCGATCATGCCGGGGAAGATCAACCCGGTAGTCGCGGAGTCGGTAAACCAGGTGCACAAGCAGGTGGTCGGCAACGATGCTGCCGTCTCGGCTGGAGCCGCCCGCGGCGAACTCGATCTGAACCTCTACAAGCCGGTGATCGCGCACAACTTCCTCCAGTCGGCCGCGCTGCTCTCGAACGTTGCTGAGGCGTTCGGTGAGCGATTCGTCGCGAAACTTGAGGCCAACGAGGCGTACTGTGCGACCCGTGTCGAGCAGTCGATGGCGCTCGCGACCGCGCTCAACCCGGCCATCGGCTACGATGCGGCCGCGAAGGTTGCAAAGCAGGCGCTCGCCGAGGAGAAGAGCGTCCGCGAGGTGGCTGTCTCCGAGGGGTACCTCTCGGAGGCCGAAGCCGACGAGGTGCTTGACCCGGCAGCCATGACCCGGCGCGTCATCCTCGGCGACGACTGAGGGACGCGCGGTACCCGGTCTGTGGAGACAGGCCAGCGTATCGGCACCGCTGTCGACGACGTACAAGCGACTCGTGAAACACTCACTCATAACCCACGCCAACACCCTACGGTGGCGCGCGCCTCGTGAGCGCGCCGGAGGCGGGCTCACGAGCGCGTGCGAGGGATGAGCGAGTCGCCCGTGGGCGACGAGTGAATCGGCTGGGGAGGGTGTGGCTAATGGGTGTCCGTGTGTCACGAATCGTGTTAGCTACACAGCCACCACCAGACACGTATTGGGGAGGGTGTGGCGGCAAGTTGTGCCCGTGTTTCTCAGAGTCGTGTGTCGCAGCGTCGTGTCGATCACACAGCCAGTGTCACAGCCGCCACCAGACACGTATTGGGGAGGGAACGAATAACGCTCGCGAACGACTGAGCCATCCCCCTGCGGTACACACGAACGTCGCGATGTTCACACCGAACCGGCACCATTTAAGCCGGCGTCGGACGCGGGTGTACGTGAATGAAACTGCACGAGCACCAGGCGAAATCGATCTTCGCCGATGCTGGGATCCCGGTACCGGAGTCTCGGCTCGCGTCGACCGTCGAAGAGGCGCTCGCCGCCGTCGACGAGATCGGCTACCCGGCCGCGATCAAAGCACAGGTCCACGTCGGCGGACGCGGTAAAGCCGGCGGCATCGAGATCGCGACCGACCGCGAGGAGGCGGCCGACTACGCCGAGGCGATCCTCGGAATGGATCTCAAAGGGTACACCGTAGAGGAGGTCCTCGTGGAGTCGGGCGTCGACTTCGTCGACGAGCTCTACGTCGGCGTCACGATGGACCGCGGCGCAGGCGAACCCGTCCTCATGGTATCGACTGAAGGCGGTGTCGACATCGAGGAGGTCGCCGAGACGACCCCAGACGCAATCGCACGCGAGCACGTCGACCCAGCGTTCGGACTCCACCCGTATCAGGCTCGGAAGGTCGTCTACGAGGCGGGCGTCGACGGTGACGTGGCCCTCGAGGTCGCGTCCATCCTCTCGACGCTGTACGAGCTGTACGAGTCGAACGATGCATCTGAGATCGAGGTCAACCCGGTGATGATCACGAGCGACCGCGACGTTGTCGCCGCCGACGCGGTGATGAACGTCGACGAGGACGCCTTGTTCAGACAGCCCGACCTCGCCGACCTCGCCGAGGCGTCCTACGAGGACGACTTAGAGCGCAAGGCGGGCGAGTACGGCTTCGATTACGTCCGGCTCTCGGGCAACGTCGGGATCATCGGTAACGGCGCGGGCCTCGTGATGACGACGCTTGATTTGGTCGACCACTACGGTGGCGAACCCGCGAACTTCCTCGACATTGGCGGCGGCGCAAAAGCCGAACGGGTCGCAAACGCCCTCGATATGGTGTTTGCAGACCCCAACGTCGACAGCGTCGTCTTCAATATCTTCGGCGGGATCACCCGCGGTGATGAGGTGGCGAAAGGAATCAACGAGGCGCTCGGCCAGTTCGAGGAGATTCCGAAGCCGGTCGTCGTCCGACTCGCCGGGACGAACGCTGAAGAAGGGATGGCGATTTTGAACACCGACCTGATCGAGGTCGAAGAGACGCTGGAGGCGGCGGTCCAGCGTGCGGTCGCGGACGCCGCGGAGGTGACACAATGAGCGTATTCGTCGACGACGACACCCGAGTGGTGGTCCAGGGGATCACCGGCGGGGAGGGAGGCTTCCACGCCGAACAAATGATAGAGTACGGGACGAACGTCGTCGCTGGCGCGGTGCCCGGTAAGGGCGGCCAAGAGGCCGCAGGCGTCCCCGTGTACGACACCGTGAGCGCAGCCGCCGCGGCCGAAGACGCGGACGCGTCCGTGATCTTCGTGCCGCCGGCGTTCGCGGCGGACGCGATCTTCGAGGCGCTCGACGCCGATCTTGACCTCGCGGTCGCGATCACCGAGGGAATCCCGACCCAGGACATGGCGAAGGTGAACCGCGGGCTCGCCGACACCGACACCCGGCTACTCGGGCCGAACTGCCCCGGGATCATCACTCCCGGTGAGGCGAAACTTGGTATTCTCCCCGGAAACATTTTCGCGGACGGCAACGTGGGGCTCGTCTCGCGCTCGGGTACACTGACGTACCAGGTCGTCGACAACCTCACCGAACGGGGGATCGGCCAGACGACCGCCATCGGTATCGGCGGTGACCCGATCATCGGCACCTCCTTTGTCGACGCCTTAGAGGCGTTCGAGAACGACCCTGAGACCGAGGCGGTCGTGATGTGTGGTGAAATCGGTGGCGAAGACGAAGAACAGGCGGCGCGGTTCGTCCGCGACCACATGGACACGCCTGTCACGGGCTTTATCGCCGGCCGGACGGCCCCGCCGGGCAAACGCATGGGTCACGCGGGCGCCATCGTCTCGGGGTCGGGTACCGGTACCGCGGCGTCGAAGATCGAGGCGCTCAACGATGCGGGCGTGCCAGTCGGTGATACGCCCGAAGAGGTCGCCGACCACGTCGAGCGTATCCTCTGAGCGCGGATTCCCGAGGGCGAAAGCAACCGGCCGCGTGTGTGGACCGCATTGCCCGGCCGGACGCTTGCTGAGTGTGCAGTCGCGTGTGCGCACCCAGCGCACAGCCGGACCACGATTATCCTCGCGACGACCCACACCCTGATATGAACGAATCCGTACGCGATCGGCTCGACCCGCTTCCACCGAGCGCCAAGCTGGTATATTACGTGCTTGACGCGGAGGGGCGGTACGACCAGACCGGACTCGCGGAGGCCACCCGCCTCTCGACGCGGACAGTCCGATTCGCGGTCGACAAGCTCGGGGATGCCGGGCTCGTCGAAGAAGGCTTTTGCCCGACAGACGCCCGCCGGTCGGTCTACGAGCCGGCCACGAGCGTCGATACCGAGACCAGCCCCGCTGCGGCGGTCGCCGAAGAGTGAAGACTTGGCGGCCGAACCGTTGGTAGTCTCCACCTCCGAGACCGGACAGTAGACATATCCCGGTTCGAGCGTGAGGTATCGACATGTCACTCGAAGCGACCCTCGACGCGGACCCCACGCAGATCGCCTCGATACTCGATCACACCAACGTCGACCCGGCGGCGACCGCCGCGGAGATCCGCACGCTCTGTGCGGAGGTTCGTGAGTACGGCTTCTGCTCGGCTGTCGTCGTGCCGTACCACGCGCCGCTCACACACGAGTGTCTCGACGGGGCGGCAAACGTCGTCGCCGTCGTCGGCTTCCCGTACGGGATTCAAAACGCCTCCGCAAAGCAGGCGGAAGTCAAGGCGCTCCGACCGTACGTGGACGAGTTCGATATGGTAATGAACCGGACGGCGTTCGCAAACGGCGACGACGAGGCCGTTATCGACGACGTCGCTGCCGTTCGAGACGCTGTCGGTGATCGAACCCTCAAGTGCATTATCGAGTCGCCGGCGCTCGACCCTGAGGCGATCACACACGCCGCCGGGCTCGTTGAGTCGGGCGGTGCCGATTACGTGAAGACGGCAGTCGGCTACGACGGCCCGACGACCCGCGAAGAGATCGACGCAATCCGTGCGGGAATCGAAGACGACACGGCGATCAAAGCCTCCGGTGGCATCTCGACGTACGAGGAAGCGATAGCGATGGTGCGTGCCGGCGCGAGCCGGATCGGCGCCTCCTCGAGCGTCGAGATCCTGGAGTCGAGTCGCGACCACGTCGCCGACGCGTGAGGGGTGCACACAGCGCAGTTGTGTGACACCGATGGCCGAACGTCTCACGCACTGAGAACAACACACAGGTTGACACACCGTCGCCGGCCAGATCGGCGCATGAACTTCGACGAGTTCACCGGGCAGGCACAGAACCGACTCGGTACGGCCGACACCGGACAGACGCTTCGGGCGATCCGTGCCACCCTCTCGACGCTCGGCTCGCGGATCCCCGAGGAGAACGCTGCCGACCTCGCGGCGTCGCTACCGATCGAGATCAAGTGGTACCCCACTGGGGCGGTCACAGAGCACGGTCAGCGATTCGACTGGCCGACGTTCATCGAGCGCGTGAGCGAGATCGAAGGCTGTGACGGGTCCGATGCGGCCTACCACGCCCGCGTGATCGTGGCACTCGTGAGCGAGGTGGCGCCGCGCTCGGACGTTGAGCAACTTCGTGACATGCTCCCTGGCGGCCACGGGAGCGACGGGTGGGGCAGTCTCTTCGAACTCGTGGACACAGAGGCGGACGTCTCTGCAGGCGCCGAGTGAGTGGCGTCTCATTGTGAGAAGGCACCACCACTCATCGACGCCACCGATCCCCACGATCCGTCGCGTTTTTGCGTGGCGACCGTCAACAAATGGTAGCTGATGGCGACGTACCACATCGAGACGTACGGGTGTAGTTCGAACCGGGGTGAGAGCCGGGAGATAGAGCGGGCGCTCCGTGACGGCGGCCACCGCCCGGCGGCGGGTCCCGAGACGGCCGACGTCGCCATCCTCAACACGTGTACGGTCGTCGAGAAGACCGAACAGAACATGCTCCGGCGCGCCGAGACGCTCGCCGAGGAGACCACGGAGCTCGTTATCACAGGCTGTATGGCGCTCGCACAGGGCGAGGCGTTCCGCGAGGCCGACATCGACGCCGAGATCCTCCACTGGGATGAGGTGCCAGAACACGTGCTCAATGGCGAGTGTCCGACGGTCACGCCCGACGCCGAGCCCATCCTTGACGGTGTGATCGGCCTCCTCCCGATCGCTCGTGGCTGCATGAGCAACTGTTCGTACTGTATCACGAAGTTCGCTACCGGCCGCGTCGACTCCCCGCCGGTCGAGACGAACGTGCAAAAGGCCCGGGCGTTGGTGCACGCGGGCGCCAAAGAAATTCGCGTCACGGGCCAAGACACCGGGGTGTACGGCTGGGACACTGGCGAGCGAAAGCTCCCCGAGCTGCTCGACCGGATCTGTGCGATCGACGGCGACTTTCGCGTCCGGCTCGGGATGGCGAACCCCGGCGGGATCCACGGCATCCACGACGAGCTCGCCGACGTCTTTGCGCGCAACGAGAAGCTGTACAACTTCATCCACGCGCCGGTGCAGTCGGGCAGCGACACCGTGCTCGCAGACATGCGTCGGCAACACCGCGTCGCCAAGTTCCGCGAGGTTGTCGCCGCCCTCGACGAACGGCTCGACCACTGGACGCTCTCGACCGACTTCATCGTGGGCTTTCCGACGGAGACCGACGCCGACCACGAGCAGTCGATGGATCTGCTCCGTGAGGTGCGCCCCGAAAAGATCAACGTCACCCGCTTCTCGAAGCGCCCCGGTACCGACGCGGCCGATATGAAGGGCCTCGGCGGCACGATCAAAAAGGAGCGCTCGAAGGCGATGACCGAACTGAAGATGGACGTCGTCGGCGAAGCATACGAATCGATGGTCGGTGAGACGTTCAAGGTGCTCGTCGTCGAGCCCGGCACGGGCGACTCCGTCAAATGCCGTGACGGCGCCTACCGCCAGATCATCGTCCAGCACGCGAGCGACCACGGGGTCGCGGTCGGTGACTTCCTCACGGTGCGCGTGACCGGCCACAACACCGTCTACGCGTTCGGCGAGCCGACGACGCCCGGTGACGCCACCGGCGGCACCGACACCGTCACAGCCGCCGACGGTGGGGTCGAGTCGACCGACGAGAGCACAGAGTCGACACAGAGCGACAGCAGTGCAGAAACGAGACCCGTCGACGACGCCCATGCCGCGCCGTCGTTCTCGCCGTGACGGTTGCTCACGAGCGCATCAACGGCAGCAGCTTACAGCGTGTCGGTCGGCGACTCGAACGCTCCTGATACTTCTTGATGAACCGACAGTGTGGACCGCTACGTCGACTCCTCGTCTCCGAGGAAGCGGTCGTACGGAGAGGTGAAGTCGACGTCTGCTTCGGCTAGCGCCTCCCAGGCCGCGAGTCCGCGCTCCTCGTCGGTCCCACCGATCGTGTTGTCGAGTACGACCGCGACGATGCCGCCGACGGCCATCCCGGTCGACGCGATGACGTAGATCGTGTTGGCGACGACGTCACCGCCGAGCAGCGGACCGAGCAGGAAGGTGTTGGCGAGCCCCTCTTGAAACGCGCCTGCGCCCCCGACGTTGCGCACGTACTCTGGGATCGCCATCCCAGTGAAGAGCGTGATGCCGAGCACGAAGATGTTTCGCGACGAGTTGAGGTCGACGTGCGTGAGATTCGAGAGCCCGATAGCAACGATCTGCCCGAACATCGCGATGTAGAGCCCGCCGACGATCGGCCCCGGGATGGTGGCGACGAGCTGCCCGAAGTACCCCACGAATCCGACGAGGAGCATGACCCCCGCACCGACTTGGACGACGTAGCGCGAGGCGACGCCGGTGAGACCGATGGCACCGACGTTCTCGGAGTACGACGTTGACCCGCTCGTGCCCATCAGTCCGGAGAACACGTTCATCAGTCCCTCCATGCCGATCCCGTGTGTCATGCGCTTGCCGCTCGGTGCGCCCTCACCCGAGAGATGAGCAACGGCGTGGTAGTCGCCGATCGATTCGATTATCGAGGCGGCGACGCCGGCGAGCATCCCGATGACGAACGCTGGCGTCACGCTCGGGGTCCCCCACTGCAGCGGGTAGATGAGGTGGACTGGGTCGGCCGCCGCGACGCTCGCGAGATCGACGTAGCCGGACGCCTCCGGACCGAACACACCGGTGATAGAGAGGACCGCCGCGAGAAGCCACGCAGCCACGATCCCGAGCAACACCGGAAACAGCTCGAACAGCTTGGCGTTCACGTCGAGGTACTGTGAGAATCCGACGATGGCGAGGAGGGTGAACCCAGTGAGCCACCAGTTCTGTGTCGCCGTCGTGATGTCGGGTGAGTTGAACAACGAGAGCCCGATGAGCGCGATGACCGGCGCGATGACGACGGGTGAAAGGAACCGTCGCAGCCGCCCGATGAGGCCGAGATAGCCGACGGCGACCTCGACGAGCGCAGCGACGATGATGGCGCCCTGGAGCTGTATCAGCGCGGCTCGCCACGCTTCGATACCCGCGGGCGGGTTCGCGGTCACGACACCGACGATCGCGAGCGCAGGCGCGAGCATCGAGAAGGGGGCGCCCTGTACGATCGGGTACCGGTTGCCCACGGTCGTCTGTGCGAGCGTGGCGACTCCAGACACCACGAAGAAGGTACCAACGAACCGCGGAATGATCTCCTCTGGCATCCCCATCGCTGCCGCGAGAATGAGCGGCACTGCGATGTTTGCGCCGACCATCGTGAGGTAGTGTTGGATACCCAATAAGAGCGACGTCTTCAGCGGTGGTTTGTCTTCGATCCCGTACTGGACGAGCGACCCAGAGTCGTCGGTGTTAGGCATCTACCAGCATAATACAAACACCAAATATAAAACGTGGATATTTCTGCGCGTGTTTACCAGAATTGAGGCGAGAATGCCCCTTCCTCAGGGAGCGACCACCGGGAGCGAGTAGGGAGGGGATGAATCGCCGCACGTAGCACAAACGATTAATTGTGCAGATATCTAATCAGGAGACAGCGATGGAATACAGTCACCGCTACCACGCGTATCCGACACAAGGGGTAGCGGAGACTGTTGAATATCACATCAACGTTCATCGCCAAGCGTACAACTTCACACGGTACGAATACACGAACCACAGCGACGCCGATACCGTTGGGTCAGCGTACAAGCATCATGACCGCCTCACCGACTGGAAAGACGAGTTTTCCGTGTTCACAGAGGTTCACTCGAAAGCACTCCAACGAACCGTCACACGGTTCTATCAGAACCTCTCAAACCTCTCTGAACAGAAGGCGAACGGTCACACGGTCGGGATGCTCAAGTGGAAGTCACCACGGGAGTTTCAGAGTATGACGTATTCAC
>Ga0209965_1000406_pt1 | contig 15301 bp, 14 predicted proteins | sample SalPon2_B_H2O_MG_FD_185707 | JGI IMG/M metagenome (GOLD analysis project Ga0209965, IMG submission 185707) | Salt pond water microbial communities from South San Francisco under conditions of wetland restoration - Salt Pond MetaG R2_B_H2O_MG... | ecosystem: Environmental > Aquatic > Non-marine...
CGGGCGTAGCCAGTTAACCGTTTTCAGTCGTCTCGGTGGCGTCGCTGTCGGATAAGCGATCGAAAAAATCCGCGTCGTCAGTCGGACCCACGTCGCTCGCGGGTTGTTTTGGGTCCGCTCGCACCCTCGCTCGTCTCGCGGTTTCACCGCTCGACAGTACCGAGGCCACGCCGTGGCCCCGCTAGTCGTCTGCCGGGGTCGCACCAGTCGGCGCGGCCGCGCCGTCGAGGACGCTGTGGCTGCGCAGGAGGATGAACCCGAAGCCGACCTTCGCGACCAGGTCGATGACCATGAAGCCGGCCGTCTCGCTGAAGATCCCGACCAGAGCGAGCCCCTCAGTGCCGATGAGCCACCAGACGGGGTAGATCAGCCAGACGACCGCCACGAGGTTCCGCAGCGTCCGGAACGTCCCCTGGGTGTCGCTCGGGAGGTCGGTCACCCTGCTCGACAGCGAGCTGAACAGGAAGTACAGCAACACCAGCAGGAAGGCGGTGCTGATTCCCCACCAGATGAGCCGTTCGGCACCCGCCGAGAGGACGCCGCTACCGGCCGACAGCGTCGCGACCACGCCAGTACCGATCATCAGCACGTCGAGGCTGACGAGCGACGCGATAGTGTTGCGGTCCGCCCCCGCGAGCAAGGCGAGGTCGTACAACAGCAACGGTGTGGTAAAGAGCCAGTCCGTGTAGCGGGCCCAGTAGATGGGCGCCTCCGGGTCGTTCGGTAACTCGATGATGGTCAGGCCAAAGCCCAGCGCCATCGCCAAGTAGTTCACGAACGCGATTGCTGTTATCAGTATCGTCGCGATGTAGAACTTCTGGCGACGGTCGTCCGTCTCGCCCCAGCCTCGACCGATGAAGTACAGCATGCCGAGGAACATGCCTGCTGTGCCGAGCCAAAGCCATATCGATTCGCTTCCTGGTTGTGGCATAGTGCAACTCTAGTTTGTGTTCCGAAGGTAAAGTTTAGAGCACCCAAATGGTTAGGTGGGAAGCGGCGAAGGTTGCACGAACCAATAAGTGAAGCGGTAGCTATAGCCTATAGAACGTGAGAGACTGGCAGCGGAAAGTGCCGGTCTCAGTCCGCGGCGACCTCTTCGGCCGTCTCTTCCTCGCGGTAGTGCTCCTCGATGAGGTCCTCGTCGATGCGGTTGAGCGCATCCTTCGGGAGCATCGAGAGCAGGTCCCAGCCGAGTTCGATGGTCTCGTCGATGTCGCGGTTCGTCTGCGTTCCCTGGTCGACGAACTCGTCCTCGAAGCGGTCCGCGAAGTCCAGATACTTGTTGTCCAGCTCCGACAGCGCCTCGCGACCGACGATGTTCACGAGGTCGCGCAGGTCTTCACCTTCCGCGTAGGCGGCGAAGATCTGGTCTTTCACGTCGGCGTGGTCGGCCCGCGTGAGGCCTTCACCGATACCGTCGTCCATCAGGCGCGAGAGGCTCGGCAGGACGTTGATCGGCGGCTGGACGCCCTGGCTGTTGAGGTCCCGATCGATGTAGATCTGGCCCTCGGTGATGTAGCCCGTCAGGTCGGGAATCGGGTGCGTGTCGTCGTCACCCGGCATCGTGAGGATGGGGATCTGCGTGACAGAGCCGTCCCGACCCTCGATACGGCCGGCCCGCTCGTACAGTTGCGCCAGGTCCGTGTACATGTAGCCGGGGTAGCCACGTCGGCCCGGGACCTCCTCACGCGCGGCGCCGATCTCGCGCAGCGCCTCGCAGTAGTTGGTCATGTCCGTGAGGATGACCAGCACGTGGTAGTCCTTCTCGAAGGCCAGGTACTCCGCGGTAGTCAAGGCAAGTCGCGGCGTGATCGTCCGCTCGACGGCGGGGTCGTCCGCGAGGTTCATGAAGACGACCGAGCGTTCCAGCGCACCGGTGCGCTCGAAGTCGTCCATGAACTCGTTTGCCTCCTCGGCCGTGATACCCATCGCGCCGAAGATGACAGCGAACTCGGAGCCCTCGTCGTCGTCGCCTTCCTCTTCTTCGGGCACCGAGGCCTGTCGCGCGATCTGGAGCGCGAGGTCGTTGTGCGGAAGTCCGGAGGCCGAGAAGATGGGCAGCTTCTGGCCGCGCACCAGCGTGTTCATGCCGTCGATGGCGGAGACGCCGGTCTGGATGAACTCCTCGGGGTACTCCCGCGAGAAGGGGTTGATCGCCGCGCCGACGATGTCCTGGCGCTCGTCCGGGACGATTTCGGGCCCGCCGTCGATGGGCTGGCCGGTCCCGTCCATGACCCGTCCGAGCAGGTCCTCGGTGACGGGCATCTTCATCGTCTCGCCGAGGAAGCGAACCGAGGCCTCGCGGTCGATGCCTTCCGTCCCCTCGAACACCTGAATCGCGACGTAGTCGCTGGCCGATTCCAGCACCTGACCCCGTCGCGTCTGGCCGTCGCCGGTCTCGATCTCGACGATCTCGTCGTAGCCGACCGGTTCGTCGGTCTCGACGAACACCAGCGGGCCGCTGATCTCCGTGATTGTCTGATACTCTTTCATTGTTAGTACAGCTCCCGGAGTTCCGACGTGATGTCGTCCTCCAGTTCGTCGATGTACTCGTTGTACTCTTCCTGGACGCCGATACGGTTGAGACGCGGGGCAGCGTCGATGTCGGTGAGCTCCTCGACCGGAACCCCGGCGTCGAGCGCCTCGAAGGCCTCGTCGTTGTACGTCTTGATAGCGTCCATGATACGGTACGTCTTCTCGGGCTCGCAGTAGGTGTCCGTCGGGTGGAACGCGTTCTGCTGGAGCCACGACTCACGCAGGTAGCGGGCGATTTCCAGCGTCAGCTGCTGGTCTTCGGGCAGCGCGTCCTTCCCGACGAGCTGGACGATCTCCTGCAGTTCCGCCTCCTCGTCCAGCGTGTCGATGGCCCACTGTCGCGTCTCGGGCCAGTCGTCGCGGACGTTCTCGACGAACCACGGGTCGAGCTGTTCGCGATACAGCGAGTACGACTCGTTCCAGTTGATCGACGGGAAGTGCCGACGTTCCGCGAGGTCGGCGTCCAGCGCCCAGAACGTCTTGACGATACGCAGCGTGTTCTGGGTCACCGGCTCCGAGAAGTCCCCGCCGGGCGGGGAGACGGCCCCGATGACCGAAACCGAGCCCTCGGTGTCGTTGATGTTCTGGAAGTAGCCGGCGCGCTCGTAGAACTCGCTCAGGCGAGCGGAGAGGTACGCTGGGTACCCCTCCTCGCCGGGCATCTCCTCCAGTCGCGAACTGATCTCGCGCATGGCCTCGGCCCATCGGGAGGTCGAGTCGGCCATCAGCGCGACGTCGTACCCCATGTCGCGGAAGTACTCCGCGATGGTGATGCCGGTGTAGACGCAGGACTCTCGTGCTGCGACGGGCATGTTCGACGTGTTCGCGATGAGGCAGGTCCGGTCCATCAGGGCGTTGCCCGTGATGGGGTCTTCCAGTTCCGGGAAGTCCTCGATGACTTCCGTCATCTCGTTGCCGCGCTCGCCACAGCCGACGTAGACGACGATGTCCGCGTCGGCCCACTTGGCGAGCTGGTGCTGGGTGACAGTCTTCCCGGAGCCGAAGGGACCGGGAATCGCCGCGGTGCCGCCCTTCGCGATGGGGAAGAGGCCGTCCAGCACGCGCTGGCCCGAGATCAGCGGTTCGGTCGGGGTCTCCTTGTCGACGGAGGGCCGCTGCTGGCGCACCGGCCACTCCTGTCGCATCTGGATCTCCTCGCCGCTGTCGAGTTCGACGACCGTCTCCTCGACGGTGAACTCGCCCGATTCGATGGCGGAGACCTCGCCGCCCTCGGAGTTGGGCGGGACCATCACCTTGTGGTCGATACTGGGCGTCTCGGGGACGATGCCGACGATGTCGCCGGCCTCGACCGAGTCGCCTTCCTCGACTTCAGGCTCGAACGACCACGTCTTCTCCAGGTCGATACCCGGCGCGTCGACACCGCGGTCGAGATACGCCGAGCCCATCTTCTCTTCGAGAACGTCGAGCGGGCGCTGGACGCCGTCGTAGATGGCGTCGAGCATCCCCGGCCCGAGGTCCACCGAGAGGGGTGCGCCGGTCCCTTCGACCGGTTCACCCGGAGAGACACCGGATGTCTCCTCGTACACCTGGATGGTGGTAATGTTGCCTTCGATCTCGATGACCTCGCCCATCAGCCCTTCCGAACCGACGTAGACGACGTCGTTCATCCGGGCGTCGAGGTCCCGAGCCGTTACGACCGGTCCCGAGACGCTTTCGATAGTGCCGTCCTCGCGGACGTCGGATTCTGTTGCTTGACTCATTGTTAGTCCTCGTCCATCAGGTCGATACCGATGGCTCGTTTGATCTGTTCACGCAGCCCGCCGCTGCCGGCGCCCTCGCCACCGAGGGTGACCAGCACGGGTTCGACGCTCGTCTCGGCGCTCTTCCGGACCGACCGTGAGAGGTGGTCCATGTCGTCGTCGTGCATCACGACGATGCCGACGTCGTCGTCGGAGAGCATCTCCGAGACGGCACCGTCCAGCTGCTCGTCTTTTTCCTCGGCGGGGACGTCCGCGAACTTGCGGACACCCGCCAGTCGAAAGCCCGTCGTGAACTCCGGGCTCCCGATGACTGCTATCTCCTGGCTCATAGTATCACCAGCTCCTGTTCGATCTCGTCGGGGCCAAGGCCCGCTTCGCGACCGCGGGCGATGGCCCGGATGTTGTCGACCTCGCGCTCCTTGGCGAGGATATAGGACAGCACCGGACACACCGACAGCGGGTAGCGGTTCGACAGCGTGTCTGCGTACTCGAGCAGCGCCGCGTCCAGCGCCCGCTCGAACTCGACGAGGCTCCCGGCGTCCTCTAGATCCGACAGCGCCGCGTCGAGGTCGTCGCCGTACGTGCTGTCACGTACCGCCGCGACGAGATTGTCCATGTTGCCCGTCAACTGGGCCAGCGACTGGCGGTCGAACAGCTTCCCGCCGTCGATGTAGTACTCCGCCGGGTCGGTGTCGGCCCCGCTGCGGGCCAACCGCAAGGCGTTCCGGAGGTTCCGGAAGTCCACCTCGGCCCGCAGGAACTGGACGTACAGCCCCGTCGCGCTGTCGGGTTCGGGGTTGCTGGGGAGGCCATCGAGCAGTGTCTCGTAGAAGGCACGGTCGATAGCGTTCTCCAGCGGAACGAGGACGTCCTGTGCCTCGTACACCTCGTAGGCGTCGGCCAGCGACGCACCGAAGATAGTGTCGCCGAGCGATTCGACGACTTCTTCGATCGAGCCCGCGGCCAGCAGCTGGTCGATTCGAGCGTCGCCGAACTCCCCGGCGCGGATGAGGTCGTCCTCGACGTCGGTCGAGTCGGCCCCCGCGTACAGCCCGCGGATGACCGTCTTGACGTTCCACGCGTCGAACTTCCGGAGGTAGCGCGCGATGTAGTCGTACAGCGCCCCCTCGGACCACTCCAACAGGTCGTCGAAGTGCTTCGCGAGGTTGCGGTTCAGCGCGTACTCGACGAGGTCCGAGCCGCCGTACCGGGCCCCGAGGGCGTTCATCTCGGTCTCGTATTCGGTCTCCTCCATGAAGCGAGCGATCTCGCTCGTCCCCATGCGGACCAGCTTCCGGTAGTCGTCGTCGTCGAACAGCGAGGCACGGCGGGAGCGGACCCGAGCGATGACGTACTCGTAGTTGCTAGTTCGGCCGCCGGATGCCGCTCTGTAGCTGCTCATTGGTCGTCGAAGAGTCGGTCGCTGATTGCTTTCAGGTTGTCCTCCCACACCGACTCCAGCACGGAGTCGAACGTGTTGTTCACACGGACGCGGGAGGCTTCGCTCTCGACTATGACGCCGCCGAGACACTCTTTCTCACCGGCGAACGTTGCGTCGTCTGTGAGGATATCCTCGATGAGCGACTGGTCCTCGGCGCGACCGTAGACCCGGAGCGCTGCGCCCTCGTCGAACTCGTCGACGGCGGCGGTAAACAGCTCGCGGGTCAGCTCCTCGCGGCGGTCGCCTTCGAGGTCGGCGATGGCCGCCTCGACGTCCGCGTGGACGTCTTCGAGCACGTCGCGCCGCGCGCCCAGTCGGGCCTGCTTGGCCTCGAGCTTCGCCGAGGAGAGACGCTGTTCGCGCTCCTGGGCGATCTCGCGCTCGACCTCGGCCTCGCGGTCCTCGCGGATCTCCGCCGCGTCGGCCTCGGCCTCGGCGACGATCTCGTCGGCGCGCTCGTCGGCCTCCGCACGTATCTCCTCTGCACGCGCGCGGGCCTCGTCTCGGATGTCCTCTACGACAGTTTCAAGGCTCATTGTTGGAAAAGAGAGGGAGTTTATACGACGAAGACGACGACGAGCGCGAGAATGACGAGCGTTTCCGGCAGGACTGTCAGGATGAGTCCACGGCCGAACATGCTGTCGTCCTCTGCGACGGCGCCGACCGCGGCGGCACCGATACCTCGCTCTGCGTACCCCGAACCGAGCGCGGCGAGCCCGACGGCGAGGGCTGCGGCAGCAGACGGTGGGATGGCCGGTGCCGCGACGGTCTCTCCCTGCAGTACAGCGTTGACAACGGGTGCGATGGTTTCGATCATGTTGTTGAAATCCTCTGTGAAATTGCTCGTGTCCGAACAGGCGTATGTGACGCCACGGAGTTCATAAAGGTTCCCAAAACCGTTCGTCAGGACGCTGTTCGGTCGGTTTAGGCCGCCCCGTGGCCACGGCTGTGGGAGGATACCACCCACCATCTGGGGGTGGAATCGGGGCGAAAAGTCCTGACGGAGCGCTCAGTCGTCAGTCGTGTACGTCCGCTCGTACCCGAACGGACTGTACTGCTTGCCGCCGCCCTCGAAGAACTTCCCGAAGAACTCGACGTACTCGAGACGCACGGCCTGCAGGCCGGCGCTCGTGACACCGAGGATGAGCACCAGCGCGTGGCCCAGCACGAGCACGAGCAGCCCGCCGACGACGCCGGCGATACCCGAGTGCATCAGGCCGGGGAACATCACGCTCGTGACCTCGTGACCGTGGTAAGTCCCCTGTTCGAGCATGTATGCGGGGGCGTGGTTGATACCGAAGTGCCACTCCGCACCCTTGCTCGTCTCCACGACGTAGACGCCGAAGAACAGCAGGTTCACCACGAAGGCCATCCCGGCCTTCGCGAGCAGAACCGCCGCCAGTCGGGTGTAGGAGAGGCCGTTGACGAACACTTGCAGGAAGACGGCCTCGACGAACTCTGCGAAGTCCGCGAGCGCGATGAGCACGAGGCCGACGCCGAACACCGCGAGCGCCGCGATGCCGACCGTCGCCGAGAACCCCTCGAAGCCCAGCGGGAACGGATGGCCAGCGAAGACCGCCTCGCTCCCGATGAGGAAGGCCGGCTTGGCACCGGCGGGGAAGTCACTGAAGATGAACGTCCAGAAGCCAAACAGCATCAGGAGCCAGGAGCCACTCTCCGTGACGGCGTCCCAGAGGCCGTGCTGGAGGTTCTTGACGAAGCCGAGCGTCCACCCGACTGCGAGGTGGGCCATCCCGGCAAGCACGCTGACGAGCAGCCAGCCCAGCGCGTACTCGCCGTAGACGGGCTGGAGCCCCTTGTGGATGGGCGGACTGCCGCCCCAGACGATCTCACCGAGCTGGTGGAGCCCGAAGAACTCGCCGTAGAGCACGCCGAACAGCATCGTGAACCCGCCGGCCCACATCGCGACGCCGCCGAGACTCTTCAGCACGTCGCCGCCAGCTTTCGAGTACAGCCCGTAACCGGCCAGGAAGTACAGGATACCGTACCCCAGGTCACCGATCATGAACCCGTAGAACACGGGGAACGTGAGGAAGAAGAGGACCGTCGGGTCGAACTCGCCGTACTTCGGGCGGTTGACGACCTCGACGAGCGCCTCGAACGGTCGAGCCGCGCCGGGGTTGTCCTGGATGACCGGCGGGCTCGAATCGCCCATCGTGACGACGCCGCCAGCAGTGGCCGTCCCCCCGTCGGCGACGGCCTCGCGGCCGGCCTCGTCCTCGTCGGTCAGCGGCGTCTCGTCCTCGGGGGCCTCCTCGTGGCCCTCTTCGCCCTCGACTTCCTCGTGGGAGTGGACGTGTCCGTCGCTGTCGTACGCGGCCACTTCCAGCTTCTCGATGTCGATGGCCTCGCCGACGTCCGCACTGACCTGCTGTTCGAACAGCTCGTACTCCTCGTCGGGAATCCACCCCTCCGCGATGAAGGCGTTCTCCGTCGTCGCGAAGGTCAGGGGCGCCTCGGCCTTCTGGACCTCGATCGAGAGTTTCTCCTCGGCGGCCAGCAGGAAGCCGGCGTAGTCGAGGCGGAGCTCGTCGAGCTCGTTCTCGACGGTGTCGAGCTTCGATTCGAGCTGCTGTTTGCGGTGGGTCAGCTCTTCGAGGTACTCGGTCGGGTCGCCCTCGCCCTCGGGCACCTCGAGCGCGGAGAACGTCGCACCGACCAGGGCGTCTTGCAACTCGCCGTCGTCGGCCCGCGCGAAGACGGCGACGACGCCGTCCTCGCTGAACAGCTCGTACGTGTCGATGTCGCTGTCGCCGAGCGCGGCGTCGAGTTCGGCCGTGTCACCCTCGCCGACCGCCACGGCGAGCGCGTCGTACCCTCGGAGCAAGTCCAGGTCGATACCGAGCTGGACGAACGGCTCCATCGTGGCGATCTGGTCCTCGACCTCGCGGAGATCGTCACGGACCTCGTCGCGCCGGTCGTCGAGTTCGGTGACCTTCGTGCGGACCTCCTCGAGGTCTTCTTCGAGCGCCTCGTCGGTGACGAGCCGCGTCGGACCGGCGTCCTCGGCCTCGACGTTCAGGATGGACTCCAGCGAGCGCACGGTGACGAGCTGGTCCGAGGCCTCGTCGGCGCCTTCGACCGGGTCACCGGGTTCGAAGCCCTCCCAGGCCCCGTCGTACTCGGTGACGTGGAGCATATCGAGGTCGTGGACCGACTCGACGACGGGCTCCATGACGCGTTTCGATCCCGTCACCGAGACGCGACACATCTTCTCAGGTCTGAGCATGCACCGCCTCCTCGAAGAGGTCTGTGACGTAGTCGACCACCTCGTCTTCACGCCCCTCGGCCTGCTGTTCGAGCTCTTCGCGGGCGTTCTCGCCCTGCTCGATGAGGTCCTCGCGCTCGGCCTCGACCTCTTCGCGGGCGTCCTCGAGGCGCTCCTGGGCCGCCGCCTCGGCGTCCTCGCGGGCCTGGTCGCGGATCTCGTCGGCCTCTTCGCGGGCCGCCGCGATGGTCTCTTCGCGGTCCTCCTCGGCCTCGGCGACGATATCGTCGGCCTCCTGCTCGGCCTCCTTTATTCGGTCTAGAACTTCTGGCCGTGGCATTCTCTAATCGTCCGAACCTTACCCTAGCGGCTATTTGGTAGTTGCGAAGTTTTCACGGGACCGAAAGCCACGTCACCAGGAGATAGAGTCGACGGCAAATCCGGGGAATTATGACCGAGAAGGCCTAACAGCAGGCAATGGGAGTCCTCGAGAACAAAGCCCGGGCCCGGACGTTCTACAAGTACCTCTCGAAGGTGTACGACCAGATCAATCCCTTCATCTGGGACGAGCGGATGCGCGACGAGGCCATCGACATGCTCGGTCTGGAGTCCGACGATCAAGTGCTCGACGTCGGCTGTGGTACCGGTTTCGCCACCGAAGGTCTGCTCGAACACGTCGACACCATCTACGGGCTCGACCAGAGCCCCCACCAGCTCTCGAAGGCATTCGAGAAGTTCGGGAAACACGGTCGCGTCCGGTACCACATGGGCGACGCCGAGCGCCTGCCGTTCAAGGACGACAGCTTCGATCACGTCTGGTCGTCAGGCTCGATCGAGTACTGGCCCAACCCCGTCGACGCCTTAGAGGAGTGTCGCCGCATCACGAAACCCGGGGGGAAGGTCCTCATCGTCGGTCCCGACTACCCCAACTCCACCGTCTTCCAGAAGATGGCCGACGCCATCATGCTGTTTTACGACGAGGAGGAGGCCGACCGGATGTTCCGCGAGGCCGGCTTCGAGGAGTTCGAACACCACATCCAGCAGTCGCGGCCGGGCAGCCCGCGGGCGATTACGACCATCGCTGAGGTTCCGGAGTGAGCGTCCAGCGAACGAAGTGAGCCGGTTCGCGGAAATCGCTTTGCGATTCGCGCTTTTTTCCCACCGAAAGACTCGTCGTACTCGTCTTTCGAGCCTCGTCTCGCACCGCTCGACGAGACCACGTTTTTCAAACAGTCGTGGCCGTAGGCCACCCGGCGCAGAAAAATGGAGAGGCAAGCCTTTAGCGGCGTGACGGAGTAACAGTTCCCAACAATGGTACTCGACAATCTCGGAAGCTCCCTTCGGGGGACGCTTGACAACCTCAGGGGGAAGTCCCGCATCTCCGAGGAGGACATCGAGGACATCGTCAAGGAGATTCAGCGGTCGCTGTTGCAGGCAGACGTCGACGTGGCGCTGGTCCAGGAGCTGTCGAACAACATCAAGACCCGCGCGCTGGAGGAGGAACCCCCGGCGGGCACGACACCCCGCGATTGGGTCCTCCGTATCGTCTACGAGGAACTCGTGGAACTCGTGGGCGAGTCGACGGACCTCCCGCTGGAGGAACAGACCATCATGCTCGCCGGCCTGTATGGGTCGGGGAAGACGACGACGGCGGCGAAGATGGCGTGGTGGTTCTCGACGAAGGGGCTCCGGCCGGCCATCATCCAGACCGACACCGACCGCCCCGGCGCCTACGACCAGTCGAAGGAGATGGCCGAGCGGGCGGAGGTCGACTTCTACGGCGACCCCGACGAGGACGACCCCGTCAAAATCGCCCGCGACGGGCTCGAAGCCACCGAAGAGGCCGACGTCCGCATCGTGGACACGGCGGGTCGCGACGGGTTGAACGAGGAGCTCATCGAGCAGATAGAGCGCATCGAGGAGGAAGTAAAGCCCGACCGGGACCTGCTCGTACTCGACGCCGCGATGGGCCAGAGCGCCAAGAGCCAGGCAGCGGACTTCCAGGAGGCCATCGGTATCGACGGCGTCGTCATCACCAAACTCGACGGGACGGCGAAAGGTGGGGGCGCACTCGCCGCGGTCGACGAGACCGACTCGACCATCGCGTTCCTGGGCTCCGGTGAGACGGTCAAGGACATCGAGCGCTTCGAGCCGTCGGGCTTCATCTCCCGGCTGCTCGGCATGGGCGATCTCAAGCAGCTCACCGAGCGCGTCGAGCGGGCGATGCAGGAGACCGGCGACGAGGAGGACGACTGGGACCCCGAGCAGATGCTGGAGGGGACGTTCACCCTGAAGGACATGCGCAAGCAGATGGAGACGATGAACAACATGGGCCCGCTGGACCAGGTGATGGACATGATCCCCGGCCTGGGCGGCGGACTGATGGATCAGCTGCCGGACGACGCGATGGACGTCACCCAGGAGCGGATGCGCGACTTCGACGTCATCATGGACTCGATGACCGAGGAGGAGTTAGAGAACCCGCGCATCATCGGTCAGGAACGCACCGAGCGCATCTGCGCCGGCTCTGGTAAGCCCGAGGAGCGCGTGCGCGAGTTGCTCGAACAGCACAAACAGATGTCACAGATGCTCAAACAGTTCCAGGGGATGGGCGACGGCGACATGGAGCGCATGATGAAACAGATGCAACAGGGCGAGGGCGGCGGCGGGATGGGTGGGATGGGCGGTATGGGCCCGTTCTGAGCCGGCACGTCGCCGCGGTCACGTTTGACCGACCTACCGATTCTCTTTGCGAACTGCGCCGCTCTCGTTGAACCCCGCCACCATCGTTTCGAGTGCGCCGGATCTGACGCCGACGGCGGGCGCCGTCAACGGCGAGACGCTGACCGCGCCCTCGATGATGGCCCGGCGGTCGCTCCCCATGGGGTACCGGTCCGTGAGGTCGGTGTCGCCGTCGAAAGGGTTCTCCCACCCCGCGGTGTCCGGCCAGACCACGTCACGCAGCGCGATGTCGCCGACAGTGCCCTGGGTAGCCTGCTCGTCGACCGTCGTCTCGGTGTCGTGTTCGACCTGGAGATCGTAGTCGTGGTACGGTTCGGTCAGCACCATTTCGGGGTCGGCCACGTCGACTGGGACGTTCAGGTTCAGGAAGTCGGCGGTGTCGAAGATATCGCCCGACAGCGCCCGGGTGACGACCTCGGTCATGACCCGCGCCGGTCGGTCGAAGTCGTAGTCCTCGGCGGGGTGGACGAAGAAGTCCTCACAGTGGTACGCCGAGACCGCGACCCCGGGCGTACCCAGAAACCCCGCCTCGACGCAGGCCCCGACCGTCCCCGAGCGGCCGACGACGTAGTTGCCGGCGTTGGGTCCGTGGTTGCAGCCAGACACCACAAGGTCGAACGACTCGTCGAGGCCGCGCAGCCCGTAGGCCACGCAGTCTGCCGGCGTCCCGTCCAGCGCGTACCCCCACGGGTGACTCTCGCGAGCGGTGCGGTGACTGCGGGTCCGCCCGACACCGCTCTGGTTCTCCATCGGCGCGACGACCGTCACGTCCGCGACCGCCGTCAGTTCCTCGTAACAGCTCGCCAGCCCGGCCGCGTCGATACCGTCGTCGTTCGTCAGCAGCACCCGTGGCTTCGTCATTACCGGTTGGTAGGGGCCAGCGCGTGTGAACACTTCGGTCGCTACCAACGGTGGGTTTCAGGACTCCTGACGGCTCTGCAAACAACGACGAAATCCCGCTAGCGGCTGTGTTGGAGGGGGATACCGCAGATGTAAACTACCCTACCCTACTTCGCTCGGGGGCAATGGCCCCGCTCGCTCGTTGAGGGAAGGGCTTTCGCGTGGACTCCCGTTCTACGCCTCGGCTGAGGCGGGAGGGTTGTACTCCCCACTCACGTTCAGCGTCCCGCGATTCAAGCGCACGTCTACGGGTGCGCCTCCGTCGTCTGCGTTTTGCCGACGCCGGAGATACTGCAAGCCGATGTTCTTTGCCGCGTTGTAGTCGGCATGGTTCTCGTAGCCGCAATCCAGACACTCGAAGTCCTCGCCGTGGCGGTTCTCATCGTGGGTAAATCCACAGGTGGAACACCGCTTTGAGGTGTTCCGTGGGTCCACTTGGACGGCTTCGATACTCTGCTCTCTGGCTTTGTATTCGACGTACTCGTAGAGGCGACGGAACGCCCACAGATGATGCCACGACGCCTGTGGAATGTTCTCACGAATGTCGGTCAGGTCCTCGAACACGATATGCGAACAATCGTGTTCGGTGGCTTCAACTACAATTTCATTGGCGACACGGTGCAGGAATATCTCGAATCGACCATCCTCTTTCCGTTCGATACCTGCTATCGCGTCGTGTGCGGCCCGCGTCCCGCACTGTTGGAGATCACCACGTCGCTTTTCGTATTCTCGCTTCCAGTGGTTGAACTCGTCTGCCGACCAGAACCGTCCGGTTGAAGCGACTGCGAGTTGATTCACACCGAGGTCCACACCGAGGACTGTTCTGTGCCCGGTCGTGGTGTCGGTGTCGTCGTCCTCCTTGAGCATTGACGTATGGAGATACCAGTCGCCGTCGCGCCGATGGAGTGTCGCCCGCCGAAACTCGTAGTCTTCATTGGCTACGTACTTCGTCGGCGGTGTGTCGGCGTCGTCGGGAAGAATATAGTCGCACTTGATTCGTCCGTCCGGTGTCGATAGCGAAACGTGGTCACGGTGGAACGTGGCGCTTCGCTTATCGTAGATTGCGGTGTCTGCTGTAAACGTCGGACGAGACGTATTCTCACCTTGTTTGAGCCGTTCGACGCCGCTCTTGATAGATTCGACAGCCTGATGAATCCCTTTTTGGACGAGATTCGCAGTCAACTCCGTGTCTTCGCGTAGCTGGTCGTACAGCGCATCTTCGGCCTTTGCTTTCGAGGTGACGTGGTAGCCGTCGTCGCCGTGCCAGCACCACTTGCTTGCGGTGTTGGAACAGTATTTGAATTGCTCGATAGTCTCCCGAAGGTGTGTATCCGCTCCTTCGGGTGTGTCGAGCTTGATAACGGCGGTTCGACGGTACCCCACGATATTTTCATATATACTGCTGTAGTTACTTATTAATTGGGAGTTAGAAGGCACCAGTCTGGTGGTTGGTCAATACCGTGTCGGCTTCTGCGCGCGGGCGAAGCCCGCTCGCACGGCCCGAGGGATCTGCGATCCCTCGCTGTCCTCCCCACCCTACTCGCTTGTGCTTCCGCCGGGGCCGGAAGCCCGGCGCTCCTTGAGGGTGGGGCCTCCGCCTCGAATTAGGTGAACGGCCAGAAAGCCCCCGAGCGCCGGACGAGCCGCGGGCGTCCAGCGTCCGGGGGCTTTCTAGCTCTCACCGGCAGTAACGGTCACAGCGGTAGGCACCGCAATGCCGTTTGCTGCGGAGTCGAACACGGGTGCTTTTTGCGACTGGATACGCTTGGGTGTCCTAATGACCGTCCGCGAGGTGGCTGAAGCAGCCTACCGGGAGTCACTCCCCGTGTTGGCGCTCAGTGCCGCCGGCGGGCTGTTCGCGGGCGTCGTTCTCGGTGGGATGAACGCCGAGCTGGAACGGGTGGCAGGACTGCTCGTCCTGGTGCCGGCGCTGTTGGCGACGCGGGGGAACGTCTACGGCTCGCTGGGGGCGCGACTGGGGTCGGCGCTGCACCAGGGGCTGGTCGACCCGACCTTCTCGGCAGACGACGAGCGGGTAAACGCCGCGGTCGCGGCGGCGCTGGCCAACGGGATCATGGTCAGCGGTATCGCCGCGTTCCTGGCGGTCGCGCTGTTGTCGGCGCTGGGTCGCCCGTCGGCGTCGCTTCCGACACTCGTGGCGATCGCCCTGCTCGCGGGGCTCATCTCGGGCGTCCTCCTGACCGTCGCGGTCGTCTCCGTCGTCTTCGCGGGCTACCGTCGCGGGCTGAACCCGGACACGCTGGCTGGGCCGGTCGTGACGACGACAGGGGACGTCGTCGGTATCGCCACGCTACTGGTAGCGACACGCATCGTCCTCGCGCTGGGGGGCGGGTAGCGTGGCGGCCTCGGCGTGGACGGTCCGGGGCATCGTCCGTCGGATGCTGCCGGTGCTGGTCGTCCTGACGGCCATCGAACTCGGCAGCGGCATCGTCCTGGACACGTTCGAGGGGACGCTGTTGCGCTACCCGACGCTGCTCGTGCTCGTGCCGGTCACCATCGGGATGGCCGGGAACCTCGGAAGCATCCTCGCGGCACGGCTCTCGACGGCGCTCCATCTGGGGCTGCTCTCGTTCGACTCGGCCGACGACCGGCTGGTGGGCAACGCCGTCGCCACCATCGCGCTGGCGGTGACGGTCTTCCCACTCGTGGGCGCCGGTGCGTGGCTGCTACAGACCATCCTGGGCGGATCGCGGCTCTCGCTCCCGACAGTCG
>Ga0209965_1000413_pt1 | contig 15196 bp, 14 predicted proteins | sample SalPon2_B_H2O_MG_FD_185707 | JGI IMG/M metagenome (GOLD analysis project Ga0209965, IMG submission 185707) | Salt pond water microbial communities from South San Francisco under conditions of wetland restoration - Salt Pond MetaG R2_B_H2O_MG... | ecosystem: Environmental > Aquatic > Non-marine...
CGGTCCTACGCCCCGTACTCGGAGTACTACGTCGGTGCCGCGATCGAGACCCGCGACGAAACGACGTTTACCGGCTGTAACGTCGAAAACGCGAACTACTCGAACAGCGTCCACGCCGAGGAGCTGGCCCTCTCGAAGGCGGTCGAGGCCGGACACCGGCGCTTCGAGGCGGTCGCCGTGAGTTCCGACCGGCGCGACGGGGTGACCCCCTGTGGGATGTGCCGGCAGTCGCTCGCGGAGTTCTGTGACGACGACCTCAGAGTCGTCTGTGACTCCCCGGAGGGGCCGGCCGTTTACACTCTGGGCGAGTTGCTCCCGAACACGATCACCGCGGGCCACCTCGAATGACCGACGCCAGCGAGGACCCCAACGAGGGCGAGCAGTACCACCTCGGGTTGCGCGAGGGCGAGGTCGACGGCCCGGTGTTGCTCCCGGGCGACCCGGACCGGGTCGACGTGATCGCCGACCTGTGGAACTCGGCCGAGGAACTCGCGAGCCACCGCGAGTACAGGACCGTCGTCGGGGAGTGCGACGGCGAGCCGATGACCGTCACCTCGACCGGAATCGGGTCGCCGTCGGCGGCCATCGCCGTCGAGGAACTCGCCCGCGTGGGCGCGGAGACGTTCCTCCGCGTCGGGTCGTGCGGGGCGATCCAGCGGAACGTCGACGTCGGCGACCTCGTCATCACCACGGGCGCGGTCAGACAGGAGGGGACGAGCGACGAGTACGTCCGCGAGGACTATCCGGCGAGCGCCCACGGCGAAGTCGTGACCGCACTAGTGACCGCCGCCGAACGGCTCGGTCACGAGTACCACCTCGGTGTCACCTGCTCGACCGACTCCTTTTACGCCGGACAGTCCCGACCGGGCGTCGACGGGTTCCGGGCCGCCGACAGCGACGACCGGATCGAGGCGCTCCGCGAGGCGGGCGTGCTCAACTTCGAGATGGAAGCGAGCGCGATCCTGACGCTCGCGGGGCTGTACGGACTCCGCGCGGGAGCCGTCTGTACGGTCTACGCGAACCGTGTCACCGGCGAGTTCCGGACGGAGGGCCAACGGAAGGCGGCCGAGACGGCGTCGTTGGCCGCGGCGCTTTTGGGGGAGATGGACCGGATCAAAGAGGGCGAGGGCGTCGACCGCTGGCACGCCGGGCTATCGCTCGACGACGGGTGAGTCCGCTCGGGACGCCGTCACATGTCCGGGAACGCCTTCGCGGCGTCCCCGAATCCGGTCACCGTGGTGATCCAGCGGGCGGCGACGGTCTTTTTCAGCGCCTTCGCCGCCGGGCCGCCGAACGTGTCCATCGGGAGCCCCTTGACGTTGTGCGCGACGGCCTTGCTGCCGACGGAGATGAGCGTCCCCTTGTCCTCGTGGGTCCACTCGACGAGCGGCTCGTCGCGGATCGCACGGGCGATGTTCTCGCCGGCCACCTCGGCGGCCTGCCAGGCGGCCTGCGCCGTCGGCGGTGCGGGGTTGTCCTGGCCGGGTTGGTCGACGAGCGCGGCGTCGCCGAGCGCGAACACGCGCTCGTCGGACGTCCGGAAGTCGGAGGCCGCCTCGATGCGGTTGCTCCGTTCGTCCTTGTCGACGGCCGCGGTCTCGGCCGCGTCCTGGCCGGTGATGCCGCCGGTCCAGAGCAACACGTCGTAGTCGAGTTCCGTCTCGTCGCCGACGTACACTGTCTCGTCGTCGACCTCGCCGATGAACTCGCCGGTGTGGATCTCGACGTCTTTCTCCTCGAGGAGCTTTCGAAGCTTCGCCTGCACGACGGGATCGTTGTTCGGGAAGACGCTGTCCAGTCCCTCGACGAGGTGGATCTCCAGCGGCGCTCGGTGCTTGTCGCGGAACTCCGCGATCTCGCCGGCCGACTGGATGCCGGAGAGCCCGGCCCCGCCAACGACGACCTGTGCGGGGTCGTTTCGGGCGGCTTCGCGGGCGGCCTCGGTGACTGCCTCGTGGATCTCGAGTACGTCGTCGAGGCTCTTGAGGGTGAGCGAGTGCTCCTCGAGGCCGTCGATGCCGAAGAAGGCGGTCTTCGAGCCGATGCCGACGAGCAGGTAGTCGTACTCGACGGTCGAGTCGTCGGCGAGCGTGATCACCCGCTCGTCGGTGTCGATGGCGTCGACGCGCCCCTGTACGAACCGCGTCGCGGGGGATTTGATCTCGGAGATGTCGAAGGTGATCTTCTCCTTGACGTCCGGGTTCCGGATGCAGCGGTGGGATTCGTGGAGCACTAGGTGGTGGTCGACGTCCGATACCCAAGTGAGATCGGCCTCACCGTCGAGTTCCGATTCGAGCCGCTTGATCGCGCCGGTACCGGCGTAACCGGATCCGAGCACGACAACATCCTCTGTCATAGAAGCATATCGCCGCCCCATCGATACAAACCTGTTGGAAACGGTTCGTCACCTGGGAGCACGCATTCTATTATAAAATGTTCGTGGTTGGGATGCGTGCATTCGTTGTCACTAACGCTTGTAACCGTACGTTCGTACGTACGGTCGGCGGTGGATCGACAGTAAGACCACCAGTACGCGCCGTCGTGTCGAGCGCGGATCGAGCGACCGAGGCTCGATCGGGCTGGTTCCCGCGGCCGAGGGCGATCAGTGGAGCGGCTCTTCCTCGCCGGCCGGCGCCTCCATGTTGTCGATGGTGAGTATGAGGCTGTTGTTGGTGTCGTCCTTCCCCTCGAGTTGCCCCTCGATGAGGAGCTTCGAGAGCGGCGTCGGCCCGACACTGATGTCGTCGCCCTCGTCGAACTCGGAAATCGACCCCTGGAGTTTGATCTCGGCCCGACAGAGTTCGGGGTGGTGGACGCTCGTCAGGTCTATCTCCTGGACGTTCGCCTTTACGAGTTCGCCCTTGTGCCGGAACGGCACGTCCGCGGCCTGATCCATCTCCTGGATCTTCAGCGCGTCGTACGCCGTGGCGGTCGGTTTATATCCCCCTTTGGGCCCGGGTACGCCCTCGACGAGCTGGAGGGCCTTGAGGCTCTGCATCTGGTTGCGGATCGTCCCCGGGTTCCGATCGACCTCGTTTGCGATGTCTTCACCCTTGACGGCGCTTTCGGACTCGCGGAAGAGGTTGATGAGTTCCTGGAGGATCGTCTTCTGGCTGGGAGTAAGTTCGATCGATGACATAACGTACAATTTGGTAGATTGTGACTTAAAGGCGACGGTGAGGGGTATCGTTGGAGACGTCCCGGCGAGCGGGATGAACTCACTCTCCGAACGGACCCAGAGAGCGCGAGGAGTTCACGACGACGAGCGTGCTCGACGCCGCCATCGCGACGGCCGCCAACAGCGGATTGAGCAGCCCGAGCGCGGCCATCGGGATCGCGAGGCCGTTGTAGAGGAACGCCCACCCGAGGTTCTGCTTGATCCGGCCGTTGGTCCGTTCGGCGATCCGGAACGTCTCGGCGACCGATCGGAGGTCGTCGTCGACGATGACCGCGTCGGCGGCGTCGCTCGCGAGCCGGGTACCGCTACCGAGCGCGATACCGAGATCGGCCGCCGCGAGCGCGGGCGCGTCGTTGCTGCCGTCCCCGACCATCGCGACCGGGCCCCGCGTTCCGAGCCGTCGGATCGTCTCGGCTTTCGCCTCGGGCGGGACGCCCGCAAACACCTCGGAGACGCCGTCCACGGTCCGGAACCGGTCCGCAGCGGCTCCCTCGTCGCCCGTCAACACGACGACCGACCGCTCCCGCGAGAGCGTCTCGACGGCCTCGCGCCACTCCGATCGGGGCGTATCGCCAACCACGACGACCCCCCTCGCCCGACCCTCCCACCCGACGACGACCGGGACGTCGCCGTCCGATCTGGCGTCCGCGATCCGCTCGCTGAGGTCGCTGTCGATCTCGAAGCCCCGGTCGCGGAGGAGGTCCGGGTGTCCGACGACGGTTTCGGAGCCCTCGATCGGGGCGCTGACGCCGCGGGAAGTCCGGTCGAACGACCCCGGATCGATCGCCATCGAGCCGCCGTCCGTCGCCGGGGCGTCGGGAGCGCGCCTCGAATCGGGATCGGCGCGGTCGACGCCGTCGGCGTAGTCGACGATCGCGGCGGCGATCGGGTGTTCGGAGAGCGACTCGACGGCGGCGGCCCGCGAGCACACCTCTTCGGGCGCGTCGGCGTGGACCGAGACGACGGACATCGCTCCCTCCGTCAGCGTCCCCGTCTTGTCGAGAACGACGGTTTCGATGTCCGGGGCGTCCTCGAAGACCGCCTCCGCAGTCACGATGATCCCTCGATCGGTGGCGGTTTTGATCCCGGCAGCGATAGCGAGCGGCGTCGCGAGTCCGAGCGCACAGGGACAGGAAACGATGAGCACGGTCAACCCGATTAGCATGGCGGCCGTGATGCCACCGCCGGAGACCAGCGTCCACCCCGCGACGACTGCCGCGACGGCGATGACGAGCGGGACGAAGACGGTCGCGAGTCGGTCGGCGAGCCGCTGGATGCCCGGCGTCGAACTCTGAATCTCCCACAGCAATTCGACGAGTCGATCCAGCGTGCTCGTCGCGGTGTCGTCGACGGTCACGACAAGTGGGGCGTCGGTGACGACCGTCCCGCCCGCTACCCGGTCGCCCGGGCGCTTGCTGACCGGCGCCGACTCGCCCGTGATGAGCGACTCGTCGACCGCTGCCGTCCCCTCCCGGACCTCGCCGTCGAGGGGGACCCGCTCGCCGGGGCGGACGAGGAGTCGATCGCCGGGGGACACCTCGTCCGGGGGCACCGTTTCGCCGCTCTCGGCGAGTCTGGCGTCCTCGACCGTCCGTTCGGTCAGTTCCGAGAGCCGCCCGACGGCGCGCTGTTTGATCTTGCTCTCGTAGTAGCCGCCTCCGGTCACGACGAGGACGATGGCGACGGTCACGTCGAAGTACAGATCGGTTTGGCCGAGCCCCATCGCGAGCGTGCTGTAGACGTAGGCGCTGCAGGCGGCCAACGCGACGAGGAGGTCCATGTTCGGCACGCCGGCGCGGAGGCTGACGAACGCGCCCCGGAGGATCGGCCACCCGGTATAGAACAGGACGAACGTCGCCATGAGCCAGATGTTCCCGAAGACGTAGAGGCCGTCCAACCCGCCGAAGTCGGCGAGCGGCTCGTACCCGAAGTACGTCGGATACAGAAACAGCGCGTACCAAAGCATCACCATCATGCCGAACAGGCCGCCGCCGACGAGGAACTTCACGACTTCGTTGGTGTCGCCCTCGGGGCGGCCGTCCTCGCGCCGGCCGGCAGTGTAGCCGTACCCCGAGAGCACCTCCGGGAGCCGTTCTTCCTCGACGACGTCGGGATCGAACTGGACGCGGACGGTATCGGTCGCGTAACTCGCCTCGACAGTGTGGACGCCGTCCTCGGCTTCCGTCCGTCCCTCCAGAAACGCCTCACAGGTCGTACAGTGCATCCCGTCGACGGAGAAGAAGGCCGATTCGGCCGTCTCGGGGACCTCCTCCGGCGTCGTCCCGTCATCCGACGTCGCCGTCCCGTCGTCGTCGATGGCCTCGCGGACGGCTTCCGCTTCCGACGCCTCGAGGTCGCCGAGCGATCGCTGCACTTCGAGACAGCCCCGACAACAGAACACCCCGTCGACGTCGGGATCAGCTACCGGCGTCGCGGGCGTCGGTAGATCGCAGAGTCGGCAGGTCGCGTCGGCGTCCAAGGTCGGGTCGTCGTCGGTCGGACCACCGTCCTCAGTGCTCATGAGACTCGCCGTTGTGAATGCCCGTCGGAGTTGTCTTCATAGCTTCATGGATATTCGGATCTCGGTGTGTTTGTGGCGTGGACGGCGTGTTCGTAGCGGGAGTGTATGGGTTCTCCACGTCCGGCACCGCGAGTCACCACACCGACCGGGTGCAGTTCGAGTCACCGCACCGACCGGGTACGACTCACGCCGACGAGCCGCTGTGGGCCGTCGCGACTTCGGCGGGCCCGGTCGCGATGAGCAACGCGCCGATCGTTATGAGAACGTTGACCAACGACACGACGACTGCGGTGTTCGAGCCCACCACTCCGTACCAGAGTACTGGCGCGAGCGCGAGGATACCGATCATGACTGACACCCGCGGCGACATCGAACCACTTGACATAGTCCCCGGTTGGTTCTACCGAATAAATAAATTACCGCCCGTGTCCCAGTCCACTGGACTGGCAGGGGCAATAGATATATACAAAGAATCAACACTGTCTCGTATGAGTTCGAAGTTACAACGGGAGATCGGGCACGACGAGTTCGATCCGAAGGGGACGCTGGCGTTGATCGCCATCTATTTCGTCATCATCAGCGTCCTCTGGGTCTTCATGTACTTCGTCGAGTTCCTCGGAAACGACCTGACCATCGTCGGGACAATACTATGAACATCCACACCTACGAGAAGTTCTGGCTCGCCGCGGCGATGGCGCTCATCGTCGCGTTCATCCTGACGATCACCTACGGGACGGTCGGCATCGGCGTCGCGATGGTCGACGACTCCGGGGAGACGATCAACCCCGAGGAGATCAACGAGCATCCGAAGTTCTCGAGCCCCGGGGTCGAACAGGTCGGTGAAAACGAGTACGACGTCTACATCCAGGTCGTCCAGTTCGCGTTCCTTCCCACCGAGGTCGAAGTACCCGCAAACAGCACGGTGAACCTCCATCTCACGAGCCGCGACGTGATACACAGTTACAGCGTCGTCGGGACGAACGCGAACACGATGGTGATCCCGGGTGAGGTCGCCGAGGTGACGGTCAACGTCGACGAACCGAAGGAGTACGGCGTCATTTGCACGGAGTACTGCGGCTCCGGGCACCACAACATGGAGGGGAAACTCACCGTCGTCCCCGAGGAGGAGTTCGAATCGGAGGGTAGCCAATGAGCCTCGGCGCCAACTCCGGGACGTACCTCGATCAGTTCCCCGACGAGGCGAAACTGATCCGGGCGACGTTCTACAGTTCCTTCGCCGCGCTCTTCGTCGGTGCGCTCATGGGGCTGTTGCAGGTGCTCCATCGGGTCGACATGCTCCGACTCATCCCCTCGGAGGACTACTACTCGTATCTCACGCTCCACGCCGTGCTGTTGGTGTTGACCTTCACGATCTTCTTCCTCGTGGGGGTGTTCACCTGGGGCGTCACGACGAGTCTCGATCGCGGACTCGAGGACCTCCGGTACACCTGGACGTGGTACGGTCTCATGGCAGGTGGTTCGCTCCTGGCCGGCATCACCATCATCGGCGGGTTCTTCGATGCGATCCCGCTGAGTGCGGCCGTCCTCTACACGTTCTACGCGCCGCTGCAGGCGCACCCGCTGTTCTACATCGGCCTCGCGCTGTTCATCGTCGGGTCGTGGTTCGCCGGGATCGACTGGTTCCGTTCGTGGTGGGCCTGGAAGCGCGAAAACCCCGACGAGCGGATCCCGCTGCCGACGTTTATGGCGCTGACGACGACGCTGTTTTGGATCATCTCGAGCCTCGGCGTCGCCATCTCCGTCGTGGTGTTTCTGATCCCGTGGTCGCTCGGGTTTATCGACCAGGTGAACGCGCTCCTGACCCGGACGCTGTTTTGGTTCTTCGGCCACGCGGTCGTCTACTTCTGGTTGATGCCGGCGTACATGCTCTGGTACGTCATGCTGCCGAAGATCTCCGGCGGGAAGCTGTTCAGCGACCCCCTCGCCCGCGTCGTCTTCGTCCTCTTTTTGATCCTCTCGACCCCGACGGGAATCCACCACCAGTACCTCGATCCGGGGATCGCCGAAGGATTCAAGTTCATTGTGATGGTCAACACGATGTTCCTGCTGTTGCCGAGCCTGTTGACCGCCTTCACCGTCGTCGCGAGCATGGAACACGGCGCGCGACAGCGTGGCGGAACCGGCTACTTCGGGTGGCTCCGGGCGCTCCCGTGGCGGGACCCGGTGTTCACCGGGATGGCGCTCGCTGGGTTGATGTTCGCCGCCGCCGGCTTCTCCGGGATGATAAACGCCGGGATGAACATCAACTACCTCGTCCACAACACTTGGTGGGTCGTCGGCCACTTCCATCTCACCGTTGGGACCGCGGTCGCGTTGACGTTCATGGCCACTACGTACTGGTTCCTGCCACAGTTGACCGGCAAGAAGATCTGGAACAAGTCCCTCGGGTTAGCACAGGTCCTGCTGTGGTTCATCGGTATGACGTTCATGTCGAACGCGATGCACCGTGCGGGGCTTGCCGGCATCCCCCGGCGAACTGCAGAACCACAGTACAGTGGCTTCGACTTCCAGCCGGCCGCCGGGTCGGTCGCCGAACTCAACATGCAGGTCGTCATCGGCGGGACGCTGCTGTTCGTTTCGACGGTGCTGTTCATCGCCATCGTGGTGATGACCATCCGGGGAAGCAAAGTCGATACCCTGCCGGCGAACGGCTACGCGGAGACGCTTTCGGGTCCCGAGGACGCGCCGCTCGTCCTCGACAACCTGCGGCTGTGGGCCGGCATCGCCATCGCGCTGGTCGTGTTGGCGTACGCGCTGCCGCTGGCGTCGATCATCAGCCGTGGCGGGCTCTTCGGCCCCGGGGGAAGCCCCTCGCCGCAGTTCGTCGACACGGTCGTGTTCGCCGGACAGGCGATCCTCGATTCGTTAGCCGGGGTGGTTCGATGATGCGGCTCACGACAGAGGTGTTCGAGTGATGCGTTCGACGTTCGGGGTGAGACGCTGATGCGGATCAGTCGGGGCGGACTGCTCGTCGTCATCGCCGTGATGGTGCCGATCGTGATCGAGCTCCGAACCGTGTTCGTCCACCTCGGCGTCGATATGTCGATCGCGGAGACGGGGCTGCTCGCGGCCGTTATGATCGGGGCACTGCTCGCGTGGGCGATCGCGCCGGACATCCGGGGCCGGAAACGGTCCAACGAGGGCTCCGAGTAGCGGCGTCCGACGAGGGCTCTGTGTAGCGGCGTCCGAGTTCACGCATCGAACACGCGGATGCCGATTCCGGGTCTCATTGTGCATAGATCGCGTAGTTGAGCACGGCCGCGAACGATACCCAACCGAGGTAGGGAACGAGTAGCGCGGCGGCCCGTCGATCGACCCGAGCCACTGCAGCGATCGTTCCGAGGATCGCGGTCCAGAGAGCGACGATCACCGCGAGGCCGAGTCCCGGGCGCCGGAGTCCGAAGAAGACCGGTGTCCACGCGAGGTTGAGCACGAACTGGACGGCGAAGGCGGCCAGCGCGAGTCTGACGTCCGGACGGTCGAGCCCGCGCCCGTAGACGATCGACATCGAGAGTCCCATCAAAGCGAAAAGCACCGTCCAGGCCACCGGGAACGCGATCCCCGGGGGGTAGAACCACGGCTCCTCGAACCAACGTGTGTCGGCGCCGACGAGGACGGCCGGGAGCGCTCCGAGTACGTTCGTCCCGACGACGAAGCCGACGGTTCGAAACAGCGTCGGACGGCGGGTCGAGAGCGCGCGGGCTATCAGAGACATTAGCGAGTACTCGGGGTGTGTTTTTGATCCGGAGCCGATCAGTACGCCTCTGCGAGCCCCGAGAGCGCCTCGTGGTCCGTCGTGGTGTGAGGAGCGGTCAACGGCGAGACGCTGACGCGACCCTCGAGGACGGCGCGGCGGTCGCTCCCGACGGGATCAGGGACCGATCCCTCGGCCATCAGTTCCCAGATGCGATCGTGGATGCGAATCGTCCCGTCGCCGTTCGAATCGGCGTCCATCCGGTAGACGTGGGACGGGCGGGTTATCTCCATCGAGGCGTCGCCGTCCGACGCCGACACCGACACCGGCGCGTTGACGTTGAGGTAATCGGCCGTCTCGAACACGTCGACGTTCGGGGCGTGTTCGACGAGGTACTCGACCGCTCGGGCGGCCTCCTCGAAGTGTTCGGGGGTGGCGGAGAAGTCCTCGAACGTGAACTCGCCCGCCGGGAAGTAGACGGACGCCGCGATGGCCGGTACGTCGAAAAAGGTCGCTTCGACGGCTGCCGACACCGTCCCCGACCGACCGAGGACGTACGCGCCGAGGTTCGCACCCTGGTTGATTCCGGAGACGACCATGTCCGGATCGAAGTCCAACGAGCCGAGAGTCGCGACCACGCAGTCGCTCGGGGTCCCCTCGACCGCATAACCCATCTCGTGTTCGGTCAACTCGACCGTCCGCGAGAGCTGTCGTCCGACGGAACTCTGATCCTCGGTCGGTGCGACGACTGTCACGTCAGCGACCGCCGAGAGGCGATCGTAGAGCGTGCGGATACCGACGGCGTCGATCCCGTCGTCGTTCGTGAGGAGTATTTTCATACGTTCGCTGGGTTCGCGTCCCGAAAAAGGCCGTCGCTGTCGGGTGTGGCTGTGGTCGTGGTCCCGCTGTCCGGTGTGGCTGTGGTCGTGGTCCCACTGGCTGGTATACTCATGTGAGTGTCGAGGACCGTCGTCCGTACGTCCGTCCCGAAAACCGGCGGCATCAAACGCCCAACAGGCCGCGAACGTTCTTCAGATACAGCGAGGCGGCGCGGCCCCTGCTGTCGTCGATCGCTCGTCTGACCGTCGAGCCGACGTCTTCGAGAATCCCCTCGCCGTGGCCGACCAACAGCCGATCGGGATCGTAACTCCGGAGGTCGGTCGGGGGGAGGACGCGCAACATCGGGTGGACGCCGAGTTCCTCCGTCGGTGCCCGGAAGTACTCCACCGTTCCGAGCGCCTCGGGAACGACGAGCGTCTCGCCGTCGAAGAGCGTCGCTTCCTGCCACAGCGGATTGTCGATCAATCGGCCGACCTGGAACCCGGCGAGTTCCGCTCCGAACCGCCGCGTCGGGGCGTCGATGTCGCCCGCGACGCCGTCCATCCACTCCGGGACGTAGACCGCAACGTCGTGTCGGTTCGCGACCGCCGCCGCGTCGCGTTTGTGCCTGTCGAGCAGTACCGCGACGCCCTCGGGAGCGGCGTACTCCGAGAGCACGTCATCGAGCCCCTCGGCGTCCACCGGGTCGAGAATCCACAGGCCGCCCTCGCTCTCGACGGCGTGGGAGGCTCGCTGCATCGTTTCCTCCGGGTAGGCGATCCACCCGACGCCGCCCTCGAACCGGTCGACGACCGTCAGATCGTCCGCCCCGGAACTCTTCATTGGCATGGGGCTACTACGCCGCCGTGGCTGATAAACGCGACCTCCGCGGCAGCGAGTGTGTGACACCACTGTTTCCGGAGCTACTGGATATTGAAGTGGCTTGTGAAGCCGTATATTCTCATACGGATAGCTGCGGAGATAGTGGTGTTTTTATATTCGACGCCCTCCGTCGTTTCCGAAGCTTTCGCTCCGATCGGGGAGTACCAGCTGGGCGACTCCCGTAGCGCGGGGAGGACGTCCCGAGGTCGGTGTCGAACAGCGTTTAGCTGTAACGTTCCGGCGCTTCCGGAGCTCTCGTAGCGGATAGCGCTCGGAACGAGGAATCAACGTCGGGACACAGACACCACCGTTTCCGGAGCTATCGTGGGAAGGGGAGAGGGGGTGGGGGAACGGGGGGCTCACGTACGGGTAACCGACCTCACCCTACTTCGCTCGGCCGTGCGGCCTCGCTCGTTGAGGGTGGGGCCACTACCAGAGCGTCGCTCTGGCAAGGCCTCGAAAGGCGTCGCCTTTCGGTGGCTTTGATGTGGTTCTCGCCGTCAGTTGGCGCGACGGGGCGTCTTGTGCGCCCCGCCTACCGGACGCCCTTCGGGGTCGACAAACCCACCATTCAGGGCCGGGCTACTGCGGCCCGTACTGCGCGCCACTTGTGGACGCACAGCACTAACTGGCAGTACGATATGGTGCAAGATAGTGGTTGCGAAAGCTCGTGTCGGCTCCCTCTCCGGCCTACTCGCGTCGCGCTTCCGACTGAGCGTCGGACCCCCTCGCTCTCTCCTCACGGGCCGTGCGCGCCGCGGATTCGAGGCGGTGAAGCCGCCTCGCAAGGCCCGTTCGGACGGTCAGAGGGATCACTGATCCCGCACGACTTGCGGCCGGCGGCTCCGCCTCGAAAACTGCTGAAACCGTGGGGGGTCTCGGTCACGGATTGAGGAGTCCACGGGGAGGGTTTCTGCTGGTACGCGGTGGGGTCGTCAGCCGTGCCAGCACATACCTCGATTTGGATAGCAGGCTCGTTTATTTTAATAGCTGTATTTATAATGTTTGATTACATTTATAATATTGATAACTATATTTATAACTTATGCGTATAAGATGGCCATATTTATAAGATGTACACCCGATACGAAGACGGTTTTTACCTAGTAAGGAGGATTTTGTTACGCTATTATATTAAATCTTTCCGTGTTACGAGCTCGTGACTTGCCAAGCCCACTACCAACCGTACCTCACGAGGCCATAGCTCCGGAAACACCGGGGAGTGTGTATCACCTAGCACCCATAGCTTCGGAAACGATGGTGTGTGGGAAGTATATAAATATCGAGCTTCGGATGCTCCGGAAGCTCCGGAAACAGAGGGTTTAACACAGCGTAGCGCAACGCCGTCCTATGGGGATGTTTCAGCGAGATCGTCGGGTATTCGCCGATGCTGAACCCCTTGACGACTCCTACGAGCCCGAGGACATCAGAGAACGCGACGAGGAACTCGAGAAGTACCAGCGCGCGCTCCAGCCGATCATCGACAACCGCCCTACGTCGAACATCTTTCTGTACGGGAAGACGGGAACCGGAAAGACCGTCGCGACGAAATTCATGCTGTCGCACTTGGAGGACGACGCCGCACAGTACGACGACATCGACCTCTCGACGGTCTGGGTCAGCTGTGAAAACCTCTCCTCGTCGTACCAGGTGGCCGTCGCCCTGGTCAACGAACTCCGCGAGAGCCGAGACGGAGACCGTATCAGCACGACTGGCTACTCCCAACAGCGGGTGTTCGACATCCTCTACGAGGAACTCGACGTGCTCGGCGGGACGGTCGTGATCGTCCTCGACGAGATCGACAACATCGGCCACTCCGACGACATCCTCTATGGGCTCCCGCGGGCGCGCTCGAACGGCTACGTCGAGGACATCCGTCCGGTGATCGTCGGTATCAGCAACGACTTCCAGTTTCGGGACAACCTCTCCCCGAAAGTCAAGGACACGCTGGCCGAAAAGGAGGTCCTCTTCCCGCCGTACGACGCCAACCAACTCCGGTCGATCCTCGAACCGCGCGCCGAGAAGGCGTTCCACGACGGGGTTCTGGACGGGGACGTCGTGCCGCTCTGTTCGGCCTTCGCCGCCCAGGATACCGGCTCCGCACGGCAGGCGATCCGTCTCCTCCGGGAGGCGGGCGAACTCGCCCAGGCCGACGGGTCGGAGACGATAACCGAGGTCCACGTCCGGAACGCCCAGGACGAACTCGAAAAGAACCAACTCTACGAGGGGATGCAGGAGCTCACGACCCAGGGCCACGCCGTCCTCTGTGCGCTCGCGTACCGCGAGGCACTGGACGAGGTCCCGGTCCGATCCCGCGACCTGTACAAGCGGTACGCGAGGATTTGCGACCGTCTCGACACGGACAGCGTGAGCGAGCGCCGCGTTCGGGATCACCTCTCGGACATGAACATGCTCGGACTCATACGCGTTTACGAGCGGAACGAAGGGCTCTCGGCCGGCCGGTATCACGAGTACGAACTCGACGTTCCGCTGCGTGCCGTGCTCGACGTCCTGCTCTCGACGAGCCGTTTCGAGGACTTTGCGGATATCATCCGCTCGGCCGCCGACGACAACGGCCTCCTGCAGTCCGATATCTCGAACAACTGACCGCCGCTCTACTGCTGATTCCGTCGTCCCCGACTGCGGGTCCCCACCGCAACCGATCGGTTCCGTCGCTTCGCCGCTCCGGCGATTCGGACCACCGAAAGCTCCGGAAACGGTGGAGTACCGCCGCTGCCATCTCAAAATAACGCCTCCACCCCCGGAACGACGCCTCCCCCCGGAAAGATGCCTCCACACAAAACAACGCCTCCACCCAAAACAACGCCTCCAGCGTGAGAAACGATCGCGCGTATTCCGGTCCGAAAGGAGCGAACGCGATAGGACCGGCTACGTTCCCGGGCACGAAGTGATACGACTACACGGTCGGAGTCATCGAAGGATCGCGACCGTGAGAAGCGCGAGCGAGAGCAGCGCCAACAGGACGACGATTCCACCGACTGGGACAGGGGGCGATCTGGAGGGCATCGGTGGTTCTGATGGGGTAGAAACGCATAAGTCCCCGTCAGACAGCCGGTATCGATACCGGCCGACACCGGCTCAGCCCGCGCAGCGATACCGGCTCAGACCGCGCAGCGATTTATCAAATCCGCCCTCATCGGCCTTCGAACTCCGGTGTTCGATCCTCCCGGAAGGCGGCGACGGCTTCCTCGTGGTCGCGCGTCTGTGCGCAGATCCGCTGGGCGCGGGTCGCGTCCGCAAAGGCCTCCTCGAGAGTCGAGTCGAAGCTGTCGTTGGCCAGCCGTTTGCTCTCGGCGAGGGCGATCGGCGGCCGGGCGGCCAACTCGTCGGCGAACTCGATCGCCGCTTCGAGGGGATCCTCGGCCACCTCTCTGGCGAGGTCCCACTCGACGATCTCCTCGCCCTCCAGTTTCCGGCCGGTGAAGATGAGTTCTTTCGCGCGGGCCTCCCCGATCAGCCGGGGCAACAGGTACGCCCCGCCGTCGCCGGGGACGAACCCGACGTCGATGAACGTCTCCCCGAGGACGCCCGCCTCGCCAGCCACCCGGAAATCGCACGCCAGAGCCGTGTCACACCCCGCCCCGAGGGCGTACCCGTCGACCGCCGCGACGACCGGCGTCCCGGCCGACCGGAGCGTCCGGACGACGTCCTGGAACAGCCCGAGCCCGCGCTCGTACTCGGCAAAGTCCATCTCCGGCGTCAACGGCATCTCCGTCAGATCCACGCCCGAACAGAACGCCTCGCCGGCGCCGGCCACCACGATCGCCCGGACGTCCTCGCGGGCGTCGAGCCGCTCGAACGCCTCGACCGCCCCGACCAGCAACGCCTCGGTGTAGGCGTTGAACGCCTCCGGCCGGTCGTAGGTCACGCACGCGACGTGCTCGCGGGGCCGGTCGACCTCGAGCGGCGCGTCGATCTCGATCATCGTCTACGTCTCACGTCGTGCGGGGACATAAATCCGCCCGAGCACGCACTTTGCGGTCGGCGGGAGCTTCGTCAGCGACCGGATCTAGACGTTTAACTGTGCCCGAGACGTTGAACTCGACATGAAGCAGACATC
>Ga0209965_1000417_pt1 | contig 15150 bp, 15 predicted proteins | sample SalPon2_B_H2O_MG_FD_185707 | JGI IMG/M metagenome (GOLD analysis project Ga0209965, IMG submission 185707) | Salt pond water microbial communities from South San Francisco under conditions of wetland restoration - Salt Pond MetaG R2_B_H2O_MG... | ecosystem: Environmental > Aquatic > Non-marine...
TGTCTCGGTAGCCGCTGCATTCAAGAACTCGTCGACCGAAGCTTCATTTTGCAGGGCTTTGGAGCTTGTAGACATAATTTCCAAACCCTGCTGCTTCGCACGTGACGCTTTCTATGACAGGCTCAAAAATGCTGTTGGTGAGCGAGGCGAAGTCGCCGCCCCCGAAGGGGGTGGCGGCTTCGCCGAGTATGCGGTGGTGTCGCTGCACTGTCTGCGGGCTTACTTGGAAAATCCTACCGGGAAGCACTTGATTTGCTGAGCGAGATGCCACAAACACTCGGAGAGATCGGCCTTGACGCGGCCGATCTCCCCGATCACTCCACGCTAGTCAAGTGGTTTGACAGAATCAAGACAGCGCTCTGGTGAGTGCAGTGCGCCTCTCGGCGCAGCTGCACGACCCGAGCGGTCACACCGCTATTGACGCAACGTTCTTTGACTGTGAAAACGCTAACAAACACTACTGCCGTCGGACGAATTACCGGGTGCAGACGCTCAAAGCGACAGCTCTCGTCGACACAGAAAGCCAAGCGATTCTAGACGTTCACTGTACGACTGAGAAACGCCACGACACACAGCTCGGCTGGCAGGTCGCCCTCCGCAACGCGGGCGACTTCGCCAGCCTCGCCGCGAACAAAGGCTACGACTGGATAGAATTACGCGAAAAACTCCGCGAAGAGGGCGTAAAACCACTGATCAAGCATCGTGAGTTCCAGCCCATCGATCACGCGCACAACGCGCGGATCGATGGGCCCCGATACCGCCAGAGAGCGGTGTGTGAGACCGTCTTTTCGACGATCAAGCGCACGCTCGGCGACGCCGAGCGTGCGCGAACCTGGTACGGTGAATTTCGTGAACTCGTCCTGATGTGTGCGGTTCACAACATCAAGCAATCTCTGAAACAGTGAAATCAAGCTACGTCTGGTGATTCACCACGGCCAAATATTCTGATCTTGCGTAGAAGATCGTTGATACCCAGTAGTTCCTATCGTCGCTGATTACATGAACAGGCGCAAAACCTCGCGCTTCAGCGCAGGGTGGATATCAATACATTCCGGCAGTGTGCAGTCGACGGCGTCAGCCGTTGTTCGGGTCGCTCGTGTCACTTTCATCGGAGTGTGTCGTCTCAGTATCCTCGGTCGAGTCGTCGAACAGCAGACTGGACAGCGACGCCGTGTCTTCGTCTGTGTCCTCCGAGGCAGGCTCGGTATCTCTGCTCACTGGTGACGAAAGCGGGTCGACAGCCGGTGGAGCCGTGTACGTGTAGATTTCGCTGCCGACGAGAGCGGCATACTGATCACCGTCTTCGAGGACGCGCCTGTCACTGTCGATAGCGATGTCAACGAGGTCGATAAGCGAGCCCGTCGGAACGGGCGTTCGGCCGTCGGCGTCGGGGACTCGTGCCGTCGAGATCCACTCGTCGAAATCGTCACGCGCGCGTTCGAACTCGTCGCGTGCTCGTTCGCGTTCAGTGACTGCCAGCCAGCCGCGCCAACGCGCTGTCCCGAGGAAGGCCATACAGAACAGTCCGAGCACGCAAAGTGCGGGCCCGCCGTACAGTTCCAGTCGTGTCGGTTCGATAGTCCGGGTCACCTGTTCGATCGCGTCGTAGGAACTCGCCCCGGCGGTGGTAGTGCTGACGCGGTAGACGCTCTGGCCGGGCACAATCTCGATGCGGTCGGTGCGGGTGTCGGTGACCGTCTCGCCGTCGACCAACGACTCGACGGTCGTGTTGGCGACGAGGAGGACCTCTGTCTGTCCGGGAGCGGCCCCAAGGTCGTTCTGTATCGCTTCGGTCCGATTGAGGAGTGTCGGAATATCCACACTGACCGTGGTTGCTGTCGACTCGCCGTCCGTGACTTTGACAGCATCGAGCGTCTCGAGCGAGTCGCGCGTCTGCCAGTGGACCACCTGATTCCCGTTTCGCTCCTCGAACGCGCGGATGATGAGCGATAGGTCCGTTGAGGTCACGGCCGCATTCCCGTCGGTGTTGTCGTGTGAGACCGTGTACGTGCCATCGAGTTCGGGCGACACTGTTGTGAAGTACAGCGACCGGTTGTTGAGTTCCTCACCCGCGCTGAAAACATCGGTATCACGCATCACTGTTGTGCCGTGTTCGAACTCGCTTTCCACCGTCCACGTGCCAGTCGTTTGCTGCTCGACGACCGTTTCCGCTCCGTCAGCGTTGCTGTCGTACGTGACGTATCCGCCGGTAAGCGATAGCGCAAGTCCAACGAGTAGTACTAGTACAAACCAGCGATTGAGGGCGGAGCGAACGGACGTCGAAAAAAAGGTCGTTGTCATCTCATTCAGGGTTCGATTATATGGGTTTCAATTATTAAAGACATATCATGTACTGCTATACTCAGTGCCGTCTTTTTTATACCAGAGTTTAATATACACGCCTGCGCTTTTAATATCAATTGTATTAATATTTCGGACGTTGGTACTACCGTTGTTGGTTTTCTCTCCGAACTCAGATAACAGTTCGGCGGCTTCGCAGTATCGATAGCGCTGTTCGGGAACACCTGTCACGTCCATTATCGCCGCCCATCGAATACGGGCCGCAATGGCTACACAGAATTGATGTTGAAGGCGACGTGGGTGAACTTCCCGCCGTTGAAGCTCCAGGACATGTCGACCGATCCGCTATCGTCCTTCGTACTGCCCTTCGCCTGCTTGTCGCTTTCGGCCACGGCAGCCCACTGTTCGGTTTGGTCGGATCCAGGAGAGCCTCCGGTTTTATCCCTACCGATTACATCCACGACGAGGTCGCCCCCCTCGGTCGAGATACCGGTGATCGTCGCGTCACTCCCCTGTCCGGAATTCGTTGAGATGGCGCCTTCCGGGGTCGACTGGTTGACGTTATCGAAGCCGATGACGCCGATGCCGACCTTGTTTTCCGAACTCCCATCGAGGTTGACCACCACTTCGTTTTCCCCGATAGCCGGAGCGAGTTTTCGAAACACCTGGACCCTGATATCCCCGCCATCGAAGTTCCCGATTTCGGTTAGGTTGTCTCCGGCATAACTGACGGACGCAGCGTCCTTCGATGACGAGGTGTCCATCAGCTGGAGGAATACGTAGATTGCTTGGTCGCTCCCGCTGGTCATCGTGTGGTCGAGATCGAAGCTGTTGGCTTGGCCGCCATCGAGGCTTGAGGTACTGTCAACCTGCACCTCGGCACTGGGCGTCGGTGACGGCGTGGATGTCGGAGGGTTACTGGTACAGTAGTTCAGCAGAACAACCCCCGAACCGCCGTCGCCGCCTGGCTCCCCGGAAGGTCCCGATGCGCCACCACCCCCACCGCCGCCAGTGTTTTGTATTCCATCTTCGGCAACTATGCTATCTCTGTCGCTCGCCCCGCTGCCACCGCCGCCCAGCCCACCGTTTCCACGCGCACCGCCGTTCCCACCCAGACCAGTGCCATCGCCGCCGCCACCGCCGCCGCCGGCAAAGTATACGTTACCACCGTTGTTCTCGCCGTACTGCGTACCGAAGATATCCGCGAATACGTACGTTTCGCCGTCGATGACCGCTTCGACGACTCCGTCTCCACCGGCACCACCGTCGTTGCCGTTGATGTCGGCCGGCTCTTCGCCTGCACCACCGCCCCCACCGCCACCGTTGTCGGTACTGTTTTTCGCGCCGTCGTTGCCGAAGTCGACGGCTCGGCTTACGCCAGCGTTCGTCCCGGGCTGTGTCGCCGCTCCCGGGGGATTTTGTCTTCCGCCACCGCCAGATCCACCGTCGTTCGCGGATTGATCTCCGTTCCCACCCGTCAGGTTCCCTCCGCCGCCTCCTTTAGCTTCCAACTGGGCAAACGTGCTCGATTCACCGTTTTCTCCCGTGACTGGTGCCGACTCGTTTTTTCCGTCACCACCGCCGCCAACGGTGAGATCAACAGTCCCCCCTTCCGGAACATCGTAGTCGGCCGCAAAAACCACGCCACCAGCACCGCCTCCACCGCCACCGGCACTGTCGTAGCCTGTGTGTGCCGCACCGCCGCCACCGCCTCCCACGACAAGGACATCGACGTTGGCCACGTCGGACGGGACGTTCCACGTATCTGATCCTGTTGTGGTGAACGCCTTGATTACCTCAGTCTTAATCGTCACATCGACAGTCCGATCTAACGTTGTTGAGACATCATTTTGGCTCACATCGATCTCGAATGATATCTGTCCGCTACCGACGTTTGCATTCCCAGATATCTCCCCGGTTACAGTACCAGTTGAATTAGACCCGATCGATGATGGGTAGTCGATGTTGTTGAGGTCTCCGGTGGTGAGATTTCCGCTCGCGCTTGTAATTGTTACGTCGTCGACGCTCATACTGTCACCGAAGTTGTTCACGAGGTCGAACAGTTCGATCCAGTCTTCTGGACAGCCCGAGACCGACCCGTCGTCGTCATTGAAACCGACCAACCCGTTCGGGTCCGGTCGGGTGTTGAGGGACACGTCTCGGTCTCCCTGTACCTCCGTGAACCCGCCGGTCCCCCAAGTAAGGAGTCCAGCACCGCTGCCGATCAGCCCGAGTGCACTCCGGCGGGTCCACTTCTTGCTCATCTCTCGACGTCCGGTGGCGTCTCTCCGGCTCCCAGACGGAGTTGCTGGCTCTGCCAGACGTGGTACAACCCGGAGCAGAGAAACAGCGCGACGACGAGGCCAGCCCACGCGAGGTCAGGGATACCGGCCGGGAACACATCCAGTCCGGCAGCGCCAACGACAGCACCCGACAGCGCTGCCAGGCCGAGGTAGTACTGTCCCCACGGAATGGAGTCCTCCGGCACGACGTCGATATAAACGTCGAGGTCCGCTGCCTGTTCGGTCAGCGTGACGGTCCCGCGATCGTAGTCAATCACGCCCGCGCGGTCCATCGCAGGCAAGTGCGTCTGTTGCATTGACGTGTACACGCGATGGCGCTCGGTGGACGTTATCTCACTCTGTGCTTTTCCGTTCTCCCACGCCGCGACCTGTTCAGCGATATCTGATAGCTCCGAACTACCGTCTGTTTGCTTTGCTACATGTAGCGCGTATCGGCGGCGGTGACTGCTGAGTAACTCAAATACTTCGTCCCGCGAAATCCGCTCGCCAACCGCTCGCTGATTCCGTCCTCTCCCACCCAGTGCCATCGTTTATGGACTGTTTCACAATATAAAAAGTCTTCTGGAAGGTCAATGGTAATAAAATTGTATGTGGATAAACACTAATCAATAAGATTTAGAATCGGTAACTTCGAAAATGTTGGTACTGCACTATAGTCTGAAAGGTGGCGTAGCGTGGGAAGCCGCAGTAAATTTGTTTGTTTTCGTACTTGTGGTTTAGCTCTGGCCGTGCCTACGCTACTGTCATCGGTTGAAGACACGACATATCTCTTCACGCGATAGGTATCTTCGAGCAAATTTACTATCGAACTACGCTCATTGAACACCGAGCGAACTGATACTGGTTCAGTCAGAACTCGACACGACCAATAGGTTGAGGAAATGAGGGCGAGGCAGCGATTATGCGAGTCGGGGTACTCGCCCTCGTTGCAACGACACTACGTGTAGCTAAACAACCGTTGGGGAAGCGAGCGGGCAAGCCCGACTCGGGCGAGCTCGCCCACGAGGCCCATATTGTCGCTCACTGTATTCGTAAGGAGGAGAGTCACAGCTCCGCCGAACTCATGACCGGCTGAGCCTCATGCCGGCGGTCTGCGACCGCTCCGGCGTTCACCCGGATGCGCCGCCTGATCCAGCCACGTTCTGCCACTCGTTCGACCGCTACGCGATGTACGTCTGGCGGGTGTTGCTGCGCAGAAATGCGAAGCAACACCCGCAGTCTGGTCACGTCGCACTGGACAGCACGTTCGTTGACGGAAACGAGCCTCACAACATATCCCCAGCGGTGTGGGCGAAGCGTCAAGACGATCAAAGCGACAACGCTGACGGATACAGAATCGTTAGCGGTGCTGGATGTGCACTGCTGTATCGAGCGTGAACATGATACGAAGGCTGGCCCGCGGGCTGTGGCCGCCGACAATGGATTCCAAGGCTGGCACACTGAGTACGAAATCGCTGCACATAACATCGAGTCCCTCGTTCGCTACTGCGGTTCAACCGTTGAGGCCGGCAGTGGCGCTTCCGCTCAGACCAAGCTCTTGCACCTTGGCACCCGCCGTGAGCGATCCTATATTGCCGTTGACATCGGTGTAATTAATAGTGCGGTCATTGGGAGGACTGTTCGGAACATATGCAATTTCCAGGGTGTCACCGCCTGTAAGGTCTACCGCGGCCATCGGGAGGTCTCGGGGGTCTTCACCATTCGTAATAGTGTTAACCGTGCCGCTACCGCCGGTACCGTCCACGAGTGCAACCTCTGGGCCGTCAATCACTATTGCGACCTGTAGCGTTCCATCACCGTGATAGTCTGCGAGCGGCCCAACAGCCTTCCCGCTCGTGAGCCCGCTGACGAGTTCTTTTTCAGTGGTTCCATCGTAATACTGAAGAGTTGTGCCCTTACTGTAGACGACCTCTTTCGTCCCATTGCCAGTAATATCACCGAAGCCAGCGACCGCAGTCGTGGGTGAATTCACTAATATCTCGTTCTCAGAGCCATCCCGCTCGACACGACGCAGATTATCATTTTGGTCCCCATAAAAAATATCGAGCGTTCCGTCATCGTCCCAGTCGCCGACGGATATCTTCCCTTCCGCTATTGCCCGTTTCGAGTTTGACGTATCAGGAATTGTCCTAACGTTGGGGTTCTTCGAATTCTCGATTTCTTTAATTTTCCCATTGTTCCCAACCACTAGCACCTCTGTCGTCCCGTCACCACCGAAGTCACCGATGGGGCCAAGTGCCTTCATTGTTCTGTTAGTGCCCGTGTCGCCCCCATCTGCGGTGAGGAAGTGCGTTTTGTCGTTGCCATCGGCGTACACCAACCCAGTAAATTTCACCGTCAGATCGACGGTCCGATCTAACGTTGTCGAGACGCCATTTTGACTCACATCAATCTCGAATGAGATCTGTCCGCTACCGACGTCTGTATTCGCAGATATTTCCCCGGTTACGGTGTCAGTTGCGTTAGACCCGATCGATGTTGGGTAGTCGATGTTGTTGAGGTCTCCGGTGGTGAGATCTCCGTTCGCGCTTGTAATATTTATTTCGTTGACGCTCATACTGTCGCTACCGAAGTTGTTTGTGAGGTCAAACAGTTCAACCCGGTCTCCTGGACTGCCCGAGACCGCCCCGGCATCGAAGCCGACCAACCCGTTCGGGTCCAGTCGGCTGTCGAGGGACACGTCTCGGTCTCCCTGTACCTCTGTGAACCCGCCAGTCCCCCAGGTAAGGAGTCCGGCACCGCTACCGATTAGCCCGAGTGCACTCCGGCGGGTCCACTTCTTGCTCATGTTTCGACGTCCGGTGGCGTTTCGCCCGTTCCAAGTCGAAGGTGCTGGCTCTGCCAGACGTGGTACAGCCCGGAGCAGAGAAACAGCGCGACGACGAGGCCAGCCCACGCGAGGTCAGGGATACCGGCCGGGAACACATCCAGTCCGGCAGCGCCAACGACAGCACCCGACAGCACTGCCAGGCCCAGGTAGTACTGTCCCCACGGAATGGAGTCTTCCGGCACGACATCGATGTACACGTCGAGGTCCGCTGCCTGTTCGGTCAGCGTGACGGTCCCGCGATCGTAGTCAATCACGCCCGCGCGGTCCATCGCAGGCAAGTGCGTCTGCTGCATTGACGTGTACACGCGATGGCGCTCGTTGGACGTTATCTCACTCTGTGCTTTTCCGTTTTCCCACGCCGCGACCTGTTCAGCGATATCTGATAGCTCCGAACTGCCGTCCGTCTGCTTTGCTACATGTAGCGCGTATCGGCGGCGGTGACTACTGAGTAACTCAAATACTTCGTCCCGCGAAATCCGCTCGCCAACCGCTTGCTGATTTTGTTCTTTCCCACTAACGGCCATTGTTCAATCTCTATAGCCCAAGTAGATAAGTTCAGGCTAACTCGATATATAGTGGATGGCTTACTCGCCGGTAAGTGGGTTAACGAGAGAGTTAAATGGCATAACTCAATGTGACTGACTTTGCCATCTTCGCCGCCCTGAAGAGCGAGAAGGGATCAGCTCTCTACCACACAGCGTGACGCAGTGGTTACTCACCGAAGGTCACTGCGTTGGGCTCAGTAGCTGTCAGTGGGTGATATGAAGCCGTATTCTGGGCAACAGCGACTTTACCGTGCGTTACCCAGCACTCCGTTCAGTTCGGGTTCCGCCGGGAGGGCCTATGGAGTGTTGTTAGTCGGAGGGCTTTCGCCGATACCGATGTCGAGGCGTTCAGTTGCATCGTCGGTTGTTCCAGTATCGACCGTGGCTCCTGCTGTAGCGCCGTTACCACTTACACTAACAGTCGCCTCCTCGTCGTTTGCTACAGACAGGTCGGTGCCGCCGGTGCCCACTGCAGTAAGGAGTGGCTCATCGGACGCGGCAGAAGTCTTGAAGTTAACATCTGGCGCATTATTATTCGGGTCTGCGAACGCGAAAAGCTCGCCAAACGTAACATCTGAGTCCTGCGGAAGGCCCTGGTTAGCGTTGTCCGAACCGAAGACGATGGTCACATCATTTGCGACAAGGCTCACGTACTGACTTTCAGTGGTTGCGTCGGCAAACGGGGCGGCGTCGGTACCGCTCGAGTCAGTGTATACCGTGGTAGCAGTGCCAGGAGAAGGATAGAGGGTAGAGCCATCGTTTATTACAGTGTCGTTAGAATCTCTAACACCGATAGAGTCCGACGAGAGATCAACGAGCACATCGACCGCACCCTCAGTTATCGAATCCGCGATGCCTTTTTGATCGCTATCGCTAGTAGTACCATCGACAGTCCCTGAGGTACCACCCAGGACGTTCACCTCAACACCCCGTGTTGCGCTAACACTCGTAAACGCGCCCGTCCCGAAGAGCGCCCCGCCACTAATTGCCAGTCCACCGAGTCCCGTAAGTACGTTTCTGCGATTCATAGTTGATTAGTCAGCACGTTGTGGCCGTGCCGTATCAGCTACAATAGCTTCCGGGGACTTACTATTGTGCCGCTTTAGCGGGGTTATAGCCGTGCTTTAGCCGTTAATGGTCGGCATTAGCCCCGCACAGGCACGTCAATAATAACTGGTCGGCTAGCGTCGTATAGCATAACAGATGAGACTAAATCGACGGAGTGTCCTGTTCGGGCTCGGGACACTCAGTGCGAGTGTTGGTGGTATCTTCGGTTCCGGCGCGTTCTCCTCGGTTGAAGCGACGCGGTCAATTAAAATCAATACGAGTGACGACTCGGGTGCGCTGTTGAGCTTCGAAGCGAACAACCCAAGCGGAACCGCTAACAATAAAATCATCTCAACTGAAACCAAATCAGGTACGTCGGTTATCAAGATTAAGCAGGAGTCCCTCAATGAAAGGGCGACGACAACGTTCAACAATGCCCTCAAAATCACTAATAATGGGGACAAGAACGTCGGCGTTTCGGTGAATGCCAGTGAGACCACATACTCAAACACCACAATCGGTCTCGTCGGAGACGCACTGGACATTCGAGATACAGACCGTGGAAATGGGTCAATCGTCGACAGCAGTTCTGATGGCGACAACGCTGTCGACTTAGACGCTGGTAATAATATCACACTCACAATTGTCGTTGATCTTCAGAGTAATACTGGCGCAGCTATTGATGATATAGATTCGATTGTCTTCGCAGCACGCCAGAAGGACCACAGTGGCGCGTAGCCAGTCCAGTTTATGACTGAAATACCAAGACTAGCACTGTACGCGTAAGTCGCCACCCCCAGCCAGAATATGAAATGGCACTTCGCCGTTGGACTCGCGCTCATCGTCTGCGGGACAGTCATGTTCACGGCTGCGGTCCCGCTCTCCGACCCGGTCGATGAACTCGCCCCGGCGGAGGACACCGGGATTGCACTGGCCCCGGCTGATACGTCCAACGGCGACCGCTATGCATCATTTGACAACAACGGCGAGCTCGTTGTTTCTGTTGACGTTTTTTCCAGCACCAGGACCGTATTCGACAACGTCTTTGTCGTCGGTTTTGGCGGTGTCACGGGTAGCGACGAGGCGGCAACGATCCGGATCGAACACGACAGCGAGTGGCTGGACATCTACGTGAACTCAGAGACGGGCGCACGCGAGTCGGTCGACGAAGCGACTAATACGCTTACGCTTGACCCGGGCGAGCAGGCAACGCTCGGGTTCGCCGTAACGGCAGCCCGTAACAGCCCGTCGTCCCTCTCCGAGACAGTGACCTACACGATGGAGATTCCAGATGCTGAGTCAAGCACTGGCGGGGGTGGAAGCGGTGGCGGTAGTGTGGGCGGTGGAAGCGGTGGCGGTAGTGTGGGCGGTGGAAGCGGTGGCGGTAGCGGCGACACCGACGCGGGCGATGGTGACGGCACAAATGTAGGCAGCAGTGGCGGCGATGACACCACTGCAAGCGATGGCAACGGCACTGAAAGTGAGAACAGCGACAGTATAGAGGCTGCGAAGCCGGCTGACGAACCGACTGTGACGCCCGCTGACAGCGACGGGGGCACCGAAGCCGCAGCCGACGGCGGGGCTGAACCTGTGTCGTCGACGCCCGGAAGCCAACAGCCGGCCGAGCCGAGCGGGTTCGCGTTCAACTTCGCTCCGGTATTCGGCGTTGGCTGGGGACAGTGGTCGATCATTGCCAGCCTCCTCGCTGTAGTGACGAACTACCTCGTGCAGACGCGATATCATGATGTCCTCCCGGTGCTCCAGACGCAACCGAACGACCGTCGTTACCGGTTCCGCAGCGTCGCTGTCCGTGAAGCGGCAATCGGCCTGACCGGAGTCGTGCTCGCAGTGCTTGCCGTGTCAGCGGCTGCGAGCGCTGGCTTCGGTCCGGTCTCGCAGCTGGTCACGGCGCTCACGGTCTCTGCTGCAGTCGGCACGGTGACCGGATACCGACTGTTGCCAGAACTCCATGTACTGTCCGAGTCAACGGCTGCTGACGGCGGCACAGAAAAGGAATAGCCCTACACCGCCCCTGTGTACGCTAACGCCAGCGTTCAACTGTGATCGTCTTCGGCTCCAAAATCAATTTTGGTACTCGAAGGCAAGGGCTTATTCAAGCAAGATAGGTATACACCTGTATTGGTGTAGATACTGAGCAGCGGATGAATAAATCGGTACGACAAGCGCTGTATAAGCAGCTGCGGCTATTCGACGTGGTGCTTGTTCTCGCGTTTCCACTGTTCATAGGGCTTGGGTACAGCCTTCCACTGGGTGCTCGTGAGTCACTTGTGTTCAATTATACGAATCCCACTCCGCTCGCAGCGTTTGCAGCGGCGTTCATTCACTTTGAGACCGGACATCTGACGACGAACGTCGGGTTGTACGTCTTCGTTGTCCCGATACTATATATTCTGAGTGCTCTGAGCGGTCGTCAACAGCAGTTTCGGGTGTTTGTCTTCACCGCTCTCCTTGTGTTTCCCCCTGTCCTTTCGTATCTGAATCTTGCGATTGCCAGACCCTCCGTGACGTTCGGTGCGTCCGGGGTTATTATGGCTTTTGTCGGCTATCTCCCACTGGCACTGAGCGAGTACCTCGATGCAAACTTCGATATCGGGCCGGTGAGCGTATTCGCTCCAGCCCTCTTCTTTGCAAGTCTAGGGCCTATCTCTGTGTTAAGCCTCCAGTCTGTGCTTCTCCAGAACCCGACAGTACTGCTGGGTGCCGCTGGCCTGGTTCTAGCGACAATGCTCAGCACGGCATTGTACGTCCTCATAGTGTACGAACAGACCGACGATGCACGAACGAAGCTTAGGTTTGCGATGCAGGCGACCGGATATTCCGACCTGATAGTCCTCACTGTTCTGTTGCTTTTTTTCGCTCTGATCATCGCGTTTCCCGCTAACCCGCAGGTCGACAGTGGTGTATTAAATCTCTATGAACATTTCCTCGGCTATGCACTGGGGTTCATGACACCCTATATTACTAGAACACAGCTATCGAAACCGGACTGACTAGCATCTGTAAGGTCCTGAGGGACCGGTCGTTAGCGTCAGTTCGCCCGGTTTCGCTGTATCAGTGGTTTACCCCACTGGAACGGGTTTCATGGGCGGTGTGCCGGCGCGTGGTTACGCTGATTGGACCGAGTCCAGTGCGCAACTGGTTTCGGACACTGCCCACGGCGTCGCCTCCATATCAGAGAGAGGCCGAAATCGGGTTACTCCTCAGAATACCGGCGTTTGACATCTTCCCCGGCCTGAAGGGCGGGGAGGATGTCAAATCGGCCTCTGTGGCTGTGGCAGGGGGTCGGCCTCGACAGCGGGTGATATCGCGTGTGACTGGCCCAGTCGGCGACCCAGAGTGACGTGCTCTAACGGCAGGAACACCCAATTAGCTCTCGCTGATTGAGCAACACCGATTTATATTCTGCTGGTCTACATCGTGTAGCGATACACTGGGATGCTCCGAACGTATGTGGTGAGGGGGCTGACACTCGCCGGATTCGTGTTGGTTCTGGCACTTGTCGTGGGTGCGTTGGTCGGGCAGCCAGTGCTTTTGAGCTTCGTCGTGTCTGGGAGTATGTCGCCAACGATTCAGGAAGGTGATGGCTTCGTTGCGATTCCGGAGCAGGTCGCAGGCGATATCGAGCAGGGCGATGTCATCGTGTTCCAGTCACAGGAGCTTCGAGGTGGGGAGCTGACGACACACCGAGTTCTCGGCGAAACTGATCAAGGATACATTACCCGGGGGGATGCGAACCCGTTCACAGATCAGGATGGGGCTGAGCCCCCAGTGACTGAAAGCCAGATCGTCGCGGTCGCCTGGCAACCCGGTGGACAGGTGGTAACGATACCGAATTTCGGCACGGCTATCCTCGCTGGCCGCGTCGTTGTCACGAACATCCTGACTGCGGTTACCACGGTCCTTGGAGTTGGGCAGGCAGCTGAGTCTTGGCAGGCAGGGTCAGTGATGCTCGTCTCCGGCGTGATACTGTTTGCAATAAGTCTCGGTAGCGAGATCATGAACGGGTCTTCACGCGAACGAGCGCGTTCGCGCGGGCAGGATACCTTCGACCCACGATACGCCGCGCTCTTCCTGACCGCAATCATCATCGTCCCGGCCAATATCGCAATGGTAGCTCCGGGTTCAACCCACCAGATTCCGGCCGGCGAAATTGCAACCGAGAACAATATTGCTCCTGGTGAACCGGTTGAGGCCACGCTTGTAGCCAACAACGAAGACGCGCTGGTGACAATGCTCGTCGTGTTCAATGCGTCCGGTCGCACGACAATCGAGAACCGATGGCTCGACGTTCCGGGCGGAGAAACGGACTCAACAGCGTTGTATGCGCCTGCACCGCCGCGAGGCGAACAGAAGGTGGTGACCGTCTCTGAGCGCCGCTATATCGTTTTGTTGCCACCCGCTGTCATCATCGCAATGCATGGCATTCACCCACTGGTGGCACTGGGTGTTATCAATGCGGCGCTCACCGTGGCAGTACTGGCATTCGTTATCGGGTTGCTTGGGACGAGTAAGCGGCGCGTACGTGATCCCGACCGGGACATCCCGCTCTACCTGCGATTAAAGCGTCGGCTGCTGTGACGGCGCGATGCGACTGTTCAGCGTAGCGCGATGTACCTGGTACCGCGTCGTCTATACCTGTCGCCAACACGACCGTAGTGCTCGTGGTCCGTTCCAGCGGGCGACGGGCCAGTTCTGGTCGGCTATCGTGTTGGCCCGTCGTGCTGTTTCTCGGTTCTCGACCCGCTACTCGCGGAAGCGGTTCTCGCTCCGCCAGCACGTCGTCTTGCTCTGTCTGAAAGTAAAGAAGACGACCACGTATCGCAACCTCGTTGACGAACTTATCGAGATGCCTTGTGTCCGTGACGCTCTCAATCTCGGTTCAATCCCCGCACCCTCAACACTCTGCAAGGCGTTCGACCGCTTGGAGATGGCCGTCTGGCGGGTGTTACTGAACGTCTCGCTTGCGGACTTGCCGCTGAACGGTATCACCGGTATCGATGCGTCCGGGTTTGAGCAGGCGCATGCCTCAACTCACTACACGAAGCGAACGAATCTCACTATCCAGCATTTAGAGACAACACTGTTAGTCGATACAGCGACCAACGCCATTCTCGGTATTCACGTGACGACAACGCGGAAGCACGATACGCAGATCACGCCACAGGTAGTGAAACGGAACGGACAGTCCATCACGGTGTTGACCGATGACAAGGGATATGACGACCAGAAGCTCCACCGTCTCGCTCGGGATCACGATATCCGGCCATTCATCAAGCACCATGAGTTCACATCCCTCCACAAGGCGTGGAATGCTCGGCTGAGCAGTGAGCTCTACCATCGACGGAAGATGAACGAGACAGTCAACGCGGCGATCAAAAAGAAATTCGGTGCATTCGTCCGGTTACGCCTTTGATGGAAGCAGTTCCGCGAACTCGTTATCAAGTGCATCGTTTACAATCTGGAACGAAGCCTCGCCCTTCTACATGAGAGGGGTGAATGTCCGTGATTCCGAAAGGCACCGACTGCTGAATATAGAGGGTGCAGCAAATCTTTCGCTGTCCGCTGAATCTCTGTCAGCATCGGCGTGCAAGATACAACAAAACTTATCAAATTGTTTAGCGTACTCTTCTCATGGTTAAAACCACTCTGGACACATTGGATGAATTACTAGAAGGCGCTTTTGACGATGTAGACGACCCTGATGTACGGTACAAACTTCGGAGTGCTCGCCAGCTTGTTCAGGTAATTCAACAGCGTCAGAATACACTTGATGATGCTATTACTGATGCGGTAGACGATGAGGACACCATAGGTCGTCTCCGCGACCTCGGTTACATAAACTAATATACAAGCTGTTTACTACCACACAGATTAGTCACATCTGATTATACTGTCTGCTGACTGTGCGCGTTGCATTTCGGGTGTGCGATTCATCGTTTTCGAGAGCTTTCAAAACCAGCGTGCGAGCTCAGAGGGTACAATCAGCACAGTGGTTTTGTTGTCTCGCATCGAAGCGGCGGAACTGCCCACTCACTGACCTTGCTCGCGGACCGCTGGCGATGGTTTCGATAGAGCCAGTACTCACTCATAGCTCAGATTAAAT
>Ga0209965_1000420_pt1 | contig 15144 bp, 13 predicted proteins | sample SalPon2_B_H2O_MG_FD_185707 | JGI IMG/M metagenome (GOLD analysis project Ga0209965, IMG submission 185707) | Salt pond water microbial communities from South San Francisco under conditions of wetland restoration - Salt Pond MetaG R2_B_H2O_MG... | ecosystem: Environmental > Aquatic > Non-marine...
GGGGAAACACCCGTACCCATTCCGAACACGGAAGTTAAGCCCACCAGCGTGCCGGGAAGTACTGGAGTGAGCGATCCTCTGGGAACCGCGGGTCGCCGCCTGTCCACTCATACGGGGGAATTCCCCCCACACACGTTCGACACTGAGCAACAGCCCTCCCGGGTCGACTGAGTACCCTACTACCGACCGGTCGGGACGTCCCGACCGGTGAGTGACAACGACTCAGCACCGGGTAGGCGGCGTGAGATCGTGGTCCACGACGGTTCCGTCCGGTCGGATCGTCACCGTTCCAAGGCCGACGGTATCGCCCGTCGTACGCTCCGTCGCGATCTGTTCGAGAACGGTCTGCTGATCGAGTCGGTCCCACACGACGTCGGCGACGAGCGACTGGAACGCCGTTGGGTCGGTCCATCCGGGGTCGATGTCTGTCGGGACGTGCACGAGGAACCGAAGCTCGTCGTCGGTGACACGCACGCCGACGCCGAAGGTATCCGCGGCCATAGTACTGGTTCGGTCCCGCCGGTAAAATTCTCGTCGGGACGTCGTACCCCGACGGTGACGCGTCGTCCCGAAAGGGGTATACCGGCGTGTGGAGTGACGTTCGCTCGTAATGTCGAAGCCGTCACCGGCCGTCCCCCCAATCGTCGGACTGGTCGGTGCGGTGTTCGCGGTGAGCACCGGGGCGATACTCGTGCGGTGGAGCGAGGCCCCAAGTTCGGTGGCCGCGTTCTACCGCGTGGTGTTTACCACCGTGCCACTGCTTCCGGTGGCCGTCTGGCGCTATCGTAAGGCGTTCACACAGATGCGAGCGCGTGACGCAGTGTTCGCTGCGCTCTCGGGCGTCGCGCTCGCTGTTCACTTCGCGACGTGGTTCGAGAGCCTCGCGTGGACGAGCGTCGCGGCGAGCGTCACGCTCGTGCAATCACAACCGGTGTTCGTCGTGCTTGGAGCGTGGGGACTGCTCCACGAGCGGGTGACGCGCCGAACGGGCGTCGGCATCGCCGTCGCGGTCACCGGGATGGTCGCAATGTCGCTCGGCGACCTCCTCGGCGGCGTGTTCGTCGGTGCACGGCCGGCGTACGGCAACGGACTCGCGTTACTCGGTGCGGTGACGGCTGCTGGGTACGTCCTCGCTGGACGGTCGCTTCGACAGCGACTCGCGTTGATCCCGTACGTCGTCGTGGTGTACAGCGTATGTGCGGCCGTGTTGTTGGGTATCGTCGTAGGACAGGGAGCGCCGCTCACCGGATACCCGCCGCGGGAGTGGGCCGTGTTCGTCGGCCTCGCTGTTGGGCCGGGACTGCTCGGACACACCGTGCTCAACTGGGCGCTCGGCCACCTCGAGTCCAGCGTGGTCTCGGTGTCGCTGCTCGGCGAGCCGGTCGGAGCGACCGTCCTCGCGGCCGTATTCCTCGGTGAGTTGCCGACTCGGTTCACGGTCGTCGGTGGCGTGGTCGTCCTCGCCGGCATCCTGCTCACGACGCGTGCGCGTGGGGATCGGTGACGCGCGAGTCAGCCGTCGACGAGCTGTCGTGCCGTACGGCGGTGTCGGTCGCGGAACATCCCCTCGAATCCGACCTTTGCGAGTGGACCGACGGCGTCGCCGAGCGCGCCGAGAGGCAGCCGATACGTCACCGAGTCGACGAGTATCGTCTCGTCGCCGTCGGCGTGGAAGGTGTGGGTGTGTTCCCACTCTCGAAACGGGCCGTCGGCCATGTCGTCGACGAAGTAGGCGCTCCCTTCGACCGGTGTGGTACCGGCCGGCTCCCGTTCGACGATCCGTGATGTCCACCGCTGACGGGGGACGACACCGAACGGCTGCATCGACATCCGTATCTCCGACCCGACGGTCAACACCGCCGGGTCGGGCTCGCCGTCCGGCCCTTCGACGCGCGCTATCTCGAGGTGCATCCAGTCGGGAGTGAGCGCGACCAGCCCGTCGATCGTCGAGTGAAATGCCCACACCTCGTCGATAGGTGCCGCAATACGAGTCGTCCGGCGGTACGTTGGCATACGAATCGTACACGCTGGCCGAGTAAAAGCCTGCCCGCACGCGCCGGTAGCCGTGTGCGGCCACCTGCGTGGTATCGAAACCCCAATACCGCCGCGTAACGTGTACGGTATCGATGGAACGTGGCGCGATCGACATCGCCGACCTCGACGGCCCGTTCGACCTACAAGCGACCGTCGAGAGCGGCCAGAGCTACCTGTGGAACCGCGCCGACGGGGGGACGTACGAGACGCTCCACGCGCACGGCGGCGACGAGTGGTACGCGACCGTCGTCGACCCGATACCGGGAGTTACCGACGAGCGCGTCCCGGTGCGGGTGCGACAGGTCGGTGGCGTCCATGACGGTACCATCGAGTGGGAAGCCTCGACGGACGCGGTGCCACTGCTCACACACCTGCTCCGGCTCGACGACGACCTCGACGCGATCGTGGCTTCGATACCCGATCTACCGCTACTCGAGCGCGCGTTCGACCGGTACGAGGGGATGCGGCTGACCCGGGACCCGGCGTTCCCGTGTCTGATATCGTTCATTTGTTCGGCACAGATGCGCGTGGCACGCATTCACGGGATGCAGCACCGACTCCGAGAGACGTACGGCGACGTCGCATCACTCGACGGCGAATCGTACCACGCGTTTCCGACGCCGGGACAGCTCGCAGCGCGCACCGAAGCCGAGCTGCGCGAGCTCTCGTTAGGGTACCGCGCGCCGTACGTCAAGGAGACGGCGACGATGGTCGACGACGGTGAGGCGCACCCGCGTGAGGCAGCCGGGCTTCCGTACGAGGACGCCCGCGAGTCGCTTACGCGCTTCGTCGGCGTCGGTGACAAGGTGGCCGACTGCGTGGCGTTGTTCTCGCTCGGGTACTTGGAGGCCGTTCCACTCGACACGTGGATTCGTACGACGATCGAAGAGTACTATCCCGACTGTGCGTGTGGGTCGTACACGGAGACGTCGCGGGCGATACGGGCGCAGTTCGGAGGCGAGTACGCCGGGTACGCACAGACGTACGTCTTCTACCACCTTCGGGCGGGCGGCGAGTGAGTCACACCGGCTGGCGTCACCGCACACCACGTGGTGTCACGCGGCCGAACGTTGATACGCGCTCGTCCGGTATACAAACACGTAATGGACTGCCGAGTCGTCGTCGAGGCCGCCGTGCCGGTGTACGACGTCGAGACCCCCGAAGAGGCGGTTCGGATCGCGGTCTCGAAGACCGGTGCGTCGTTGAATCCCGACCTCAACTACGTGGAGATCGAGGCGGGTACCCGGACGTCGCCGAGCGGTGAGGCGCTCCCGGCGGCATTCGTCGCCGCAGACGAGGCGCTCGTCGCCCTCGAACTCCAGATGGACGTGTTCAACGTCGACCGTAAAGAGCACGCGGGGCGGATCGCGAGAACGGAGATTGGCGAGCGACTCACCGACGTCGCGCTCAGCGTGCTTTCGGTCGAGCCGATACCGTCAGAAGATACCTGAGCGACGGCGACGCCGGCGTCGGATCGGAGCAGCCGCTCGCCGATCGTCGGGACACGGTATCTGGCGGACACCCGTTCTGGATAACTCAGTCTGCGGTCGGTGCGAGCGGCTCCGCAGTCTCCTCGTCCATGGTGTCTGTGATTCCCGCTGTCAGCTTGAAAACGGCCGCCTTGTGGTCTGTCTTCGATTTGTGAATCGACGTCGGTTTGACGCCGAGTTCCTCGTACATCGTGAGGTCCATCTCGTTGTCCCAGTACTCACACTGTTTTCGTACCTCTGCGAGAAGGCCGTGAAGGTGGATGAGCTCCTGTTTCTTCATGAGTACCACCCTTTTGCTACCGGAGGGTTATATTACTATCCTGAGTCTAGTTACCACACCCCGTTTCTATATAGTACCCCGTATCGGCGCGTGAGCAGCGGTGGCCGCTCGGGGCGCAGTCACTGGAACTGCCGAACGGCCTCCAGGTCGCGTTCGGTCCGCATGAACTCTGTGAGCCGGTGGGTCGCGTGACAGCCCGGACAGCTGAAGTTCGTCCGGAGCCCGGGGAGGTCTGCTGGGGTATCCTGCCACGCTTTTCCACATTCGGGACAGACGAGTCTGACGAACGCATCGACCATATGGCAGATTGGCTCCCGACGACATAAAAACGTACGCACGACTGGCCGGCCCAGCCGCGACGGCAGCGTGTATCGTCTCACGGAAGCTGTCGGTCGCTCGCATCGAGCAGCTCCGTGTACCGGTTTCGGATGGTGACCTCGGACACGTCGGCCACCTCGCTGACGTCGCTCTGTGTCACCTTCTGGTTCGAGAGGAGGGCTGCGGCGTAGACGGCTGCCGCGGCGAGCCCAACCGGTGACTTGCCACTCGTGATCTCGGCGCGCTTTGCGCTCTCGATGAGCGCCCGTGCCGTGCGTTCGACCTCCTCGTCTCGGTCGAGCCGAGAGACGAACCGTGGGACGTAACTCGCCGGGTCTGCGGGCTCGACCTCCAGTTTGAGTTCGCGGATCAGGTAGCGGTACGTCCGCGTGAGTTCCATACGGTCGACCCGCGAGACGGGCGTGAACTCGTCGAGGCTCCGTGGGTTTCCGGCCTGTCGCGCCGCGGCGTACAGCGCTGCGGTCGCAACTCCCTCGATGGAGCGGCCAGGGAGGAGGTCCTCGCGCAGCGCGCGTCGATAGATCACGGAGGCGGTCTCACGGACCGTCTCGGGGAGCCCGAGCGCGCTCGCCATGCGGTCGATTTCGCCGAGCGCCTGCTTGAGGTTTCGCTCCTTCGAGTCGCGCGTCCGGAATCGTTCGTTCCACGTCCGCAGGCGGCGCATCCGCTCCCGCTGGCTGCTCGAGAGTGACTTGCCGTATCCGTCGCGATCCTGCCAGCCGATGTTGGTCGAGAGCCCCTTGTCGTGCATCAGCTTCGTCGTCGGTGCCCCGACGCGGGACTTCGAGTCGCGGTCTGCGGCGTCGAACGCCCGCCACTCGGGGCCGCGGTCGACGGAGTCGGTCTCGACGACGAGTCCACACTCCGTGCAGACGGTCTCGCCGTGCTCGGTGTCGGTCAGCAGACGGCCGTCACACTCGGGACAGCTGGTCGTCTGGGTCGTCTCCTCTCGTGCCGACTCGTCCGGCCGTACGCGTGCTCCCGTCCTGTCGGGCTGCTCACCGCCTCGCCCAGCACTCGTCGATCGGTGCTCGTCTCGAATGCGTGTCTCTGTCATGGTGTATCACCGGCCTGGCTCCCGGCGAAAAATGATGCCGAGAGCCCGACTCGCTAACTACAAGTAATCTCTGCGAGTATATAAATCATTCGCAAGCGTCGGTTCGACGACGCGCGGCGTATCGCGTACGACGGCACGCAGCCACGATAGAAGCCCCCACCGCGACGAGCGACGACTGCGATGCAGATGCTGGCACGCTCGATGCTACTTGAAACTTGTGTCCACGTATCTTCCCGTCGGCGGCCTCACTCCTTGGCATCGACGCCGGCCGCTCGCGCGAGGCCCCCCGAAAGCACCTGCGTCGCGACGGCACAGTCGTCCCAGTCGGTCCACTCGCGCGGATTGTGTGAGATGCCGTCTCTCGACGGGGCAAAGAGCAGCGAGGCGTCGGTGACGCGGGCGACGCGCATCGCGTCGTGTGCGGCACCGGAGTGGAGGTCGGTCGCCGTCGCGGTGGCGTCTGTGGCGGCCTCGTGTGCGATCGCTCGAAGGTGCTCGTTCATCGGCACCGGATCGACGCTCGCCGGCTGGACGAACGTGGCGTCGACCCCTCGATCGCGCTCCAGCCGGTCGAGTGAGTCGCGCGCTGCGTCGACGATCGTCTCCATCGACTCGACTGTCACGTCGCGCACGTCGAGGCTCGCCTCGACGCGACCGGGAACGACGTTCGATGCGCCCGGTGAGACCTCGATCGATCCGACCGTCCCGACGGCCGTCGCCGAGTCGGACTCGACGACCGTCGTCGCCGCCGACTCGACGTCGAGCACGAACTGACTCGCGGCGGCGAGCGCGTCCGTCCGCTCGTCCATTGCGGTGGCACCCGCGTGGTTCGCCTCACCGACGATGGTTGCCTCCCCGTGGGTGATCCCGGTGATGGTTGTGACGACTCCCACGTCGGCACCGGCGTCCTCGAGCGTCGTGTCCTGCTCGATGTGGAGCTCGTAAAAGCCCTCCCAGCCGCTCGGGTCGACCGTGGCGTCACCGCGGTACCCGATTCGGTCGAGGGCCGTACCGAGCGTCTCCCCGTCGTCGTTCTCGAACGCGAGTGCCTCCTCGACGCTCGTCTCACCGATCGCGACGCTCGACCCGAGGAGCCCGGTTCCGTACGTCGCTCCTTCCTCTTCGGTGAAACAGACCACGACGACCGGCCGTACCGGTTCGACTCCCGCGTCTTGCATGGCCCGAACCGACTCGAGCGCGGCGTACACCCCGAGTGGCCCATCGAAGATCCCCCCTTCCGGTACGCTGTCGAGGTGGCTTCCGCAGGCGACCGGCGCGGCGTCGGGGTCCGCTCCCGCCGACACCCACTCGCCGACGATATTTCCGACGGCATCGACGCGCACCGAGAGTCCGGCGTCCTCGAGTCGTTCCACTAGCCGGTCGCGGGCGCGCCGATTCGCCTCGCTGCCGGTTCGGTTCGTCCGGCCGCGCTTTTCGGGGTCGTCGAACTCGATCGCTCCGAACGCCGCGTTCGCCTCGATGTCCGCCCTGAGTCGGTCGGCGTCGACTGGAAGCTCCATACGGCTCCGGCTCACTGCGACGATAAAAACGATTCGTCGGGCCGGTGTGGACGCCCCGACGTGTGATCGCCCCCGACGTAGTCGCTCGCGTACGCACGCAACGTGGGCCACGGCGCGGCTGCCCTCGGCCAGCCGGTAGCCGAACGGACCGACACGAGGCACTTTTGTGACGCCGCCGTCCCGCCGCGTATGCTTCCGATCCAGATGGGGGTCACAGCGGGGATCTCACTCGTCGTCGGGCTGCTCACCCTCCTCGCGCACGTCGCGATGATCGCGTGGACCTACCGCGACGCGACGCGGCGAAGCTCGCACCCGGCGTTCCTCTGGGCACTCGTCGTGTTCTTCGCCCCACTCTTGGGCGTCGTCTTGTACCTCATCTTCGGTCGAACCCGGTGAGCGTGCGCGGTCGCTCACCGAACGTGGAACGCGCCGACCTCGCGTAGGCGCGCTGCGAGCTCGTCGCTCAGCGCCTCGCCGCGGACGCGCCACTCCCAGTTGCCCGCGACGGTCCCGGGCTCGTTGAGCCGCGCCTCGCTGCCGAGCCCGAGCAGGTCCTGGACGGTCGTCATCGCGAGGATCGCCTCCGAGCCCCACACCTCGTCGATGATCGCCCACTCGACCGGGCGGTCACCGGCGCCCAGGTTGTAGTGGAGCGCGTCGCGCTGTGACTGCGGGAGGTCCTCGTAGTAGCCGACCCAGGTGTCGGTGTCGTGCGTCGAGGTGTAGCCGACGACCCGTTCGGGGTAGTGCATTGGCTGATACGGATTGCCCGCCTCCGCCCAGTTTGCGTACTGTGGCACCCGCATGCCCGGTATCTCGAACGACGTGAGCAGGTCTTCCATCCGCCGGTCCTCGAACCCGAGGTCTTCGGCGATGAACGGGACGTCGCCGAACTCGCGTTCGACCGCGTCGAACAGCGCCCGACCGGGGCCGTCACACCACTCGCCTGCCGCCGGGTCGTCGGCCGCCGCGGGGATCGCCCAGTACCGCACGAACCCGAGGACGTGATCGAGCCGGACTACGTCTGCGAGCTCGAAGAGCCGTCGAAACCGGTCGAGCCACCAGTCGAATCCCGTGTCCGCGAGGTGGTCCCAGTCGTACACGGGATTCCCCCACCGCTGACCGTCGTCGCCGCGGTTCGGCGGCACACCCGCCACGGCGGTCGGCCGATTCTCGCTGTCGAGCCGAAACGCCGACGGCGACGCCCACACGTCGGCGGAGTCGAGCGCGACGTATATCGGCACGTCGCCGACGATCTCGACGCCCGCCGCCGCGGCCCGCTCGCGCAACGCGGTCCACTGCCGGTCGAACACCCACTGCAGGAAGGTTCGGTACCGGATCTCCGTCGCGTGAGACTCCCGTGCCGAATCGAGTGCTGCCGGGTCGCGCGTCCGCAGCGGCGCCGGCCACTCGACCCAGGTGTCTTCGGGCCGGGCCGACGAGAGGGCGCGAAATAAGGTGTAGTCGTCGACCCACGGCTCTCGCTCACAGAAGTCGTCGAGTGTCGCGGCCGCGTCCTCGGTCGCGTCGAAGCGTTCGAAGGCCGAGCGCAACCGCGGGTGCGTGTACTCACGCACCGCCTCGTAGTCGACGCGGTCGCGCGGAAACGACGGAACTGGCTCCAGCTCTGACGGCTCGAGCCACCCCTCCTCGACGAGTCCGTGGAGGTCGATGAACAACGGATTGCCGGCGAACGCAGACGGCGACTGGTACGGCGAGTCGCCTGCTGCGCCGATGGTCGGGCCCAGCGGACACACCTGCCAGTAGTCGACGTCGGCGGTTTCGAGAAACGAGAGAAACGTCTCGGCGCCCTGGCCGAGGTCGCCGATGCCGTGGGGGCCCGGCAGCGACGTGACGTGACAGAACACGCCGTCTGAACGATCGAATCGCATAGTTACGCCTGTGTGACCCACCGACTCAAGCATTGCGGGGGCGGTTCCGTGTCTACTGCGTGAGCCTGGGCGGTCGAACACCGGGTGACCGACGGTTGGGGTGACCGCCTGTCGGGTCCGTCAAGGCTTTTGCCTCCGCGGCCGGCACACCTGTCATGCGACTGCGAACCGCGATCACCGAACACGCCCGTCGCCGTGGCGCTCGCTACCCCGCAGAGCGACCGACGACGGTCGGGGCGTTCACCGGCGACGGCGGCAGACTGGTCCACGTCGGGCCCGACGGCGACGCCCACGACTGCTCGTACGCGCTCTCTGGCATCGGCGGCACGGACCGAATCCGCATCGGGATCGCCGGCGGCGCCGGCGTGCGCTGGCTCGCGGACCTCGAGACGACGCGACAGCACTACGCCGGTGACACGCCACTCGTCGAGACCGAGTACGACGCCGGCCGCTACACGGTCCACCAGTACGACCTCGTCGTCGATGACACCCACCTCACGCACGTGGTGTTGCGCGGAGCCCCCCCGGCCGACGCCGACCTCGTCGCGAGCTGTGCGTTCGCGCCGGACCTCGCGGAGGGACGCGTCGGAAACCTCGTCCACGAGGGTGCCGGACCGGACGGCGGCGATGTCGTCGAGGTGTTCCACCGACGGGAACACGACTACCTCACCGCCTCTACGGGCCTCTCTGCGGCACACGGTAAGCGGCAGGCCACGATCGCACAGCTGCTCGGTGAGGACGACGGCTACGCCCCCCACCGCGGCGAAATCGACGAGCGTGAGGACACGAGTCTCACGCCGGACGTCGTCGTCAGAGCACCGTTCGAACGCGAGGGGCACACAGAGCGCGTCACGCTGGCCAGCCGAGTCGTCCGCGACGAGCCGACCGACCCATCGTCTGCGGCCGCCGACTCCCGAACTGCCGACCGCCTCGACGAAGACGCGGTGCGAGCCGGTCGGCTCGAGACCGTCGCACAGATCGCTACAGCCCACGGGGATACCGACAGCATCCGGGCGGCGGCCGCCGACCGTGCACCGTCGGTTCCCGCGGGCACGCCACGGGCCGACACAGTGGCGAGTGACCTGCGCACACTGGAGCTGCTCACGGCCGAGTCCGGTGCCCGGATCGCCGGACCCGAGTTCGATCACTTCTACGCGACCTCTGGGGGCTACGGCTACACGTGGTTCCGCGACGAGGCTGAGGCGTCGAGTGCGCTGCTCACGGCGGCCGACGAACTCGACCTCGACGTGACGGACCGACTGCTCGACTCGGCCGCGTTCCTCTGTCGGACTCAGGACGCCGACGGGAGCTGGCCGCACCGCGTCTGGGCCGACTCAGGCCGTGTCGCGCCCGGCTGGGCGAACGCCCGCATCGAGTCTGCAGACGGCGACGACCCGAACGACCAGTTAGACCAGCCCGCGACCGTCGTCGCCTTCCTCGCGACGCTCCGTCGCCGCCGCGACGTCCCGGCAGACCTGTCGGCTCGCATCGACGAAGCCATCGCCGACGCGTTCACGTTCCTCCGTGAGACCACCCGTGACGACGGTCTGCCACGTCGCTGTCAGAACTGCTGGGAGAACGCGGTCGGCCGGTTCACCCACACCGCGTCGGCGTACCTCCGTGCGTACTCGGCCGTCGCCCGCGCGCCGGTCGACCCCGACCTACGAGCACGAGCCGCGCGGGCGGCTGACGGGGTCGTCGCGGGACTCCAGGAGCGCTGGATCCCCGAACTCGAGCGGTTCCCACAGCGGGCAAGCGCCCACGAGAGCGACGAGCGGGCGGACGCGAACACCTTCGGGCTCGCCGACGCGCTCGCCGAGTACGACGCGCTGCTCGCGATGCGCCCGTCGCCTGGCGGCTCCCGGCGGGCTGCTGTGACCGATGTTGCTGAGGCCGCCGGTGGCGTCGACGCAGCCGACGCGTCCGCGGCCGACGAGACCGGGGTGTCACTCCCGCCGGTCGCCGACGCGGTGTCGCCGTCGCGGTTCGTCTCACAGGTGGCGACACACGTCGCGACGACGATAGACGCCCTCCACCGGGAGACCGACGACGTAGAGGGGCTGATCCGGTTCGTCGGCGACGACTGGCGGACAGCAGAGCAGACGGGCGCGAAGGTGTGGTCGATCGCGACGCTGTGGGGCGCGACCGCCTCAGCGACGGTCGCCGACGTCCGCGAGCGACGCGGCGGCGACCCAGACCCGCACTTGACCGAGGCGAAGCGGCTTTACGCGCTGTGTGAGCCGGACGGACCGTTCTCGAACGAGGCCGACCTGCTCTGTGAGCAGGCGTTCGACGACGGCGACCTCGACAGCGCGACCCCGATCGCGTGGGCACACGCCCTCCGGGTCGGCGCGACGGCACACCTCGCTCGCCACGAGGCGCTGCCGGTGCCACACGAACGACCGAGCGGTCCCGAGGCTCCACGGTGGACCACTGGGCGCAAGTTTGGTGTGGTCACTCCGGCCGACCACGAGACGTCGACGCCGGTCCCGGTCTGGTTCACGCTGACGGAGGGGGCGCTGACCGAGGCACGATTCCCCCGGATAGACGTCATGAACCTCCGGACGCTCGACTTTCTGATCGTCGACCCCGAGACGGGACACACGGTCCGCACGTTCCAGGAGACGGGATTCGCGGGCGCAGAAGAGACGATCACGCGGACTACGGAGCCAGTCGACGACGAGGCGCTCGCGTACCGGCAGACGATCCGCGAGTCGGGCGGTGGCCACGGCCACCGCTGGGAGCTCACCGTCGAGTACGCCGTCGACACCGAAGGAGACGCCCTGCTGGCCGACGTCGAGTTCAGCGGCGCCCGGCCGTACGACGTGTACGCGATCGCAGACACGACGCTCGGCAACGTCGGTACGGACGATCACGCAGAGCGCATCGGAGAGGACCGCTACCGCCTTGTGGCACACTCCGAACACGAGGAACGCCCCCCGAGCAAACTCGTCGACGCGGACGGCGAACCGTTCGAGGTCGCCGCTGCGCTGACGAACGCCGAGGGCTTCGCGTGGGCGAGCGCGTTCACCGCCGGCGACGACGACCTCCAGGCACTGTTCCGGGACGGCGACCGCCGGTCGGCTACCACCGAGGCAGCAGGGAACGTCGTGCTCGCCGGCCTGCTGGGTCGTGGGACCACGGTGAGAGACACGGTGGCGGTGGGCTTCGCCGAACACGCCGACACTGCGGCCGCTCTCGGCGAGGCGGAAGGTGCCCTCACGCGCGGGTTCGAGACGGTCACCGCGGCGTACGCCGACACCTGGCGCGAGTGGCTCGCCGGTCGGTCGTACCCGGACGCGGTCGCCGGTGTGGACGATCTAAAGGCGCAGTACCGGTTCGCGCTCATGACGCTCGCGGCGGTCGAGGACAAACGGCACCCCGGCGCGGGCATCGCGAGCCCGTCCGTGCCGTGGGGCGAGACCGAGTACGCGGCCGAGGGACGCGGCTACGGCTACAACTTCGTCTGGTCGCGCGACCTCTATCAGGTGTTCACCGCCCTCGTCGAGGTCGGTGAGGTCGACAGAGGTGCCGACGCGCTCGCGTACCTCTACAACACCCAGCAGGACGAGTCGGGATTCCTCCCGCAGAACACCTACATCGACGGCCGGACCCGCTGGGGTGGCGAGCAGATGGACAACATCGCGTATCCCGCCGTGATGGCCTGGCAGCTGTACGAACGCGGCGTGACGCTCGAGACGGCGGGGTACAACTACGAACAGGTCCGTCGCTCCGTGGGCTACGTGGCCCGCAACGGCCCACAGACCGCCCAAGAGCGCTGGGAGGAGGAAGCCGGCTACTCGCCGTCGAGCATCGCCGCTGAGATAGCCGGGCTCACCTGTGCCGCGGCGCTCGCGCTCGCCGAAGCAGATCGACTATCGGCCACAGACGACGAGACCCACGAGGAGTCGCCGACGCCGTCGACCCTCCGTGCGGACGCGCTCGCCTGGCTCGCGCTCGCCGACGAGTGGACCGCGAACGTCGAGACGTGGTGTGCGACGACTACCGGCACCGAGCGCCACCGCGAGACCCCCTACTACCTCCGGATCACGGCCGACGGTGACCCAGACGCCGGCAGAGCACGGACGATCGCCAACGACGGACCGACGTACGACGAGCGCGAGATCGTCGACGGCGGCTTCTTGGAGCTGGTGCGACTCGGCGTGAAACCGGCCGACGATCCCGTCGTGCAGAACTCGGTCGCGGTCGTCGATGACTCGATCCGAGTCGACACCCCGCACGGTCCGGCCTGGTACCGCTACGTCGGCGACGCGTACGGCGAGTTGGGGTACGGCGACCCCGGCGGTCCGTGGGCGGGCGCCGGTAACGGCGTCGGCCGTCTCTGGCCGATATTCACGGGCGAGCGTGGGGAGTACGAGCTGCGCGCACGGGCCGGCGACGTCGACGGGTTCGGCGGTACCGACGACCCGGCACTCGAGCCCGACGCCCTCCTCGAGACGATGGCCGGCTTCGGCAACGACGGACTGATGCTTCCCGAACAGGTGTGGGACCGCGAGTACCGCACCGACTACGGCTGGGAGTTCGGCGAGGGTACCGGCGGGGCGACCCCGCTCGCCTGGTCGATGGCGGGATTCGTCCGGCTCGCACACGGCGTCGACGCCGGCGAACCGGTCGAGACGCCGACGGTCGTCCGCGAGCGCTACGTCGGGCGCGACCGCCCGACCGGTCCGGACCTGACGGCGGCCGCCACCTTCGACGACGAGACGGTCGTCGTCACCGGCGAGACGTCGGGCGCGGTGGTGTCGGCGTTCACGGCAGACGGTTCGGCCGTCGGCGAGCCGGTCGACGGCGAGTTCGAGCTTCGACTCGACGACGTCGACCCCCGAACGGTCGTCGTCGCGGCCGCCACCGACGAGGACTTCCACGCTGCCGGGACGGCCGTCGAGCGGATACGACTCTGAGCCGCCGTATCACGCCGCGGCTCACCCAAGCGGCGTCACGTCGACCGCGTGGGTCGCTGCGTCTCCCTCTTCGGCGTCGACCGCCAGTTCGACGCTGCCACCGACCGCCTCGCGTACGGCCGTTCGCCACTCGGCTACCGCCTCGGCGTGTCGTTCACGACGGGTCTCGACGTCCGCGTTCGGGTGGTCGGCGACGGTATCGTCGACCTCGGGATACGCCGGCAGCGGGTCCACGAGGTCGGCCGCGTCGACGTGGATCGGCGCTACCGGGTCGCCGGCATCGTCGCTCACGCGGTGGATTCGCGCGCGCATCCGCCCCGAGAACGGCGGGGTCACCCGCAACACGACGCGGCTGTCGCTCCGAAGTGTGGCCTCGAGTGCGTTCGCGACGTCCTCTCTGTGAACGGCGAGCGAGCGGATCCGGCGGGGGTCTGCGAGGTCGCGGTCGGACGGCTGCTCACCCATCGTCGGGACTCCATCGGGCATCAGAGAGCGTTCGTTGGACGGCCGCCTCGCCGACGGCCGCCGCGAGGTGTTCGAACCCACGACGGACGTCGCGGTCGGCCGCGTTCGCGACGAGCCGCGAGACGATGAACTCGGGCGTCGACCGGCCGATCGTGCCGAACCGCGGCTGGTAGTCGACGCGCAGCGCCAGGTCGTTCGTGAGCCCCTCCGCGAAGATGCCGTCGATCCTGGCGGCGTCCGGGAGCGGACTCAGGTCGTCGGCGAGGTGGGTGACGTAAACGCCGAGCGCCTCGCGCTCGACAGTCAGGTCGACGAGACCGTTGAGCAGGTCGGCCGCTCGGCCGGGTTCCGTTATCGCCTCGAACTCGTCGACGAGCATGAGCGTCCGCCCGGACTCGACGAGCGGCGGGACGACGGATCGGAGCGTGGACTCCAACACCCCGGCGTTGAACGACGCGTGTCGTCGGTGGAACACGATCCGGTCGAACCCGCCAACGGCGGCCGCAGATGCGGGCACCGGCAAGCCCATCGAGGTGAGCAGCGCGACTGTACACAGCGTCTCGAGCAGTGTGGTCTTCCCGCCGGAGTTCGCCCCCGTGAGGACGCTCACGCGGTCACCCGTCGGCGGATCGACGCCGCCAGCGACGCCGGCTGCCGTCGCTTCGTCGGCGTCACCGCCTCCAAGGGAGTGTGTTCCGACCCCGTACGAGACCGGCTGGACCGAGCCGTCGACGAAGAGACTGCGTGCGTCCCGAACCGCCAGCCCGTCGTCGACCAGCCGTGGGCGCGTGAGCCGATGTGCGGCCGCGAACCGACCGAGCGAGAGCTGGAGGGCGAGGTCGCCGACGACCGCGACGGCTCGCTCTACGTCGCCGCCTCCCTCGTCGAGACGCTCGCGCAACGTCGCGGCGACGGCTGCCTCGCGGTCCTCGACGGCGTCCTCGAGCGCCCCGACGAGCCCGCGGAGCGTAGCCGAGACGAAGTCGGCCGCATCGAGCGCGTCCTCGGGCGCGGCCGCACGGATCGTCCCCGGGTCGGCGCCGGTCTCGGCCGCAACGTGGTCGACGGTCGCAGCTGCGAGCGCCTCGAAGTCGCGGACCGATCCGTCTCGAACCTGCTCTAAGACATCAAACGCCGAGTCGGCG
>Ga0209965_1000422_pt1 | contig 15101 bp, 13 predicted proteins | sample SalPon2_B_H2O_MG_FD_185707 | JGI IMG/M metagenome (GOLD analysis project Ga0209965, IMG submission 185707) | Salt pond water microbial communities from South San Francisco under conditions of wetland restoration - Salt Pond MetaG R2_B_H2O_MG... | ecosystem: Environmental > Aquatic > Non-marine...
ACGCGTCTCGGTGTCCTCAGTCGGTCGAAGCACGACGCTCTCAACGAGGCCGGCTTCGACGTGCGTGTACTGGAAGAGCGGCTCTGAGGGCATCCCTTACGTGTTGGGACACCTCTCAACATCATAAGCGTTGGGCAGAGGTCCAACACCGAGCAGAAACGCCGCTCGTCGGCGACATCCTCAGTGGCTGATTCAAGGCTCGTTCTCTGTGGATCAAGTATCAGTACAATGGAGTCGGAAGTACTCGGTCACGAGAGCCATCTCTATGATCGTGAACCGCCTCGGGGTCAAGCCTTGAGACACTCGGTCTCCTCCGCTTGTAGAAGTCGTAGCTCACCGGTTCTGTTGGAATACTCAGTATTTGACAGTTTACATCCCTAATCGCTCAGTACCTGGATCAGGACTGTTCGAGTAGGTGGACAAAACTATTCGTACGCCAGTGTGAGGTGAGCATACTATCAGTCTCCTCCCCGGTTTCGGGGTCTTTAGCTTCTGCGGCGAATTTTACTGTGTGGATTCCTGCGAGTCCATCGCCAAGTACTGGGCTTCCACTCAACCCCGCATAATCACCATCAAGGCCAGCTTCAAGATCAACGTAGGTGACAGTGACATTTTCAATATTCTCAATCTGTAATTTTTTCGGGGAAACTGGACCATCTGTTGAAAGTTTGTATGGCCCACTTATTTGTTCAGCGTAGGCATCAGCGTCGTATTCGTCGAACATCGTGTCTGAGACACCCGAAAATCCGATAGTGTCGAATGTTTGTGCTTTCGGATGGGTATCGTCGATATCATCAGGCCCAAAGACAGTATATCCATAATTTGTTGGATCAAACGGTAATGGGATAGCGACGACATCGAGACGTAAGTCGATCGTGGCATACGGGATGTCCGAGGACCGAATAGTTTCAACGTCGAATGCGTCGTCAGATCGGAGGTAGATGTCAATCTTACCGTGGGTGTTGGGCATCTCGAAACGCATCTCGAGATCGCCAGTTTCCAGCTGTGACCCACTCGTCGGGGCGACATTGTGGCGAGCAGTTATGAGATGTGTCTCGCCCATTTCAAAAAAGAAGCCAGTGGCTCTCCTATAGTTCCCAAGGACTATCGGGCAACTCACTCGCGGGTCAACTTCTACAGGTTTCAGCGGTGTCATTGCGTACTAGCTACAATGGGGTAATGGGGTGTTCGTTTCGAGAATACCGTAATCTGATTCCGATTACGAAAAAGCGGGGTAGTTTATATAGATCTCTGTGTATACTCTGGTTTGAATTATGAATTCACCAGATCGTGATCGAGGTATTCTAACACGAGACGACCGCGACTACCTGACCGGCCGGAAAAATCTGACAGACGGAAGTGAACGGAATGCCCGACAACGGATCCGAGATCGTACTCGAAACGCGCTGTACGATTTAGAATATCTCACGACAGAGCTTGAGGACCGGGATGTGACACAGCTTGTGGTTGACAACGGTGAGCAGGACAAAGCGATCTTCGACGCTGCAGAAGACCTCATAGCGTTCGCGTTTCGACTCTGCCAACGACTTCCCGACTCAACAGACCACTCGACGGATGAGTTATTTCGAACGCTGATGTATGATGGCATCGAAAAAGCGCTTGCTGACGGTCATCAGGTTCTTGATTTTGATCTTGACCTCAAACACGGCGAGCCACAACTTGCAGAGGCAGAGATCCTAGAGGGCCTACACAAAGGCAAACCGCTGTCGCTGTCGCAGCTCCGCGAAGCGGTCAACAATGGATATCTTGATGATTCCTACATTTTCAGACCGCTCGACGGTAGTGGATTTCCGAAAAATGTCGATCCCAAGGGGCAACTATCCCACGACGATTACAGACGTGACCGGTAGACTACGAAGGCTCCGGCCGCTTAGCGTACACGATCGGATTTCTGATCTGATTTGTTGTACTCGTCAACAGCTGACGGGTTCTCAGCGAGTGTATACAGCTCACGTGGACGACCCATTTTTGGCACACGGAACTATTGTATTGTCGGACAATACACAGCCCGCTTACGTTCCAATTAGCTGAAAGTAGGCGCTAAGCCCCCTTCCTCAGCGAGCGCCGACCGAACGGGAGCCGCGAGCAGGGGGGGATACAGCGCCGCACGGTTCTCATACACTCCACGGTTTCAGGCCCACAGGCCCACGCAGTCGTAGTGTTTTTGCAGTAGAGTAGCATAATACTGACCGAATCCAATGGAGTACGACCTCGACTCGGGAGCGCACTCGACGTATTCCCTGCACTACCACCTGATACTCACCACAAAGTATCGGCGCGGAGTGCTAACCGAGGAGCGAACCCAATTCATTCACGAGGTCATCAGCGGGTTCACGGACAACTATGGTGTCGAACTGACGAACCTCGACGGCGAGGACGACCACGTTCACATCCTGTTCCGAGCGAAACCAACCACAGACCTCGTGAAGTTCATCAACACGGTCAAGGGCGCGACCGCCCGCCGTATCCGCAACGAGTACGCGGACGAACTGAAGACCGAACTGTGGGGAGATTCGTTTTGGAACAACTCGTACTGCCTCATCTCGACGGGGCAGGTATCGCTGGATGTGCTGAAACAGTACGTCGAGAACCAACGCGAGTAGAGAACCATGTACTACGCCTACAAATACCGTCTCAAGCCGTCCGACGCCCACCGCGAGGAGTTGGACCGTCACCGAGACATTTGTAGGCAACTGTACAACCACACGCTCTATCGCCTCAACGAGTATCAAGAGGAACACGGTGAACTGCCGTCCATGACCACCCTGCGGTCGGAACTCCCCGACCTCAAGAAGTGGTGGGATGGCCTCTCGGACGTGTACTCGAAGGTTCTCCAAACCGTCGTAGAACGCCTGTTCGACAACCTCAAAGGACTCTCGGCGCTCAAGAAGAACGGCTACGGCGTCGGTCAACTCAAGTGGAAGCCTCCACGGGAGTTCCGCAGTTTCACGTACAGTCAGTCTGGCTTCAAGCTCGACAAGAAGGGCGGTCAGACTGTCCTGTCACTCTCGAAACTCGCGGAGATCCCGATACGGCTCCACCGCGCCATCCCCGACGACGCCACGCTCAAGCAGGTCACGGTCAAGAAGGAACCGACGGGCGAGTGGTTCGCCACGTTCGGTGTCCAAATGGACCGTGAACCGCCCGAACCGCCTGAGAACCCCGAACGGTGCGTCGGCATCGACGTAGGGATTCTCAAGTACGCCCACGACACCGACGGCACGGCGGTCGAGTCGCTTGATCTCTCCGACGAGCGCGGACGCTTGGAGCGCGAGCAACAGAAGCTCTCGCGGAAACAGCACGGGTCAAGCAACTACGAGAAGCAACGACGGCGCGTTGCGGAGTGTCACGCCGACCTCCGACGGAAGCGCCGCGACTTCCTGCACAAACTCTCGAACTACTACGCTCGGGAGTACGACCTCGTGGCAGTCGAAGACCTGAACGTGAAGGGGATGATGGAGTCGCCGTCGAACAGCCGCAACACCGCGTTCGCCGCGTGGCGGACGTTCCTCTCGTTGCTCGAATACAAGTGTGAGCGGGAGGAAACGCACTTCGTCGCGGTCAACCCGAGAGGGACGACCAAGGAGTGCGCGTCGTGCGGAGTCTCGACGGAGAAGCCGTTGTGGGTCCGTGACCACTCCTGTCCTGCGTGCGGGTTTGAGGCGGACAGGGACGCAAACGCGGCGTTGAACATCCTTTCTCGCGGCCTCGAAGATGTAGGAGTGGGATACTCCGAATCAACGCCTGTGGAGACTGCGCTCCCTGTGGATACACCTGTGTCTGCAAAGCGCGTCGTGGAAGCAGGAAGCCCTACCCTCAAGGAGCAAACGGCGTCAGCCGTGAGCGAGTAGGGTAGGGTAGTTCACCAGAGATGAAGATGTTACGAGAACACCGGCCGTTCAGCGTACCCAATCTGGTCGCGTGAGTCAGAGTTCCGGAACGCCTCAAGCCGGAACGCAGACGCATCGCACGCTCCGCACGCCGGCTCCTCGTCCCAATCTCAATCGCCTGCTGAGACGCGTCGAAAAACGCTAGACGGCAATAGGATTTCTTTGGAAATGGTCCGAGCGTGCGCCAATAACGGCCGCGAGTCGATGTCGAGCCGAGCGTCACCGGTGCTCGTCAATCCACTCACACCACGCGTGGAAGTCCTCGGCTCCGCACTGATCAGCGATCGATTGAAGCGTTCCGGTCGGAATCTCATCTTCTGACGCCATCGGAACAGTCACGATCCGGACCTCGCCCGTGTCTGGTGATTCGTACCGCATCTTCAGGTGACTACCGACACGACCGACACGCTTGTACCCAAACTCATGGAGCACAGACGCAATCTCGTGCCCGGAGAAGTTCGTCCGGACCATTCACCGCATGAATTCGGGCAGGTCCTTGTCACCGGGTTCCGTCTCTTCGAGACCCCACTCTTCGAGATCCTTATCAGTGACGGGTTCACCGCCGCCTTCGTGAAGTTCGATCGCCTCCGCAAGCATCCGGAGCGCTTCCGCTTTCGTCTCGCCGAAGGATGCGACACCAGTCTCGATGTCTCTCGCCGTGATCGAGCCGTCATCCTCGTGAATGAACTCGACGCCTTCCCCGTTGGATGCGTCACGTGTCGCACTCGCCATACCCTGTCTTCGCGGACCGCTCGAATAAGCGTTCTGTCGGATGTGGCGAATGGTGTGGACACATAGCACCGCTATGAAAACAGGACGCGGACTGTCCGATGAGATGAGTTACGAAAACTCCGGCCGCTCAGCGTACGCAATCGGATCGCGTGACCCAGCGTTCCGTAACGCTTCAAGCCGGAACGCACACGCATCACACGTCCCGCACGCCGGCTCCTCATCCCGGTAGCACGACCACGTCATCTCGTACGGCACACCGAGTTCCAAGCCGCACTCGGCATGTCTGTTTTTTCACCACTCGACGAACGGCGCTTTCAGCTCAATCTTTGTCTCCGGTTTCGTTCTAACATCTATAATCTCAAAGTCGAGTATTAGCGTTTCACCGGTGAGACAAAGGTAAAACCGACTACACCCAAAACTATTTATTTGTAAGATAATCTGAATATGTATGAACAAAGCAGACTACACCCATTTATTTGCTACTCTTTTTTCGCTTCTGCTATTAATAAGCACATTCAGTAGCGGCTTCGCTCCAGCCGTTGGTGCCTCACCCGCTCCAGAAGGGAGTTTCAATTCGGGTGAATCTAATGCGCTGTCGGGTGAGATGTTTTCTCAGACTGAGAACATAGATGCCGAGATTGTTGATATCACCCATGACTCTGGTATACATAAAGAAGGAGATCCGGTTCGGGTGACCGTTACTCTTGAGAATACAGGGTCCGAATCCAACCGATTTTATATTGGATTTAGTGTTCAGAGTCCTAGTGGCGAATGGTTTGATGGAGATAATGAAGCAAGTGCCTATCTGCGCCCAGGTGACAAAACAACTACAGATGTGATCTGGTATGTGAACGAGAGTGCCGAACCGGGAATGTATGACTCTCGGGTTTCTGCTTGGGAGGAATCAAATCCAGATAATCTCCAGAACAGAGTTGCTGACAATCAAAAGTCGGACGCCTTTGAGGTTGAAACACAAACTGAAGAGTACCTACTAAGTGCTGATGCGGATGGTAACGGTGGGTTTGAGGTTTACCCACCAGGATTATCGACGACTTCTGTGGATAGAGAGTACGAGGAAGGGACTGACGTTGAATTGACAGCAACCCCTGGCTCTGACAGTCGATTCGTGGAGTGGAGCGGTGATATTGGTTCTGCTGATAAGGACGATGCAACGATTGAGGTGACAATGAATGAGGCTCGAGATCTCACTGCCAAATTCGAAGAAGAATCACAAGAGTATCGATTAGAAGCTGACGCTAATGGTAACGGCGGGTTTGAAGTTAACCCACCGGGTTTCTCGACGACTTCCGTTGATAGAGAGTATGAGGAAGGAACTACTGTCGAGTTGACAGCAACCCCCGATTCTGACAGTCGATTCGTGGAGTGGAGCGGTGATATTGGTTCTGCTGATGAAGACGATGCAACGATTGAGGTGACGATGAATGAGGATCGAGATCTCACTGCCAAATTCGAAGAAGAATCACAAGAGTATCGATTAGAAGCTGACGCTAATGGTAACGGCGGGTTTGAGGTTTATCCCCCAGGACTTTCGACGAGTTCCGTTGATAGAGAGTACGAGGAAGGGACTAACGTTGAATTGACAGCAACTCCCGGCTCTGACAGTCGATTTGTGGAGTGGAGCGGTGATATTGGTTCTGCTGATGAAGACGATGCAACGATTGAGGTGACGATGAATGAGGCTCGAGATCTCACTGCCAAATTCGAAAAAGAATCACAAGAGTATCGATTAGAAGCTGACACTAGTGGTGACGGTGGATTTGAAGTTAACCCACCGGGTTTCTCGACGACTTCTGTGGATAGAGAGTACGAGGAAGGGACTAACGTTGAATTGACAGCAACTCCCGGCTCTGACAGTCGATTTGTGGAGTGGAGCGGTGATATTGGTTCTGCTGATGAAGACGATGCAACGATTGAGGTGACAATGAATGAAGCGCATCATATAACTGCCGTCTTCGAACGGGTGGAGTCAACCGAAATTGATGCCGAAATTGTTGATGTTAATCATGATTCTGGCATACATAAAAAGGGCGACCCCGTTCGGACAGCAGTTACTGTCGAGAACACAGGATCTGAAGCTAATCGATTTTATCTCGGGTTTAATGTTCAGAATCCTAGTGGCCAATGGCTAGGTGGAGACGACGAGGCGAGTGTCTATCTCAGGCCAGGTGATCGAACAACTACAGATGTGATCTGGTATGTGGACGAGGGTGCTGAACCGGGGATGTATGACTCTCGGGTTTCTGCTTGGAAAGAATCAAACCCAGATAATCTCCAGAACCGGGTCGCTGACGATCAAGAATCGGACGCCTTTGAGGTTAAAACGCAAACTGAAGAGTACCGATTGAGAGCCGACACAGATGGGGAAGGTGGATTTAGGGTTAATCCACCCGGCATCTCAACGACTTCTGTTGATCGGGTGTATGAGAAAGGAGATGATATTGAGCTGACAGCAACTTCAGGCTCTGATAGCCAATTCGTGGAATGGAACGGCGATATTGGTTCTGCTGACGAGAACGATGCAACTATCGGGGTGACAATGAATGAAGCCCGCGATATCACGGCTGTATTCGAATCAACCGAGATAGACGCCGAAGTCACTGAATTTAATGTTAATTCTGGAGAGTACGAGTACGGTGAATCAATAGAGGCAACTGCAATCATTAAAAATACGGGAAGCACAGAGCACACATATTTTGTCGGATACTCGGTTTTTGGATCAGATAATGACAAGCATAATACGGGCCGCACGATTACTCTCGCTTCTGGAGCAGAGACTTCAGTTACTCTAGAGTGGACAGCTCAACAGAATAGTACTTCTGGTGAGTACGATGCCCAAGTTTCAGTTTGGAAAGAGAGCAATCAAGATAATCTTCAATCTCGCCTAGACAGTACAAGTCAAGACGACGCTTTCAGTCTGGTTCAGGCAGGTGGACCTCTCAAAGTACGTGTACAAGAATCAGACGGCGATCCAATTAGTGATGCAACAGTTTCGATCGATGACTCCCAAGCTACGTCAACCGATGATGAGGGAATAGTCGAGTTCAGTGAGTTGTCTAGCGGTACGTATGAACTCACTATCTCACGAGAAGGATATACTACCCAATCAACAACAGTCACTGTCGAAGATGGCCAGCAACAAGCTCATGAAATCACACTCTCGCGTCCAGGAGGGTCGATACTCAGTGTCGACGGCATCCCAGATGAGTATCAACCTGGCGCCAAAATCAAACCGATTGTCACTCTCCGGAATACTGGAGATAGCGAGGCTACGTTTGAGCTGACCATGGCTACTCCGAGCGGTATCGAAGCGCAAACAAACCCGACCCAAACGGTGACACTTGCTCCGGGTGCAGAGACAACAATCGAATACACAGCCGAATTGTACGGGACAGACACTGACCGAACGGTACAATTCGAGTTAGCTACCGCAAACGGGGACGCCATTGACTCATTCAGCAAACGAGTCGAATATACTGACACAGTCTTGTCCGTGCAAGTGCTCGATTCAACCGATACTCCGGTTGAAGAGGCGACCGTGTCAGTTCTCTCAGAAACAAATTCAACGCAAACAAATTCAGAGGGCCGCGCTCGACTCACATCACTTGTTCCAGGGGAACATCTAGTCGAAATCACTCCACCGGGTATCACGAGTGGTGAGCAAACAGTAACTGTTGACGTTACTGGCGGTGAACGCACCGAGACAACTGTCCGAATTGATCGAGTCGGTACTGTCTCCGGAACAGTAGTAGACCAAGGGGGTGAACCGCTCTCAAATGGACTCGTCACAATTAACGGGCAGTCAGCGTTTATCAACGAAGACGGTACGTTCAGTTTTGAGACTCAGTTCGCTGCCGGGAAATCATACACTATCGACGTGACGCAAAACGGCAACTCACTGTATCGACAGGACATCAGTATTTCACCGGGGCCGAATGACATTACTCTCACCGTCGAAACCGATAACAACGGCAGCGGTGGGTGGCAAATCATCGATAACACCAACAAGGGCGCAGTTCTGGGAGAGGTTGGGATACAAATGGGGGTCCAGGGCTCTCAGACGCTCGAATATCACGCTGGATGGCTCGGCCTCAGCATGGTCCCGGTCGCAGACGCACCCGCAGATATCCGTGATTGTGTGCTCGCACCAAACGATGGTCTCGCCACAAACGGGCTTGACTGCGGCGGCGCAGCAGCCAGCACAATCGGATCAGCAGGGACAGTCATCGGTGTCTTAACATCCGGATCAGGCGCTGGTGTCGCTGTCGCCGGCGGGAGTTTCGCGTTAGACACCGCCGAAGACATCGGGGATGCAGCCAAAGTCACTTTATCGGTGGCACGAAATGTCCCCAGCAAAATTAACGAATGGGCTGAAATCCTTATTTCAAAAGTTGGTAGCGACAAGATCTCCAAAGTCCTAGATGAGATCGGCGACCCTACTACAAAGAATACGCTCAGGAAATCAGTTGATAAGATCCGCCTACAGCGAGCGGGATTCTCTGGGGATGAGGCGGCCCATTTGAATGATGTTCTCAGCAATTCAAAAAATGTCAATACTGACGAATTAGCTTCGGTCGCTGGCAAGGTAGATGACCCAATTTCAGAGATTACTCGGGTTACAAAACATCAGGAGTCAGGAGAGGTTTATGCTCTAACCAAAGGAGAATACGATGCTGCAGCAGATAAAGGATACGGGTGGGAGAAAATCCAGGGGAAGCATCTTGATAACTCAGACCCTAGTCCTGGAGTGACTACATTTGACCGGAGTAAAGAGATGACTGAAACTGAACTTCAGAACTATCTTACCCAGGCAGTACGGAACGGGAAAGTTGATCCAGAAGACCCGAATGCGATTGTGTGGAATGTTCCAGAGTCCGTAAAAAATGAATACGGATTTGAGCGTATCCGGGTGATTGTAAGCGATTCCAACAATCAGATTACAACAGCGTATCCACAGTACACATAATGACCGAAGAACCAACGTATCCTCTAGCTGAGAATATCTCAATAGATACTCAAATCACAGTTGACGATATCAATGAGGTTACATCCACTCAGCAACTGTATGGTGGAATTAGATTTAAAATCGGAGATGAAGTATTAACACAATATTCAAACGAAAAAGATACACATGGAAGTACCAGAGGGTACGAGTATAAGGGTGAGTATCCGTTCTTGATTATTCGATCGCTGCTTTCTAAAATATCTGAGTTTGTACACGGCCGTGTCGATCCTACGGGTTCAACAGAAAGTCGAGTTGAACTTTATGAATCAGCTGGATATATTGTCCTTTCATGGGTCAACACAGGATATGTACGAGTTGCATTCCAGACAGTACCGGTTGGAGCATCAGTAGAGCCTACAGTTCCAATCCGATCTAGTGTTGGATATGCAGTACGAACTGTGGATCTGGAGGTTGCGATTTTAAACGTATCTGAGGAGATGCTAGATTATATTGAGAAATCTTCGATAGATCATGGCGATACGTTAACAAAATTCAGGCAGCAAGTAGAAGATCTAAAAAGTTGAGTATGCGGTACTAGAGACCGTCATGGGACATCAGATATCATAGTTATCATAAGTTGTTCCGTACGGTTAGGATAGAATTCATCGGATTCTGATGCTATCACTAACAGAATTAAATTATTCTGTTGATAGTACAAGAGAACATTTTTACTTCCTCTATCATTTTCATATTTTATTTGCGTTGCAGTAACACCAGTAGTAAGATCAATTTCAGTAATATTAGCTGATTGGTCTTCGAATGTGGATATAATATCACTTAATTTAGAATTTACATCCCGAGCCGTCTCATACACAGTTGCTTCTGAATAAATAATGCCAAGGCCATCTTCATCGTTACTCCGCTGGAAACTACGTGAATGTTGACGAACGATCTGATCTGACGCATATTGTTCTCTCTTGTTATCGTCCAACTCAGCTGTTACAATATCTGTCTCGCCACTATACTCATACCCGTCAGAAAGATCCGACAATCGTAACACGATACTATCAGTATCAGTGTCGGCATTGAAATCTGGGGAGTCATCCGAAGGATCAGGTTCCGAGTTAGTATCGGATTCCCCAGAGCTATCGTCAGACTCATTAGAATCACCGTCAGGCTCGCCCGAATCTGTTTCAGATGAACCCCCGCCCCCTCCAACAAGATCGTCCTCACCACCTTCGGCAAACGGGTTCAACCCAGCACATCCAGCAAGAGATATAGAACTCACAGTCGCAAGACCGAGCGCGAATGTCCGGCGTTTCATAGGTTGTCATCTAACTAAAGTAAGTTAAATCTCATCACTAGCAGTCAAATGTGTCACAAAACCTAATCCATCTTTTTCGGAGCCATCGCAGTCGATCAACCGTTCCATTTTCGTGTCAAATAGATCATTTTTCCCTCCAGTTGTTGATCTCGTCAATCAGATCAGGCGTTTTGCGGATCGATAGACGGAGCTCATCATGTCGGCTGACGACTTTTCTATCATAAGCGACGTTTTGTCAAGACCGCCAAGCAATTCCTCTGGGATCTCAACGTTGATCTCCGGCATACCTCGCATTCGCTGAAGAGCATGCCCCGGTTGTCGCACAACATAAGGGCTCAGCTACAGCCACTACACTACCACTACGAAAGTGGAACGTGTATTGACTGACGAATTACCATAACTCAGGCCACTCTGTCTACGCAATCGGGTCGCGTGATCCGGAGTTCCGGAATGTTTCAAGCCAGAACGCGCATGTGTGGCACGTCCCGCACGCCAGCCCCTCATCCCGGTAGCACGACCACGTCATGCCAAGCTTAATTTACACTCCGTAATCTCTGTTTCAATCAGTTGACGAACGGCACTTCCGGCTGTATTTCTGGATGTGATTTCGTCAGGGATCAGATTCTACATAACCGATTACAGTGGAGTTTCGTCAACGTCGTCTTCGTCAAATGCGTCCGTCACACCCGCTCGTTCGTTTTCAATCCGGTCGTGCGCAGTTCTCCACTCCTTCGTTGCTTCGGGACTATCGGCACCGTGTTCGGTGTGGCGTTCCCGGACGTTCAACAGGACCGGCGTGTTCATCGCGTCCCCTGCCACTCAGCGTCCGCAATCGGGTCCTGTAACCCCTCGTTCCGGAACGCCTCTAGCTCGAACGAGCACGCATCGCATGTCCCAAACGTCGAAATCGTCAGTTGCCGTGTCGGGTGACGCAGTACGGGAGACCTTTCACTTCGACGGCCTCAACGTCCGGAGCTTTCACGACGGCTTGTCCCTTGCCGAAGTTCGGAAGATCCTTCTTGAAATCGGAAGGAATTGACGGCACGTCATCGACGACCTCCGCTTTCAGTCCGAGGAAGATGTTTGTATTGATTTGCTTGATCACGTCGTCATCGACGTCGTCCGGATTCTGTGTGATGAGACACAGCCCGAGCTTGTATTTCCGACCCTGCTTGACGGCGACGCGCGCCCGTCGGAGAATATACTCTTCGCGGAGGCTGCTCGCACTCGCCAGGTAGTTGTGCGCTTCGTCAACTGCGACGAGCATCGGTGTGTCACGAACTGCCGGATCAACCTGATAATCGTCGATCTTGTTCTCGATGATGTACGAGAGGATCGACAGGACGGTGAGACTCTCTTTGCCCCCGTTGAGGTGACTCGTCGGGATCACCGTCACCTGCCCTTCACGGAACACGGTATCAGAGATATCCGGAAGGAACGCAGTTCCTTGATCGAACACCTGCCGGAACGTGTCACGGTCAACCCGCCGGTTCACTGCGCTCCACGTTCCTCCGGCAATGTTGTTCTCCTCGCGTAGCCGACTCTCATCGTAATCGTGCTCGTCGAGGAACTCGAGGAAATCAACGTACTTCGGCCGGTCTACAGAGCGGTCCGGGTAGCCACCCTGCGAATCGAAGCACGAAAAGTACGCGTTGATACAGTCCTCGATTGCGCCGCGCGTGACCTCGGTCGGCGTGTACGGCATCAGCATTTCCGGCCGTCCACGGACGATCTCAAAGGGAATCGAGAGCTCACGGCTCTCCATCGTCGAGGGGGCATTCGTGCCAGCAACCTGCGGGACGAACACATTGAGGTCGTCGACGCCCCCGTGTTTGATGTTGTGTCGACGGAGTTCCTGCTGTATCGCGTCGTCGTTCACGACGGCGTCGTTGTCCTCGCGCATCTCCCAGTACTCGTTTTCGGGGTCGATGATAACGAGATTGAGCCGCCGTTGTTCCCCTTCACCTGTATCGTGGTGACGGATTGGATAGCGCTTCTCGGAGACGAACTGTCGCAACACGTTCTTCGTAAAGTGGGTCTTCCCCTTCCCAGTCGAGCCCGCAACGAGAGCGTGTCTGAACACGGCTGGCTCACCGTCTTCAACGTCTCCCGTCTCCCGATCGATCCCAGGGTTACTGAGGTAGTATGGGAAGTTCTCGTTGTTCACCGTCATCGGCTCGCCGCCAACAGAGAGCCATCCGGTGAAGATCCCCTTCCCCGGAATGTTTAGTCCCGTTCGGAGGCAGTCTTCGTCACGAGCAAGCCGTGCCGGAGAGTTCGGTTTCGGGATCCGATTGACAATACTGCTCTCGATGTCATCGGACCCCACGTTCTTGAGAATCGCCAGGGGTTCCAATTCTGCGACTTGGACGAACTCTGACTCGTCGAGCTCGACGTGTGCGCTGATCTGGTTATGGGCGTCAGATTTGTCGTCGAGATCAGTGTACGGCTCATAGCGGAGCGAATCCGTGACTGCGAACAGTTCGCTTCCCTCGTCCGGGTACGGAATCTGTACGTAATCACCGAGGCGGATTCCCTCTCTGGCTCCCGTGCGAATGAACGCGTTCACCTGGTAGTCACGTCTGCTGACGTGGATCTCCTCGCTTGCAAGGACGTGCCCGAGTTCGTCATCAGCGGGTGTGGACACGCCGCTTGGGACCGTTCGCTCCGGCACCGCAGTGCTGTCAGACTCGGTGTCTGTTGCACCCGATTCGTCGCTTCGTGTCTGTTCGGACTCCTCGGAGTCGTTTGCGACCGGGTCGTTGTCGAGAATGTCGTCGATGTTGTTACTCATAGCTTCGGGAATCTTCGAGGTGGCTCCAACGGCCGTCGCGGTTATAGTCGAACGCAGACTCGACCGTTTGGAGCGCGTCGCGGATCGTTTCGCGGTTGTCGGGACTGATGCGTGCGATGCGGTCGGCGCGCGCGACGGCTCGTGGCACGTCGCTTTGACGGGCAATTTCTTTGAGCGCTTTCAGGAGGACCTGTTCTCGACGCTCCTCATCAGTGAGGAACAGTACCGGCGTCTCGATTCGGAACACGTTCCCCGTTTTTGGTGTGCGAACATACGCGAACGCACGCCGGTACGCGTCTGGCTGTCCATGGCTGAGCTCATCGGACACGGCTGTCAGCAGATCGAATGCGTTTCCTCGGAGTTCGACGTCTGTTTGGACGAACCAGGAGGTGTACGTGAGGTGGTCAAGGCTGTCATCACGGAGCACTTCCCCGATGAACTGGTGATCACGGAGCCATGGGACGTCGTGAAGCGTCCCGTGTCGCCCCCGGAGATCGTGTTGTGTGATCTTCGTTCTGAGTGAGTCTGTGAGCTCACCCATTGAGGAGGTCTTCACGACGCCCAACACAGGCACATCGCGTTCAAAACACGCATCGACCACTGCGACGTAGTTCTCAATGACGTCAGTGGGAAGATCCCAGTTGCCGATCGGTGCGCCTTGTCCGGCACGGTCGAGCAGCGTCCAATAGATGACGCTGAGCGGGTACACAGAGCCGTCGAGGAATAGTGGCCCGTCGACCACGTCGAGACACCGCCGTGCGTGCTTCCCCTCCGCAAGCCGCTGTACGGTGGACGTGAGAATCGAGGTGACGTTCGCCCGTTGGCGCATCTCGGGGATGCGAATAATCTCGCCTTTGACACTCCCACGTTCGGTCTGTTCGTGGTGGAGTGTCACATCGTCGTCTTCGAGGTACACCCCAGTGACCACAGTCCCTCGTCGCTCAGCACTTCGATCGCTGTCAGCGCCGCTCACCCCCAGTTTCGCGTGTGCTGTGTCGACGACGAGTCCGTTGTTGTATTCCAACGGCCGGGTCGTACTGGCATCGACACCGTACGTCGGCTCAGTCCACGGGTCATCAGTCCACGTTCCGAGCTCCGCCTTGCGAGTTTTGAAATACTCCGGCTCGCCGATCGGCTCGACCGTTCCACCGTCGTGGGTGAGGAGATCGAACAGGTCGCGGGCGTGTGCAGCCTGATCATCCACCTCGCGCGGGATGCCAGCGTCAACGCGTTCGGCGAGCTGTCGCACCACGTCGAAAGCACGCTCGTCCATTTACTCGTCACCTGGGATGCGTCCACCCCGATGTACGTCAACTCTGCTGGCGTTCGTGGCTTCGTCGATTGAGACTTCAATCTCGTGTTCAGCCCCCTGAATGA
>Ga0209965_1000426_pt1 | contig 15070 bp, 7 predicted proteins | sample SalPon2_B_H2O_MG_FD_185707 | JGI IMG/M metagenome (GOLD analysis project Ga0209965, IMG submission 185707) | Salt pond water microbial communities from South San Francisco under conditions of wetland restoration - Salt Pond MetaG R2_B_H2O_MG... | ecosystem: Environmental > Aquatic > Non-marine...
CGCAACACATACGACGTTCCAATACAAGGCGATGCTCTACCATGCCGGGATTCTCACTACCCGCGGAAACGACAAAAAATCGGATCTGGATCCGAATTCCGTCACTTGGGCGCTCGAAAATCCCATCCCCTTGTCTTGACTCCAATCAATAGCTGCAAACAATTCGCCCGATATATATTTGTGTAAGTATTCAACCCCCGAGGATAGAGGATTTGAACTCAATGTTGCTAAGTCGAATCAATTCGACTAAGATTAAGCTGCCTCACTCTCCTATCTTGTTCAAAATGAACACGATTACAGGATTATATAGTTTCTGAGTATTCCCCATCAAGCATAAATCAAGGTTTATAAACCTTCGGATAAAAGGTAAAATTCGTTTTGTTTGTGAACACTGACTCGTCAATCCGATCTGGTTCTGAAAGTTTCCAAATAAGATCGTAATAATTGATTGCAGTTTTCACGACGTTCGGATCGTGAGTTTGTAGGCCTGCCTCAGGATTATAAAAGAAGCTATTTTCCATGAGATTCGCACTACCAGCAACCACAGATCCATCTTCGGCCCCCCCCGCGATGAACAGTTTCGCGTGAATGCCGGTTTCACCGACGTAATTCTTGTCGTCTTTTCCAATCTCTTTTAGTTCAGTATGGTTGCGGAACTGCTTGAACCGCGTGTACGTACGCAATTCGAGATTACCACCGGTGTCACCGAGCCGAGTCAAGAGATTCTGTTTGAGATTATTCCAGCCACGCGGGCTAGGTAGACGGAATAGGAGTCGAATTGTAACGTCATGCTCGATTAGATGGCGGAAGGTCGAGGTGTAGTCTTGGACTGCGAAGTTCATCCAAGGAGACATAATTCTGAGGACCGGCTCCGTCTCAGAATCATGGAGTGGATAGTGACACACCTCTGAGACCATGTTACTGAAAGTCTCTGCATCACTCGGTTGTTTATCACGCCAATTCTTGATGTGTTGTACTTCATCTTTCAGGGGCGTACTATCACCGACGTACTGCTCTACCTGAGAATCGTCTAGATAATTGGGATCTAACATTGAGAAAACGAACTTTGTTGGACTTACTCGGAAATTGTCGAGTCGGTGAATAATCGCTTCGATCAGTTCCTGTCGCTGCCTAGTCCAACCCTCAGAGAGACGGTTTTTGAATTCAGCCAGTCCCTGGGCTTTCGTATTAATATCCACCAGCCGGTCTGTGACCCATTGCCTATATTCGGTAACGGGATCTCCAGTGGTCTTCGGAGAACTATATGCATCCTCAAACTGGAGCAAGCCGTTTCTAAGAGTCACTTCGAGGCCGGCATCTCGGAGTGTCGTATGAATCGTGAACGGGTCCTCGTCAAGTCGCTCAGCAAGGTAGTCGGCCACTACAGGACGATCTTGCTGGCTTGCTGTTGCACAAATTATAGCAGCAGCCTCCGGTAAGGGCCACTCTACGGATGTTACCGAATTACACTCAATGCCAAATTGGAGTGCTTCCATTATTCGGTTTCGCATCGCAGCGACTGATTCTTGTACCTCCTGAATGGTCACCTCGAAGTCTTCATTAAATAGGGTAGTGACGAACTCGGATAGGTCGGAACGTGTGAGACACAGTGGAAGACTTGCCTGTGGAATTGCAGGTCGTTCGCTAGGGAGCGGGATGTCAGCGGATGACAGAAGGGCTTCGCTGACCGCAGCAGATTCAATCCCCAGACGGGTTCGGAGGCGTTCAGCAAGCGCCCACGCAGCCTCTGAACGCGAGTAGTCCGCACCAAATCGGAGCGCTTCTAGAACAGTGGTGTCGTATTTGTAGCCTCGAGACGTTCGCCGAAGCACCCTGAGGGCACGAAGTAGCCGAATCGCTGTCCTATCAGAAACGGCTTTGAGATCGCGTGCCGGGGCAATAATCGAATCAATATCGTCGGCTTGCCGGAGCTGATCGACACCTTGGCGGAGGCAACGCATCACGCCTCCAGATGTCTGATACGCCGCGCCGGCCACGAACTGTTTCGCGGTATTTGAATCAGCACAGACAGCCGCCTCCCCGATGGGGTGTTCAAACCATGCTGTGCAGACAGTGTCAAGGAAATCACGATATGTCTCCCAGTCTAAGTCGAAATTAGTGCGGACGATTTCGAGATCATGTGCGCGCCGAAGAGCGGACTCGGCATGAGGTGAATTGCTATGTGTACAGGCATTCGCGAGGATAAGCGTCTCCGGAGAAACCCCCCAGAGGTCGTACTCATCGAACTCGTCGAACTCCGCTGGGATCTCCAGTTTCATCGATACGGGCAAATTGCGACGAAACCACTTCAAACGCGGGTGGACAAACACCGGGAATACATGACTGTGGTGGTGTGATCAGCCGTTCGCCGGGGTGAGTCCATCAAGTAGTTTAATTAGCCCGTTCTTGTCGAACGTGTAGTCTTTGTTGTCCTCGTCACAGCCGTACTGGAAAACGCATTCGGGGCAGCCCGAGGTGCACTCACACTCGCTGAAATTTTCCTCCATCACCGAGAGCGCGTCCGTAAGTTCGACTAACTCGCTATTTTCAACATTGTATAGTAAATCGGTCACACCATTTCCACCGACTGTACCCTCGAAAATGAATGCCTCTTTTTGCCCCTCCTGGTAGTCGAATGACTCTTGGAGAGAACGAATTTCTACGCCACCGATCCGCTGGAGCGCCAGTCGGAGTCCGTGTGAGAGCGTATGAAGTTCTCGTTCCGTGAGTGCCCCCGATGTTGCAGGCGTGATTCGGAGTCCCTTGGTCTGGAACATCCGTCCGATCATTACCTCGCGCTGCTTGGATTTATCGTGTTCGGGGTCGCGGAGGCAGACTGGATCGTCATCGGTATTTTTCGAAACAACGCTGTTGCAGTGGCGTTCTCCACAAAGCGTGAGCGTCTGTTTCTTCGGATCGTTCTGTCCGTCACTGTAAGAGGTCGTGAACGAATCAACGGTCTCGGTGATTTCGATGCCGCCGTGGGTGAGTTCAGCGACTTGACTCCCGTCAGAACTGGTGAGTATTATGCTGTCTTCGGTCTCGAACTCGGAGACCCGCGTGGTGATATGAGCAAATGTATTTCGGGGTGACGTGTGGTAGCTGGAAAGCGGATAAATGTCTTCTGCCCTGCGGTTTCCAAGCTTCCGTTCTTTATCGGATAACTCGACACGTTTGAGTGCAATCGGTTCAACTTGGTCAACACTTGACCCTGTTGCACCACAGGAAGGACACGCAGATTGTCCCCTCCATTCCTCTTCTGTACCACAGTTGCTGCAGCGAAGACGTGTGCCCAGATCCGAGCGGAGTTCCTTCGTGCTCTCGGTGTCCTCATGAACGCGAGTTACGATATACCCTCGTTTGTTTTTGAGGTTATAAGCGTATGGGTGGAGTTCCCGAAGTGCCATCGCAGCATCGCGATCCCAACTTGACTCTTGATCTTCGTTGATCTTACCCGTCTTCGGATTCCGGCGGTATCTCGTCACGGCGACTGAGTCACCGAATGCACGCAGTTGTGGTGTGTACTCTGAACGTACCGACCGCTCGTGGATGTTTGAGAGACTCATTTCATTGTACTCGCTCAGCAGTTCGTCAACAGTCTTAATTTCGTCACGGACCGTCTCGAGCTCACGGGTTGCCTCATCGGCTTCTTCATTATTATTCGCAGAGAAATCACCGAATCCAGTATCCTGATTCGAGTCCGCAAGGATTTCACTCAATTCCTGTCGTCTTTCTTCGAGGTCTTCCTGCTCAGTTTTGAGGTCGTTATGATATTCGTAAGCGAACCGAACTAGTCTCTCGCCAAACTCAGAGATTGCTTCATCGATTAGCTCATTGTACTCGTCTTTGGCGACTTTTAGTTCCGTATCCTCCTCACAGTTCGTACAATCACCACTAACTGCCGCATCATAGATGTGGCCACAGTTCCGACAGTAAGCATAATCGAGGAGATCTTCAAGCCATGCCCGGACTCCATCATCTGATTGGGCGATCTGCTCTAATACGGCGAGCACTTGTCCCTTGTTTGTTTCTGTTGCATCCGCCTGATACACCTGATTAAATGTGAGGTGATCACTTGGGGCCGCACTACGAGTGGAGGTCTTTTTGAATCGGTTCCACTCGGACGGTACCGGCGGCGTGATGCTTGACGCCTCGATAGTTTCTTTACGCTTCCACGGAATGTGGTAGTTTGCTGCGATATAATCCATCACGGCCCACGTGAGCGCGGAGCGGAGCACGTGCTCGTTGTGCTGGTCCAACGGAATTGGTTTTTCCTCGGAACTAATCAGGTCCTCGGGCTTTTTGTGATAGTAGAAATCGATCGGGTTCCGTTTACTAATAGTCGTAACGAGAGATTTTCCTGTAGAGCGCCCAGCACGTCCGATCCGTTGGAGGTATGCGTTCGTGTTTGGGGGCGATCCCAATAGGAGTAGCGTATTAAGATCGCCGATGTCAATCCCGATCTCCATCGCGGGTCCGGTCGAGAGGAAGTTTGGAACGGAGTTTCGTTTGAATTCGTGTTCAATACGTCTGCGTTCATCCGCTTTGAGGTCTCCTTTATAAACCTGACTCAGAAGTAATCGAGTTTCAGTCGTTGCTGCCCAGTAGGCATCGCGGTTGAAGTGTGGAGACTGGAGGGACGTCCTTTCAGTATACGAGGTAGTAAAATCGACAAAACTCCAGCTTTGGAAATTTTTGACGCGGGCAGCGGCGTCACTGACGAATGTGTCTGACGGTGGGTTGTATCTGACTGGTTGCCCAGGTTCTACGGCGCAAACGAGGATTTTGTCTGGATTGAACTGCACACGGTCAGAATCCTCGTCAACTTCGAAGAGGCCTTTTGACCGAAGATCAGCGATGACTTCCGTGGGATTGTCAACCGAGCGGTCCTCGCGGAGTGTCTCCATGAGAGATTCGCGGGCAGTTCGATTATTCTCGAGGAGTTCCGCACATGCCTGTTGATGTTCATACCGATCAGGTGTATCCACAAAGTCGATGTTGATGAGACCATTCGACACCATCCGGCCATACGTGCGGCCGTAATCGCCGTTGAATAACCGGTACGATCCGGGGAGTAACTCCCCAGTAATCGTACCTGTCCACTCCATAAACCCGATCTCGTCGTCGATGATGTCAGATGACGCGCCGATATCGTTCCAGTATGTACGTGCCCGGTCCCGTGTCTCTGCAATGAGGTCTGCGAGTGTTGTCGTATTGGTTTCTTCCACGTATCGCAGCATCTGCTGTTGGATGAAGAGCAGCTTCTCCGGTTCGTCGAAGTCGTTCGCAAGCCGCTCCATATCGTGGTATGAGTCGGCAAACGACATGAGCTTCCCTGCGCTTTGATCACCGTTATTATCTGCGAGTTTCCGCAGCATGAATTGGCTCATGGTAACACCGGTGTTTGTCGGCGACCTCATCAAGTGATCATAATCCCGGTGTGAATGATAGCAGGGAAGAGCGTGTTTTGCCTTGGATGGCGTCTGTAGCCGAATGTTGCCGTCTTGGTCGCGGTACGCTGCACGCAGGTTGAACGACTTGTGGACGCGCTTGATCGCCTCGTCATCATGTTTCGTGCATCCCGATCCCGGAAGATAGTACACGTCATTCCGATCCGCGTTACACTTTTTACAGTAGTCAGCTTCTTGTGTGTCAACATACGCGGACAAAACGAACGTATCTCGGCCACAGGAACAGCCGGATTCAAGCTCATGGGGCCTATGAGGTTCGCTGTGCTCGTCATTTGTGCAGATCCACGGGAGGACAAGACGAGGAATGAGTGATTCCTCACAAACTGAGCATTCCGTACCAGACTGATCCCGGCCATGTTTCTCACAGTCTGGATTTACACACCCAAATGAGAGATCCTCATCGGCCGTTAGATCGCCACCACAGCTATCACAGGCAGTATACGTTTGCGCGACCGTATTTGAACACTCCGGGTTCTTGCAAGCAATTCCGTTCTCGGTTCGGGTAAGAAGTCCGTCACAGGCCTGACACGAGCCGAGGCTCTCTGTTGGGGTCGTGCTTTGACCACATGATTCGCACTCGTATTCCGGTGTAAAATATACGCGCGTTAAGTCGCCGTGGTTCTCGTGATTGCACTCGGGTTTGTTCGCATACAGGTATTCTCCTTCCGTTTCCTGACGGAGCGGACGGACATCAGCGCAGTCGGGACAATACCAAGCCTCGAACAATTGCTCGCCGCACTTGTTACAGAGTCGGATCTTCGTAACGAAAGAAGAGTGTCCCTCAGATTCGTCACAATCGCATGATTGCGGACTTGGATAGATACTGTGACAGTGGAGGCACTTGTAGTAACCATCAACCGGCCAGTTGAACATGTGTACGCGAACCTCAAAGTCTCCGGCTTCGAACAGTGAAAGCACGTTCTGGGCTGCCGTTTCAGCCTCTGTCGTTCCTACATCGTACGTGGTTTCTATGTAATCAACGAAATCCACAGGTCGGGGTGCATCTGCAATCTCATCAACCTCCGTTGGATCCCGGAGTACCTCATGTAGGTGGGTTAACCAGGGAATCGTCCCAGAGGTCGCTGCAGTGCGAAGGACATCATCCGAGTTTCGGCAGTCATCGGGGTCAAGATTAAGATCAGAGATCCACGAATAGGTTTGGATTGGGTTATGATTGTACCAGCGTTTGATATCTGCCTGAAGTTCTGATGTATCGAGGCATTTATTTGTTACGTATTTTGGCAGCGTTCCCTGGGGAGATGGCGTCGCGACGGAGGTATCCTCCTCGATAATTTCATATGGGTCACCATGTGGAACGCCGAAAAGTCTTTGAAAGAGCTCCTCCTTGTGACCAACGGTTGCACTGGAGGCAATAAGTCGAAGCGGGTCGTTGATATCACGGGCCTGTCGAAGGCGGCGGAGACGTTTGACGAGTGATGAGACGTGCGCGCCGAATAGACCTTCGTAGGTGTGTACTTCATCAAAGACGAGGAATTTAGGTTGATCAACGAACAACTGATGGGATTGTTCATCGTTGATATTAAACAGTCGGTAATTAATTGTATCGGGATTCGTCAGGAGGATGTCTGGCGGATTTTCTTCCATCCGGTCACGTGTCAGATGAACGAATTTGAGATATTCTCCACTGTAGGACTGTCGCGTCTTCAGGAAGTACTCATTTCCTTCTTTTTTCACGTGTAGCCGGGGGGCCTCAGTCTCGCGGACTTGTTCGCTACTTGCGAGTTCATTAGCGATCAAGTCAGGAAGCTCAAAGAATTCAAAAGAGTCTTCAAGATATTTGTGGGTCTTCTTTCCGTCAGTGTAGCCACCGCGGCGTGGGGTATCCCCGTCGTAGACGCCAATCGTGAGGTGTTCGTCCGTTGCAAGCCCAGATTTCCGGTTTACGATCCAGAGGTATTCGATAAATCGCTTGAGTTGGTCCTGTGCAAGCGCTTTGGTCGGGTATGTGAGAACCGCTTTGATACTGTTTGATGCGCGTCCTGGGATGTTCCCCTGTTTGGCGCGTAGCGCGTACTGGAGAAGCGGAATGAACCAGGCTTCGGTCTTCCCACGGCCGGTACTCGCGGAAATGAGCGCGTGATTATTGTCGACGAGCCACCGGATCGCCTCCTCTTGGTGATCTTGGAGATTAGTAAATCCTTGTTTTTCGAACGCTTTGATCAGCGCGTCTTCAAGTCCGACTGGTGCGAACTCGCCGTCGACACCTTCTGCGAAGGATCGCCACGAATTATCACTCCACTGCGCAGAGGGCACACCCTGTAGGTACGGGCCTTTTGAACGGATAAATGCCTGTTCAGCAGTCGCTTCATCGTCATGGTTAAAATCTTTCAGGATCCCTTGATAACCCCGCTGATTGTTGCCGATTAGGTACTGTGCGTAGCTTTCTTGAGCGTGTTCTGCGAGTTCAATCGGGTTGTACATGGACATGATTAGAACTGAATGGTGAGCCGTTTGCTAAATTCTTCGAGCGCTTTGAGTTCGTCTAACACACCTTTGTCGACATCGGCGAGTGTAGCTGCCTCGTTCCCAAGAAACCGTAGAAGGAGGTCGCCCGCATCCTCGCTTAAGCCGTAGTTCTCGCGCACAGTTTCGATGTCGATGTCGATAGCACTGTACTCCTTTTGGGCGGTCCTTAGTTCGTTGGCGTCAATGAGTTGGCCACGGTTCACGGATTGAAGTTTTGATTTGTAGGTTTGGACTGTGTCGGAGTCTTTTTCACTCCCAACATCTGGGATCCGGAGAATCGATTCTAACGTCTCTAAGTCACTAAGCTCGGATGCAGCAGCAGCGGTGAGATTACTCTTTACAGTTTCTTTGTGATCATTGAGTGCTTCCGAGAACTCTTTAAATTCGGTGCGTACGGTCCTAATATCACTAACGTCCTCAAATTCATCGTATGTTTTTGATCTGAAAGATCGAATCTGGGGACGGTATACGTTCAGGACATCTTCAAGATTATCCCGGGGTACCGACGTGTCAAGAACCTCCGCAAGGTTAACGGCCTGCTGGAGGGTACTGAATTCGTTTTCCGCGTCAGAGATTGCCTCATGAACATCGTTGAACGCTTGATTTTTTTGTTCGCGCTTCTCACGCTTATCCTCCGCATTTTCCTTATTCGTTTTCAGGTCGCTGACGTCGTTGGCGAGCTTACACAGCTGGTCAACTTGTGCTTTGATTCCCTCTTCATTCATTTGTGTCCCTTGGCTCATATTCCACCTTCGACAGAGTCCTCAAGTGATTTAGCAGCGTTCTGGGCTTGCTTGAATGGTGTCGTCTCAGGAATGTCAACCCCGAAGTCTTCAGCCTCAAGACTTTGTCTCGTCCGTTCCAATGACTTTTTGAGCTTTTGCAGTTCATTGACAAGATCGGACAAAGATTCATACACTTGCTTAGTTGTTCCAGCCTTTGTGAGAAGCCGGAGAGATCGATAAAGGTCCAGTAGCTCCCACGCGGTGGTGACCTCCTCAAGACGGTCCATCCGTGTGCAGAGTCCGCGAACCGTTTTTTCAAAGTTGTCGTCACTTAATTGACGTACGTCCTGGATTACTCTCGGTCGAGAATCATCTGAAATCTTGTACGCTTTGTCGATTGCGTCAAAATCGATATCATCGGTCCTAGAAACCGATCTGAACGCCTCAGTAACGTCCCTATATTCACCGAGAAGATCGGATTGAACACACCTGAGATCGTTAGAAGAGCTTTCAGCACGGAACTGATGGACGTTCCGGGCAATGGTACGCACATTGAGACTGTTCGGAAGGGTGAGAAATGCTCCTAGATTCTCCGCACCAGATTTCGTCGCACCTACCTTTACACCGTCATTCCCACTCGAGATCTCAACCATTTTGTCAACCAATTTCTTGGGAGAGGTCTGATCGACGTGTCGCTGGAGTTTCGGATAATTAACAACGTTCGAACGAAGGTGGAACCTGGCTCTAAACAGGCCTTTCAATGTTTCCCGGTGGTTTCCTATTTTATATTTGTTAAGATCAAGTCCGCTCGGCGAAAAGATCTTGTTCGAATCTGGCTCTCCTTCATCTAACGAACGAGCTAAGGCCTCAGCAGAGAATTCTGTTCCGTCCCCATTAACCACGTTGAGCAGGTACTTCCCGAACAGAGCAACTTCATCAAGCGTAACACCAAATCCGTCCTCGATATCTTGTTCGACACGAGAGCGAAGGTCGGTCACGGCTTCGTCGGCCCACCAGCGAAGTGCTTGCGTATCGACTCGGTTCGCATCGATGTGATCGTCAATGGATAGGTTATCGTAGACGCCGATTCGAAGTAGGTCGATCAGAAGGGATTCAGACAACTCACGTGAAACGATGATTTTCCGATAGTCTGGTTGGTCATCGTTACTAACGTGAATCGGAACCGTGCGACTCCCCTTGTCCCACCAAACGGCCCCGGCAGTCTGGGAGTTACGGGGGGGTGTCCGGAGGCTTGTCGGGTTGTCATGAAAATAACGAACGACTCGCTCCGCGCCGTCCTCCAGCAGTGATGTCTTCTTCAAATCGACGCCGTCAGCCTTCCAGTCCAATAGTTCTTGTCGTCGTGTTTTGAACAGTTCAGCGAGGCCCCCAACGGGTTCCTTGTGGTCTGGGTTGTTGGGACAGACCCAGTATTCACTATCTCGCTCCATCGGAACCTGGCACTCTGAGCACATTGTCTCACAGTCCGGACAGTATGGTGTTCCCTCGGTCGTCTCTTCCATTTCGGTTCCGCAAGTCTCACAAAAGAGAGTGTCATCGACACTCGGGGCCCAACCATCACTTTCCAAATCGAAGACCTTTGAGATCCGTTTATCAACTACATACTTGCTGTCATCTTCGATACGTTCTCCATACCACTTCAGTAAATTACGGTCCGTACCTTGATATTCGGAGCTGATGGTGCTGTCAATCGTCCCAAGTTTTCCGAGCAAATCCGCGTGTTCAAATGGTGGGCTTTCGTTAGTGAGAAGCCCCTCAATAACGAATTTCAGATAGTTTCGAGGCGTTTGCTTTTTTTGATCGTCTTCCCGAAGATTTTCATACACACGCGTTAGAAACGGTTCGTTAAATGGATAGAGTCCTTCACTGAACGCTTCATTGAGATCTGATTCTGAAATCGGAAGCGGTGGTGTGAACTCTGTATTTGCGTCCTGTTTTATCGCTGTGAGGTATCTCCGGGCAAGGTCAATATGAATGTCTTCTTGTTGGAGAAACAGCGTTTTCGACCCCTCGTTGGTCTGCTCTGTGAGCATGACGCGTGCTTCAATTCGGTCATTAATTGTTTCCTCCGTTGTGAGGTCCGCACGGCGTCCCTGCACCAGTTTTTGATTCGTGCCGGTCGGTACGCCGATGATAACGTCCCAATTCGCGGTCTTGAGATCTGAAAAGAACGAGAGAATCTCGTGCTGGTAGATGGTAAATCCAGTCAGATCCTCTATAATGAGCACCGGGCGACGGTTCTCTTCCAGAAAGCGTTCGTTGAGTTGACGCAGAGTCTCCTTCAGGTCCCCCACAAACAGCATATCCTTGATTGACTCTTTAGCCTGCTCCGTAATCTTATTATAGAGAACTTCGGTTGCGTTATGAGCATCTATACCGAGTTCCTGTCTAACACCAGGATACGAGTCGATGAGGGATCCAAGATTCTCTCGAGAAATCGGCTCGAATTCGAGTTCTTGACTGGGATCATCGAAGGCGTTGACAAACTTTTCGAGGTTCTCCCTTATTTTTTGTTTGAACTCGTCACTCTGGAGGAGTTCGATCGTCTCCCTGTCTGTTTTTTCAAAGGCTAATGTAATCTCGCCGGTTGTTTTGTCGAGGACACCATCTGCAGGTAGTTCCGAAAGACGGCGGGCCTCATCGAGTTCCGTATCTTCCAGATATCGGGTCAGACGCTGCAGCACTTCGCGCGGTTCACGTACTTGACGTGGGATTAGAATCGGCTCGTGGCGAAATTCGTCCGTGGGACGGTCTTCGTATTCGTCCTCTATACGGTATTCGAGCCACTGGCAGAGTTCGGACTTTCCGGAGCCAGTTTCTCCAACGACGAAAAACATCCGATTGTCGGCTTCTAGATGGGAGTCAACGACTGCCTTATAAAAATCAGATTCTGTGATGTAGCCATTTTTATCCGCCCAATCGTCAATCTGAGTACGTTCGATTTTGATTCTGTCGATGGGTACGTGTGTAGCCTCAAACTCAGCGCGAGACTTCTGCTGAGATTCCTGAGTGACGAACTTCTCGACAGATCGATCCGTCCAGTTTTTTGGGTACTGTGACATGTTAAAAATCCGTAGCGAATTCGATAGTGTTTACGCCTCTCGAACTAATCTCGTAAGTCGTCCCGGCGTCGCTCTCCTTCCGGAGATCAATCTCTGAGCGATCCTCTAAACCCGAGAGTCCGTACTGGACATGTTTCGCGATTGATCCGCTTGCTGTCCAGACGGGGAGGTAGGTCTCGTTGAGGGAAGTCAAGATTGTCTCTAATTGAGTTGTTTGTGCCTTTCGGAGCTCATTAAGAATGTGTTTCCAGAGATCGTACTCAAGGACAAATGCCATTGTGGCGTCCTCTCTGTGAACTTTTGTGATGACGCCGAGGCAGTCCATCGATCGCTCCCAATAGCCAAGATTCGTCGAATTCCAGTCAATTTCGGATTCATACTCACTCATCGCATCTTCGAGTCCACCTTGCCGAGTCGCTAGCATCTGATCCTCCTCGGTGAGGTATTCGAGGACCTTCTTATATGCACCATTTTCCCCAAATTGGGAGTGAAGGCTGCCAAGAATGGAAACTCGAGGATCGACAGGTTTAGTTGCATGTTGATGTAGCCGGTAGCCATCTGTCTCCTCGACAATTTGATCGATATCGTCTAAAAAGGCGATCGCATCGGTAATCAATTTCAGTTTATCCGAAACCGATGGATCGGTTGCGTCTCCTGGGAAGAACCGATGCTGAATCTCATTTTCGGTTGTTGGTGAATTCTTGTTGATGTATTCCCGAATCGCGAGGATATCGTGTCCGGTTATGTTCCGCGTTAGTACTGACATTCTGGATACGAATACCAGGGTTCGATCCCAGACGAGGCCCGTGACGTCTGCCGGTGGTATGGTACCAAAGCCACGTCCAACCCCCCTGTGTTTCACCTAACCCACGTTCACGGCCGGTGTTAAAACCATCGAACTAACAATAAGTTCATCATACGCAGGAATGGGGACCAAGAGTTCTCTATTGATTAACCAACATCAACCGTTTAACGGTCGGATAAAATAGAATGGTAGTGACATCATAGACCGCACTCACTTGGAATCCCACCAGTTTAGCGCCGTTATCGTGCTCTATCTATACAACGAGCAATTACACGGTAGCAGAACACAAGACGAGGTAGAGATAGGATCCCGGGACTCGATCGTACGATGAATTCCTATTTCTCTCAAACATGAAATTAACACAAATAACGATACCTTCTGTATTCACTTCGTCGACCGATACGCTCGAATCTTCTCACGTTCATAGTCATATTCCTGAAGTGCGTTCCGGATATACGTCTCAATAACCGAGTTGTCGGATTCTACCCAAGGTCGTGTAACAGCTTCAATATGGGCAGGGTCTTCCTTGGCGAGGTTCGAAGCTAAAAACTCAAGAACATCCCACGTCCGGATTCCCGGCCTAAGAACGTCGAATTCAAAGAGATCTCGGATCTGTGTTGGCTCATCGCCCATGACCGTTGTATACTCTTTAGCTGCATGGTGCAGCCAAATGTTGAGTGTTTCCCCATAGCCAATATATCTTCTTTCGAACGTCCGGTTGAGGTAATTCTGTGCGAGATCCCGATACGTGATTTGTGAAATTCGATTGATATCCTCGGCCATCGGCTTTTGTGCAACGGTTCCCTGAACGCTGAAATCAGCTGTATCCGTGACAAGAAAGAGTTCGCCGATACGACTATTCTTGAATGCTTCCAGAAGTTTATGAGTCGTGCTTTCGCTCTGAGAGCGTTCTAACTCTTGATTTGTGATTTGGCAGAGCTGATTGAACCGCAAGATATCTGCCGGCTTATCTGTGCTAATAAGTGTATAGTCGAATTCCAAGCCCGGAATCGCAGTATACTGAAACTGTTCGTCCTCATCTCCGTTCTCAACCACCGCATCGAACGTTTCTGAACTTGCTGCACTGAGCCAACCTTTTGGAAAAGTAAACCGATTTATTCCATACTTTCTCAATAACGGTAGGCATCGTAGATATCCCATTCCGTACCCACCCTCATTTTCGGCTGCCAACGGGTCAATTAAGTGAATGACGCGGTTTTCAGTTGGTATCCCAGCAAATGTGTCCGCGGTCATCGTACCACCATTTCAACAAGCAAGCCCCTGTAGCTATTGGTCGCGGAATTGAGCCTGTCATAGAAAGCGTCACGTGCGAAGCGGCAGGGTTTGGAAACTGTGTCCACCAGCTCCAAAGCCCTGCAGAATGTAGATTCGGTCAACGAGTTCTTGAATGCAGCGGCTACCGAGACAGTTCCGCTGTTTGAGCATCTTGATTTTGAGTTTCTGCTGGAGTACGACGTGTTCGCCCCCGCTCGCCGGGGGCGAACACGAGTCCACAAACCACCAGACCTCTTCTGTGGCTTTCTCCACTGCTACTACGAGAACGTCTACGGCACTCGTCCAGTCACACGAGAACTCCAACACAGCCTTGTCTGGTACTACTGCGGACTTGACAAACCGCCGTCCAGAGACACTATTGACCGGTTTCTTACTGATCTTGAACACGTCGTTGAGGATGTCTTCGATAGACTCGTCGAGCAGGCCGCCGTTCGCGGCCTGCTCGACTCCACGTACTCCATCGATTCGACCCACGTCGAAGCGATCCAACACAACGACGCCGCCTCATGGAACTACGATTCAACAGCTGAGGAGTATTACTACGGCTTCGGCTGTACACTCGTCTCAACTGGCGCAAAGATCCCGATAGCAGCGGAGTTCACACAAACCAAGCAAGCGGATCAGGAGACGGCGATGCGCGTCACGCGTGACGCGCTCGCCGTCGATACACCCATCTGGATGCTTGGAGACAGCGCCTACGACATCCTCGATTGGCACGACCACCTGCTGGCCGCAGGGGTCGTGCCAATCGCTCCGTACAACCCGCGAAACACTGACGATCCACTGGACATCGAGTATAGAGTTGAAGACCGCATTGAGGAACACACCGAGGACGTGCAGCTGAAACAATCCATCTTAGACGAGACGTATAACCACCGGACAGGGGTCGAACGAACTAATGACGCGGTGAAGGACTGCGGCCTCGGGCACGTTCGCGCCCGAGGCCGCGTCCACGCACGAACAGAAGTGTTCCTTGCACTGTGTCTCCGACTCGTCGTTGCAATCACCAACTTCGAGCGGGGCGACGACCCTGGCCGCGAGAAACTCAAACTATGAGATGGATTCTATGACAGGCTCAATCCAAGAAGCACCACTAGAATCCTGAAATTAGCAATTGAGCCGGATGACCGATCGTTCTCTGTTGATGATCCAACCGTTGCTGTTGGTGTTTCAACATCGCTGGGTGTCGGGGAATCGGTGTCG
>Ga0209965_1000433_pt1 | contig 14956 bp, 12 predicted proteins | sample SalPon2_B_H2O_MG_FD_185707 | JGI IMG/M metagenome (GOLD analysis project Ga0209965, IMG submission 185707) | Salt pond water microbial communities from South San Francisco under conditions of wetland restoration - Salt Pond MetaG R2_B_H2O_MG... | ecosystem: Environmental > Aquatic > Non-marine...
GTATCCCAACACGAACCGGCCCCTGTGGGTGTTCGCGAGCGGTACGGATCGCCTCGGTGACCGCCGATACGGCGCCCGCGGGCGACTCGACGAGGACGTTGGCCTTCACGACCGTGTCGTACGTCTCCGGCGGGGTCTCGTGGATACCGTCTCCGCCGCGGACGTCGGCTTCGGTCTCGACTGCGAGGTGAATCAGTGGGACACAGTCGTTCGTGGCGTTTTTCAACCCGTTCATGGCGTTCATGTCGCCGGGGCCAGGGACGACGACGGTCGCGGCCATCGCTTCTGGACCGCCAGTTTCGGCGTACCCCCACGCCTGATGCGTGACCGCGGTCTCGTGGCGAGCGACGACGAACCGTGCGTCTCGGTCGGCGAACGCCCGGTTTAGTGGGAGCGTCTGCTTGCCGGGAATCCCGAACGCGGTGTCGATACCGTGTTCGAGCAGACAGTCAACGACTGCCTCGCCGACAGTTGGGTGCGTGGTATCGGTGGTCATACTCCGACGTCGACGGACCCGGTGTTCAATCCTTCGCTCCGGGGGCAACGGTGAGAGTACAACGTGTGAGCGGTCACTCCGCGAGTGTCGTTTCGCGAACGCGGACACCCTTTCGTGAGAGATGTTGCATCTGACGACGGGCGAACGCCTCTTCGGTGCTGCCGCGCGTTGCGAGCACGTAGACGAGCGCGGAACCCGCCGGACGCATCGTACGGCCCACCCGCTGGGTCCCCTGCCGTCGGGAGCCGCCGAGGCCCGAGGCGACGATCGCCAACTCGGCGTTCGGGAGGTCGATCCCCTCGTCGCCGACACGTGACACGACGAGGACGGCGAGTCCGTCATCGTCGTCTCGGAACCGCCGGAACAACGCCGAACGTTCGGTGTGTGGCGTTTCGCCGCTGATGAACGGGGCGTCTATCGCATCGGCAATCGCCGCGCCGTGGTCGAGGTACTCGACGAAGACGAGTGACTGTTTCGCCGGATGCTCGGCCAGCCGGGCTCGTACCTCGTCGACCTTCGCGGGGTTCTCCGCGGCGAGTCGACGCCGCTCGCGCCCGTCGGCACTGGTGTACTCGTTGCGCGCGAGTTCGTCACGCCAGGGAACGTACCGGATCTCGACTTCCGGCTCCTGAACGAACCCCGCCTCGAACAGCGCGTCCCAGTCGGCGCCGATCGGCGGGCCGATCAGCGTGTATATTTCCTCTTCGCTGCCCGTCTCCCGGACCGGCGTCGCCGAGAGCCCGAGACGGTGTTTCGCCTGGAGCTCGGCCGACCGCTTGAACACGGGCGCGGTGATGTGGTGACACTCGTCGAAGCAGATCAGTCCCCACCGGCGTGAGTCGAACAACTGCCGGTGTCGGTCCATCCCCGCCGTCTGATAGGTCGCGATCGTGATCGGTCGGATCATCTTCTCGCCGCCGTGATACTCGCCCACGTCGTCTGGGTCGACCGTTGAGTGTGTCTGCAGCGCCGCTCGCCACTGGCCGGCGAGCTCGCGCGAAGGGACGAGAATCAGCGTCTCACCGCCGACAGCCGCGATCGTCTCGATCGCGGCGACGGTCTTGCCCGACCCGGGCGGACCGACGTACACGCCGGCGCGTGCCTCGAGGAACCGCTCGACCCACGTCTCCTGGTAGGGTCGCAGGTCAGTTGAACACGCAATCTCGACGGGATCGCCGGTCTCGAGATCCCGGTCGTCTTCGACGGGATAGCCGGCGTCGTACAGGGTCCGTTTGACGCTCGCGACCGCGTCTGCGTCGACCCATGCCTCGGTGTCCGAGATCGGCGCGCGGAGTTCGCCGTCTTCGAGGTGGCTCTCGGCGACGTTGCTCAACAACGATGCCGTGGCCGCCTCAAGCACGACGTAGTCGTCTTCGTGGGTGTACAGCCGAAACTGGTGAGCGCGGCCCCATTGGTCGCGTATCCACGACTCAAGGTGCTCAAACCGTCTCGGTAGCACCGACCGCAGCCGCCCGATGAGCGCGTCGACGTCTGTGAACGGCGCCGCCCACACGTCCTCCTGGCGAATCCGGTACAAGTACCCGCGCGTGCCCGGTTCGGTACCGGTGGTATCGACGAGCCGGGCGACCTGTGAGAGCTGTGCGCGGGTGAACTGCGTCGGGTGGTCGACGACGATCTCCCGCCGACTCGGAAACACGACGACGCGCTCTCGGCTCGCCAGTCGGCCCCACTCGGTCGGATAGTACACGACCGGGTCGGCTTCGACGTCGAGCCGTTGTGCATCGTCGCGCTCGGCGAGCCCATCGAGTGCGTCGCGGGCAGCGGCCTGCGTGGTCCCGATGCGCCTGGCGACTTGGCTCGCGGTCACCACGGGACGCTCCTCGGCTTCGAGCGCCTCGTGAAAGCGGTCGAGGTCGACGGCTCCGTCGCCGTTGGAGCCAGAGCCGTCGTCGCGGCCGGCAGCGCTGTCGTCGGTCATGGCAGCGTTTCGATCGCGAGAGCAATATGGGTAGCGTCCGAAACGGAAGGGCGTCCGTCCGTCGCGATCGTGTCGTGACTCAGCGTCCCCGGGGAGAGCCGTGACAGCCCCGCGTCGTGATCGCCTGCTTCGAGTGGAATCGGCAGCCGCAATCGACACACCGAACTGCCGAGTCGCCGGCGCCGGTCGTCAGCCGGTGGCCACCGACGACAAACGGACGCGAGACGGTTCGTGGGCGGATTTGGTCCGGGATCGGTGTCTCCGACGATTCGCTTAACGCGGCACGCACTGCGATGGTGTCGACGTCGACGCGGTCGAACCGTCCCGCCTCAAGTGCGGCCGACCGGTCTGCGACCTCTGTCCAGGCGGTTACCACGACCGGGGAGGCCGTCTCGGTGTCTGCAACGACGACCACGAAGCGGATCCCATCTTCGACGACCGCGAACCGCCAGCCGTCGGTTTGGTTCCACCGAAGCTGTCCGTTGCGGATTGCGGCGCTCACTGTTCGCGTTGAGACGTATCGGCCAGGCTGTCTGAGTCGTTTTCGAAAATGATCGGTAAGTGCGTACAGCCCAGGATCGCGAAGCGGCGGATCCTCGGGGGTTCGATGCGAGATTCTACCCGGTCCTGCCGGGCTGTCGGGTGTGTCCGGTCGCCGCGACCGGCGATACCGGTGTGTCGACGACGGCGCCGACGCAGCTCGGGCGCCTTGCACAGACTGGTCGTCGCCGTCAGCCAGCGCGGTCGATGGCTCGGTCCGACGCTCCGCCGATCCGGGCCGGGAGCCCCAGTCACTCCCCGGCCCGCCCTGTCGGGATGCCACTACCTACCAACTGTAGGCGAATCCATATGTGTGTTGTGGCGCCGACGGTCTTCAGGTCGCCGTTTGTCGCCCTATCATCCCGAGATGCTGGGGGCTCGGCGTGTGCTTTATATCACCGGCTGCGCTAGCGCAGGCCATGCCGCAGTGTGAAATGTGTGGTGCCGAGCAGGCCTCGCTAACGACGACGAAGGTCGAAGGCGCCGAGCTGGAGCTGTGTAGCTCTTGTGCGGACTTCGGGACAGAAGTCCGCGAGGAGCCGTCGAGCACCAGCGGGAGCAAGTACTCGACGAGTTCGAGCTCTGGAACCCCATCGAGCGACTCCTCGTCGAGTGGGTCCTCCGGCGGCGGGAGCAGCGGCTCTCGCCGTCGTCGCGACATGTTCGACACGATGGACGAGATCGCCACCGACTATGACGACCGGATCCGAGCCGCTCGAGAGGCCGCCGGCCTCAGCCAGGAGGCGCTTGCAGACAACCTCAACGAGAAGGCGAGTCTGATCCGGAAGCTCGAACGCGGCGACACGCTCCCTACCGACGACATCCAGCGCAAACTCGAGCGTGCCCTCGACATCTCGCTCGTCGAGGGTGAGGAGGTCGACGCCGAGTGGGAAACGAGCGACGCCGGGACGATGACACTCGGCGACGTGGTAAAGCGCAAGGAGTGAGCGGCCGCGGTGCCGCTCCGCGTGGGACCGTGACGGGACCGTGTCTCACACCTTCGCGTCGTCCGGTGGCGTCGATTCGCCGTACCGCTCTGTCAGGTAGTTGATGACGTCGTCGACGGTCTCCGGGTCGTAGCTCCAAAAGCCGTAGAATCCTCCAGGCTCGCGCTCTTCGGCGAGCAACACGCACTTTGCTGTGTCGAGGCCGCCACCGTCGTAGGCGACGAACCACGTCTCGCGTATCTCGGCGGTCTCACCGATGTGTACCGCGTAGCGGTCCGCCGCCGGCGGGTCGCCTTCTGCGGCGGCATACGCGTGGACGTCGAGATCCGCCTCGCCGCCGAGGGCGTCGTAGATGTGGTCCTCGCCGGTCAACACGTCGAGCGTCTGGAACCCGGCGTGTAACTCGCCGTCGCCGACGCGCCAGGCCCGGTCTTCGATCTCGCGTGAGGCGGCGACCATGTCCGCGTGCGCGTACGAGGTGAACAACGTCTCTTCGAGGCGATCCAGGATCGGCTCCCCGACGCGGTCTCCGTCCGCTCGCTCATTCGATGACGGCAACAACTCGTCAGTAGAGACAGCGGTGACGAACTCGCCGTCGCGCTCAAGGACGGCGTACCCGCTCGGTCCGTGTGTGCGTTGTTCGCTGACGACGGCGAGGTTTCGGTCTGCGAAGTGGTCTGTGAGCGTCTCCGCGACGGCCGGGTCAGTATCGAACACCGTCAAGGTGGCCTCTCGAGCCTCGATGCCGGCGATGATCTCGATCAGGGACATGAGAGCGACGACCGTGGGTTCGTGGTCGTGTGACATTGTGTCCCTGTAGGGATATAAGAATGTGTTCACTGCGAGTGTCACCCGTCCGCGTGCCGAGCGCGGGCGGCGGCGAACGATCAACCTATTTTACTCCTGACCGAGTACCTCGTGTATGTTCATCTTGGTGAACCTCAAGGCGTACCCGTGTGACCCGATCGAAGTTGCGACCGCTGCGCGTGACGTCGCCGACGCCTCCGGTGTGCGCATCGCCGTCTCTCCACAAGCAGCCGATATCGCTCGTGTCGCAGAGACAGGCGTTGAGACCTGGGCACAACACGTCTCGCCGAACGACCACGGCTCGCACACCGGCTCGACTCTCGCAGAAGCGGTCGCCGACAACGGCGCGGTCGGGACGCTTATCAATCACTCGGAGAACCGGCTGAAGCTCGCCAACATAGACGCCTCGGTCCGGGCGGCCGAGCGAGCCGACCTCGAGGCGGTCGTTTGTGCGAATAACCCGACACAGGTCGGTGCAGCCGCGGCGCTCACACCAGACGCAGTCGCCGTCGAGCCACCGGCGTTGATAGGCGGAGACGTCTCGGTGGCGACGGCAGACCCGGGCATCGTTGAGGACGCCGTCGCTGCGGCCGACGCCGTCGACAGCGACGTTGACGTCTTCTGTGGCGCCGGCGTCTCCACCGGCGACGACATTGACGCCGCCGGTGAACTCGGTGCGTCTGGCGTCCTACTCGCGTCTGGGGTGGCCAAGGCTGACGACCCGGTTGCAGTGCTCGAAGATCTCGTCGCCGGCGTGTAACGCGGACCCGGTGACCAGTCTTCGGTACTGTGCGAGTGCGTTTGCGGGTCTGTATAAAGACATTGGTGTGAGCGGTTCACACGATCGGAGAAATCGCAAGACTGCGTCAACCTCGGCCCGACCGGCGTTTCGGCGCGTCTAGTAACCTTTAACCGACACAAGCCGGTAATCGAAGGTAAGATGGCGACCAACAAGATCCTCGGTATCGACCTCGGTACCACCAACTCCGCCTTCGCGGTGATGGAGGGCGACGAGCCCGAGATCATCGCAAACGCGGAGGGCGATCGGACGACGCCGTCCGTCGTCGCCTTCTCCGACGACGGCGAGCGACTGGTCGGAAAGCCGGCGAAAAATCAGGCCGTCCAGAACCCTGACCGGACGATCCAGTCGATCAAACGGCACATGGGCGAGGACGACCACACGGTCGCAATCGGCGACGACGAGTACACGCCGGAGCAGATCTCGGCGATGATCCTTCAGAAGATCAAACGCGACGCCGAGGAGTACCTCGGCGACGACGTAAAAAAGGCCGTGATAACGGTCCCCGCCTACTTCAACGACAAACAACGTCAGGCGACGAAAGACGCCGGCGAGATCGCAGGCTTCGACGTCGAACGCATCGTCAACGAGCCGACTGCCGCATCGATGGCGTACGGACTCGACGACGAGTCAGACCAGACCGTCCTCGTGTACGACCTCGGTGGCGGTACCTTCGACGTGAGTGTCCTAGACCTAGGCGGTGGCGTCTACGAGGTTGTCGCCACGAATGGCGACAACGACCTCGGCGGCGACGACTGGGACGAGGCGCTCATCGACCACCTTGCCGACGAGTTCGAGAATAATCACGGCATCGACCTCCGGGAGGACCGACAAGCACTCCAGCGGCTCAAAGATGCCGCCGAGGAGGCGAAGATCGAGCTCTCGAATAAAAAAGAGACCACGGTGAACCTCCCGTTCATCACCGCGACCGATAGCGGTCCAGTCCACCTCGAACAATCGGTCACCCGAGCGACGTTCGAGAGCCTCACGGGAGACCTCCTTGAGCGGACGGTTGGACCGACCGAGCAGGCGCTCTCCGACGCCGGCTACTCGACGGGCGACATCGACGAGGTCATCCTCGTCGGTGGGTCGACCCGGATGCCCCAGGTCGTCGATAAGGTCGAAACGCTGGCGGGCCAGAAGCCGAAAAAGAACGTCAACCCTGACGAGGCGGTCGCGCTCGGCGCGGCGGTCCAGGGCGGGGTCCTCTCCGGCGACGTCGATGACATCGTGTTGCTCGACGTCACACCACTCTCGCTTGGTATCGAGGTGAAAGGTGGGCTCTTCGAGCGGCTCATCGAGAAGAACACCACGATACCGACCGAGGAGTCGAAGGTGTTCACCACCGCGGCTGACAACCAGACATCGGTTAACGTTCGCGTCTTCCAAGGCGAGCGCGAGATTGCAGCGGAGAACGAACTTCTCGGCGCGTTCCAGCTCACCGGCATCCCGCCAGCACCCGCCGGAACGCCGCAAATAGAGGTGTCGTTCAGCATCGACGAGAACGGGATCGTGAACGTCGAAGCCGAAGACCAAGGCTCCGGCAACGCCGAGTCGATCACCATCGAGGGAGGGGCTGGCCTCTCTGATGAGGAAATCGACCAGATGCAAGAAGAGGCCGAAAAACACGCCGAAGAGGACGAAGCACGCCGCGAGCGCATTGAAGCGCGCAACGAAGCCGAGACGACCATCCAGCGCGCAGAAACCCTCATCGAGGAGAACGAGGAGGACCTCGACGAGAGCGTTATCAGTGATATCGAAGCGGCCGTCGAAGAAGTCGAGGCAGTCCTCGAAGACGACGACGCTGAGACTGACGCAATCGAGACGGCCACCGAGACGCTCACCGACGAGCTCCAAGAGATCGGCAAACAAATGTACCAAGAGCAGGCCGCACAGGCCGGCCCGGGCGGTGCAGGAGGCGCTGGACCCGGCGGCATGGGCGGCATGGGCGGTATGGGCGACATGGGCGACGCTGGCGGTCCCGGCGCCGACGCCGACGATGATGAGTATGTCGACGCTGACTTCGAAGACGTAGACGAGAACGACGAGTAGTCGGGCACATCAGTCACCCAGTGCTGTACGGCAGTTCTGGTGACACCGACGAGCACGACGAGTAGCCGGGATCACCAGAACGCTGCATGATCCTGGACCCACACCGACACGCGGTGTGCGAGGAACCCGGCCTGGCCGCGCCGTTTAACACGACTCAGCCACGACCACACACCATCGAACGCAACGCATGAGCGAGAACTTCTACGACGTCTTGGGTGTCTCACGGGACGCCAGCGAGGAAGAGATCAAGCAGGCGTACCGAAAGCAGGCGGCGAAACACCACCCGGACGTGAGCGACGAGGACGACGCCGAAGACCGATTCAAGAAGATCCAGAAGGCCAAAGAGGTGCTCACAGACGAAGAAAAGCGCCATCAGTACGACCAGTTGGGTCACGACCGATACACCGAGGCTGATAAACGCGGTGCAACCGGCGGTGGTGGACGGGGTGGTGCTGGCGGCCCGTTCGGCGGCGGGGCCGGCGGGGCCGGCGGCTTCGAGGACATCTTCAATCAGTTCTTCGGCGGTGGCGGCGGACCCGGTGGGCGCAGAGACTCCCGACCGAGACAGGGCAATGACATCCGGACGGGGCTCACAATCGAGCTCGAGGAGGCGTTCAAGGGCACGACAAAGCAGTTCACCATCGAGCGACCGACGCGGTGTGACACCTGTGGCGGGGAGGGCCATCCCCCGGACGCGGACGCCCGGACGTGTCCACAGTGTAACGGCCAGGGACAGGTTCGACAGGTCCAACAGACACCACTTGGGCGAGTCCAGCAGACAGCAACCTGTCCGGAGTGTGAGGGAGCCGGCGAGGTGTACAGCGAGGTGTGTTCCGACTGCGGTGGCGACGGGATGGTTCGCGAGGAGGCAACGCTGTCCGTCGACGTCCCGGCCGGGATCCGGTCGGGCCAGAGCCTTCGCATGGAGCGCGAGGGGGCGCCTGGCGAGAACGGCGGCCCCAACGGCGACCTCCTGATCGAAGTCGACGTCGACATCGGCGACCGGTTCGAGCGCGACGGCGACGACCTCTCGGTTACCGAGGCGGTATCATTCCCACAGGCCGTCTTCGGCGACACCATCGACGTCGAGACCGTCGACGGCACCGTCGAAATGGAGGTTCCACCCGGAACCCAAAGCGGTGAGCGGTTCCGGCTCCAAGGGAAGGGGATGCCGCGACTGCGGCGACGTGGTCGCGGTGACCTCTATGTCACCGTTGCCGTGGTGGTGCCTGACTCGCTCAGCGAGGAGCAGCGGGAGGCACTTGAGGCGTACGCCGAGGCCGGTGGCGAAGATATCGACATCGGCGGTGGCTTCTTCGAGAAATTGAAGAGCACGTTTTGAACCCGCCGACGCGGTCCTAATTCGTGCGGCCGCACGGGGTGTTTAAGCCCCACGGGAATCCATCTCTCGCATGGACGTTGTCGGTGACCTACTCGCCCGCGACCGACGGAGTCGGGACCTCGCGATTATCACGCCCGACGGCCGCGAGCGAACGTATCACGACCTCATTACGAACGCGTACAAGGCCGCGAACGTCCTCCGGTACCTCGGTGCGCGTGAGAGAGCGACAGTGGCCGTACACCCGGATCCAGGGTTTCACCCGACGCTGGCGTTCCTCGGTGCAGCCGGACTCGGGGCCCCGGTCCGGTTCGACCCAGCCGCCGGTCTCGACGCCGGTGACCGTGTGGTGCTCGTCCCGACAGCGGAGGAGTCTACAGCAGACCCGGCGCCCGGAACGAACCTCGCGGTTTTTGGGGGACCGCCGGCGCGCCCTGAGACGACCCACTGGGAGCAGGAGTTGTGGAGTGAGAACCCCGGCATGGTCCCGTCGACGGTCGGACCGGCCGACCCGGTCGTCCGCGGGCCGGGCGGTCCAATCTCGCATCAGCGCCTCCTCGCGCTCGCCGACGCCGCCACGAGAGCGGCCGCAATCGACGCCAACACACAGGTGGTGGTACGCGCGCCGGTCACCGATCATCGGGCACTCGCCGCGGGCGTCGTCGCCCCATTAGTCACAGGAGGGACAGTCGTGCTTGACAGGGACCCCCGGACAGGAAGTGACAGTATCGCCGACGACCCCGCTCGCGGTGACCTCGCCATCGTCACAGACGAGGCTATTACACCGCCGGAGCCGAATCAGCTCGTCGTCGACGCCGTGTCGGAGCTGTCATCGACCCACGACTGACTTTGAAAACAACATACGAAGTGTTTTACATCGGATCCGATACGTTCACCATAGATGGCTTCGCAGATTTCGGCTGAGACCGAGGCGTTGCTTATCGGCGGATCGAGTGGGATTGGATTGGCGACAGCAGAGCGGTTGACCCGCCGTGGCGTTAACGTCCACCTCGTTGGTCGGACGGAAACGAAACTGGAGGATGCCGTTGAGAGCCTTCCAGGGGATGGACAAGGAGAATATTCGGTCGTAGATTTGTTCGAGGACGACGACGTCGCGGAACTTGTTGACGCAGTCAACGAGTCGTCGTCTATCGAGTACCTGGTGAACGCGGCAGGGTCATTTTCACCCAAGCCATTCGTAGATCATACAGAGTCGGACTACGAAAAATATCATAAAATAAATAAGTCGTTCTTCTTCATCACGCAGGCCGTCGCTCAAGGGATGATAGAGAACGGAGAGGGTTCTATCGTGAACGTCGGGTCGATGTGGGCACAGCAGGCCGTGAAGGATACTCCATCTTCGGCCTACTCCATGGCGAAAGCCGGACTACATACACTCACACAACAGCTCGCCATCGAGTTGGGAGACGACGACGTCAGAGTCAATGCGGTCTCTCCAGCTGTGGTTGAGACGCCGATCTACGGTGAATTCATGGACCCGGAAGATATCCACGAGAATCTGCAGGCCTTCGACGAGATGCACCCGACTGGGGACGTCGGCCAACCAGAGGAAGTGGCCGCAGTGATCGACTTCCTTCTGTCTGAGGATGCGTCTTGGGTGACTGGAGCAATCTGGGACGTTGATGGCGGCGTGATGGCGGGACTGACCTGAGCTGCTAGCCTCACGATTATACGGAATCAAGCAGAGACCCTTCTGGGTCAGGATGAATCCGACTACGCCTCCACAATCCACCGTTGAGGGCAGGGCTGGATATTCTCTCGTTCGTAAACCGGACCGTTACCAGAATTGAGGCGAGAATGCCTCTCGCTTAAGAAGCGACCATCGGGAGCAAGTAGGGTCGTTCACTGTTTAAGGGCCTATTGTGTGACATACGTTCGTGTACGTGATAAGATGCTGAAACATCTTATCGACGATGCCCGCAGTATAATCAAACGATAGACAGCTTGAACTGGCCTTACTGAATACAGAGCGCGAGTCGATCCCGTTCTGACTGTCAAAAAGACAAAAATATAAAAAAGCTTATAATAATGAGTGTCCTCTCTCGCCTAATTATGTGTTCAAAGAGAGGTGATAATCACGAAGATGGTGTGTCACATGCCACCATTGGCCGTCGGTCACTCCTCGCAGCCGGCGGGGTCGTTGCAGTTGGGTCACTCGCTGGCTGTCTGAATCGGGTTGCGTCTTTGGTGACGAGTACGGCATCGTCGCCTGCGGCAGTGTTCGCTGGGACGGACTGGAATGACGATGACACAGAAGTCACGTTCACGTTCCAAGACCGGGCTCCAGAGAGTGCACACGTGGCTCGGTTGACTCCGACACTGGCCGACCGAGTGGAGTTGGAGGGATGGGTCACGTCGTCTGTGGTGATGGCGCAGAATCACAACTCCTCACGGAGTAACCGGCCGCGGTTGTCGTCGACGCGTGGAGATGATGATTCAGACGGCGACGGCGTCGATGACGACGTCCGTGGTGATGACACACGTAGTGAAAACTACAACCTTCCCCGGAGTAATCGGAGCATCGCACGGCCCAGTGATATCATCACCGACGACATCGATGAAGACGATGAGACGTTCCGGGTCGTTTCACGGCTTGACGCACAGCTTCAAGAAGCAACCAAGAGAGTGGCCACGGCCATTTCGAAGCGGAGCGCACGGACAGGGCCGAATCCTGAGACCGAGAAAGAAATTACCGCTGCGGCAGATGATATGACGGTGATTCTGGGTGAGATGCGGACAGTGCTGGGGCGGTGTTCTGACGACTCCTGCGTCGTGGCACTGGAGAACATCGGCCATCGAGAGGTCGATATACAGCGGGCCAGCGACCACATCGAGAACGGTGAGTGGGAAGCGTTCGGGATGACCGGCGGAGACAACGATGATATCCTCGTGGGTGACTACCTTCTTCCTTCAGCTACGTTTGACCCGTCGGGGGCGTTCACCGCGGCAGAACAAGCAGCACTCTTCAGGTACTTTGAATTGGACCCCGTGATTGCAGAGCGGTTCTCTGTGTGTTTGCCGGATGCAGAGATCCCAGGCGGTAACGGGAGTATCCGTGAGGCGGTGACGCCTGAGCGTCTATTCGCATATCTAGCCGGCCAGGCGGGCGATGGGAACGTGCATGTATGGGGTAATTCAACTGTGTCTCCTGAGACAACAGGAGACTGTGATGATACCGATGCTACTCGGCTCCCAGGAGCGGTATGTGGGACTTCACCTCACTTCGTCGCCGATGTTTCAGAACCTGTTGTGACAGGTGGTGGGCTGGTGGCCGAGCGGGATTCCAGTGGTCACATTACCGTGGTGAACACTCCGCCATCTACCGAGGGTGGTGTCTCGATAGTAGTGTGTCCAGCCGAGGGAGAACCGTTCGAGCCCGAGGGAGTGGATGTGTGGAGAACACAACTGAGGGACGTACCTACGACGATGGAGGCTCAGGGTCGTATTCTTGACCGGATCGTCGCGCAGGTACGAGTTCAGCCGCCGGACTGCCCACAGCCAGTCCCAGCACTCATGTATGTGGGCCGAGGACTGAGTGACGGACAACTCGTTTACTCTGGTGGGTGGGTCATCGATGATGCGGCACTCTATGAAGGTTCAGAGTCCGTACTAACGATGGAGAAGCCAGCAGAAGTAGTCGGTATCGAGTGTTGTTTCGATTTCTCTGCTGACGCTGATGGTGATGGGTTCGGTGATGTGGTGGCGCGGGTTGGGCTGAGCGAGCGGGAGCAACGAGGGGCGCGAATTGATGCGGGTACGGCCGCCGAGTTGGTTGCGTCGGGAGTGCTGTCGAGCAGCGCGGCAGAGTCGATTCGAAAACGGCCGGGAAGAAAGCGGTATGACGGGGATATCAAGCTGACGCACGTAGCAGTGGATGCACCGGTTCTGCACTTGATGAGCACGGAGAGCACATCGAACGCCGTGAAATTCAAAGCAGGGGCCGAGCTGTCGAAGTCGGTGAACTAGCGATCCCACGCCGGTAGTTTTCAAGCCAGAGCCACTGGTAAGAAGAGATGAGAGGCTCTGACACTCGGGCGGACGCACGAAATAAAATCGACGGCTGTGTTAAAACACGTGATCGCTGATAGTTCGTTGCTGTCGTGTTGACTATACGGCATAGATATCGAGGTAGGATCTGTGCAAATCACGGGGTGAAGAGAACAGTGCACATTGACTTCCTCCCCCCGCTGAAGCGCGAGGATTCTCACGGCACCGCACCGCTGGGTTGGGATGGGTACAGTTTGTAGCCCCTCGATAGACGGCTACTGGCTGTGCCAAGCAGTTGTTACTCCTATACCGGCATGGGATTCAGCGATACTTTTCGTGACTGCACCCCGTGTTTCGACACAGAAGAGGGCCTTCTGCGTGAAATCGGGGAATCCCGATATTGTCCGATTACGTGGGCGGGCAGGCCGCCACAGTTAGTTATCGATGTGCTACCGAGTTAATTAAATTCTTCTTCAGCGTGTATGGCATGGGTTGCGTCGGTGTTGTCGCATTCATCCCTGCGCTACAGCACGGAGCGTTCTCCTCGATTCTCCGTAAGCAACAGAACGATACGTGCATGGACTGAACGCGGTGAGCCCGACACCCCCGACTAGTAGGGTGGCACGCAGTGTTCACCGGGTATCGTCGTCAACGTGGAGCAAACAGGCCGACTCGTGGGCATCACCGTGGGTCACCGATGGCGGCTCGCGCTCCGCACAGGGAGAGGTAAACGTCTCCGCAAGCGTCGCGGTCGCCGCCTCAAATGAGCCCGCGAGGACCTGGTCAAGTCCCGCACGGAGTGTCTTTTCTGCCTCCACAGACGAGAGCTGACTCGGGATATCGAACGCGTCCCGCAACTGGGCGCGCGCTGCCTCGTCGGTCGCGGTCGGTGTCGTGTCGCCTGCGGCCGCCTGCTCGCGCACCCGTGTCGGCTCGATTTCCGCTGACGCGACGCGCTCGCAGAGGCGCACTACCCCACGCCAGGCGTCCTGATCGATGCCGAGTCCGTCGGGCTGGATCACTCGGTGACAGCGCGTGTGAAACCGGCACCCACTCGGCGGATCTGCCGGACTCGGTACCGGTCCGTCGAGTTCGATCGGCTCCGGCGTCACGCGCGGGTCGGGCGTCGGAACCGACGAGAGCAGTGCCTCCGTGTATGGGTGTTTTGGCTCCGCGAACACCGTCGAAACCGGTCCCGTCTCGACGACCTCACCGAGGTACATCACCGCGACGCGGTCACATACCTCACGGACCACCGACATGTCGTGGCTGATGAGAAGCACCGCGAGGTCGAATGTGCGCTGGAGGTCAGCGAGCAGCGAGAGGATCTCGGCTTTTACCGAGACGTCGAGTGCTGACACCGGCTCATCAGCGATCACGAGATCAGGGTTCACCACCAGCGCCCGTGCGAGGGCGATCCGTTGTTTTTGTCCCCCTGAGAACTCGTGAGGGTACCGGTCGGCGTCGGCTCCCGCGAGCCCGACCCGCTCGAGTAGGTCCGCGACAATGCGGCGTCGTCTGTCCCCGTTTGTCATTCCCTGAACACGAAGCGGCTCAGCAACGGCTTCACCGACAGTTCGCCGCGGGTCGAAGCTGGCGTTCGGGTCCTGAAAGACGAGTTGCACACCGCGACGGAACCGACGAAGCTCTCGATCTGAAAAGCGAGTCACGTCGTTCGGGTGCGTCCCGTCGGGATTCCGCGTCGCATCGCTGCGTCCGTTTCCGTTGAACACCACCTCGCCGTCGGTGGGCGTTTCAAGCTGAGTTATCGCTCTCGCGGTCGTCGACTTGCCACAGCCGGACTCACCGACCACGCCGAGCGTCTCACCACGAGCCACGTTGAGGTCGACGCCGTCGACAGCGCGGACGACACCCACCTGACGATTCAACAGTCCCGTCCGCACCGGATAGTGCTTTTTTAACCCGGTGACCGAGAGCAGTGGCTCGTTGCTCATCGCTCCGTCTCACCCCGAGGGCGATTGTGCCACGCCACGTCCCCGCTGGGCTCAAGTACGGCTGGATCTCCATC
>Ga0209965_1000436_pt1 | contig 14908 bp, 13 predicted proteins | sample SalPon2_B_H2O_MG_FD_185707 | JGI IMG/M metagenome (GOLD analysis project Ga0209965, IMG submission 185707) | Salt pond water microbial communities from South San Francisco under conditions of wetland restoration - Salt Pond MetaG R2_B_H2O_MG... | ecosystem: Environmental > Aquatic > Non-marine...
CCGACGGCCTCGTTTCGCTCCTCGACGAACGCGAAGACGAACTTGGCGTAGTGCTCGCCCGACTCTTCGGAGTCCGGGCAGGTGCCACCGGTGCAGTCGGCCTCGATGTCGCCGTCGGTGTCCATCGCCGTCCCGGCGAAGTCCATCGCGTCGAGGCCGGTCGCGCGCTGGAACGCCGCCTGCCCCTCCTCGCCCGGCAGTACCAACACGACGCCGTCGTCGACGCGAACACCGATCTCGGCGAGTTCGTCGATCGATCCGACGCCCTCCTCGTGGAGGTAGATTAGGATGTCGTCGGGGCGCTCCCCCGAGAGGAACGCCTCGTATCGGTCCGCCGCGTCGGCGTCGCTCACGGGAACTCACCGACCGATCGGCCAGCCGCGGCTGTGTCCGTCGGAGGCTGCTCGAACATGAAGGGGGCGTTACTCGTCCTCGCCGTCGTCGCCGAGCAGTTCCTCGACCGACTCGTCGCCTCGGCTCGCGATCTTCGCGTTGATCTGGCGCGTCTCCTCGGAGACCTCCGCCCCGCGGACGGTGATGCGTTTCCGCTCGCCGTCGACGGTCGGCTCGAAGCCGACGCCGCCAGTCGAGAGGAGCGTCGTCGTTTCGGCCCCGGAGACCTCGCCGTGCATCGGCCGGCCGGACTGGTCGGAGCCACCGGTGATCTCGACCTCGTAGCCGGAGAGGCCAACGGCATCGCCGTCGACCGTCTCGCCGATCGAGCGCCCGATGAATCGGTTCGCGTCCTGTCCGTCCACCTCGAACGAGTAGGTGGCCCCGTCGTCGTCGCCGACGATGACCTGAAAGTCTGCCATACCCGGTGGAACTGGTCGCGGCGGCAAAAGGGTATTGAAACCGCCCCGCCCCCGACGAGCGTTTATTTTCCCGCCGGTCGAAGGAGGTACGTGAACCGAACCGATCCCCGGAACCGGAGGCCGACGGCGTGAGTCCCCCGGCTCGACCGACCCGCCGGCGAGCGCTCCTGGCGCTGGCGGCCGGCGGCGCGGGCACCCTCGCCGGCTGTCTCGGCGACGGCTCCGAGGAACCCACCCGCGAGGAGCCGCTCGACCCCGCCGTCGGCGGCGCCCCGACGTTCCAGTACGACCGGCGGAACACCGGCGACGCCGGGGCGGCCGGTTCGGCCGACGCCGACGCTGCCGAGCCCGCGGAACGATTCCGCGTCCGGACGGACGGTCCCGTCCGTGCCCCGCCGGCGGTCGTCGAGGGGGTCGTCTACGTCGGCGGCGGGGGCGGGCGACGGGTCGACGCCCTCGACGCGACCGACGGGGTGCGGCTGTGGTCGGCCGAGGTGCGCGGGGCCGTCCGCTCGGCGCCCGCGGTGGCCGACGGGACCGTCTACGTCGGCACGAGGGGCGACCGCCTGTACGCCCTCGACGCCGCCGACGGCACCGAGCGCTGGCACTTCGACGCGAACGGCCCGGTCGACGCCGCACCCGTCGTCTCCGAGGGCGTCGTGTACGCCGCTACCCGCGCGACCGAGGGTCGCGTGTACGCGATCGACGCCGAAACCGGAACCGAACGCTGGCGGTTCGGGACGGCGTACCGAGTCATCTCGTCTCCGGCGATCCTCGAGGGAACCGTCTACGTCGGCGGGTGGGACTCGGCGGTGTACGCGATCGACGCCGCCGACGGCACCGAGCGCTGGCGGGTCGGGACGGAACAGCCGGTGCTGTCCTCGCCGGCGGCGGCCGACGGCACCGTTTATATAGGGGGAAACGACGAGACGGTGTACGCCCTCGACGCCGTCGACGGGAGCGAGCGATGGACGTCCGGAACGAACGGCATCGCGACGACCCCCGGGGTCGTCGACGGGACCGTCTACGTCGGCACCGAGACCGACGCCGGGCGCGTGTACGCGCTCGACGCCGCCGACGGCACCGAGCGCTGGCGGGTCGACGCCGGCACGGCCGTCACGACGCCGCCGTCGGTCGCCGCCAGCGTCTACGTCGGCCACCGCGACGGGAGCGTCGCCGCCTACCGCCGGGACGACGGCGCGGAGCGCTGGCGGATCGGGACGAACGGGGAGGTGCGGGCGACGCCGACGCTGGCCGGCGACGCGGTGTACGTCGGCGGCACCGACGGCAGCCTGTACGCCTTCGACCGGTCCAAGGGATCCGGTCGGTGATCTCTTCGGCGGGAGTTACTCCGCGCGTTCGATCGCGTCAGTCGCCGCCCGGAGCCGTTCGACGTCGTCGTCGATCGGCCCCCGGAGCGCCCGCCGGAGCGTCCGCTCGGGGCGCCAGCCGACGATCCGCGTCTCGAACGTTTCGAGATCGACGCCGAAGCGGTCCCGGACGACCGCGTCGGCCCGCTCGCGTGCCGTCTCCCCCGAGTCCTCGGGGGCGGCGTCGGCGAGCGCGTCGAGCCGTTCGGCCCACGCGTCGTCGTCCAGCCCCGCGAAGGCTCTCGCGTCGTCGGGGCGTTCCAGCCCGTCGGGAGCCGCCTCCTCGAGGAAGTAGCCCCACAGGTCGCCCTCGACGTGGTGGCGCACGAGTCGCCGTAACTGCTCGACGCGCGCCTCGACCGGCGGTCGGTCGTCGGGCGGATCGACGCCGAGCGCCTCGTAGTGGGCCTGGATCGCTCCGTGGAGGTCGCGTTCCGCGCCGGCGACGGCGAGTGCGACCGCGGCGACGGTCTCGTTGTCGGCCGGATCGAGGAGCGAATCGAAGAGCGTCACGTCGGTCGTTCGGCGTCGCCGCATATATACTGTCGCCCGCCGGAATCGGCACGCCCCCCGACCGCCAGCCGATGGCTTATAAACAGATCGGCGTATCGGTACCGGTGTCCGGTTCCTCGCCGGGGCCACCACGGCCTCGCGACCGTTACAACACTGTCGCCGCGGCGGCCACCAGCCACAGCACCATCAGCAGGACGAAGAACACCGCAATGATCTGCTGTCTGTCCATGCCCGTCCTACAGGTTCGGTTTATATAATCCTCACGTCCTGTACCGGCCCCTCGCGCGTTTCTTTATAAAACGGCCGTGGATCGCCGGCGCCCCCCGGTTCGCCACGGGGCGCGAAATTGGTCGTTGCTTGCCGGTTTTCGGGACGACGTGCGGCCGGATGCCGTGGGCACTGGTAACAACATTTATTACTGCGTAGCACTCTCATACAAGATAGTATCGGTATCGATCACCGTCTCTCGGCACCCGCGTCGATGCGTCGTTCGGGAGGGGCCGGTCCGAGCAGGGGGTCGAACGCCGAGACGACGGCCAGCGGACGGGACACGTCGCGTCCCCGTGATAGAATGAGTGATATGGAAACCCTCGAGGAACTCAGCAAGGAGTACAGGAGCACGATCCCGTCGGACCTCCGCCGGACGCGGTCGTTCGAGTGGTACCTACAGGAGCTGTACGACGATCCGAAGATCGCCCGCAACGCCCACCAGCGGCTGGCCGACATGTTCGATTACTACGGCACGACGTACGACGAGGAGGCGGGGATCGTCGAGTACGACATCGCCGCCGAGGACCCGCTGGGCGACGGCGAGAACACCTTCTACGGGCGGATCATCCACGAGGCGATCCACGAGTTCACGAACAAGGTGAAATCCGGCGCCCGCGGGCTCGGCCCCGAAAAGCGGATCAAACTCCTGCTCGGCCCCGTCGGGTCGGGGAAGTCCGACTTCGACCGGCAGATCAGGCGCTACTTCGAGGACTACACCACGCGCGAGGCGGGTCGGATGTACACGTTCCGCTGGAGTGGTCTCTGTGACGTGCTCCCGGATCAGGACCCCGCCGACGACGTCGTCCGGTCGCCGATGAACCAGGATCCGATCGTCCTCCTGCCGCTCGAGGGGCGCAAGCGGGTCATCGACGACCTCAACGACCGGCTCGAGGCCCCGTACACGATCCGCAACGAGCAGGCGTTAGATCCAGCGAGCGAGTTCTACATGGACGCACTGTTGGAACACTACGACGACGACCTCCAGGCGGTGTTGGAGAACCACGTCGAGGTCGTCCGCCTGCTCGCCGACGAGAACAAACGACAGGCCATCGAGACGTTCGAGCCGAAGGACAAGAAAAACCAGGACGAGACCGAACTCACCGGCGACGTCAACTACTCGAAGATCGCGGTCTACGGCGAGAGCGACCCCCGGGCGTTCGATTACTCCGGAGCCTTCTGTAACGCCAACCGCGGCATCTTCTCCGGCGAGGAGCTGTTGAAACTCCAGCGGGAGTTCCTCTACGACTTCCTCCACGCCAGCCAAGAGCAGACGATCAAACCGAAGAACAACCCCCGGATCGACATCGATCAGGTGATCGTCGGCCGGACGAACATGCCCGAGTACCGCGACAAGAAGGGCGACGAGAAGATGGAGGCGTTCAACGACCGGACCAAGCGGATCGACTTCCCCTACGTCCTCCAGTACGAGGAGGAGGCCGAGATCTACCGGAAGATGCTCGACAACGCCGACGTGCCCGACATCCACGTCGAGCCACACACCCTGGAGATGGCCGGGCTCTTCGGCGTGTTGACGCGCATCGAGGAGCCCGACGGCGGCACCGTCTCCGTCGTCCAGAAGGCGAAGGCCTACAACGGCGAGATCGACGAGGGCGAGGACATAGACGTCAAGAAGCTTCGCGACGAGGCCGAGGAGACGGCCGACATCGGCGAGGGCATGGACGGCGTCTCGCCGCGCTTCATCGGCGACGAGATCGCCGAGGCCATCATGGACTCGATGCACAGAGAGCGGATGTTCCTCTCGCCGCTGACGGCGTTCAACCACCTCGAGGGCAACCTCGAGAACCACGGCTCGATCCCCGAGGAGAACTTCGAGACGTACTACCGGTACCTCGAGTTGGTCCGCGAGGAGTACAAAGAGCGGGCGATCGAGGACGTCCGCCACGCCCTGGCGTACGACCTCGACGAGATCCAACGGCAGGGCGAAAAGTACATGGACCACGTCATGGCCTACATCGACGACGACACCGTCGAGGACTCGATCACCGGCCGCGAGTCCGAACCCGACGAGACGTTCCTGCGGGCCGTCGAGGAGAAACTCGAGGTGCCGGCCGACCGGAAGGACGACTTCAGACAGGAGGTCGCAAACTGGGTCAGCCGCCGCGCCCGCGAGGGCGAGACGTTCGAACCACAGGACAACGACCGGCTCCGCCGGGCGCTCGAGCGGAAGCTCTGGGAGGACAAGAAACACAACATCAACTTCTCGGCGCTCGTCTCCAGCGGCGACCTCGACGACGACGAGCGCAACGCCTGGGTCGACGCCTTGGAGGAGCAAGGGTACAGCACCGAGGGTGCAAAGGAGGTGCTCGAGTTCGCCGGCGCCGAGGTGGCCAAAGCGGAGATGGAAGAGGAATGACCGACGCGTACGTCGACCGCGCCGACGAGGCCTTGGCGGAGACCTACGAGCCGCCGCTGTCGATCTCCGAGTACGTCGACCGCGTGCTCGAACGCCCCGAGTCGGCCTCCCACGCCTCGAAGTACCTGCTCGCGGCCATCGAGGCAGCCGGCACGCGCTCGGTCGTCGAGGAGGGCGAACGGACGGAGCGCTATCGCTTCTTCGACGATCCCTACAACGACGGCGAGCACGCCATCCTCGGCAACACGGAGGTGTTGAACGCCTTCGTCGACGACCTCCGGTCGATCGCGGCCCGCCGGGGCAAAGAGGAGAAGATCCTCTGGCTCGACGGCCCCACCGCGACCGGGAAGTCGGAACTCAAGCGCTGTCTGATAAACGGCCTCCGGGAGTACTCGAAGACCGAGGCGGGCCGCCGCTACACCGTCGAGTGGAACGTCGACAGCGCCGGAGGCGAGGGATCGGCCGGGATGACCTACGGCGGTTCGGCCCCGCCGGACGAGGACGACTGGTACGCCTCGCCCGTCCAATCGCACCCGCTGTCGGTGTTTCCCGAACCCGTTCGGGACGCGATCCTCGAGGACCTCAACGAGGCGCTCGACGACCACATTCCGATCCACCTCGAGACGCGTTTGGACCCGTTCAGCCGGGAGGCCTACGACCACCTCGAAGAGCAGTACCGACGCGAGGGCACGGAGAACCTGTTTTCGGCAATCACGGACGAGCGCCACCTCCGCGTCAAGAACTTCGTCGTCGACGTCGGGCAGGGGATCGGCGTTCTCCACAGCGAGGACGACGGGTCGCCGAAGGAACGGCTCGTCGGGTCGTGGATGGCCGGCATGTTACAGCGGCTCGACTCCCGGGGCCGGAAGAACCCCCAGGCGTTCAGCTACGACGGCGTCCTCTCGCAGGGCAACGGCCTGCTCACGATCGTCGAAGACGCTGCCCAACACGCCGACCTGCTCCAGAAGCTGCTGAACGTCCCCGACGAGGGGACGGTGAAACTCGACAAGGGGATCGGGATGGACATCGACACCCAGATGATCATCATCTCGAACCCCGACCTCGAGGCACAGCTGAACCAACACGCCGAACGGGAGGGCTCGGACCCCCTGAAGGCGCTGAAGCGACGCCTCGACAAACACGAGTTCACCTACCTGACGAACCTCTCGCTGGAGGCCGAACTCCTCCGGCGCGAACTCACGAACGAGACGGAGATCTGGGAGGCCGACAGCTACGAGGAACTCGAAGCCGCCTACCGGGAGCCGATCGGAATCTCGGTTCGAAGCGGCGACGGCGAGGTCCGCGAACGCGAACTCGCCCCGCACGCGGTCGAGGCGGCGGCGCTGTACGCCGTCGGGACGAGACTCGACGCCGAGTCGCTGCCGCCGGGGCTGGACCTCGTCGACAAGGCGCTGATCTACGATCGCGGCTACCTGCAGGACGGCGACGAGCGTCGGTACCGCGAGGAGTTCGACTTCGGCGACCCGGCCGAGGGCTCGAGGGGCATCCCCGTCACGTACACCCGCGATACGCTCGCCGACCTGCTGTACGAGGAGACCGATCGTCACCACCCCGAGTTGGACGTCGAGAACGTCATCATGCCGCGGGACGTGTTGAACGCGATGGTCGAGGGCCTCGACGACGCGCCCGTGTTCTCGCCGAACGAGCGAAGCGAGTACGAGAGCCGCCTCGTCCCGATCAAGAATCACGTGTTCAGCCGCCAGGAGTCCGACGTGATCGACGCGATCATGCGCGACAAGCGGGTCGACGAGGCGACCGTCGAGGAGTACATCGAACACGTCTACGCGTGGGTCGAAGGCGAGCGGATCACGAACGACCGCGGCGAGGCGGTCGAACCGGACCCGCTGAAGATGAAGGTGTTCGAGATCGAGCACCTCGGCCGCTTCGACGAGGACGACTACCGGGGGACCGACCCGACGGAGGCCGTCGAGACGTTCCGGGCCGAGAAGGTCATCACGGCGCTGAACCGCCACGCCTGGCGCAATCGCGATTCGGACTTCCGGATCTCGGACGTCGACCCCCGGGAGATCCCCGTCATCAGGACCGTCCTCGGGAGCCACGACTGGGACGACGTCCGGCGAACGTACGCCGACCTCGATCCCGAGCAGTGGGACGACCCGCCGTCGGGCACCGAGACCGAGGCGGTCAAGGAGCGCACGATAGCGAACCTCCGGGAGATGTTCGACTACTCCACCGCCTCCGCGGAGCTGACCAGCAGACACGTCATGGGACAGGTGAGTTACCGATGGGATTGACCGAGTTCGCGGCCGAGGGTTCCTGTGAGGGGCCGATCGCGGCCGAACGCCGGACACGGAGGGCCGCGTCCATCGCGGTCGAGTGGCGGCGACCCGAGGTGATCGACCGTGGGGCGTAGAGACGACCTCGACCGGTACCGCGAGGTCGGCGAGGCCAAGCGGGAGGACCTCTCGGAGTTCATCCAGTACGGCGATTTGGGCGAGTCCCGCCCCGACGAGATCCGGATCCCGATCAAGATCGTCGACCCGCCGGAGTTCGTCTACGACCCCCGCGACATGGGCGGGGTCGGCCAGGGCCAGGGCGGGACGCCGGACGTCGGTGATCCGGTCGGCGAGCCACAGCCACACCCCGGCGACGACGACGGCGAGGACGGCGACCCCGGCGAGGAGGGGACGGAGCACGAACACTACGAGATGGACCCCGAGGAGTTCGCCGAGGAACTCGACGAGGAGTTGGGCCTCGACCTGGAGCCGAAGGGCAAGAAGGTGATCGAGGAGACGGAGGGCGACTTCACCGACATCACGCGCTCGGGGCCGGCGAGCACGCTCGATTTCGAACGGCTGTTCAAAGAGGGCCTCAAGCGGAAACTGGCGATGGACTTCGACGAGGCGTACGTCGAGGCGGCCCTCCGCGTCGAGGGGTGGGGCCCCGCGACCGTCTTCGAGTGGGCCAGAGGCGAGCACATCCCGGTCTCGCGGGCGTGGATCGAGGACGCCTACGAATCGATTCCGACCGAGGAGCGCTCCAGATGGGGTTCGATCGAGGAGATGACGGCGAACGTCGAGCGAGAAGCGTCTGCTGCCCGGATCCGCCGGGAGGGGATCGACGAAGTCCCCTTCAGGCGCGAGGACGAGCGCTACCGCTACCCGGAGATCATCGAGGAGCGCGAGCGGAACGTCGTCGTCGTGAACATCCGAGACGTCTCCGGGTCGATGCGGGAGGCCAAACGCGAACTCGTCGAGCGGACGTTCACGCCGCTGGATTGGTATCTCACCGGCAAGTACGACAACGCCGAGTTCGTCTACATCGCCCACGACGCCGACGCCTGGGAGGTCGACCGCGAGGAGTTCTTCGGCATCCGGTCGGGCGGCGGCACCCGGATCTCCAGCGCCTACGAGTTGGCGGCGGAGATACTCGAGTCGGAGTACCCCTGGAGCGAGTGGAACCGCTACGTCTTCGCCGCGGGGGACTCGGAGAACTCCTCGAACGACACGGAGGAACGGGTGATCCCGATGATGGAATCGATTCCGGCGAACCTCCACGCCTACGTCGAGACCCAGCCCTCCGGGAACGCGATCAACGCCACCCACGCGGGGGAACTCGAGCGTCACTTCTCCGAGACCTCGAACGTCGCCGTCGCCTACGTCGAGGGCCCCGACGACGTGGTCGAGGCGATCGACACGATACTCAGCACGGAGGACGACTCATGAGCACCGACGACAGATTCCACAAACAGCGGATCGCCGACGGGCTGACCGAACCGGCCCGAGCGGCGAACGAACTCGCCGAAAAGCTCGGCCTCGACCCCTTCGAGGTGAACTACTGGATCGTCGACTACGACGAGATGAACGAGTTGATCGCCTACGGCGGCTTCCAGCGCCGGTACCCCCACTGGCGGTGGGGGATGAGCTACGACCGCCAGCGGAAACAGCGGCAGTTCCTCGGCGGGAAGGCCTTCGAGATCGTCAACAACGACGACCCCTCGAACGCCTTCCTCCAGGAGTCGAACGAGCTCGCGGATCAGAAGGCGGTCATCACGCACGTCGAAGCGCACGCGGACTTCTTCAGGAACAACGAGTGGTTCCGGATGTTCTCGGAATCGCCCGACGCGGCCGCGATGTTGGAACGCCACGCCGACGTGATCGCCGAGTACATGGACGACCCGGAGATATCCCGGGAGGCCGTCGAGGAGTGGATCGATCACGTGCTCTGTCTGGAGGACAACGTCGACCAGCACCGGCCGTTCTCGGCGGCGCTCGACCCCGAGGACGACCCCGCCGTCACGGCGGACATCGAGGAGCGGCTGGACGACCTCGACCTCTCCGAGGAGGTCAGAGACGAGGTGTTCGACGAGTCGTTCCTCGATTCGATGACCGGCGACGAGGACGGGGCGGCGTTCCCGGCCGAGCCCGAACTGGACGTGTTGGCGTTTCTGGCGGCTCACGGGAAGGCCTACGACGAGGCCTCGGAGCGGGCGAGCGAGTACGAGGAGTGGCAACGCGAGATCCTCGAGCTCCTGCGGAAGGAGGCATACTACTTCGCCCCACAGAAGATGACGAAGGTCATGAACGAGGGGTGGGCGAGCTATCACGAATCGAGGATGATGGCCGACGAGAACTTCGCCGGCGACGACGAGTTCGTCTCCTACGCCGATCACATGGCCCAGGTGCTCGGCTCCCCCGGGCTGAACCCCTACAAACTTGGCTTCGAGCTGTGGCAGTACGTCGAGAACCGCCGGAACCGCCGGGCGGTGATCGAGCACCTGCTCCGCGTCGAGGGGGTGACGTGGCGGAACTTCGGCGACTCGGTCGACCTCGATCGGGTGCTCGAGTACCTGGAGCCGGACCCGGTCGTCTCCGACCCGGTCGGCAACCTCGAGTCGCTCACCCCAGACGATCCGCGGATCGACGCCGAAACCCTCGAACGCGTCCGGAACGGCGAGGACGTCGACGTGGAACGCTACCCCTGGAAACTGCTCACCTATCGGGGGATGGCCGAGCGCCACTACTCGCTGGTCAAGCGGGAACACCGGGGCTTCCTCGGGCGCATCACCCAGAGCGAACTCGAACGGATCGCGCGGTATCTCTTCGAGACGGATCGATACGGCTCCGTCGAGGCTGCTCTCGACGACGTCGACAGGGCGGCCGGCTGGGACCGGATGTTCGAGGTCCGCGAGAGCCACAACGACGTCACGTTCCTCGACGAGTTCCTCACGGAGGAGTTCGTCGAGGCAAACGAGTACTTCACCTACGAGTTCACCCACACGACGGGGGACTTCCGCGCCACGTCGACGGCCGCCGAGGACGTCAAAAAGAAGCTCATGCTGCAGTTCACGAACTTCGGAAAGCCGACCATCGCCGTCCACGACGGCAACTTCCGGAACAGAAACGAGTTGCTGCTCGCCCACCACTACAACGGGGTCCAACTCGACCTCCAGCAGGCCAAACAGACCCTCGAACGCGTCTTCGAGTTGTGGGGACGGCCGGTGGCACTGAAGACGATCCGCAAGGAGTTCGACGAACACGACATCGAGGTCGCCAGACGGCGTGACCGCGAACCCGAGCCGACGGAGCGGGGGACGCTACTCCGGTTCGACGGCGAGTCCTTCGAGCGCGAGGACCTCCCGGACGAGGAGATAGCGGACATCCGCGCGACGGAGGTCGACTACGACACGAAACCCGAGGAGTGGCTCTGAGCCCGTTCGGCACGGTCCGGCTCCCCGCTCTCCCGTTCGAATCGCCCCCCGTCGCCGGGAATCCCGTCGTCGTCCGCAATCGGACAGCAAAGATTAGGGAGTAGCGGCCAAAAGGGGCACACAGAGATGTCGAACGAACGAGACAGCGGGGCGGAGACGAAACAATCCGGGACGAGTACCTCGAGACGGCGGCAGTTCCTGCAGGCGGCGAGCGGGGCGTCAGTCGCCGCGCTCGCCGGCTGTTTGGGACTCGGCGGCAGCGGCGGTAACGGAGACCACGGTGGAGCCGAAGACGAAGCCGAAACGGAGCGGGCCTCGAACTGGTGCGTCGAGGAGAACGACATCGAAGTCGCCGAGGAGTACCGAACCGCCGAGAGCATCGGCGACGTCCAACGGAATCCGGACGACATGACCGCCCGCGAGGACGCGGCCTACCAGTGTCACCCCCAGGGGTATCAGCTCTGTGCGAACTGCCGGTTCTTCATTCCGAGCAAACACGCCGGCGACGAGGGGATGGCCGGCGCCTGTGCGATCGTCGAGGGCCGGGTCCGCTCGCAGGACTGGTGTGCGCTGTACCAACAACACCCCGACATCGAGGAGTTCCCGAACCCCGACCCGCTCGGGGAGAGCGACGAGCCAGGTCTGCAGAAGCCGCCGGCCAGAAGCAATTAATACGGTCGCGACTGCGGCCCGTGGATCGTGGTGTGATTTACTCGTACGCCTTCTTGAGGAACACCACCGCCGCGCCGAACATCGCGAGGTTGCCGAAAAACGCGAGCCGTTCGCCGCTTCGGTCGTCGGGGTCGGCGTTCCAGAAGTCGTGCATCGTCGCCGTGACGACGCCGAGGAACGTGACTGCCGCCCCGGTGGCGAGTTTGGGCAGCCGCCACAGCGCGATGCCGACCCCAGCGACGACCATCATCCCCGAGGCGAACGGGGCGGCGAGTTCCGGCATCGGGACGCCGGCCGATTCGGCGTACTCGACGGTGTCGTCCATGTCCCGGAAGTCCTCCGAGGCCTGGAGGGCGAGTCCGAGTCCCAACAGCACCCGTCCCAACGTCGACGGCGATTCGGTGTCGTCTGTCATGATTGGTGTAAATACAGGTACGTCTGGCAATCGCATAGTAGTGTCGGCGACGCGGAACGAGGCGGCCCGCCCGCGGCATTGCTCGCGGCAAAAGTCGTCCCGGGCGGATTCGAACCGCGAAGGCTCGAATCAACTCGCCTTCCGGGCCCGAATCCGCTGGGCCATCCGCTCCTCACTTCGTTCGCAGAATAGTCCCGGGCGGATTCGAACCGCGGTCACTCCGCTTCGCTTCGTTCCCTGCTTCGAATCCACGGACCGTTCGCTCGTCACGTCCGTTCCTCGCAGAATAGTCCCGGGCGGATTCGAACCGCCGTCATAGGCTCCAAAGGCCCATATGATTGGCCACTACACCACGGGACTACAGGTTCACGTAGAGGGCTCCGGCACAATAGCCTTACCCTTTCGGCGCTCAGTCGGCGGGTTCGGTGGGAACGTCGACTTCGAGCAGTTCGCACGCGTCCGTCTCGGCGTCGAAGCAGTCCGGACAGCACTCGGCCCGGTCGATGATCGTATCGAGGCGCTCGGCGACCGTCTCGTCGATGACGCTCTCGAGTTGGCGGGCCTCCGCCTGGAACTCCTCGACCTCGAGGACCTCGAGGAGGAACCGCTCGATGATACAGTAGGTCTGCAGCGCGTCGCGGGCCCGTCCGATCCCCTCGTCGGTCAGCGAGACGCCCTTGTACTTCTCGTGTTCGGCGAGTCCCCGCGACTCGAGCTTGCCGATCATCTCGTTCGCACTCGCCGGACTGACGCCGAGGTTGTCGGCGATGTCGCCGGTCGAGGCCGGTCCGTCGGTTTCGTCCTGGACGAGGTAGATCGTCTTGAGGTACTGCGCTTGCGTGTTCATTCTCGTCGCTCCATGAGTGCCGTCACGTCCTCGACTCCGTCCCGTTCGTCGCGTCTGATCTCCCGGAGGGTCTCGAGCAACCGTTCGCGGTCGATCGTGAGCTCGACGTCCGATCCCTCGATCGCCGTGATCAGGTCGTCGTAGAACTTGTACGCCGTCTCCTCGTTGCACAACTGATCGTACAAGACCCCGTCGAAGTCGGTGTCCGACTCGTACTGGGCGGCGACGAGCGTCTCGATTTCCTCGTAGGCCACCGGATCGGCGTCGAGTCCGTCCACCAGCGATTCGAGGCGTCCCCGGTGTTCGGCCGACTCCTCGGCGGCCTCCTGCAGGAGACCGACGACGTCGTCGTCTAGCGCCTCGTCACCGAGCGCCTCGCGATGCTTGTGAGCGCGCGCCTCGACGACCTCCTCGAGGACCATCCCGATCTGGAGGAGCCGCGCGAGTTGGTGATCCGAGGCGACCGGGCGGGTGAGGCTCACCGCGTCGATCCCTCCGAAACGTCCATATCGGCGTTGAGGGGTCCACGAATATAAGCGTACCCGTCGCGGGTCAAAAATGGCTGAGAGCGGGCCGCCGGCCCGCTCCGGTCAGTCCCGCGCTTGGAGCCGATCCTGGATCCGATCGCGCAGGTCCTCGCGGAGTTCCTCGACTTCGATCTCCTCGAAGACGGGAACGAAGAACCCCTCGACGAGCATGTTCCGGGCCAGCCGATCGGTGAGCCCGCGGGAGGTCATGTAGAACATGTCCGTCTCCGAGACCTGCCCGACGGTCGCGCTGTGGGAGGCCTCGGTGTCGTGGTTGTTGATGATCAGCTTCGGCGACGCGTCGGCCTCGCTCTCGTCGGAGAGCATCAGCGTGTTCTCACGCTGGTAGGAGCTCGTGTCCCACGCGTCGGCGCCGACGTGTTGGACGCCCTCGTACACCGACCGGGCGACGTCGTCGATGACGCCACGCGTGACGAGGTCGGCCGTCGTGTGCTCGGCGTTGTGCCACACGCGAGCGTCGACGTCGAAGTGCTGGTCGTTGTGGCCGTAGAAGGCTCCGACGATCTTCGACTCCGAGGAGTCGCCGTTGAGGTGGCTCTCGACGGAGGCCTTGCTCAGGTGCGAGCCGACGTTGCACTCGATCCAGTTGGCCGTCGCGTAGGTGTCGATGTCGGCCTCCCGCAGCGAGTAGACGTAGGTCGTCTCGTCGAGATCCTGAAGGTTCCCGAACTGCACGTAGCTGTTCTCGTGGGCGGCGATCTCCGTAACCGCGCTGTAGTAGCGGTTCCCGTCGACCTCATCGCCGGACTCCTGGCGCTCCAGGATCGTCACCGACGACGATTCCTCGGCGACGACGAGCGTGTAGTTGAACAGCGACCGGGAGTTCATCGTCGTCCGGATCGTCACGTCCTCGGCGTCGACGCCCTCCGGGACGTAGACGACCGTACCGGTGGTAAAGAGCGCCGTCGACAGCGCCGTCAGGTAGTTCGATTCCGGGTCGACGACGCTTCCGAAGTACTCCTCGAGGAGGTCGTCGTGCTCGTCGACCGCCTCGGCGAACGACAGGACCTCGACCCCATCCGGGCCGAGTTGGTCTTTCTCCTCCGCCGCCTCCAGCGGGTCGACCAGGGCGTCGTAGTCGAGGTCCTCGAGGTTCGTCCACTTGCGGCCGGGCGTCTGGATGACGTCCGGGAACTCGACGTCCCCGAGCGCGTCGAGCGCGTCGAGTCGTGTTTCGAGCAGCCATTCGGGCTCCCCGAGCTCCTCCGAGATCTGTCTGACCGTCGCTTCGTCGACGGATGCGTGTACCTGCGTGGACATGTTATCCGAGCGAGCCCTCCATTTCGAGCTCGATGAGTCGGTTGAGTTCGACCGCGTACTCGATCGGCAACTCCTCCGTGATCGGTTCGATGAAGCCGGCGACGATCATCTGCTTTGCGTCGTCGTCGTCCA
>Ga0209965_1000437_pt1 | contig 14874 bp, 23 predicted proteins | sample SalPon2_B_H2O_MG_FD_185707 | JGI IMG/M metagenome (GOLD analysis project Ga0209965, IMG submission 185707) | Salt pond water microbial communities from South San Francisco under conditions of wetland restoration - Salt Pond MetaG R2_B_H2O_MG... | ecosystem: Environmental > Aquatic > Non-marine...
GCTTAGGAGGCCGCGTGCGCTTATCGAGGGAAGTCTGGACGTGATAGCCCCTACGAGACTGAAGCCGCGTACAGACGTGAAGAGACGCTTTATCGGCTGTTTGATGAACGAGGGTGTGATACGACCAAGAATACGGGTTAGACCGTTCTTCAGAGACGTAGTAACGGCTTGTTCGAGTACTTCTATCCCGAATCTTTTGGCTATCCTATTTGCTACAGATCCGAGTCCGGGGAAGACGAAGTTAAGAACGCCTTTTGAGGTGATAGTCGGTAGAGAAGCAGTAAATATACGAGCGAGGAGTTTCTTTCCGATAGCCGCCATAAACGCGATCCGTACTGCGTCTGCTATCCCGAACTCTCCATCATTTCCAAGAACTAACTTTCTACCCGCTGTTTCTCCCGCGCTCCCGAGTCCTCTGACTATGTATTCACCGAGGAACAGGAGGGCGGCTATGATACCACGTTCACCGAAGACGCGGTTGAAGTTCGCCGCCAGTTGTATCATATTCGTTGCTATGGGCAGTAAGAGCCGTCCTATGATATTCCCGAACGGCCTGAAGAAGAGTCCCAGAGCCTGCCCTAAGATGTCCGTTACCGTCCCCAGTAGCGGCGACTGTTCGACCATCTTTGAGGCGATCCTCGATAGTAGTATTAGCCCTATGCCTGCGAGTGCGACCTTTCCGCCGGTTTTCGAGAACGTTCTACCGAGTGAACCGAGAATACCCCTAATACTCGACGCCTGTGCGAGACGCCGGGACATAAACACAGACTGGTCACGTAGACTCGATCCAAGAGCACCGAGTTGCTCGTTCATTTGGTCGAGTCCACCACTCGCCATATTAGTAATGCCACCCACCGCAGACTGCATCATACTGGGTTCCTGCTGTTCCTCACCGCCACCCATCATAGCAGGGCCGTCTCCGAAGAGCACATCCATACCGAAGTCGCCCCCGCTGAGTTCTTCGAGAACTCCTGTGTCGAAGTTACCGAGCGACTCTTCCATTTCGCTGAAGTTCTCGCTCGCCGTTGTGGTGTGTTCAGACAAGCCCTCGACGTGGTCGTTCATATCGGACACCCGCGCAACGACATCGTCCATTTCTACACCCGCCTCGAGGTCTTGGACGGCCTGCTCCATATGCCCCTCCAGTAGGGAAGCCTGTTTTTCGGCTTCCCGTTCGTTTACTTCAGGAGAGACTTTCGCGGTGAGTCCTATCTCCATCTTATGGGTGATATTATGATGGAGCGTCGTTAATAGTTTGGCCTCTATCCGGGTGTGTTTGTAGCCTCTGCCGCAGTACGCCCCACGTCTATTTCTACACGGTACTCGATTTTATCCGGCTCTCCTTCGACAAAGGTAGATTCCGAATCGGATACCGCCCCCTCTATCTTTCTGCCGGTTATCGTATCATACAGTTCAGCCTCTTCACCGTGAATATCAAGACCGAGGTTTCTGGCCACCTCAGAAAGGTCTTTGTCCGTCTGATGATCCGCTATTCGACCCTCAAAGGACGCACTTTCTTTGACCCCGGACTCGATAGCAGAAACGTTCACAGAGTCTTTCTCGTTCTGCTGGTGTATGAGGTCGCTTGTGTTGAGGTCTATATCACGACTTCTGGACATCTTCTCTATCTCACCGAGCGTAACGGTCGTGTTCGGCGTTACTACTTCGGCTTGGTCACGGTCAAAGTTCTGTAGTTTTGTAATCTGGTCGTCTATGTACTCCACCCTATCGTTTACATTTTGAAGGCCGTCCGTGACCTGCCCTTCTACACTCCAACTACCTCTAAACCCTTCTCCGGCGTTGTACTCGTGACTAACGCTGTCAAATAAGACTCCAAACTCCCCCGTGCCCGGTTTGAAGGTCTTGTTTCTAAGGTTGTCTTCAACGATATAACCGCGTCCCTGTTCAGGAAGAACTAACGACTCCAGTTGATACACATACAGTCTGTAAGCCGTTTGTGGCGAGTAAACGACCTCGCTATCGGACTCAGAGACGTTTGACCGTCGTAGAAGATATGAGTCGCTCCGACTGAGATACCTGCCCTGTATGATACCGCTGGCTCGAATAAACTGTTTTCCTGATATGGGAGCCAGTATCGTTTCCTCAGAGTCTTGTGTAGGAATGTCCTGTTTTTGAGTATCGGTTTCTGTACTGACCGTGGAGTCGTCTCCTAAGTATAGCGGCGTTTCCGGGTCTTGTGGCGTAGTTCCTTCTGGTGGGATCGGGCCACGAATGAATATCTGTGGTTCCGGCATACTACATATTACTGAGTGCCTCTGCTATAGCCTCACCGACGCCCGCTTTGATGAGTTCTTTTTGCTCCTCTATCATATCCTCGAGGTGCTCATTAAAAGAGAGAACGTCCGTAACGGGTAGTTTGTGGGGGTTGATGCCCGTCCAGAACATCAACCGTGACCTCATCTGTCGGATTTCATCGCCTCTTTCAGCGACGAGTTTCCCATTTCGGTATCACCCGTCGTGTTGATAGCGTCGACGCGCTCGAAGAGCCACTCGCCCACAGGGATCGGGTATTCACCCGGCTCGGGGATGTCGTGACCGTACTCGGTCTTCACAGGGGCCTCTTCAGGCCAATGCTCGATGGCCTCTTTCAGGAGTTCCGTTTGGTAGAATCCCTGACGAGGCGTTCCTTCCACGTCTTCGCGTTGCATATCCACTTCGAACGACTCCTCCATCATATCGTCCGAGACGCGCTGTAGTTGGCCGAAAGTAAGTTCTCGAACGCCGAAGGTGACGCTTTCGACTTCGGCGTCGTACTTCTTCCCTATCTTATCGTAGTACTCGTCGCTGGTGTCGCTGTTGTTCCAGAGGTTCTCCGTGTTTGTGTCCGTTGCCCAGTCGACGCAGGTTTCTTTGAACTTCCGTAGTTCGCCACGTAGTTCGGTTTCTTCAGCGTCGAGGTCGTCGTATCGCTGTTCATAGTCATCATACGAATCCAGATCCTCCATCCCGTCTACGTCGCTGTTAGCCAACTCTTCAGCGAGTTCCTGCTGAACTTCGTCTTTCTCGTCGGCTATTTCTTCGAGACGTTCTCGGATTTGTTCGACACGGTCGGTAAGGTCGAGTTCTCTCGTCCCAAGTGCCATACAGAACGATAGAACGCCCGGACTTTAAAATAACAGGGGTATGTTCAGGGCGGCGTTTCTACGTCCGACTCCACGACAGCGGTAACGTCCTGTGAGAGACGGTCGATGTCGTCTTCTATCGGATCCTCGGGACTCCCGACGTTATCACGACTGTAGGAGTCCGGGAAAGCACCCGTTGTCTCGAACCGTAGAAGGTTGCTTGTTGAAGTCCCCGCGTCGAACTCCAACTCTGCGGCGAGGTCGTTTGCCTCGTTCATCGTTTCTTGGATAGACGTTGCCGCCGAGGATCCGTATGCGGAAGCCGTCTGCTCCGATTCTTTGATATTAGCGTCCACGAGGTGCGTGTACGATATATCCGGCTCGAACTGGAGGAACGACGGCGTTGCGATAAGCCGCGTCCCGAGTTCTCGTTCACCTTCGGCGTTGCCCTCGAGTGAAATCGAGGCGTCCTGAACGAGCGAGAGGGTTTCTGCTGTACCGTCGCCGTTTCGGTCGAACTTGAACAGGGAGTTACCAAAGTGCATCGGACGGTACTCGATGTCCGGCTGACTTCCGATTTTCCCGTAAGGGCTGTTTGCCGCAGTATCGTAGTACTCCTCGTCGGTGTACGTCCCGTCGAGTGAGACGCTTACGGTATCTTCCGTCGAAACGTCTACGTCGATGGACGAGACGAAAGACCCGGTGTAGATCGTCTGTGAGACGGTTCCGTCGCCGTAGTGCGTCTCTTGGATGAGGTGAGCCGTTCGCGGCGGGTTCCCGTTGTCCAGTTCATACGTGTGCGTGTACGGAGTTGCCGACCCTTCTACAGTCGGTTGACCGAAGATGAACTGAAGCCACCACGTATTTGAGAGGATGTGGTCGGTTCCCCACGATCCGTCGAACTGGGCTTCCAGTATCGTTTCTGCTGACCTGCTGAACGGCTGGTAGATCCGTTCGGGGTTCTGCGAACGGTCGAAGGCGTCTGCCGTGACGTTCGCCCCGAAGGTCTTGTTCGTCGTGTCTGATGGGTCGCCGGGTGCTTGGTTGAAAGAGTCGTCGTCTTCCCACCTGTAGACCCAGATAGTGTCTGCGCCTGTAGTTGTGCTTTTGCTCATTCGTTATCAGTCTCGTTGTCGGTGTTGTTTTCAGTTTCCTCTTCTTCGTCGGGGTTGAGGCGTCTCGTTACTACGCCTTTCTTTCGTTCCCACCAGTCTTCTACCTCAGTTGGCCGGTTAGGAACGTATAGCCCCGTATGCTCACGGATCGGGCCGTGGAGGGACTGTAGATCCGTGACGCTCGGTTCTTCCTGAAGCGCGGAGGTCAGTTCTTCTCGGTTCATACGGGATTCACGCTCTGGTTTATCATTCTTTGGTGTCCGTTATAGGAGTTGTCCAAATAGAGCCATAATATTATAGAGTTACGAAGGCCCGTTCACCGAGTCCACGCCGATAGGAGCGGCGAACTTGACCAGTTTGATATTCCATACGCCAGCCCAGTACCCGGCCTCATAGTCGCCCATTTGGTCATCAAACGTCTCCTCATAGACGACATCGTACCCGCCGTAGCCGTGTCTGTGCTTACGGAAGATACGGTTGACCTCACCCGACAGCCCTTCATACGAACCGTTGATGTCGTCGCCTGTAAGGGCCTGTCTGCCGCGTGCTGTCCGTATGTCTATGTCGAGCATAACCTCGACCCTTTCCTCGCTGAAGCCGAGTGACGCCGGTTCTATGACCGGGAAGCCGCCGTCTTTCACGAAGATAACGTCGGCCTGCGATAGGTCGTGTGACCTCGGTTCTATCGTTCCTTCTTCAACGATACGCGGCTTTGGTACTGGATCCGTCCGGTTTATCTCGTTCGGGTCTGGATCCCAGTTATCTTCCAACAGTTCTACCGTTGCTTTCTTGATACTCATCTTTGGGCGTCCCTCCGTACACGCTGTAGTGAACGCATAGCGTACCGTTGACTTTCTATGATTTCTTGGCAGTCCTCAAGTGTCTCATAGAACTCGTCTCGCGTCCATCCTACGCCTTTCGCGTCGTCGTAAGTATGGAATATCGTACCACCGATCTCGTACTGTTGTGCGGTCGGATGGTTGACTCTCCACACGTAGTCTCCTTCACCGTTTATCTCAACTTGCGTAGTAAAGCGTTTGAGTTCTTCGGCGTTACCGGATAGTTCTCGCATAGCCTCGCTACGCCACTCGACTGCTATCTCTTGAGCGGCTTTGTCGGCCTCCTGTTCGAGAGCCTTTACGAGTTCCTCCGGCATACACAGATATTACGGGTCATATCGCTTTATCCTTTCCCCCGACCACCACACACCCGAGCGCGTATGTCGGCATATACACTCTCGGCTATTTCTCGGCGCGTGTATGCCTTCTAAGCGGTTTCGTAGGAGATTCGGAGCCGTGCGTCCCACAGGAACTCGACACGCATAGAAGCCGTCTAAGAGGCTTATAGAGTAAATCAGAACAGAGCCGGTCTAACGATACACTTCCTACAAAACCTCATCCTCTCTGAACACCGCGATCCCCCCGTGTAGAGAACTACTGGTTGATGCCGATAGACTTCACTTCTTTGTACTTGTTCAGCCGTTTCTCCGCCTGTTCTTCATACGACTCGGCTACGTTCGTCGGGTCAGGGGCTTCTTCGGCTCCGGGATTCGTAACGCGGAACTGCTGAGTCCGTAGTAAGTCTGCCGCCACGAGTTTCGCACAGGCATTACGGATCGAGGCCGGAACTTTGTCCTTCCCATACCTGTATGTGACCTCCACGAAGTTGTATCGGTCGAAGAAGTACCCGGCTTTGTAGATATACAGCGTTCCCTGCTGTTCGTTGACCCAGTAATCGCCGTTTGTCCGACCTTCTTGCTGTTCTGGATCCGTGAGCCAGTCGTTGTATCCGTCTTCGTCTGGCCCACTATCGCCGCCCGTGTAGATGAGCAACTTATCGCCTTTGTCCGGGTCGAGAGGTCGGATGTCTCGATGCATCAACTGGAACGGCGTACCGGAGTTGAAGTAGTACGCCCGGTTCAAGTCCATCAACTCCCCGTCGACGCGCTTAGGACGCCAAGCGTGGCCTGTGTGCTGTTCTATGTACTCCGTCTGTTCCTCGATAAGCATTTCCACCTCGGCCTCTGTAGGGTTTGTCTGGTCGGTGAACCCGCCGCTAAAGTTTGTCTGTCCCTGTGGGCCGGAGAACTTGTCGAAGAAGTTGGCTACGTCGTCTGGAGAACAGTACAGTTCGTCCGTAGGACTTCCCGGTGCTACACTCATTTGTTATCCCTGTTATCTCAGTCGTTCCGTGATTCCTTAGAACCCTCGGCGGCCTGTCGTTCTTCTTCTTCACGAGCGGCCATTTCGGATCCGTGTTCTACGTCTATGAAGTCGGAGGGTTCGTTCTTATCCTGAGCGAGGAGTTTCTCGGCTTCCTCGGTGTCTATCTTTTCGTTTGTCCGGGCTATCGCTCGCACTACTACGGTGTTCGCCCGGATCATCTTCATCAGTCGACCTTTGACTATGCCTCTGTCTGTGCGTAGTTCCACGAATAAATATATGAGAGTCGGGATCCACCCGAGTTCGGGATAGTCGAGTAGAAACTTCACGAAGTCCACAACGAGGTCTGCTTGTAAGAGTATGTTTCCGGTCATCCGTAAGTCCCTATTACGGGCCTGTTATGGCCCGTCTGGTGTGCTGAACCGATATGATGCCTGTCCTGTACCGTTCACGATTACGGTGGTATCCACGTCGAAGCCCCCGGAGTGTGTAACGACGTTAGCCCTCACTATCTCGATGGGGAAACTGTTAGCCCCGACGTATCCGACGTATCTTCCTGCGTTCTCGTCGGATTCTTTCAGTTCGTTCTGCTTTAGTGAGACGGAGTCGTCTACCTCGGGAGCACCACGGTCTATCGGGGCGAAGTCTTCTGGAACCGTATCGCCCTCGTATGTGACCGTTCCTTCTACCCGAACGTCGAGAGTGTCATTTGCCGGGTCGAATCCGTTGTATGCCTCTACGAAAAGGCCGAGTTGGTCGTGGCCTTTCGTGGCTTGCTCCCGACCGGGGCCAGTTCCGGTGGCTCCGTCGTGGCTTTTCCATTTAAGAGGTCGTGCCATAGTAACCTCTTAGTTATTTGCCTTTGCCTACGAACCTGACGGAAAGTGCTGTACCGCCGGACGCTTCGGGAAGCGTCTCGTTCGTGTCTCCGTCTTCGCCACGGATGATAAGCAGGTTGTTCACCTCGTCGTACTGGGCGAGGTATGGCGATCCGTCACGGACATAGCAGTCTACGCCCTGAAAACGGTTCAGACCCACGTCGTTCGGACTGAGGCTTTCTCCGCCGGTACTGTACGAGTCGATGTCGACAACGGCGTAACGGGCTTTGACCGCACCCTGAAACTCCGTGTCTTCGATGTCTACGGTGTATGACATAGTTGGTTTCTCCTGTTGTTACCGCGTCAGTTTTCCATTTGGTGCTTTAGGTCTTCTACGACAGGTTCCAACTCTGCGTCCAGTTCTTCCTGTGTTGGGTGACTGGCCTCCGGATCCACACCGAACGCCTTTACGAGCCGTTTCTTCTCGTGGTATCCGACATCGGATAGGGCTTCTTTCACGTCAGAAACCGGGCCGCCCAGTTTCTTTGCGAGGTTGCCCTGTGTAGACCACTCGACGGTGTACGGATCGCCCTGCCGCTCGAAGAACAAAGCGTCTTCTACGTCTTCTATCGTGGTCGGCCTCGGACTACCACCCATCGGATTACGGAACCGATAGGACTCATTAGACGGGCCGTGAACTGTGTTTGAGGTCATCGGGCCGGTGTAAGTTACTTCAGCGTATTTCATATGTGGTATGTCCTGTGTTTATGTGGCCGACCTAATAACTCAACGACCTCTACGAGAGGTCGCGTGCCTTTGCGTGGGCCGCCGGGTTGACCAGAGCGGGCTGGCCGATGGTCACGTAGAGGCCCTGATTACCGAGCCGGTTGATGGCGAACGGGTTGCCGTCGACCTCCGTACCCGTGCTGTAGAACTGCGTGGGCAGGAGCGTCTTGAAGTACAGCGTGGAACTGTCCACGAGGTACACCCGACTGATGCCGTCTTCGGGGATGTCGACGGACTCGAAGATGGGGATCTGCTTGTACGACTGAACAGTGATACCCACGTCGCCACCGGGTTCGGTTTCGACGCCGTTCATACCGACGCTGACGCGCTCGCTCTCGAGACGCTCCTTACCGCCGACCTCGTTCTCGATACGCTGGTACGTATCGTGGCCGGTGAGGAAGAAGTAGTTATCGTCCGTGACTGGGTTCTTACCCGAGTTCTGCTTGATTTCACGAACCATATCATCGAGGATGTCGATGACGAACGTGCGGTTGTTACCGCCGTTCTCGAGAACGTTTGCCTCGAACTGACCGGAACTACGGTCGAACCCGTACACGTTGGCGTCCGATGCCGTCGAGATGACGTTGTTCGCCTCGGCCTGATTACTGATGAGTTGGTCGATGGAAATGAGGTCTTCCGCACCGCGAGCCTCCAGATCCTGACCGAGTTGAACGTTGATGTGCTTGGGGTGCTGACCCATACCCGTCTGCTGTTCCGTGCCGGTTCCGTACCAGCGTCGGAGCCAGTCGAACGGATCCTCGAGGTCATCGTCTTCAGTCTGAGCCAGAAGTTCTTTCTCTTGGCTCACGTCGAAGTTGTGCTGAACGGTCTGCGCCTCGACCTCGTACTGCTCGAGGTTCGGACGGTCGGTGTCGTTCAGCGTGGCGTTCTCCTCGGAACCACCGGAACCGAGCGGCTTGTGACCGTGCTCGTTAGCGATACGAACACCGGAACGCACCCACGCTCGGTTCTCCAACAGCGCGAAGATGTTGGGTTCGTGGTTGACGAGGCTGAAGACCTCGGAGCCGTAGACGGCGTTTCGGACACCCGAACTCGTCGTGAGCATCGGGTTATCCTGCTTCTGCATACCTTCAGACGACTTCGCCATATACTCCGGGACGAACCCGTAGTAGTAGTCGATCATATCGTACACCGTGCGGATCTCGCCCGTGGCCTTCGTGAGTTTGCCACTGGGTTCGCCGTTCGGTGAACGACCCTGAAGTCGGTAGTACCCGTCTCCGACGCCGCCACGTTCCATCTGCCGCTTTTTCAGGAACTTCTTGGCGGGCGTGGAGTTCATCAGGTCTTTCTGCTTCTGGATCTGTGCCTTCGTGAGTTGAACTGCCTCTGATGTGTTGACGCTCATTTGTTACTCCTCTTTGTAGATAGTTGCGAGGGCGGGGTGGTCTTCGGTGGTCGCTCCACCGTTCTGACTTTCACCCTTCTCGAACGACGGCTCCGGTTCTTCGGAGGTCGCCGCGCTTCCCCCCTCGACGCCGCCGGTCTTGTTCAGACCACGGCCTTTCAGGACTTCCTCTACCGCCGACTCGATCTCGGACTTTTCGACGCCGTCGTCGGTTTCGGTCGTTTCGGACTTCTGCGTGTCCGACGCCTCGATGTACTCGTTCACGACTTCGAAAACGTCCTCGGGGAGTTGACGTTCGAGTTCGTCGGCGGAGTATTCCATAGCCCCGCCTTCCTCCATTTCGTCTTCCTCTTCATAGTCGCCTTCAGGCATTTCCTCCTCTTCGTCGTCGCCCTCGGGCATATCGCCGCCCTCTTCTCCGAACTGACGGAGAAGTTCTCGGGCTTTCTCGGTGGAAACACCGTACTTCGCGGCGACCATTTCCATCATATCGTCTTCTTCGTCGCCGCCCGACATTTCTTCTTCTTCGTCTTCCTCCTCGTAGTCACCGCGTTCGAGGTCGTACTCTTCTTCGATTTTCTCGGTGATTTTGTCGACCATACGCTCCACGACAGCAGGGCTGAAGTCACGGTCGAACGGGTTTTCCACGTCTTCGTGACGGAAGTTCGTGGTTCCCTCATCGTCCGTGTCATCCTGCTCGGATGCGCGGTCTTGCTGTTCGATTAGGTCGTGGACGGTATCTTCTACGTCGTCTTTCGTTGCGAGTTCGCCGTCCGGGAGGTGATTCTCGATAACCTCCTCGAACTTCGCCTCGACTGTGTCGAGGTCAAGCGATTTCGAAGAACCGTCTTCTGTGTTGCTCGATGACATCGTTTTACTGATGGCTGATTTGGCGACAGACTGTAAATCGCCGGAGGAAACGTTAGGACTATCGTCCATAGTGACGCTTCCACTCTTCTCGGTATCGTCAGTTTGGCCGGTCACAACGCCGAACTTGGCTTTCTGGTTCATCCCCTCCTCGCAGAGGGTCACGGCGGAAAGATCCATATCGACTATCTCGTCGTATGCCTCTCCGTCTTTCACCTTCGTCTGTGTGACCAAAGCCTCACCCGAGATAGAATAGGAATCTATCTCACCAGCCTGTATCTTTTCGCGTGTCTCGCGTGCCTGTCTGGAATCGTCCCAGATTTTACCGGACACGTACAACGCTGGCTCGATACCCTCCAGATCCATAACGTCTGTCGGGAACTCCGTTCGCTCATAGGTATTACCCCCAACAGAGACGGACACTTCCTGTTCCGTCTCGAACTTCTCGAGGATCTTACCGACGAGTTGGTCGGAGTGTTCAAGACTTAGACGCGCCCGCTTCAACAGTTGCGGCAAAGCATCGGACAACGCCGACGCCTCTATCAGGTCGCCTTCTTTGTCGACAACCTCTACGGACGCTGGCCCCCAAATAACGAACTCTCCATCCGCTTTGAAGACCGTGGGTATCGTACCGACTTGAGCCGTAAATCCGACTTTATCTACGGTGTCTGCCTTTGACAACTTACTCTCAACTTCCTCCCGGTCGTACAGATTTCCACCGAGAGTTCCTACGTTTTCAGCACTCATATTTAGACACCCTTTTCAAGCCTGTCGCCGTTGCGGTTCTGCTTTGACAGGTCGGCTCCACAGTCGGGACACTCCTCGGGCGGGTCTGACCGCTTTCCACCGCTAAGGGATTTCCCGATTCGGAGGGAACTGCCACAGTTTTCACAGACCATTACGGCTCTGGTCTATATTACCCCTGTATGTCGCTTAAACGTTTTGTATATATGACTATGGGGCTGTAGCATAATAGCGGCATAGCGAAGAAGGAAAAGGAAACGACCGCTTAACAGTCGACCACGTCGATGTGGCTCCAGTCTTCTGCGGCGGCCATATGCTTACAACGGACACCACGGTTCTGGTGGTCGGGACACGTACAGAAGACGGCTTCCGAACCGTCGACGTGAACCGCGTGCGTGTCATCCGAACCTTCGAAGTCGAACAGCAGATCCAAGTCGCCGGAGTGGGCGAGGAGGGTAACGTGCTGACGAGCGGCGCGGGCAACGCGGGTTTCTTCTGCTTCGTTGAGTGCGTCGGGGGAAATAGCGTGTGGCATTTCAGTTCACCTCTCAAGTAATACTATACGCCTATAGGGTTATAAACCTATCGCTATGTTATCCCTGATATTCTTCGAGGTCACTCTGATTTTGGTCGGTTACTTCCTCCACGGTTTCGCTGACCTGTTCTGCTCGTCGCTGTATGTCGTCTGCGTAGACCCATAGCACGGTGAGTATCACCGAGTACACGAGCCACGTCAGAACAGGGCCGGACGTTACTACGCTTTCTACGGCCTTTGTCCACCCGAGCATCGGGAGCACAGGATCCGCCGTGAAGTTCTTGAGCAGTTCAGTCAGACGCTCCTTTGTGCTTTGGTCTTGGAACATCAGACTCGTCTATGACCGCCTGACACTTATTCTAATGTGAGGGGTCATATGACTGCGAGTGGAGAGCGGCTATATATCAAGCGTCTTTAGAATAGCGTGTACGTCCTATGGATGTGCCAGAAGAACTCACTCGACGGCAGACCGAGGTTGTCCGTTGCCTCCCCGATGGAAAAGACCAGATAGCGGCGGAACTGGGGATAACGGAAAGCACGGTCGAGAATCACGTAAACAACGTCAGAACGGCGTTGAACAACCGTGACGCCATCGTGTGGGACAAACAAACCGAACAGTATAGCATAGCAAGCGAACGGCTCAGAGCGTTAATACACGGCTCTGAAAACGAAGACACACCGGAACCATCGACAACTTCGACGGCTGGCGAAACCTCAGACACCTCGGACGGTGAAGAACGGATCGAGATCCCAGACGGTATCGTAGACCGTCTCGGTCAAGCCGGGATGACCTACGAGGACATCGAGAACGAATACGGAATCAAAAACGACACCGCCCGTCGTCTTCTACAACGACTCAGAGAACAGGGCTATCGGGTCGACTTCAAAGAAACCGGCTCGAGGGGGAAGCGTCTCTTCTACATACCGACCGAACAGGACAAACGATTCAAAGCCGGAGACGGCGACGGAACCTACGAGATAGCGATAATCTCGGACACGCACCTCGGTAGTAAAGCCGAACACCTCGAAGAACTCAACGACTTCTACGACCGTGCTCAGGCTCGCGGCGTCGACTTCGTTCTACACGCTGGAGACATCGGAGACGGCTGGAAGGTACATCGGGGCCATATCAACGAAATCAAAGGAGAGGCCGCCGGGTGGGATAGACTTACGCAGTATATCGTGGATAACTACCCGAAGCGCGAGGGCCTCGATACGCTCTTCATATCCGGGAACCACGACCACAAACTACACCGTAGAACCGGCCTGTACTTCGGTGAACGCATAGATAACAAACGAGAAGACCTCCACTGGCTGGGTGACTCACAGGCTCGTGTGGTTCTCGATCCAGAGAACGACATCGACATAGAACTCATACACCCTTCAGGAGGTCAGCCGTACACAGTCGGCTATCGGCTTCAGACCCTCTACCGGGAACGTGGCCTCGACAACAGACCGACTATCGCCGCTGTCGGACACCTCCACGGATCCATATACGCGGAGACTGAGGGCGTCTTCGGGCTATATGCCGGTGCTTGGAAAGGGACTACGACGTGGGGGAAGAGAAAAGGATTCCAGACGACCATAGGCGGCTGGCTCGTAGAAATAGAAGTCGTGGACGGTGAGGTTCGTCGGTTCGCCCCGGAGTGGGTGAACTACGGTGAACAAGATAGCACAAACAACTTCGGACTCGAAGATATTACGGATATGATTTCTTAGCCGGGCGTCCTCCAGTCCGGCAGTTCGTTGTCGTAGTACCCGTGATATTCCACTTCTTCGAACGCCCACCGGAGCCATAGCGTACACTCGCTGTCCCACCCGTAGAGGTCAGGTTCTTTTGACCCGGTAAGACGGGTCTTCCGTTGTCCTTCTTCGGTGAGCCGCATAGCGTCGAACTCTTCTGCGAGGGCCTCGAAATCATAGTACACCCGATGGAGTTGACCGTGCGGCTCAGAGTCCGTCTGATAACGTTGTGCGACCGTCCGGAGGTCGTCTAACCCATCCACCTCAACTATGCGAAGATCGTCTTGTACGCTGAGTCTGTACGTGTGTCGACCCGCGAGGAATCCTTCAGTCGAGCACCATCGTATCCAGTCGCTATCGTACTCGTCTTCGGGTGTGTACGTCGAAGTCCACATTCCACCGTAGGGCTTACAGTGGAGCCGGTTCCCTTCAACGGCCTCAAACGCCTCGCGCCTCGGTTCTTCCTCCGGTTCTTCGTCGCCTCTGACCATCCAGAGTTGATCCGGGAGCGTGCTTATCGAGTCAGTCATCGTTTTCTCCTAACACGTATCGCCGCGTGTGACTCGCGGGCCAGTAAGCGAAAATGAACGTTGATAATAGCCAAAATCCTTCTATTCCACCCCACTCAAATATAATACCGTAAAACGAGGTCATCAAGACGAACACGATTATCGCCGCCACGTCTGCTTTGAACCGACGTAGAAAGCCGTGCTTGGTCATATCTTACCCGTTCATACGGAGTTCTTCTATCTGTTCTGCTATCTCCTCGTCTCTTTCTCGAATAGCCTCCGGGTCTTTGGCTGGTTCCACGTCCCCGTCGAGTCCACGACTAATAGCCTCTAACTGCTTCGTCGGGATCCGTGACTCGTCTTGTAAGAATCCGATAAGCGAGTAGAAGTCGTTGCGGGACGCCACCTCGATGACGTTGTTCCACTCGCCCATATTCGTAACACCGGATAGCCGGATAGCCTGCCACTGCTCAAGCACCTTAGACGGCGGCGTAAGGAACTGTTCACAGTAAGGGCAACAGCCCCCACTCTCCTCGAGAGCGGCATCATACACGTCTCTGCCGCACTCAACACATTCTACGCTCATCGTTCTTCCTCGAGTTCGAGTTGACCACGTTCGTACAGGAGGTCTTCACCCGTAGTATCCGTGCGGATCCACGCTTCCGTAACTTCACCCTCGCGGATCTGAAGGGCTTCTCCGTTGTCGACGTACTCCGCCGTGGCGTCGTCTTCTTCGTCGTACTCGGGAGGGTCAGTCCGTCCGTCCGTGTAGTAGTCACCGCCGGACTCGTTCGCCTCGTATCGGCTCATAGGCCACCTCCGATGCCCTGCCCTTCGAAGACCTCGCCCGACTGTTGGGCTTCTTTGTGTTCTTCTTCAGGCGTCTGCTCGTCGGCTCCCTCGCGGAGCATCCAGTCGTTCTCTTTGGCCAGTTCACGTTCGCGCTCGATGTCGGAACCGCGTGACATTTCTCCCATTACACTTAGACTATAGAACCATAGGGTAATAAGTTTACCGGAAAAGTCACGGGTGATATTCCCGCTACACCAGAATCTCGACTTCCTCGACTTTGCCTTTGTCCGTCGATCCGGCGACGAGATATAGACACCCGCTGTTCGCGTTTATCATTAGGTGTTTGCTCGTGCT
>Ga0209965_1000441_pt1 | contig 14803 bp, 31 predicted proteins | sample SalPon2_B_H2O_MG_FD_185707 | JGI IMG/M metagenome (GOLD analysis project Ga0209965, IMG submission 185707) | Salt pond water microbial communities from South San Francisco under conditions of wetland restoration - Salt Pond MetaG R2_B_H2O_MG... | ecosystem: Environmental > Aquatic > Non-marine...
TTCCTTCGTCGCATACGCTTCGGCTGAAGCCTCTGGGGAGAGTCTGCTTCTTTCCATGCCGATTGACCGAAACGATTCTGGTGGGAATCATGGTTCTCCCTTCCCGTTCGACATTCGGCTCCTTGACGAGAGTGGCAAGGTCTTCCGTGGACCGCACAAGGGTTTGATGCCATGCCCTCGCTCCGACTACGAGGAAATGCTCAAGGAAGCGCGTGACCCGTACATTACGCGAGACCTGCTCAATGCTCGTGACATTGTTGGACAGGAAGTGTCTTCCGGCGAGAACGAAGGCAAGATGGTCGTCTCAGACGGCGTACTTGACTCGGGGAATCCGCTGCCACCGAATGACTACATTACGGAAGGCGAACTTGCAGACTCGGACGAGCCGGGCACTGCTCGTGTCATTTTCGGCCCGCATAAGGGCAAGACGCTCGTTCCGGAAGACGAGTGGTCCTCGATGGATGATGGTCGGGCAGAACTTTACGTCCCGGAAGATGAACTTGTTCCGTTCAATCCAGATACGGAAGAGGGTGACCTGACGCTGCCTGAACCAACCTCCGACCGTGACCGTCTCCAGAGTCATGACGAATTCTGGAACTGGCTCGGTTCGAAGTTCAAGGAGCAGTTCGAGGGGAATATCGTTGACGTATTCGAGACGATTGACGGAACTGACGACCCGCTTCAGACAATCCTCGAAATGCCGCCTGAAGATATCATCAGTGGCTCCATCCAGTCATGAATGAGGAAGAACTTCGGTATATTGGACATGCAATTGAGCATGCTGGAAGAGAAACTCCATATGTTCCAACAAAAGACGAGTTTGAAAATACATTTGGGTGCACGCTGTCTGATGAATTTGGGACAATTCTTGAAGTATTCGCCTCGCTGTCACGGATTGGGGAACCTGCTCAGACAATTCCCGAATTGGTTCAGGGACTTGCAGTAGTAGCACCTGATTCAGTTGAAGAGATGACAGAAATTGCAGATGCTATCAACAGAGAGGTAGTCTATACGGAAGATGATGACACGTATACTGCGTATTTGCCAAATTTGCTTGCAAATAATCCAACTGGCGACATATATATCACGGAGGAAATTCCGGACGACGAGCGCCTTCGCGTAATTGATGATATTAATTCAGATAATATCATTCTGATCGAAGAAGAAGATGATGAATTTGAAGAAATTCGAGAAATATTTGACGCGAAGGATGCTGCTTCCGTGAGTCTTGCACCGAGTGCGCTCAAGAAATTGGGCGTCTCCGATGCAACGAGAGAGTCAATTCTCGGAACGAGTGGAATGTTCACGAATTTCGTTCGAACGATGAAGTATTACCTCTCGGGAGTATGGGCTTAAAAGAACTCGCTGGTCGCGGCTGGATACAAGCAGAACCGCCGCGATTTGACGATGAAGAAAGCGTCGTTGCTCTCGTCAATGGTGAGCCTGTTCGTGCAGGCTTTGAGCGTACCGAGAGTCCACTTGAGGATACACCGAGTCGTATCCATCGCGCCTTTCGTTCAGGGCGCTATGACCTTGAGGTACGGCTTGAGACGACTTCAGATATGGCGATGGAAGGCTTTGTTCGAGTTGAGCGAGCGGATGGCTACGAAAAGACTTAAGTAGGTATCCCTCGTACAATGGTGTATGAGACAGTACGAGATAATTGACGAGAATCGGGATAAGCAAACGGGTGAGTTGCAATCGTTTCTCCTTTTGTGGGAAGACGGTGAGCCGGAGATGAAGAATGCCTCCCCGGAGAACACACTCTTATACCTGCATGATTTGTACGAATTCCTCAATGGTGACAATGCTGTCATTCTTAATGAGGATGACCCTGAAGTCATTGTTGCACCAACTGGAATGGAGTATGCGTACATGCTCCGAGTGCGTGGACATACCGTTGAGACGACGCCAAATCAGGCAGAAGATGTGCTCCAAGGCGTCATGGATGTTGTCGAGAATGGAGACCTCTCGAAAATTCTTTCGGTTCATCGAGATATCGTCTCCACGCAGGCGCGGCAGTCCTTAATTAATGCACTCTATGAGACGTTCTCCTCACGTGAGCGAAAGCGCATTGAAAGAGTCGCAAATGGCTGGCTCATTGACGGATTCTATCTCGTTGACTGGAAGGGAAATCTCTACTCAAAGGACGATGACCCCGAAGAAGGTGATTACGAGCGTCAAGGGAGTAAAGCGGTGAAGACTGACAAGAGTTATGAACTTGTGATGCTCCGTCAGCGAGGGAGTGTCCCTGAGGCGAGTGTTGTCACGATTAACGGAAAAACGCATGAGTTGACCGAGAGAGAAATGTTGTTCCTTGCAAAAGTCAAGTGGATTCTTGGACGAACAGATTATCATCCGGATATTCCATTCTGGTCCTATATTGATAGAAAGAATAATGCTGTTCCGGGTGATTATGAATCGTGATAAACGATTCGAAGCATTCGCGGATGCGATTGCGTGGCAGTATATGCTAACCGCACGGAATGAATATAGCGTTAATCCTGCAAATGTTGAAATTTCAACTCGTTCAGATATATACGAGGCTGGTGTAATGTTTGCTGCACATTCGATAAATGAAAGCACAGCGTATCCAATATTTGAGGAAATGGAATCTGATGAACAAAGCGAGGCTATTCAGTGATGGAATTATTAAAAGAATCACGAAAGCAAGAGTTTATCCGAGGCGTGTACGCAGAGTTAGAAGGATGTTCATGGAACGAGGACGGATATCCGGATAACTGTTGGTTTGAGTCAAAGGAGTCAGAACTTGGACGACACCTTGGACGAATATATTTAAATAAACATGAGTAAGAAAGAAGACTTCGTGCAAGGATGAAATAAAATCGAAACCTTTAAGTACCTATACGAACAATGATGATATGAGGTGACAAAGAATGCAAAAGACAATTACTGAGGTTGAGCAAACCGAGGTACAGGAGATGCAGGAAGAGATGGAGTCTTCCATTCAGGTCGAGGGGAGCAAGATTGAGGCAAACGGCCTCCACGCAGCACTCGATACGATGGCTGAAGGCTTTGATGTGACTGGGTTTAAGTGTCCGACGTGCGGGCTTGCCCACATGCACAGTACGAACAAGCATCGGGCTACTGACTCGTTCGATATGGGTTCGGAGGAATCCGCATCGTATGACACGAATCCGAACTGCCACTGCTTCGTCCACGAGGCAAGTCGTCGTGCTGATGAAATGGGCATCGATAAGAGTAAGGCTCAGCGTATTGCCGAAGGTGCTCCAGTACCCGATTCGCTAACGCAGGAACTTAACGCAAAGTTCGGCGGCGTATAGGAAGAAGATCGCTCTTATTTTTATTATTTAGTATAACTGCTATGAACGAGTGTCCTAATTGTAATAAGAAATATAAATCTATCGGCATTCATTGGAATTACTGTGGTCATCCAGAATTATCTCAACACCAAAAGGATATGTTAATTGGTGGATTGATGTCAGATGCTACAGTAACCGATGGGGGAAATATTCCACAATTCACAATTTATAATACAAATAAAGAATTTTTACAGTGGTATCGTGATGAACTTGAATTCCTTTCAAATGGTGTGAGATTATATGAAGATGGCGAATCAAAGCATCAAAGAAATATAAAAAATTCATTCGATGTTGAAAGAGATGCTAATTACAAAGATGTATATTGTATGACAACAGCGGCGCACCCATATAATCACTCACTTCGTGATTGGTATCAATCGGGGGAGAAAGAGTATCCTAAAAATATAGAATTAACAAAAGATATTTTAAAAATCTGGTACTGTGGTGACGGAAATGTAAACTGGGACACAAAGTCGAGTGGATATTGTGAAATAGGTTGCATAAATGAAATAGATAACGAACAAAAAGTTCTGTCATTGTTTGATGATACAATGTTTAACCCGACATTCTCGAATGGGAGAATACGCTTTAACGGACAGAGCAAAGAGTTCTTAGATTTTATATCACCAGTCCCAAATGGCATGGAATATAAGTGGTGTATCGATAATAGAAATAAATACAACAAACTGATTTAACTCCTCAGATCGCTCTTATTTTTCACAAGACTTAATACTCCCTACTGCAAAGAGTAGCATATGAAAGAACAATTCGTGCTCGCAGTTAATCGATTCGCCGAGGTATGGCGCATTCTTCGGGAAAATGGAAGTCTCCTCCCAGACTCGATACAGGGATATGTAGAGGGATTTACGTTTAGTTGTTCGCTGTTTTACCGGAATGCAATATTCGAGCGAGATAGGCTTCGCTATACTGAGGGAATTGATGCAGTCTTGCGATATGAAAATCGAACAGACCGACTTGCCGAAGATTTTTCTGCTGATGCGGCCCGTGGATTCAACGATGCAAAACAGTTTCTCGAAGATGCGAAAGACTTAAGTATGGATAGTTCCAATGAAGTATTGTAATGACTGAAATCAAAGCAACTGAAATTGTTGATACGACATTTGGAAAGAAGGTAGTGCTCGACTCGCCGTATGAGGCAAAGCAGTTCATTAAGTTTATGCCGTGGTCGGCTGACGATACTGTGAATTATGACGAACTTGAGGAAGGGACCGAGACTCCTGAGTTTGAGTTTTCCGACGACTTCGAGTGCCACTCTTCGTGGGATTCGGATGCATATGCGTGGGAGATTGATCTGGATTCGTTTGGCGAGGCGAAGGAATTCTTTGAGTCTGTCGGTATTGAGGTAACCGTCGAATCGGATGTTGCACTCGCAGCAGAATAGAAAGTATTAAGTAACTGGCCCTCGTCGTATTTTATATGAACGTCGATAAACAAGTAGCGATGCATGCGCAAAAATTGAACGAGGCGCTGAAGAATGGCAATACGGAAAAGGCTGGACGCCATTATCAAGCAATACTGGAGTTGTACGGATACGATGAGTAACTTCAACTTTACGTCGCTCGCGGAATGTGATATGTGTGGTGCGTCGATGGCATCCTCTGCTGAGGAGTGTGAAACCTGCGCAGATGCAGAAGACCACCTTTTGATATTTCGTCGCCTCTCGTCTCATGAGACGAAGACACTTCCACTCTCAGCAATTGCGTCGAATAATTTTATGTGGGAGAAGTTGGCAGAATTGTGTGAGGGTGAAGACCCACTTCCGTGGATATTCATCGGAGACAACGAATTCGTCGAGGGGATGCTTGAAACACCAGATACGCTTGTCGAAGATGTTACAGACGTTCCGACGCAAGCGATGGCAATTTCGTATACTGGAGAGAAAGACTTAAGGGAACTTGCGTCCTATGAAGAAGTATGAGTGAGTTATACAAAATTCCGTTGAATCCGATGCAGTACGGACTCCTCGAAGTTTCGCTTCGAATGCTCGGAACTGAGCAGGCGCTTGAGACTCGTGGACAAATTGAGCGACAGGTTCAACGAGAAGGATTGATTCCAATAACGATTACAATAAATAGTACGGAGTACGAAGAGGTTGTGCACGCATTGTGCAAGATTGCGCTTGAAACAGGAGTTGGCGAAGAAGTCGGCGCTCTCGTGAGTCATATAAAATATTTCGTCGAAATTGGGGGTGAAAATTATGGTTTCAACTGGAACACTGATCTTCAGTAGTGCGCTCTTTGGCTTGATTCTTTCCGTTTTACTCTCGATTATTGGAGCGGGATTTATCATTACAATGATTCATTCGGGAAGTATGTTCCTTGCTGTTGCCGCGATGCCGCTGCTACTCATCGGTGTAGCAGGATGTTACTTCCTCTATGGCTGGTTCACGGAGGGGGTCAAATGAAACTCGATTCAATTTGGGAACAGCATAATTTAGAACAACCAGATACATCTATGCATTATATTGTATCACTCGTGTCATTTTACTCAGCGTATCAAAAAGATGATAGTGAGATGGCGCTTGACATGCTTGAGCAACTTGTCATTGACGCATGCTATGAGGTAAGTGATGCTGAAAAAGAATATACATATATCGTTAATGACTAAATTTGTTTTTCAGTATTATGATGATAGTGGTACAATTCCTGATATGTCATTTGAACTTAATGGAGAGCATAAATATATCGCATTTACACTTGATAAAGCAGATGCAACTGTTGCAGGATGCGATTGCTATCGGCTTAATTTGTAGTAAATTTGCGCAAGGTGGAATTATTAGCGAAACGGTTAAGTAAGTAGCGCACTTTTATCCTGATATGAATGCTTTCTGGCTTGACGCAGACCTCGAACAAGCAGCGAAAAACCATGCGACGAAGCATCTGCCAAAACTCATTCTCGAAGCGACGCAGATGGCTTGCTCTGCACTTCACGCAAATGGCCTTGATGAATTATCGCCGTACCGTGAGGCGCACGCTCACCATCCGTTGACTCGGTGGGCCGGCGACTCGTTCGATAACTGGCTTCTTCTTCGAGACTATGCTGACTCACTGCATCAAGAATACTACGGCTATTCCTATGCTGACTTGATGGATATGGATAGCGATGAACGAAGAACCCGTGACAACTCGAACGAGATACACAAATCATTTCGAAAGTTTAGCGAAATTCCTGAATATCCAGTCGGCCTCGTCCTTCCAAACATTGGCGTTACGGCTCGTCCCAAGTGTATGGGTTCGTTCGAGCCAAGTAGCCCGTTGCTTTCAGTCGAGGAAGCGTATCGTGAATATTACCTTTCAGAAAAGGAACCGCAGGACTGGTTTGAGTGGAACGAGGTTCCAGAATGGGAATGAGCCCGCTGCGAAGTTACGACCCCGATTCGTGGGACATGAAAGATTGCTATAAGGAAGAACTGTTCGGCGTTGCCTCAAATGAGGATACATACGGTGACTGGAGCACAGATTATGTAACGAAAGCACATCCACTCTGTCCAATAACTGACTATCGAGATATGATTGCACAGTGCTACATTCAGGAAGACATGACTTCTCTGCTCGAAATATTGCAGTTATTCGTCGTTGACGAACAATGGAAACAGTTAAATAGCAATAGGACAAATGAAAAACATGGACAAAACTGAGCGAACTGAAATGATTCTGGAACGAATTGTTGAAGCGCATGATATCACGAGAGAAGACGCTGAGTTGCTGTATGACGAGACGTTTACTATGGTCTCGGGAGCATGTACCGCTGACAAATATTCAATAATCCATGACGAAACTGATATCGCGAAAATGTCTACGCTCGCAATGATGCTCGTCGCACGAATGACTGGAGAGTTTGAGCAAATTGAAGAACGGTGGAACTCGTTTAACCGAGAGGCGACCGATTTTGACATTGGGCTCATTTATCAAGCAGCATTCCCCGATAGGGCAACCGAATCGCTGAATCGAGCACAAATGGATTATATGCGTGGGAACCTGTGACTGTGATAAACTATAGTGAGTCGGATGAGGAACACTATGTTGACGTAATTATGAATGGGACTAACTATACGTTTGTCTTCATCCAGCAAGGAGACCATGGTGCATATGCAAAGTCACTCCTCATTGACGGATTCTCGCTTGCGCCGTCAAATTCGCGAGAGAAGATTGAGGCCTATGGGCAGGCACGTCGCAGGTTGTGTGATGAAGTTGACGAAATTGAAGATGTATACATTCCAAGTAACGCGACAATTGTTTTTGATGCAGAATAAATCGAAAGATTTAAATATGCGGAGTGCGTACAGTGATGTGTGGAAGTAATATTCCACGATGCGTGCTTGCCCTCGCTCCACTCCCTTTTCATTTTGCATTCCGCAAGGTTTATATCTAATCGTCGCATAGTCACATCTATGAGTTGGTTTAGCAAAAGTTACGACTGCACACATGAGCGCATCGCTGATGAGAACGGTGGTCATTTATCAATAAATGGCTGTCAAGCGTCGTCTATCTGGTTTCAAGAGCGCCGGGTTGTCGGAGAACCGTACTGGTGTGAAAATGATGCGTGCTTTACCGAGGTCGAGCAAGTTACGTATCATTTTTATTGTACCGGCTGCGGGAAAGAAAAGCGCCTCCAAACAGCAGAGAGAACTGGAAACATCAAGAAAATGAAAAATATGCCACAAGAAGAAGTACGTGAAATGAGTAGAACAGTAAATTGTGGCTCATTGGTGAATCCACAATGAATAGAACAAATTGTGCATTCTGCCCGAAGCCAGATAAAGTTACACGCTGGTTCCATGAGGACGCCGTTTGCCTACTTATTAATAAACCAACAGGCGAACCAATGCTCGTCCTCAGAGAACACACGACAGAGGCTTCCGAGAAGCAGATGGCGCACATGGAGCGAGTAGCGGAACGCTATTGTGGCAACCATGAGTTGCAGAAGATAATGAATCACGTTCCAAATCATTTGCATTTTCATATCGTGAATTACGACCACCATCCGGAGGACGCATGAAATTATATACTGATGCCTCAACTGACGAGAATAACAACGTTTTCGGCATTGGCTATGTCCTCGAATTAAAGACTGGTGCAATAATTGAAGGAAAGCGATATATGCTCGGAGACTATACATCCATGGAGGCAGAGTGGTATGGCATCATGCAAGGCATTGATATGGCACAGGAAAATATCACATCGCATGATACCGACATTCGAGTAATTACTGATTGTCAGCCCTTAGTCGATAAAATGCGAGACCCTGACGATATGTATGACGACAAATGGTTCTCATATCGGAGCAATATGCTCAAGGAATTATTCGAATTCGGTGAATGGGAACTTGACTGGGAAAAGCGAGAACAAACATCGGAGAATGAACGAGCAGATAGACTTGCACGAGAAGCAATGTGGGAAGGTCGTGGAGATGATGAAATTGTTGGCGGGTCTGCGTCTCGCGGCGTCACCTTCGACAACCCGTAACCTTTAAGTATACAGCGTATAAATATGGTGTATGGAAAACGTAGAGATAATAAATAGAGTAAAGAATACACTCACAGAAGATGAGTTATATCGAAAACTCCCAGAAGTTGCGACAATTCTCAAACCCGGACTCGTCGAAGTCACGGAGCGTGCATTTTTAAAAGGATGCCCCGACCACTTTTGGGAGCGTCCCAGTTCGTCAACTGGAAAATATCATTCAGCCGATGAGACTGGAAAATATGGAAATTGGTTACACACAAAGCGAGTATTCATTACATATCTCGTTATGTCTCGTAGTTATCTTGAGCAAGGCCTTATCTCGGAGTATGAGCGAGAGGCTGGTAAGAGTGCAGCACTCATTCACGATATGCTCAAGTATGGATATCCATCGTCGCGGAATGAGCACACTGTGAGTAATCATGACGTAATTGGTGCAGACGTGGCTCGCGTCCTTGCAGGAGCGCCGCCTGAAGTGTATACAGCGATTGATGCACATAATGGGGCATGGGCTGATGGAAAGTCTCCTGAAATAGACTATGAACAGATTCTGCATCTTTCAGATTATGTCGCGAGTAAGCCGATCCTCGGGACGCCTGCTGTGTGGAATCCGGCTGATGAATTGACTGATGCATTTCCGGAACTACGAATAATTTCTGACGATGAAATGGAGGCGCTGCTGTGAAGTTGCTCATTGCAGGAAGTCGTTCCTTGGCAAATCAGCGTAGTGCTGTCCGTGAGGCAATTTTTCGTTCTCCGTGGCTTGACGAAGGGGAGCCGAGTGGAGTTGATAAAATTATCGCAGGCGGCGCAGATGGTGTTGATACATTTGCGATTCAAATTGCAGAAGAATTTGCGCTCGATACAGAAGTTCACGAGCCACTATGGGAAGACTGGGGTCCTGCTGCTGGACCGAAGCGGAACACTGATATGGTTGAAGCCGCTGATGCAATCCTCATTGTATGGGATGGTAACTCTGACGGGAGTGCAGATACGCTGAGAAAAGCAATAGATAGTGGAAAGCCGCTCTATGTCGAGCAACTTGACTGACGTACAAATTTATTGTCTTGCGATGATTAGTATGGCAGGTGGGAAAATTCAGACTGAAGTATTTATGAATACAATGTATAACGTTATTCAAGATTCAGAGATAAACTATATGGATTGCAATGTTGTTGAGGACGTTGAATATCTCGCTGAAATGGGATATATTGATATTCCAACCGGGTGGAGAAGTACGCCGAGTACCACAACGTTTATTACACTACGCAGCGAATAACTTCGTATGGAAATTGATGGAGAATACAACACGGCTGACGTAAAAATAGACAATCTTGAAGAAGCGTGTGAGGAACAAATTCAGGAGATGGTGAATGGTAAGGGGCTTGAAGGAGATGCAGATGTTTCAATAATGCCCGATACGCACCTTGGCAAAGGTGCTGTAATTGGTTTTACTATGCCATTAAAGAGCAAGATAATTCCAAATGTCGTTTCGGTTGATATCGGTTGCGGCATGTATGCTGCCAATTTCGGAAGGCTGGAGTTTGACTCACTTGAGAAACTTGACGAAGAAGTGCGTTCTAGAATTCCAACAGGCTTTGACGTTCACTGTCGGAATGATTATCATATGCTTAATGACTTCCCGTGGGGTGAGTGCGAGCGAAAACTGGAGTCATTTTGCGATAGCACATCGTTCGATATTGACGAGTCGTATTCGAGTGACTACTTCGAGAATGTCTGCAAGAAGGTTGGCTACGATATGGGGCGAGCAATTAACTCTATTGGGACGTTGGGGGGTGGTAACCATTTCATCGAGTTTGGGCGTGACTCAGATGAGAACGTATGGGTAATCATCCACAGTGGTTCTCGTGGCATTGGAGCAAATATTGCACAGCATTGGCAGGAGAAAGCAACTGAAGCGATGAATGAGCGCGCTATGGAAAATGATATTCCTTCCTCGATTGCACCGTACCTCGGAGAAGATTGGAAGCCGCTTGCTAACAAGATTCGCGCCGAGTTTGACGGTGAAGCGATTCAGTCAAAGTTTGATGAAATCTCGCAGTTTATTCAGGAGACGAAAAAGGCTGAAGAAAATCGGAACACCGATTTAGATTATCTCGAAGGCGAGGAAGCACATGGCTACATTCGTGACATGATCTTCGCGCAAACGTATGCGTCTGTCTCTCGTAAGGAGATGATGCGTTCCGTTAAATCCGCATTTCACGAGATTGAATTAAATAAATACGGAGAACTTCGAACCGAAGTCGAAGATTCCATTGAATCGGTGCATAATTACATCGACTTCGAGGATGCAACAATTCGCAAAGGGGCGTGTCGCGCCCACGAAGGAGAACGTCTCGTTGTTCCGCTCAATATGAAATACGGAACGCTCCTCTGCGAAGGGAAGGGCAAGGACTCGTGGAACAATTCCTCTGCACACGGTGCGGGTCGTGCAATGAGTCGTACTGGAGCAAAGCAGCAGTTCACGTCGAACGATTTCGATGAGCAGACGGAAGGTGTGTTCATGTCGAAAACTCCCTTGGATGAGATTCCGGGAGCATACAAGGACCCTGAAACAATCGAGTCGGCGCTCGGTGAATCAGTTGAAGTAGTCGATAGGGTAGTTCCATTTATGTCAATTAAAGCAGAATGAGCAAAATAATCGCTGATTACAATTTTGGAAAAGTTGTAACAACACATTCAGCCGATACATTCGACGGGTCGGACGATAGTATGGGGTTTAGCGCAGTGGGTGTTTTTACAGGAAATGATATAAGAATTGAGAAACAAATATCGGAATTAACGTATACTGAGAAAATTCATGCAGCGATTTGTATTAGATTTGCACTTGGCGAAGAACACGTGAATGTTGATGCAGCAAAAATTGCACTTGAATCACTCGGCTACGGGAAATATGAACAGATGCCGATGATTTGGAAAACGCTTGCTGAAGTAACGTAAGCATTAAGTAACTACGCCACGTTTCTTTTTCTATGTACCGAATAATGCTACGATACCCGTTGCTAATTGACGGAGAGTTTCGAAATATGTTTGAGCGAGAGAAGTGGAGAATTAGCGAAGAGCATGGATATATCTCATTTGGAAATACACCAACCGATAAACACGGCTGGCCACAGAATGATACTGTTCGCGTATTTCCACATAATCTTCTCGGATGGAATGATATTCCTGATAAAGAGTGAATCGAAAGACTTAAGTAATACTGGTCCCAATAATAAATCGAGTAGTAACGTAGTGGGGCGAGGATTGGGCCTACTTCCGCGAGGAACGGGTCGAACGGAGGTTTGGAGAATCTCCACCACAACTTACGTGAGCCGAAATCCCGGCAGGTTCCGTAAGGCGGGCTCGATGCAAATCGATGCCTTTATAACGTACTAACTCCAAAGGGTAATTGGTGAATTAACAAATGGGATTTAGAGACACAGTTTCAAACGAAGTCGAACAGGCACGAGAGAACGCGCAGAACAACGAGGAGGAGACCCTTGACCAGATTGAGGTCGATATGGGGAGCACGGCATTCGTCCACTTCCACCCGACTTCCATCCTTACGGGAACGTTCCCCGAGGATGAGGGCAACCCGATTATCCGATTCCCGGATGCACAGCACAACGAAGGCCGCCTCGACCAAGGCTATCTCGGCCTCGTTCTGGATAGCCCCGGTGTCGTCGTAGACGAAGATGAGGGGACTGACGGGACCATTCTCCTTGACGTTCACGACTCCAACGAGATTCGCGTCTTTGACGAGAACGACAAACTGACGAATGTTGGTCGAGGCTCCGGCTTCGACGCAGAAGACCTTGTGAAATTCGATGGTCGCTCCTACGAGGGTGAGATTGTCGATTCCTTCGGTGAGGAACGCATTATCGCTATCGTCAGCGGTGCGGCTTCCACGAGTGTTGCAAAGAAACTTGACGTGAATGGTGCGATGAACGCTGGAATGAGTGAGGAAACTGGTCAAGTGAACGGTGGCCTCATCGAGTATCCGAATGGTGAAGAAGACGCTGAAGTCACCTCGCGCTATGCTCGTAACCCGGAACTTCGCGAAGAACTGTACGGTACGGAGATTGGCGTCATGGTTGCTCGACGGGAGGAACTTGACGACGAGTATGCGGAGATGGTCGAGAATGAAGAGCGTCGTGCAATGAAGTGGTTCTCGGTCTTCGCCAATGAGGATGGCGAATTCGAGGGACTCTCGCCGGTTGAGGGGACTCCTGTTGGCTACTCCTTCCTTGAGTGGAACTTCGACCCGTCTGTCGGCGGAAGTAACGGAGACTACCTCCCGGACGAGGATTACGAGTTCGTGCAGAACTACAACGAGGCGGGTATGTCCACGGATGAGCAGACCATTCGTGCAAACATCGAGGATAACGCTGATGGTCTCTCGGATGACCCAAACGTTGAGCGGATTGTCGAACTGATTCAGCAGCAGGCGTAACGTAGCGGAATAGTTTTTTTTTATTCGAAAGACTTATAACGGAATAGTGCATACAGCGTGATGAGCAACGAGACTGAATTTTTACGACACGTGTATAATCCGGTGACAGATGACACGTTTCTCGCAGGGTCATACGACTCGCCAGAGATATCATTGATCGATGAATTAATAGATAGCAAGTTGCGCCTTGCTGAAGAAATATATGCTGACCCTGAAACAATTGACGTACTTCGACTCCTCATTGCAAAGACGAAGACACAGGTTCGGACAGACCTGTCGCTCGTATTTCGCGACACTCGTTCTCCAGAAGACGATGAGAGCCTCTGTGGATGCGCACACGACGAGTTGACGACACACGGGTATGATTACTTTCAAAACTTCATAACGTCGTCACGGCGTTCCTACAGGGAGCAGCGTGCGGCTGCTGAAACAATCGCGCAATACTTCACAAAGGAAGGAGTCGCGGGAGTCTTAGAAGATTTTGCAAGCCTCTCCTCGAATGAGCGAGCACGGATTCTCGATAATGCTATTTTACCACACGACCAACGTGGGTCTCATTCAAAGCGCCGTGGTCACGGTGTTGAAGCAGAATTGGCTCAAATGCTCGAAGAATGTGGCGCTGCTGTCACCCCGAATGATAAATCGAGTAATCCGATGGGCGGCGACCCCGAATTCGCTGGAATGAGTTTTGACATGCTTATCGGAGACGAGGATGTTGCACTTATTTCACTATTCCATACGAGCAATCCGGGGCAGTACGGCTCGGATAAGACGAAGAAGACGGCGGAGTATGCTGAAGCGATTGACTCAATTAATGGAACAGAGTTGTGGGCCTTCTGCGATGGTGCGGGTTTCACGATGCACAACTCGGCGCTTCATAATGTGATAGATAACGTGGACAATTTTGTGCAAGTGAAATCCTTGTGGAAGTTGCCAGCACAGTTGCACAAGAACGGTGTTATCTCGCTAAAAAGTATCACGTTTAGTGATTTTTATACAACGAGTGAAAAAATTGTATTTAGTATGGAGTACGGAATTCCACTCGGCGAACGAGTTGACGCGACACCTGTTCGCGCAGGAGAGGCGACCCTATGGGTATAGACGAACTATCTAATGCGGAGATTGAATTCCTTTACGGAATGTACGCCTCGATGGATGACGAACAAATGTATTCACTTGGAATACTCGCAAAGTGGAAACCGTCTGAAATAGATGCAATCATTGCTTCAATGGAACTGTGCAAAACATTCTTTGAGAACATCCAACTCTGTGCATCAGGACGGAGTGAAGAAATATATCAAGAGTACGTTACTGAGATAGCGGCAATGATAGAAACACTTGAACAGTATAATGAACATGCAAGAAGACAACCCTTCTATGATATATAATCCTCCCGGAAGACAGCCCTATGGGAATCACCGCATCACTCCTTACCTAATATACGTAGTCTAACTATATAAAAGTACCGATTTACGAAGGAAAGGAGTTAAGTACCCTGAACGTCAATACGATATATGGAT
>Ga0209965_1000447_pt1 | contig 14735 bp, 8 predicted proteins | sample SalPon2_B_H2O_MG_FD_185707 | JGI IMG/M metagenome (GOLD analysis project Ga0209965, IMG submission 185707) | Salt pond water microbial communities from South San Francisco under conditions of wetland restoration - Salt Pond MetaG R2_B_H2O_MG... | ecosystem: Environmental > Aquatic > Non-marine...
GGAGAGTACCGGTACGATATTAGTCCTTCAACTCCTTCAGAAGTCGACTTCACCATCTATGCAGAAGATGAAAGTGGGAACGTGGAGACTGCTTCAGGAACTATTTCCTTCCAAGATATTAGCCTTAATCCTAGTGTATCAGAGTCAACTGTGAACAACAGTGAGAGCTTTGAAGTAAGCGGAGAGGCCTCTCTTCTTCCATACGATAACGATGTTACTTCTGATATAGAGTTCTGGGCCTCGGCAGGATCTAACTGGCAACTTCTTGGAACTGATTCTCCAAGCTCTGGACAGTTCAGCCTCTCGACTTCGCTTTCTGATTCAGGCAGTTATGAGATAAGGACGAATACTTCTAACAGCGACAGCATTTACGGAGAGGCCTCTAAATTCGTAGACGTACTGCTTAACATCAGGGATGCCTCTGCATCACAGAAGAATACAGGAAGTACTCATATCGATGTTGACAGCAGTAATCAGGATATTAATCTTTCAGCAACTGTAGATGAGCCTAGCGGAACAGATGTTAATTCTGGAAATGCTGTCGTTAAAGGGCCTGAAGGTTCAAAGGCAGACATTGATCTACTTCAGAATTCTGGAGATCTCTGGTATAGTGGCGGTCATCTGAATTTAGCAACAGCATTTGGAAGCGAACTCGGGACTTATACTGCAGTTTTCACAGCTAATGCAGATAACGAACTAGGAAGTAATGTGGTGGAGAGAACATTTGCTGTAGAGAATATTTCAGTCAGTTCAAGCACAGAAAGAGAAAATCTCAGTGTCGGGCAGTCTACAGACCTTTCAGGAAACGTTATCCTTGAGCCTTTCGAAACACTAGTTGATTCAGAGAGTTTGACTGTAAGTCCTGAAGGAGAGAATAATTTCGATCTGAACGTGAACAACGGGGATTTCTCAGGACAGATCGATTTCTCCAGTCCGGGGAACAAGACTGTAGGCCTCGATGTAACTGACAGTAACGGGATCACAGGTACTAACTCGACTGAAGTACATGTTTTCAATCTCTCAGCCGAAATACTAGATGCGACAGGAGACGATGGAACAGTAGTTTATAGAGACTCTGCAACTGATGCCGATATCAGTTTCAGTGACAATATCTCAGCTTCACAGCAGAACCCTCTGAGTTTGAAGGATATTTCAGCAAGCTATGACGTTCCTATTGGATGGCAGAAGGCCTCAGGAACAAATGATGTTGGGAAACTGGCTCCTGGAGAGTTCACTTCAACAGGGCACGAATTCGATATAACTTCGACAGCTGATCTAGGAGAGAAGACTGTTGATCTGAATGTTGAAAGCTCAAATGAGATTAGTGATTCCGGAAACTTCACTGTAGAAGTCTGGACTCGAGCTGAGGCCTCTTATGTTAATGTATTGGATAATGAAGAGAATACAGTAAACAGGAACAAGGATAATTACACAGTTTACGCAAATGTTACAGATAATGTGACAGGAGTGCCTCTGGAGGGTGTAAATACAACTTTCGTTATTGGAGAACAGGAGATTTACGATCTGTCAAATAGCACAGGAGAAGTAGAGTTCGATGTCAATCTTACTCCTCTTTCCATAGGAGGAAATAACGGAGGACTCAGAGCTCTTAGAACACCGGAATCATTCATAGATTCCAGTACAGATGTATCCAAACTTACTATTCTCGATATACAAGGAGTGATGCAGAAGGGAGATGAGTACACCATTGATCCAGTCTACAGAACAGCTACTTCCGGATCAACTTCGACATTGATAAGCGGGAAAATCCTTGACAGTACTGGAGCTGATCTGGAAAACGTTGATTTGAGTGCAGATCTAGATGGGAAAAACCTTGGAACAGATCAGACAGATCAAAACGGAGTTTATTCCTTCTCTTACTCCCCTGAAACAGATGTTGAGCCCGGTAAATACAATGCAACTATTACAGCGAATAAAAATCAGTTCGATACCTTAACTTTCAATCGTACTGTGGAAGTGAGAGGAGTACTTGATATAACAAGTAATTTCGATAGAAATACGATTGGGAGAGGCCTAAGCCATTCTGCTTCTTCAAATGTATTGAATGATTTCGGGACTGAAGTCAGCGGAAGCGTTAACTGGAGATTAAACGATACTAGAGTAGGAGAAGGATCTTCTACTTTGCTTGATGTACCTAAGGATCTTGAAAGAGGATACTATGATTTGGAAACTTCCACGAATCGATCTGCTTTTGACGATGATTCAGATACTGTAGGCGTTGATGTTTACGGACAGGCATCTGTTGACCTGAAGCCGGATGACTTCACCATAAGGCCTGGAAACAGTATTACTCTAGAAGCAACTGTTACGGATGATAACAGTTCAGATGGAATTAACAGTTATCCTGTAGAGTTCCAAATAGATGACGGAAACAGCATTAACGTTGTGGAAAGAGTTACAAACAGTTCAGGAGTAGCAACTTTCGAGTGGAGTCCGAATCAGGGAAGTTACGATGTAGAAGCCTCTATAGGAGACAACAGTTCTCTCTACTACAACGCTACAGATAGTTCCGATGTGACAGAAGCCTTTATCGGCGATAAGATGTATTTGAATGAGTTCAGCTTCCAGAACAATCCCGTTTACCGCCCAAATATCTTGAGTCCCGACAGCACGAGAGTTACAGTTAATCTTACGGAGACATCTGATACAATCAACAGGGTACCTGTCTCCGGTGAAACAGTAAGGTTCGAAGTGAATAGTTCGGAGACTTTCTTCTGTACTACAGGAAGTGGCGGATTATGTAACGTTCAGTATGATCCAAGTAGTGCTGTGACTCCTGGAAATCTGGACGTCGTTGCATCAACTGACAGGAGTGGTTGGATCGATGTCAACCATACAGAAAAGCTTGCTGTCAGAGGACTGATGCTTACCTCTCTAGAAGAACCTGGAAGCGATTCAAACCTTGCACGAGGGAATACAGTCGATCTTAGGGCAACCACTGACACTTTCAGTGGAGGACTTGTTGAGAGAAACCTTACATGGGAATTATCGGAAACAGATGGAACGAACGAAAAAATCGTAGCGAACGGATATGATATTAGCTGGACGATTCCGGAAGAACAGTCCACCGGACCTAAGACTTTGACAGCTATAGGTGACGGAGAATACTTTGACCCTGATCAATATAGCACCGATGTATGGATTCTTGGACAAGCCTCTCCGGAAATACAGAGGCCTGACAACAGCTCTCCGCTTGGATATGCAGATCCGAAGACTGTCAGATGTAGTGTGTCAAGTAACGCAGGAGAAAGTATAGAGGACTATCCTGTAGAGTTCTTTGACAATAGTTCAGGATTTAGAGAGAACTTTGAAAATAAGAAGACAGTCTCAACACCAAGTGGAACATATGCAGAGGCCTCTTGGGGGCTTCCGGATAAAGTAACAGCTCTAGAAGCCGGCTGCCGTATAGATACTAATAGAACACTCGGATACACTGTTGAAGAAAGAACTTCGACAAGAATATTCCAGACGAAGGATGATAAAGCGCCAGAAATCGATAACTTGAGTATTCCTAGAAGGGTTTCTCCCGGAGATGATGCGGAGATAACATTTAATCTGAGTGACGAGAACGGTATTGACAGGATTGAACAGACTGTTGTCGATCCGGCACTTGGAACAGTTGAAAATGTTGAGATTGAGGAGCTTGGAGGAACGGGTAGGAAGATCGTTATTCCTACACAGGAAGGGGTTCAGGGAGAGTATACTGTAAACTTTGAGGCCTTTGATACTAACGGAAACTCTATTTCAAGGTCTGATTCCTTCCTTTCACAGCCTGGAGGAGAGTTTAGAATAGATCTGAAAAATGTCAACGCAGAGAGCATAACTCAGACTCAGAACCTGGAAAAGCTCGTTAACTTATCTCTACTGATTAATAACAGCGCCAATAACGTCAGGTTGACTGCTGATTCAAACTCAGACATACTTTTCAACGGCAGTCAGTCCACAGAAATAAGCTGCGGAGATCAGGGAGAGAAAGAGTACTGTAACGGAACATTCAATGTAGAGATCCCGGCCGGATCAGAGCCGACAGGCGAAAACGCTATATACGCAGACTTCAGAGGTGTATGGGAAAAGACAGATGGAACAGGAGATATTGCAAGCCTTGGTGACTTTACAGAAATCCAGATAGAAAGAAATCCTATCCTTGAGGAATCAACAGGAGATAAAACTATTGATCCTTTCGCACACGATGCTGATGCCAGAAATATAAGCAATGCAGGTCTTTCAGAGTTCAATCTGGGATCGACAGGCAATTACCCTGTCGAAAACTATGATACTGGTTTCTACAGTCAGGGAATGGAAAGAGGATGGGTAGAATTTTATGGAGATGAGTTTACAGAGATTCTGGACAGCCAGAACAGGGAAATTGACATGGAGATAGATATACCTACAGGAACTCCTGAAGGGTATTATACGGGTATCGTGGAGTTCAGATCAGAAAACACGGAAAACATAAATAGAACTGTCACTGTAGGAGTGCCTGAAGACGACGAATACGGTGTTCAGAACTTTGACGGCAGTCCTTCAGCAGTGAGAGGTTCAACAGGATCGCTGACGACGGTTGAGCTGAACTCCACCGGAAATGTAAACCAAAGCATGATTTTCGCAGCTAAGAATGAGGCCTCTGAAGGCAGTCCCTGTGCAAAAAGGCTGAACGCAGAGCCTGATTCCTTTGAACTGGAGAGACAGAGCATGAGAAATGTTTCAGTGGATTACAACTTCACCGATATACCTGACAATGTGAATTCATGTACTGTTGATCTGCAGTTCAGCCCTTCGGAAAGCGTTGACAATGAAAACACGAATGAAACAGCGACTGCCAGTATCAACATCCTGAACTTTACCTTAAGCGGAAATGCCGACAGAGGAGAGGCCTTACCGGGAGATATCCGTTCATTGAGCTTTACTCCTGAAGTCGGCGGAAGCATCAAGACAGATGATATCGAGTACGATATTCTTGTGAACAGTACAGAGGCCTCTATAGTTTCAAGTTCCAGCGACGGCAATGGTTTCGATGTAGAATATACTGTTCCTCAGGTCCCTGATGCCCGTTTACACGATGTAGAGGTTCTAGCACGTGATACATCGCTTGAAGTGAATCAGAGAAAGGTATTCAAGGACGCCGTGGATGTTCCTGATGTAACAGCACCAGTGTTCGGGGATTTCGATATACTTGGGGTGTCGCCAGGAGAGGATCTGGAAGTTGAGGTGCCTGTATCCGATAACAATCTTGCCGGTGTCTCGTCTGTAAGTATGAATGTTTCCGGGCCTAATGTTAGTAAAGAAATTGATCTAACGCAGGGCAGTGAAGAGTGGATTTATACTCTTCAAAATCTAAGTGAAGGCCTTTACGACTTGAACTTTACAGCTGTGGATCCCGCAGGCCTTGAAACGAGTACTACTGATCGTTTCCGTGTATCCAACGGAACGGATTTCGATGGAAACTTCACTAACTCCAACGGAGACGTTGTTCCTGCTAGCTTAATTATAACTGACAGTGCTACAGGGCGAACGCTTTCAGAGGATATCGATGATAAAGGGAGCTACAGTTTCAACAATTTGAGATCAGGAGCATACAATATAGAGGCCTCTTTCCAGAATCAGAAGATCAGTCTAAAAGACGCAAATATAGCAAACAATAATCTTTCATTAAGGGCTGAAAAGTTGACAGGTACAGATCTTTCAGGCCTTACTCCGACAAATATCACAAATGAACGCATTATGGGGATCGGCGTCGACACTGACTTGAGTCCTGCTTCAAGTACGATCCAATTGAACTACAGCGGGGAAGATATTCCAAGTAATTACGATATAGAGGATCTTCAGATAGCAAGATGTGGAAACTATGATTACGACGCCTTGAGATGTGATAGTACTGATTTCGAGCTAATAGACATAGATACTCTCGACATAAACAAAGGATTGAAACTCATAAACGTCGACACTGAAGGATTCTCCTCCTATACACTTTTCGCACCTGCTGAACAACAAGAAACTCAGGAAGAAGAGGAAGAAGATACATCATCCGGAGGAGGCGGTGGCGGAGGAGGCCTCACAGAAGACGATTTGAATCAGATAAACGATACAGTATCAGAGACACAGGAAGAAGTAGAGAATATTTCAGGTCGCCTTAACGACACGGAGGCAGAGGGAGCAGAACTTGGAAGCAGTACGATAAACGCAGAATTAAGGCCTGGAGAAAGTATGCAGACTTCCCTCACAGTTTCAAATACTCTTGACGAGGAACAAACGTTTATATTTGAATTAGATGAAAGCATTGAAGAATATGTTAACGTAACAAATTCATTGACTCTGGAAGCCTCTGAATCAGAGGACGTAATACTAGATATAGGAATCCCACAAGATGAACTATCTGGAAGCTACACTGGCTCGTTAAGCGTACAGAGCTCGGAGATAAATACGGATATTCCTGTAAATATCCAGGTGACGCCTCCTCAGGACAAGCTTCTTGATCTGAGTGTTGATCCTGTCTTCAGTACTGTTCAGCCAGGAGACACTCTGCAGTTAGAGGCCTCTTTCAGCAATCAGGGATACGCTAGGAACGTTGACGTGACGGCAGATTTCCGGGTGATTGATCCTGACGACAACAGTACTGTTGCCAGCCTTGAGGAGACAGTGGCTGTTGGGACTACTTTGAATCGTATTTTTGAACTGGAGATTCCTGAAGATGCAGAGCTGAAGAGTTATGCTGTACGTGGATCAGCCAGATATACCAATCTTGATGTAGCACGTGTGGCTACTGCTTCAAGCTCGTTTAATGTCGATCTTCCATTCTGGAACAGGACATTGCTTGGATTCACTTACGGCAATATCGCACTTGGCTTTTTGATCTTCCTGTTGACTTCAAGCGCCGGTATCGGAATCTACAACTACAGGAGGAAGAAAGCATTAGAGAAGAAGCGTTATATGGAAAAGATCGACATGAGTACAATCCCTACAGGCGGTGCAAAACAGGCCTATCTTGGACAGCTGGCAGAAGTCGGTACAAGAACATTCATGGAACTGGATGATCTGACGACTCACGCACTGATCGCAGGAGCCACTGGATCAGGAAAGACAGTTACAGGACAGGTAATGGTGGAAGAAGCTCTAGATAAAGGAGCAAACGTTATAGTACTTGATCCTACAGCCCAGTGGACAGGATACTTAAGAGAGAACGAGGATCCGCAGATGACAGAATTATATGATAAATATGGATTAAGTGAATCCGATGCACGGGCCTACGATGGAAATATTAGAGCTGTAGAGCCAGGAGAGGAAATTGATATTACACCTTACCTTGAGCAGGATGAAGACGGCCAAATAATTATTTTCAGTCTTCACAAGCTTGATTCCAAGAACATTGACGAATTCGCTAACAAAACAATCCAGCAGATATTCGAAGCCAATCTACCTGAGAGAAACGGTCTTGAAACTGTGATTGTATACGACGAGGTACACCGTTTGCTTGAGAAGTTCGGAGGAAATGGAGAAGGCCTCAAGCAATTAGAGAGAGGAGCAAGAGAGTTCAGAAAGTGGGGTGTCGGAATGGTACTACTTTCACAGGTTATCTCAGACTTCTCCGGAGAGATCAGAGCAAACATCGGTACTACGGTACAGATGCGTACACAGTACGACGACGATCTTGACAGGATCAAGAACAAGTTCGGACTTGATACAGTGAAGTCGATCGCCAAGGCTGAAGTCGGATCAGGTATGCTTCAGAGCTCAGATTACAACCATGGAAGACCTTACTTCATCGACTTCAGGCCTCTACTTCACAGTCCACACAGATTGAGTGATGAAGAGCTTGAAAAATACGAGGACTACAACAAGCGTATTGATCGTGTAGAGGCCCGTGTAGATGAGATGGAAGAAAACGGCGAAGAAGTCTACGAGTACCGTAGCGAGCTAAAGTTGACGAAGAGGAACTTGAAGAAGGGAAGCTTCACACTTGTCGATACCTACATCGATGAACTGGAAGAAAAGCTTGATATGTAGGGAATCAAAAGTTGATTACAATGGGAATACTAGGCCTTTTTTCAGGATCAGGAAACGATGAATCAGTTGACGATGCTATTGAAGAGGCCCAGCAACAGGTAGAAGACCTGGACGAAGGTAAGGAACAATGGGAAGCCAATGAAAGTGAGAGAAAAGAAGACATTAAAGGAGAGTCAGAGCTTGTAGCCGAACTGCAGAAAGCCAAGGCCCAGATAGAAGGAATTAAACAGCAACAGGAAAGACTCAGTTCTAAGAACGATCACCTTGAGGAAAATATTGGGGGCATAAGAGAGAACATAAAGGAGATTCAGGGCCAGGCCCAGAAATCTATTTCTAAAGCAGAGAAGGCCTCTGATCTTGTAGAGGAACTTGAGCCAGAAGAGATACAGAAAAAACTCTCAAAGCAGAGAAGTGAACACGAAGAGTTAAGGAATAAGATTCAAGAGGAGCAGGAGCGTAGAAACGAGTTACATAATCAGATAAGAGAATTGAGAGGAAACATCGAGGAAATCGGCTCTCTAGAGACATTGAAGCAGATGAAGGAAGATGTAGAGGCTCGTCTTCAATCGATCAACAAGTTACAGAACAGAACAGAAGTTCAAGAGAACAAAGTAGAGGATATCTTCCATGAGCTCCAGTCAAAGGCCTCCAAGATAAGCAAGATAGAGGACAAACAGGAGGAGATGGAGAACAGAGTTACTGAGATGAGGAAGAGATTCGACGACATACAGATCAACTACGAGGGCCTTCCATCAGAGGACAAATTCAATGATAAGATGGAGGAGATGGAGGACAAGATACAGGAAGTCAATGAAGTTGTTGCTGGAGTTGAAGGCGCCTTTGATGAGATAGAGCAACTGGAAGAAAAGTCGATAGTTACACAGCAGGATATAGAGGAAAAAGCTGACATCGAAACAGTGAGAGGTATAGAGCAGAATTTACAGGAGGAAATCGACAGTAACGCAGAGGAACAGATCACACAGCTTGAAGATAAAGTCAACAAACTTGAGAAAAAACTCACATCCAATAACTCACAAAGAAACAATGATGTAAGTAGAGAAGAGTTTGATAAACTTAGAGAAGACGTCACATATCTATCAGAAGCAGTAGTCGAACTTATAGAGAACAAGAACTAACCTATCTAATTAATTCAGAGGCCTCTGGCAAATATAGAAGAATCTAGAAAAACAGTCAATAGTTCTTGGATAAATACACCGAAATACCTGTGGCTAATGGAAGTAGAAAGCCCCAACAAAGAGAAATTATCAGAGGCACTCAAAGAACTGAATTACTCAGTCAACGATACTGTAAACTACACTCACACCAGGATTGGAAAGAAAAAACAACAAGCAAGTACGATTACTTTTTCTAAAGAGGAATTCGATCAACACAATATTCAATACCCTAAGATTCATTATATACTTCAATCTACAAACGTTAGGAAATTACTGATATTTGCCCAACAAGAAGACCTCGTCACACCTCTGAAACTCACACAACAAACAGACTGTTCAAAAAATACAAACACCAAGAGTGTAAAGAGTGTTGATAAAAGCCAAACACACCTTTATTTTTAGTACCTTATGAAACTACTAGCTAATCACAACTTTTGTAGTATTTCAGGTGTTGAGTGTTTAACACAATCAAACACTCTCAATTTTTAGAGAAGGCCTCTAAGCGTATTTTAGAAGGCTTTTAGATCAGATGATTCACAAACACCAGGAATAGAACGAAATATTGTAGAAAGAGGCCTCGATATAGAGCTTCTAAATGCTAAAAACAGACTAATTAAAGCCTTAACAAACCTTCTTTAATGAGATTAGTCAAAAGAAGCCAGGAATCGAGCCGCCGAAGTTATACCTTCTTTATTGTATAGTGTATCTGTCTCGCTTACCCTTGCCCAAGCTCCAAGGATATATAGAGAACCACAGACTCTTGGACTCTAGATATACCTTCTTTATTTTGAGAGATTTTGGAACGCCAAAATATCTTACACTTCCGAACTCCGAAAAACACTGAGTGTGTATAATAGATAAACACTCATTGAAGTATTGTTAGAAGATACAAGTAATCTTCAGAAATAATTGTTATGTTGTTAAGAAACCAAACTTTATTCGGTGATTATGATGGCCAAAGAATACACTTGCGGGACGTGTAAGGAGACATTCATGGGGGATCGAGAAAGCGTTTTGGTAGAGCAAGTCAAGTCACATGCAAAGGAAGAGCACAACACAGACCTGGAAGAACAAGAGATTAGACAAGGCATCGTAGACACTTGAAAACCCTATTTTTTCATTTCTTAATGGATCTTGGCTATATCGACAATTTTTTGCAAGCATCGTTAAGCAGGTTGTTTAACTCAAAATTAGAGGTTGTTCGCTTAATTAAAACACTCATTAGACATAAGTTATCTTAACTAAGTCACAACAAAAGATTTTAAAAATAAGTGTATGTTTGATTAAAACACACAAAGAATGTGTTCGAACAGAGCACACAATCCAAGTTCGTTGTGAGCACAAACAAGACCAATCAACAGTTTTCTAGTCTTCCTCCAATTGATGAACTATTTCGTGCGCAGATGGTTGAGTAGTTGTCTGTTGTGAGTCTTGTTCTAGTGCTTTCAGAAGTTTGACCACCTGGTTCTTGAGTAGTATTGTTGTGGGCAGCACCACCATAGCGAGTATGAAAGGTAGACTGTTAGATTTCTGGATTATTTCACCTAGGTAAGGGATAGACATTATCTTCTTCCCTACGATGTTGTAGCTTGGAGTCCATCCAGGATCCGGTTCAGGATTAGCGTCACCTTGAGTTTTGAACTGCCTGGTATAGTTCTCGAATTTAGTGTCGATTATCCTGTGGAGAACTATATCTCCCTCTATTTGTGAGTTATCAGGTCTGAATAATACCACGTCTCCCTCTGCAAGTTCACCAGCTGTTGTTTTCTCTTCGTATACTACTGATCCCTCAGGGATCGTAGGTTCCATTGATCCCGAAGTTACTATGTATGCATCTGCTCCGAATAGTTGCGGGACTATGTAAATTATGTAAGGGGTAACTGCTAGGACTAATACCGTCCAGACAAGTGTTTCAAGTTGAATTAAACCTTTCATTTTACTGAGGGATACGTTAAAGGGTCTGCCCCTGGTGTTAACAGGGGACAGACACTGACAAAGACGATTAAAGGAAAGATGATTCAAGTCCGGTTTAATGGACTTTTTTGTCTTCCTTGTAATCGTGCTTGTCTTCTGAGCTGTTGTCTGTTTCTTTCTTACTTGTCTCTTGTGACTTCTCTTCTTCGTAGCTCTTTTCCACTGACTTGTTGGAGTTGTCTTTAGACTCCTCAGATTTGTGTGACTCGTAATCTTTCTCGGATTTCTCTTTCTCGTAGTCACTGCTGTCTTCGCTCTTGTTGTACTCTTCGTGATCTTCGCTGGATTTCTCTTTCTCTTCTTTTTCTCCTTCACTGTAATCCTTGGACGAGCTGCTTTCTTGCTTGCTTGTCTCTTCGGATTGTTTGTCTTTAGAGTACTTGTCGCTGGAGTCTTTCTCCTTGGATGACTGCTCATCTTTGGACTGTTCCTTGGATGAACTGGATTTCTCCTTCTTGTCCTTGTACTCCTTCATGTAGTCAACTTCGTAGGAAACTTTTCCGGAGTTCAAGGTGCTTAGAGATGACTCGTACTTCTGCTTGTAACTCTGAGTCTTCTCTTTCTGATCTAGATACTTCTCCTCTACATCATCAACCTGTTTCTTCTTCTTGTTGTACATGTCTTGGTACTTGTTGGACTGTTTCTCCAGATCTTCCATACGCTGCTCGTAGTACCGCATATCACTCTTCATACTGTCAACCTTTGACTCAAGTGAACTCTTCTCTTCCTTCTCTTCACGATACTTGCTCTTATACTCATCGACGGATTCTTGCTTCTTCTCCATCTCCTCATTCATCTCATCGACTTTCTTCTGAAGATCAGCGTACTTCTTCTTGACATCAGAGTCTGTGTAAACCTGACTTGAATCATCTTTCCAGTCAGTTGTAGCAGCCACCGTGCTGATGCCTGTTACTGATGCAAGGAATCCGATAGCCACTAAAGAAGCTATAACTTGTCTATTCATAAATGAATTCACCTCCTTTAAATCTAAAACCTGTTTTAAAGGAATTAACAGGCGAACCTTTGGGGATCAAAGCCCCCGTAGCTTGATTTTCAAAAAAACACAAGTAAAGAGCCCTGATTCGATTAAAAATTCTTGGAAAATAAGTTTGCCTCTCTAATCCGTCGATCATAAAGTAAACACTACTCAGCCAGTTTATAAACCGTTTATTTCAACTATAGACAACTAAAAAATTATATTTAAGATTTTATGCAATTATAAGGAATATATAGACAATAACAAGCAATTTAACTAATATAAGATGAACAAAACAAGAAATACCAATGAAAACAAAAAATCTGATCTAATTAGCAACTAGCCTAAACTCAGTTTTTACCAAGTTTTGAAAGCAGATCGCCACAACCCTCAGCAATTTCTTCCCCTTCCTCAGTAAGTTCCACTACCTTCTTCCTACCATCTTTCTTTGACTCAACCAGGTTGTAATCCTCAAGTTGATGAAGTATACGAACAGTATGGGAATAAGTGGCGTCGACTTCTGATGAGAGTTCTGAGGCGTAGTTGCCTGTGAACTCATTGTTTATATTTACGAGTATCTTCACCGGTTTTTGATTGATAAAGAAGCTTTCAAGTTCTTCCTCCCCCATCTAAAACCCCTAAGTTACTTTTAGGTTTCCTTACTTAAGAAATCATAGGGCTTGAAAACTCCATCAAGATTCTAGGCAACGTTTTGTTTATAATAATTAGGCAAGGAAATTCTCTTTGTGATCTAAAAATGGAATTCTCTATAAGCAAGATGAAGGAAATGATCAAGAATCAAGGAGACAAGAGAGTATCAGAAGACAGTGCAGAGGAACTAGGAAATGTCCTAGAAATGTTCGCCGGAGACGTCGCAGAAGAGGCAGTCGGAATTGCTAAGGACGATGACCGAAAAACTGTCCGTGCAGAAGACATCAAACAAGCACTGAGATAAGATATTTCTCTATATTATTTTTTATCTTACCGTCACCTCTAATCTTTATTTTTGTACAGGTATATTTTACGGAATTGCGGAAAATCATCAGGGATTTAAGTCTTACAAGGAACTCTAGATTATGCCTTTTGAAGATGTTCTGGAAAAAATTATCGAGGAAACAGATGCCTCAGAAGAAGATATACAAGAAGAAGTAGACGAAAAAATGGAAGAGTTCGAAGGACTTGTCTCCGAAGAAGGAGCAATCCACCTAGTCGCAAAGGAATACGGAGTACAAGTCGAAGGAGAAGGAGACAAAGAACTAAAACTAGATAATGTAGTGCCAGACATGCGTAAGGTAAATATTAAGGCACGAGTACTCAGCATTCTCGACATGAATACTTTTGAGAGAGACGACGAGGAAGAAGATGGGAAAGTACAGAACCTCGTGCTCGGTGACGACACAGGAACCATAAGAGTTACACTATGGGATGAACAAACACAAATAGCTGAGAAAATAGAGGAAGACGACCCAATACACATTACAGGTGCTTACACAGTAGAAGACGACCAAGGTAACGCAGAGATCAGACTTGGAGACGAGTCACAGGTTGCCATGGCGGACGAAGAAGACGTACCAGAAGTCGAGAGTTCATCTTCAAATGGGTCAATGAGTGAGGTAACCATAGGAGAGGTAGCATCTGAAAACTCACAATTCAGAGTGAACGGCATGCTAGTGGCAATGTATCCAAGCAATCCTTTCTACCAAGTCGACCCTGAAACCGGCGACACAGTACGCGAAGACGACGACGGAAATCTCGTGACAGATGATGGTAAAGAGGTAGAGGAACCAGATCACAGGCTTGCAATCTCAGGAGTACTTGACGATGGAACCGGAACAGTCAGATGCGTATTCTTCGGAGACCAAGCACGCAAAGTTCTGGGAATTGACGAAGAAACAGAGAAAGAAGGAGATCAAGACGCAGTAGAAGAAGCAGCTGACGAAGTACTAGGAAAAGAACTAGAAGCAGAGGGCCGCACACGTTACAACGACTACTTTGACCAGATAGAACTAATGATCAACAGCGTTGAAGAAGTCAGTATAGAGGAAAAAATGGAGCAGCTTCTTGACATAATGGAGGCCTAAAAAAATACTATGAAACATTCGAAAATTGATTCAGGTGATTCAAAGTGAGCGATGACCAAGTAGAACTTGAAGACATCAAAGGTGTAGGAGCAAAAACAGCAGAAAAACTAAGAGACTCAGGATATGAAGAACTAATGTCCATAGCGACAATGAGCTCTGGAGAACTAGGTGAAGTAGCAGATCTAGGTGACAAGAAAGCTCAGAGCATCATAACATCCGCAAGACAGGAATTAGACATCGGATTTGAAAGCGGAAAAGAGAGATACGATCAAAGAGAGAAAATGCAGAGAATCAAAACAGGATGCGAGGAATTTGACGAAATTCTAGGTGGTGGAGTTGAGACACAGGCGATTACAGAGGTATACGGAGAATATGGATCTGCAAAAACCCAGATCGCACACCAACTAGCAACAAACGTGCAATTACCTGAAGAAGAAGGAGGGCTTGGAAAAGGCGCAGTATATGTCGACACTGAAGACACTTTCATCCCTCAAAGAATCGAACAGA
>Ga0209965_1000452_pt1 | contig 14685 bp, 17 predicted proteins | sample SalPon2_B_H2O_MG_FD_185707 | JGI IMG/M metagenome (GOLD analysis project Ga0209965, IMG submission 185707) | Salt pond water microbial communities from South San Francisco under conditions of wetland restoration - Salt Pond MetaG R2_B_H2O_MG... | ecosystem: Environmental > Aquatic > Non-marine...
GTGGGCCTGCAATAGAACAGTGTACGAACAGGTGATGACGGCGCTGTATCCCCGCCCTACTGCGCTACTCGGGCTTTGCCCTGCGTTGCTCCTTGAGGACGGGGGCTTAGCGCCTGTATTCTGCTAAAACCGGCCGGGCGCTCTCACCCGGAGAGACGACCGAGGGAGTCGAGGACCGGCGTGGCCAGCGGCTACTGGCTCACCTCGACGAACTGCGAGAGAACGGCGTCTTCGGCGTTGCGGAGCCGATACTGGAGGGTAGAGCGTGGCACGTCGAGTTCCTCGCTGAGCTTGCCGACGGTCGTCTCGCGGGGGCGCTCGTAGTAGCCCGCGTCGGCCGCGGCTTCGAGCACGCCCCGCGCGTCGGGCGAGAGGTCGGCCTCGGCCTGTGAGATGGGGTCCCAGCGGCCGGCCTCGGTGAGGTGTGAGACTTCGAGCGAGAGACCCTCGCGGAGTTCGGTCTCGATGGCGTCGTACAGTTCGCCGACGGGCTGGTCTTCGGGGTAGAGCACCTTCCAGCGGTACTCGCCGCCCGAGCGGCTGGCCTCGAAGATGGCCCCCTCGCCGACGTGGTCGGTGACGATATAGGGCACGGAGTGACAGTCCTGAATCTCGCGCCGGTAGGTGTAGACGGTCAGACTCGTCGCCTCGCGGTCGAGGACGTGGTACTCGCGGTAGGTGTCACAGGCGTGGTCGTCGAGACACTCGTTACAGCGGTCGTGGTCGATGAAAATCTCCTCGGCAGCGCTGATTGCCGTCGCCGGCCCCCGGAGGTGGTCGACCCGCCACATCGCGTCGGTCGTGGTCGTACACTCGGAGGTGCGGGCGGTCAGTCCCGGATGGTCGTGGAACACGTCCATCAGCGAATCGGCTCCCGGCCCGTAGTGAACGACGAATTCGAACTCGCGCATACGCGGAGGGACGCGCTCCAGTGATAAGACAGTTGGTATCTGCCAACTTCCGCTCAGGTGCCTTCGACGAGTCGCTCCAACTGCTCGGGGGGGACGGCACCGCGTGCGCCGTAGCCGTCGTACGCGAACGTGGGCACGCCGGTCACGCCCTGCTGGCTGGCTTCCTCGAACATCCCGCGAACGCGCTCGCGGAGGTCGTCGTCGTCGACGGCCTCGCGCACGAGGTCCGGGTCGACGCCCGCCGCCTCGGCAACGTCGGCGAGCACGTCTGCGTCGCCGATGTCGCGGCCCTCGGTCCACAGCGCCTCGAAGATTCCCCAGTCGAACGTGAGCCACGTCTCGTAGTCGTACTCGTCGTGGACTCGGACGGAGGCCATCTGGGCGGGCAGGGAGTCCACGTCGCGGGAGAGTTCGAGGTCCATCTCCACGTCGTACTCCTCCTGCAAGCGGCGGACGTTCTCCTTCGCCTGCTCGAAGTACTCCTCGTCTTTGCCGTCGTCGACGGAGTGGTCGATGCTCCCGTCGGGGTTGCGCTTCTGTGAGCGCAAGTCGAACGGGTGCCAGTCGATTTCCAGCGGCTCCTCGCGCGTCTCCTGATACTGATCGAGCGAGTGGCGACCCAGATAACAGAAGGGACAGACGTAATCGGAGAAGACGGTGATCTGCTCGCGGCTAGCTGTGTCACTCATACGTAGAGGAGGGTATCAAGCGGGAAAATCACATCGCCATCGGAACCGAGCCGAGGGATTCAGGCCTCGACGCCGATGTCAACGTCCGTGTGCTCGTCGAGGAAGTCGAGCACGTCGCTCGCACCCTGGAATCCCTCCGACCGGCGAGCCACGAGCTCGCCGTCACGGAACAGGAGGAGTGTCGGCACCGACCGGATGTCGAAGCGGTCGACCAGCCCGATATCCTCGCCCGGGTTCACCATTCCGACGGCGATGTCGCTGGCGCGGGCGACGTTGCCGAGGACGGGCTCCATCGCCTGACACAGCGCACACCCCTTGGTGTAGGCTTCGACGAGCGCGAGGTCGTGGGATGCGAGGAAGGCGTCGAGAGCATGCTCGTCGGCAAGTTGTTCCGGCTTGGCGGCGTCGTTCATACCACTCGTAGGTCGCGGCGGCTCAAGTATCGCTCGCCCGGAGCCGAACGGCATTTGCACGCCGACGCGCTTGCGGAGGTATGGAGACGGACGCGCTCGGCGCGCCGGCGAAGATGGCCGACCGGCGCGAGGAACTCACGCCGATGTTGTCGCAGTATCTCGACTTATGCGAGCAGTACCCCGACTCGCTCGTCTTGTTTCAGGTCGGAGACTTCTACGAGACGTTCTGTGAGGCCGCCGAGTTGACGGCGCGCCTGCTAGAGATTACGCTGACGAAACGCGAGGATTCGACGGGCCGGTATCCGATGGCCGGTATCCCCATCGACAACGCCGAAAGCTACATCGAGACCTTACTCGATGCGGGCTACCGGGTCGCCGTCGCCGACCAGGTGCAGGAGCCGTCGGAGACGGCCGGCATCGTCGACCGGGCCGTGACTCGTATCGTCACCCCCGGCACGCTCACCGAGGACGCCTTCCTCGATGAGTCGAACACCTTCGTCGCCGGACTCGCAGACGGGGAGGGCGACGAGCGCGGACTGGCCGTGCTCGACGTGTCGACGGGGGACTTCTACGCGACCGGCGGCGACACGCGGTCGGTACGCGACGAAATCGACCGCTTCGCCCCGGAGGAGGCGGTCATCGCGCCGGGGCTCGACGCCGACGCCTTCGACGGGGAGACGATGGTGTCGCCGTTCCGACCGGACGCCTTCGGCCTCGATTCCGCGCGCGACCGGGTCGCCGCCTACTTCGGCGACCCCGACACCGTGCTCGCGACCGACGCCGAGATTCGGGCCTGTGGTGCGCTGCTCGCGTACGCGGAACACACCCGCGCGGGCGAGGCCGACCGGCTCGACTACCTGAACCGCCTGACCCGGTACGACCCGCGTGAGCACCTGCTGCTCGATGCGGTCGCGCTGCGGTCGCTCGAGCTGTTCGAGCGCCGCGGCGTCGGCGGCCAGACCGACGCGACGCTGTTCGATACCGTCGACGAGACGGCGAGCGCGCTCGGCGCGCGTGAACTCACCGACCGCCTCCGGCGGCCGCTGCTCGACACCGACGAAATTGCCGCGCGCCACGACGCCGTGGGCGAACTTCGCGGCGACGTGCGCACCCGCGAGCGGCTCCACGAGAAACTCCGGGACGTGTACGACATCGAGCGGCTGGTCTCGCGCGTCTCGCGCGGGCGGGCGAACGCCCGCGACCTCCGGTCGCTCAAGTCGACGCTCGACGTGGTACCGGCGATTCGCGACGCGCTGGCGGGAAGCGAGAGCCAACGGCTCACCGCCCTCCACGACCGACTCGACCCCTGTCGGGACGTGCGCAATGAAATCGACACCGCGCTCGTCGCCGAGCCGCCAATCGAACTCACCGAAGGGGGACTCATCGCCGAGGGGTACGATCCGGACCTCGATTCCCTGCGCGCGACCGAACGGGAGGGAAAAAACTGGATCGACGAGCTGGAGACAACCGAGCGCGAGCACACCGGCATCGACTCGCTGAAGGTCGGCTACAATCAGGTCCACGGCTACTACATCGAGGTGACGAATCCGAATCTGGACGCCGTCCCCGACGACTACCAGCGCCGCCAGACGCTGAAGAACTCCGAGCGGTTCGTCACGCCGGAACTGAAGGAGCGCGAATCCGAGATTGTCACGGCAGAACAGCGGGCCGACGAACTGGAGTACGACCTCTTTACCGACCTGCGAAGCTCCATCGCGGCCGAAACCGAGCGCATCCAGTCGGTCGCCGACGCGCTCGCCGCCCTCGATGCGCTCCAGTCGTTCGCGACGGTCGCGGCCGAGCGTGACTACTGCCGGCCGGAGTTGGGCGGCGACGCAGTGGAAGTCGAGGGGGGTCGCCATCCGGTGGTCGAGCGGACTCAGCAGTCGTTCGTGCCGAATCCGACGACGCTCTCCCGGGGCGATATCGCCATCATCACCGGGCCGAACATGGCCGGCAAGTCGACGTACATGCGGCAGGTGGCACTCGCGGTCGTGTTGGCGCAGGCCGGCGGGTTCGTGCCGGCGGCGTCGGCACGGCTTCCAGTCGTGGACCGGCTGTTCACCCGAGTGGGTGCGAGCGACGACATCGCCGGCGGGCGCTCCACGTTCATGGTCGAGATGACCGAACTCGCGACGATTCTCGACGCGGCGACCGAGCGGTCGCTCGTCCTCCTCGACGAGGTGGGTCGTGGTACCTCGACGGCCGACGGACTGGCACTCGCACAGGCCGTCGTCGAGCAGCTCCACGACGTGGTCGGGGCGACCACGCTGTTCGCGACCCACCACCACGCCCTGACGGAGACGGCAGACCGGCTCCCGCGCGCGAGGAACTATCACTTCGCCGCCGACGGGAGCGGGGGGACTGTTTCCTTCTCTCACGAGCTGAAGCCCGGCGCGGCGAGTGGCTCGTACGGTATCGAGGTCGCACGCAGCGCCGGCGTTCCAGACCCCGTCGTCTCGCGGGCACACGAGCTGCTGGACCGGGAGACCGACGAGCAGGCGGGAGAGTCGAGCGAGGAGACAGAACTACCCGACGGCGCCGTCGGGCGGCTCCACGGGGTCGACATCGCACAGACGACGCCACTGGAGGCGCTGGAGCTGCTATCCGAGCTCAAATCACAGCTGGAGTAGCGCGTCGACGAGCAGGAAGCCGCCGTAGCTGACCCCGAGCGCGAGCGCGAGCGAGCCGAGCCACGCGAGCACCGTGTACACCATCTTCTGTCGGGAGACGCCCGCACCGCCGGCAGCGTAGCCCGAGCCGATAATCGCCGAGACGATAATCTCGTTGAACGAGACGGGGACGCCGAAGAAGACGGCCGACTGCGCGATGGCAAAAGAGGGGATGAGCGCGGCGATCGACCGGCGCGACCCGAGACTGGAGTAGTCCTGTGAGAGCGCCTTGATCATGCGGGGCGCGCCGGTCCACGAGCCGGCGAGCAGGCCGAGCCCGCCAGCGAACAGCAGGACGGGCAGCGCGATGTCGATGTTCCCCTGTTCGAGCAGCGGGATGAGCGGCCCGAGCGCGAGACCGACCTGCGAACCGCCGGCCGAGAAGGCGACCAGCCCGCCGAGCGCGAGCAGGAAGTGCCGCTGTCCGGCCGCCTCGTCGCGGGTCAAATCGAGCCGGAGCAGGCCGGCGAAGAAGCCGGCGAACGCGAGCGTCGCGAGGACGGTTCCGGCGAGGACAGTGGTGCCGGTCGCGGCCTCACCGACGACCGCGCGAGTGGCTGCGCTCGCGATACTGCGTCCGGTGTTTCCGGGACCGAGGATGACGAACTCGATGTTGGCGAGCAGGATACCGACGAGGAAGGCGAGTGCGGGGACAGCAACCGACTCGGGGACCCGCTCGTTTCGGAGTAGCTTCGCCGTCACAAAGGCGATTCCGCCGCCGATGAACGGCGTGAGCAGCCACAGCGACGCGATTTCGACGTACTTCGGCCACGCAGGACCGAGCCCGAGCGCGAGTCCGGAGCCGACGACGGCACCGGTGACCGTAAACGCCGTCGCAATCGGGTAGCCGGCGAAGACGCCGACGGCGACGAGCGCGGCCGCCGTCGCGAGCGCGACGATTGCGGCCGTCGGAGAGAGACTCCCGCCGACGACGAGTTCGGAGCCGACGGCTTCGGTGACGTTCGCCCCCTGGAGAAATGCGCCCGCCAGCCCGAGGAGACCGACGACGAAGCCGGCCCGCATCACGCTGATGGCGTTCGCACCGACGGCTGGCGCGAACGGCGTCGAGCCGGACGAACCGGCTCCGATAGCCCATGCCATGAACAGTGAGGCGAGAGCGGCGACGGCCAGCGTGATAATAGCGACCATTATGTGAGAGAGTAGCGTATGCTGTTTATACTCCTGTCAGACGGACCGCTGACGGAAAACGGGTGCAGAATTAGCCGCGGACCGGCATGTACGCCAGTCCGACGATGAGCAGCGACGCGATGGCCGTGATGTAGATGACGCCCCACAGCCCGTTTTGTCGCTCGTGGTAGTAGTCCTGTCGGCCAAGCCCGGTCTGGTACGCGCTCCAGTCGGAGTCGGAGGGTGCGAGAATCACGCGCAGGTCCTCCTCGCTGTGGCCCCTGAAGTGGGCGAAGTAGCTGTTGTCGTCGGCGAGCGTGACGTTGCCACCTTCGGCGAGTTCCCGCTCTGTCGACTCGGAGATGGTCCACGAGAGGGTGGCCACGTCGCTCGTGACCTCACTCATCGTGGTCGTGGTGTTTTCGTACTCGACGGTGTCGCCCTGTTCGAACGTCTCGGCCGCCGGCTCGGGGAGATACTCCGAGAGCGGGACGTTGGTGTCGTTCGAGCGGTAGGTGACGTACTCGAGGCCGTCCTGCATGACGGTCTGGTTGTAGACCGCGCTGTCGGCTTCAAGCAGCGCCGTCGTGTCGAACGTCTGGGTCAGGGTCGCGGTCGGTGGGCTGGCGTCGGCGTCGAGCGTAACGGTGTAGTCGGTGCCGTCGTAGGTGACGGTGGAGCCGTTTTCCCACTCGGCTGTCTGTTCGACTCCGGTCGCGGTGTAGCTCAGACTCCCCACCGGAGCCATCCCCCCACCGCCCCCGTGGCCGCCACCACTGGCTTCTTCCATCGACAGCAGGACGGTGTACTGGGTGCCGCCGCGGGTGAAGGTCGAGCCGTTCTCGTACAGTTCGCCGTTCGGAAGGGTCGTGTCAATCTCTGCCTGTTCCTGGCCGGGTGCCGTAATCTCCGGCTGGTCGGCCAGCGCGTGCACCGAGAACGCGCTCGCTCCCAGCAGCGCGAAGAAGACGAGATATATCGCCGCGACTCGCCGTTGCATAGGTGTGCTACTGAACGGCCGCGTATAGGCGTTACTTTTCACACGTCGACGGATGGCACAACACTCACCCGCTTGCCCCGTGTGCCCTCGACATGGACCAACGGATTCACGACCACGCCGAGACGCTGGTCGACTGGAGTGCACGCATCGAATCGGGCGACGACGTCGTCCTCAGCGTCGCTGAGGGTGCCCACGACCTCGGCGTCGCCGTCGCCGGCGCGCTCGGTGAACGGGGCGCGAACGTCCACACGACCTACGGCTCCAGCGAGCTGTCGCGGGCGTATCTCGACGCCCACGACGGTGAGTTCGACGCCGACCCCGCCCACGAACTCGCGCTGTATGAGAACGCCGACGCCGTGCTCAGACTCGGCGGCGGGAACAACACGGCGGAGACCGCCGACGTGGATTCGGAGACACAGCGGGCCTACGCCGAGTCCCGCGAGGCGATTCGTGAGGCTCGCTCCGACATCGACTGGATGTCGACCGTCCACCCGACGCGGTCGCTCGCCCAGCAGGCAGGGATGTCGATTGCCGACTACCGGGAGTTCGTCTACGACGCCGTGCTCCGCGACTGGCAGTCGCTCGCCGACGAGATGGCACAGATGAAGGACGTACTCGACGCCGGCAGTGAGGTCCACATCGAAAATGAGGGGACCGACCTCACGATGCGAATCGACGGACGTACCGCCGTCAACTCCTGTGCCAGCGTCGCGTACGACTCGCACAATCTCCCCTCCGGCGAGGTGTTTACGGCCCCGTACGCGACCGAAGGGCACGTCACGTTCGACATCCCGATGACCGTGCGAGGCAAGCCGATTCGCGACGCGCGATTTGAGTTCTCGGACGGCGAAGTGACCAGTATCGACGCCGCGCAGGGCGAGAGCGTGCTCTGGGACATCGTCGAGACCGACGAAGGGTCCCGTCGGCTCGGCGAGTTGGGAATCGGGATGAACCGCGGCATCGACCGCATCACCGACAACATCCTCTTCGACGAGAAGATGGGCGGCACCGTCCACCTCGCGCTCGGGCGCGCCTACGACTCGAACCATCCCGAGGGCGAGTCCGGCAACGACTCCGCGGTCCACGTCGACCTCATCACGGACATGCGTGGGGAGTCGCGGCTCTCGGTCGACGGCGAGACCGTCCAGGCGGACGGTCGGTTCCGGTGGGAGTGAGGCTGAACTAGTATTCAGTATTATAAGCGAAACGCTCGTAGCTGTTCGCATGAGCGTGAAACTGACCGCCGCACGCGCCGCCCTCCACGAGGCGCTCAACGCCGACGACGGCCGTGAGACGCGCCGATACGTCGAGGAGAGTATCGAACACATTCACGCGCTGGAGAGAGAACTCGCCCGCGAGGAGAGACGGCGACAGCACCGCGAGGAACGCGCCTAGTGCCACCACTCGCTCCGGCGCACGTCCGGGTCCGACGACCGCAGCGGTTCGGGGAGACCATCGCCGCGTAGCCCGAAGCCGCGGGCCGTCCAGTAGCCGACGTGCCAGCCGCGCGCCTCGGTGTCGAGCCCGGCGACCGTTATCGACAGCCGCGAGTACGTCTCCAACGCGTCGTCGCCGTCGGGGTCCAGCCCGCGCAGCGAGCCACACGAACCGTCACCGTCGCTACAGGGGTCGCTGTCGGTGAGTCGGATCGTGACGTTCGCCTGTTCGGGGTCCGAGACGCGCGTGAAGGTGACGTTCTCCGGAATCGTGCCCTCGGCACCGTCGGCGACGTAGCCGAGCACGGCCTCGATCTGTCGCCGGGTGGCGTCGCGCTCACTCGGGGCGACCCCGTCGTAGTCGACGGCGTACGTGAGGTCCGGCGAGGCCCACGGGAGCGCGCGCTCGGTTGCGTCCGGCTGCGAAAGCGTGTACAGCTTCGCCTGCGCGCTCATCACGTCGCGCGGCTCGCCGTCGTGGCTCAAGCCGAGCGTGTGGCCGAGTTCGTGCTGGAGCAGGAGCACGGTCGAGGCGTCGTCGTAATCCGTCTCGATGCGGACGTTCGCCGGCCGGTTCACCGGGCCGTCGGTGACATACGGCGCACAGCCGGCGGTGAGTTGGGTGCCGTCGTGGCCGCAGCTGTCGATGGTCTCGACGAACCGCACGCGCACGTCGGGGTCGGTCGCGTTCGCTCGGAGTTCATACTCGATTGGGTAGCCGGCGTACTCCTCGCTGCGCTGTTCCCAGTAGGCGAGGGCGTCCTGCACGAGCCGGGCGTAGTCGCGGTCGGTGCCGACCTCGTCGGCGAGCGCGACGGTCAGCGTCTGCTCGCGGTAGGGGTTGTCCGGGTCGCCGGTCCACGACGGTGTCGCCGTGCCGCTGTCGACCGGAGCGGGGAGCGACCCGCCACAGCCGGCCAGCAGGACGACGAGTGCGAGCGAGGCGAGCGCGAGACCACGGCGCATACGTTTCGTTCGCAGGGTCGAGCCATACGGCTTGTGGCTACGGTTTCGACGCCCTTTTGCCCGCGAGCGGAGAAGACGAAGCAAGCACATCGGTTCGGCGGGCTTCCGATGGGCACCTGCTACGGCAGGCCGGAATGTGACACGACGGACGTGTTGAACCACGAACGCCCGCGGAGAACTATGGCACGAAGCTTCTACTCACACATCGCGGAGGCATGGCAGACCCCGAAGGAGGGGAAACTCGCAGAGCTGCAGTGGCAGCGCCAACAGGAGTGGCGCAAGCAGGGCGCAATCGAGCGCATCGACCACCCCACCCGACTCGACCGCGCACGCTCGCTCGGCTACAAGGCCAAGCAGGGCGTCGTCGTCGCCCGCGTCGCCGTTCGCAAGGGCAGCGCGCGCAAACAGCGCTTCAAGGCCGGTCGCCGGTCGAAGCGACAGGGTGTCAACAAGATCACGCGCCGCAAGTCCATCCAGCGCATCGGGGAGGAGCGCGTCTCGCGGAAGTTCCGCAATCTGCGCGTCCTCAACAGCTACTGGGTCGGCGAGGACGGCTCGCGCAAGTGGTTCGAAGTCATCCTGCTCGACCCCGAGCACGGTGCGATTCAGAACGACGACGACCTGAACTGGATCTGCGACGACAGCCAGCAGGGGCGCGTCTTCCGTGGCAAGACCAGCGCCGGCTCGCAGGGACGCGGACTCCGCACGCGCGGAAAGGGTACCGAGCAGACCCGCCCGTCCGTCTCTTCGAACCAGCGACAGGGCAAGTAGACGAACGACTGCAGGCGGTCGCTGAAATAAAAGCGGGTGGCGGTTACTCGTCGTCCGCCAGCAGCTCTTTGATTTCTTCGAGGCGGAAGTAGGAGGCTAACGCGAGAATCGTAACGGGCCAAAAGCCCACGAACTGCCCGCGCTGTTTGTCACCCTGCACGTAGTAGAAGTACAGCGCCAGCATAACCGAGCCGATAGACGCCAGCACCGCCGGCCCGAAGCTGTTGTCATCGATACCGTCCGTGAGTTCGTTTGATGTGCTCACGCACATCTATTGGTTCCAACCAACATATTATTTCGGTCCAGCAACATCTGTGTGTCACCCACACCTGTCCGTACGCGACAGCCATGTGAATAGAGAGCAAACCACTTGCCCGAGGCGTGCGTACACTCACACATGAGCGAGGATACGAAGATGGTTATTGCAGGGGTGCTGTTGAGCCTGATTGCTGCGGCAGAGGTGTTTCCAATCTGGCAACGGCTCCGTCGGAAGGGGTCGTGAGCGGGGACGCTTCTGCTCAGACAGCAGTTTAAGATGACCCGAGCCGAGGGGCGCAGAATACTCGCCCCCCGAGAGATTCCCAGCGCGTTCACGAATCCACACATAGTTCCGAGGCGTGACTCGAAACGTGAGGAGTTTGGGGAGCTGCCGAGAAGCGAAGTCCCCACTCGGAAAATCGCGGATACACTTTTCCGCCAGCCACGCCCACACGGCCTATGGGCGACGATTCGACAATCGACCGCATCGACACGGGGAAGAAGCGACAGACGGTGTCGCGGCTCGGACGCATCCTGTTCGGACTGGGTATCGCGCTACAGGCGTCGGAGGACTTCCGCGACATGGAGGACAACGTCGAATACGCCGACTCCGCGGACGTGCCGTTCCCCGAACTCGCCGCGCCGCTCGGCTCGGGGACGGCCCTGCTCGGCGGGCTCGGCATCGCGGCGTGGAAGCTGCCGAAGGTGGCGACGGGAGCGGTGGTGGCGTTTCTCGCCGTCGTGACGCCGACGATGCACGACTTCTGGAACAAGGAGGACGCGAGCGGCGAGCGGCTCGCCTTCTTCGGGAATCTGGCGATGTTCGGTGCGGCAGTCGCGTTCCTGCGGGAGGCCTACCGATAGAGTTCGGCGTCGAGATACGCGTCGAGGACGGCGCGGACGCGGCGGGCGATCGACGGGTCGGTCGTCACGCCCCACAACATCCCACCGGAAGCGAGCGCGACGAGCACCACCGCGGTGTCGTCGGGGTCGACGGGGTGGAACGCGCCCGACTCGACGCCGGCGTCGATGACCGCGGCGATGCGGTCGTGGATAGCGGCGTGGAGGTCGGACAGCGAGTCGGCGTACGCGTCGTCGTGGGCGGCGCGCGCGAGCAGCTCGAGCAGCGCGACCCGAAAGGCGCGCCGGTCGGGGTCGATGTCGCGGGGGAGAATCCCGTCGAGCAGGCTGTCGAGCGTCTCGCGGGGGTCGTCGTCACCGTCGATATCGAAGTCGGCGCGGAACTCCTCGACCAGATACGAGAGGAACTCGCGGAGGATGGCGTCTTTGTCGTCGTAGTGGTAGTAGAGCAGCGACTTGCTCTTCGGAAACTCGTCGGCGATGGCCTGGATAGTGAGGCCGGCGTAGCCGTGGTCGACAAGCGCGGCGTACGTGGCGGCCATCGCCTCCTGTTCGGTTTCGCTGCGCTCGCTCATACACAGGAGCACACGACCGGAGTCAAAGCCGCTTCGGTCCGAACTCAAGTGGGAAGCCGCGGCCACCCCCGGTATGGCCGACCGAACGCTCGTCGCGTACGAACGCGCCGACGGCTACGACGCCCACTACGCCCACGACCGCCCCGACCCCGACCGACTCACGCCGGCGACCCCCTTCGGCGGACCGACCGACCGCGACCTCGACCGCCTGCAGGCGCGGCTCGACCCGCTCGGCATCGACCTCACCGACGCCGGCGACCGGACCGCCGTCTCCCCGCTCCCGGAATCCACCGGTCTGACGTGGCGAGAGGTCGTCGCGGGACTCGATTACCAGACGTACACCTGGTGTTATCGCATCGATCGTGAGTGGACCGTCGAGCAGTATCTCGTCTGTCATCTCGGACTCGGCGCGCGCGGCGGGAAAGAGCGCGACCCGGTCGGCGACGGGGTTATCCTGCCGGTCGCGGACCACGAGCGCGAGTACGCTCACGGCTGGTTCGAGGGGACGAAGGCCGCGACCGCCGATATGGTCGGGTGTGGCGTGTTCGGCGAAGAGCGCGCCCGCGAGTACATGGACGGCCGGGTGCGCTCCTTCGCCGGAGAGCGGGACTGTTATCCCCGAGTCGGAGCGGTTTAGCGACCGCCGACCCAGCCGTCAGTATGGACCGCGACGCGAGCGAGACACGCAACGAGGTGCAGGCCGGACTCGACGCCGGGGAGATGGTGACGGTGTTCGGTCGGTGTCGCGTCGACTACGACGGCCGGGCGAGTTCGGAGCTCGGACCGGGCGACCGGCTGCTCGTGTTGAAGCCCGACGGCACCGCGCTCGTCCACACCGACGAGGGGCACCAGCCGGTGAACTGGCAGCCCCCCGGCTGCGACCACGAGAGCCGACTCACGGACGGTGAGCTCCACATCCACAGCACGCGCACGACCCCCGAGGAGACGCTGGACATGTACTTCGCGTCGGTCGCCGCGGTGAACCGATACGCCGTCACCGACGACTCGGAGCTGTCGGTGTCGGGGACGGAGGCAGACCTGCGTGAACGCGTCCTCGAGTCGCCCTCGCTCGTGGAGTCGGGCTTCGAGCCGCGGGCGACGGAACGGGGGACCGCCGCCGGCGCGGTCGACATCTACGGCGTCGACGGGGACGGGAACGCGGTCGTCGTAGAGTTGAAGCGGCGGCGGGTCGGTCCCGACGCAGTCGGGCAGTTAGACCGGTACGTCACGGCACTCCGACGGGAGAGCCACGACGGAACGACGGTACGAGGAATCTTGGTCGCGCCGTCGGTGACCGAGCAGGCGAGTGAACTGCTCGCCGAACAGGGGTTGGAGTTCGTCGCGCTGGAGCCGCCCGAGTAGCTTACTCGTTTTCGGGGTCGGCCGCCAGTCCATCTTCCTCGGCGTCGGCGAGGCGGGTGACGCGCGCTTTCATGATGCGGGTGTTCTCGACGGCTTCGACCCGAATCTCGACGTTGTCGAACTCGATGGTCTCGCCCTCCTCGACGAGTCGGCCCGCGCGATTGAAGATGAAGCCGGCGATAGTCTCGAACTCCTGGCCTTCGGGGAGTTCGATGTCGAGCCGGTCGTTCACGTCCTCGATGTTCACCTCGCCGCGCACGATGGCGGTGTCGTCGTCGACGAACTCGATCGGCTCGTCCTCCTCGCCTTCGAGAATCTCGCCGACGATCTCCTCGGTGAGGTCCTCCATCGTGAGCAGCCCCTCGGTCGTCCCGAACTCGTCGATGACGACGACGAGCGGCATCCGGTTGTGCCGCATCTCTTTCAGCAGTTCGTCGACGTTCTTCGATTCGGGGACGTGGAGCGTCGGCTCGATGACCTGCTCCAAGTCGAGGTCCTCGTTCTCGCCGTAATCGAGGTCGCGGACGAGGTCGCGGATGTGGACGACGCCGACGACGTTGTCGAGGCTGCCCTCGTAGACCGGAAGCCGGGCGTGGCCCGACTGGATACAGGTCTCGATGGCCTCCTCGGCGGCGGCGTCGACGGGAACGGCCGTCATGTCGAGTCGCGGCGTCATCACCTCCTTGGCGATGGTGTTGTTGAATCGGAAGACGCGCTGGAACATCTCGCGTTCGTCCTCCTCGATGACCCCCTCGCGTTCGCCCGTCTCGATGATGTCGCGAATCTCCTCGCGGGTGACGTACGACGTTTCGATGGCCGACCGCCCGCCGGTGATCTTGTTGACCAGCCGGGTCAGGTGATCGAAGATGATGATGAGCGGGTAGAGGACGTACTCGGCGATCTTGAGCGGGCGAGCCACCCGCAGCGACCACGACTCCGTGTTCTCGACGGCGTAGCTCTTGGGTGCGGACTCGCCGAACAGCAGGACGATAGCCGTGATGCCGAAGGTGGCGACGGCGACCGCCTGCCCCTGTGAGAGATACAGCGCGAACACACCGGTCGCGATAGAGGACATCGCGATGTTGACGATGTTGTTGCCGACGAGAATCGTAATCAGGAGCCGGTGGGGGTCGTCGCGAAGCTGCTTGAGCGTGTCAGCGCCGGGGGTGCCCTCCTCGGCCAGCGTTTCGATGCGGTGGCTCGCGAGTGAAAACAGCGCAATCTCCGAGGAGGAGAAGAACGCCGAGAAGACGATGAGTACGCAGATGACGGCGATGCCGAACGCGAAGAACGCCTCTTTCGAGACCGTCGTGACGTACAAGTCGATTTGGCCCGACTGCAGGAGAACGCCGAGTTCCGGTGGTATGCCCATTTGAGACGACACGAGGTTACCGGGGGAGGGGATTAAGCCTTGTCTCCCGTTTCCCCGGGCGGTATGCTTACAGAGCCGTCAGTCGTACCTTGGCGTATGTCAGCACCGATAACGCTGTACCGGCTGCAGGGCTGTCCGTTCTGTGAGCGGGTCGTCCGCGCGCTGCAGGATCACGGCGTCGAGTACGACTCCCGGTTCGTCGAGGCGCGCCACTCCCGGCGAAACGCCGTCCAGCGCATCTCGGGGTCGCGAACTGTCCCGGCCATCGTCG
>Ga0209965_1000453_pt1 | contig 14681 bp, 18 predicted proteins | sample SalPon2_B_H2O_MG_FD_185707 | JGI IMG/M metagenome (GOLD analysis project Ga0209965, IMG submission 185707) | Salt pond water microbial communities from South San Francisco under conditions of wetland restoration - Salt Pond MetaG R2_B_H2O_MG... | ecosystem: Environmental > Aquatic > Non-marine...
CCGAGCGGGCGATCGGCGTGACGATGCAGGAGGACAACGTCTCGGCGGTGACGGGCATCGACCTGTCGAGTATGGAGGTGCCGGCGGATGACTAGCGAGGATCGAGCGAAGCGAGATCCTCGGAGACGCCGAACGGGGAGCTCCGCGACCCGTGAGGCGAGCAGCGAGGACGAGCGCAGCGAGTCCTCGGTAGAGCGAGCGGGAGGAGCGGAGCGACGACACGCGAGCAGCGAGGACGACCGAAGCGATCCCCCGAAAAGCCCGAGCGACGCATCCCATCCACCGCTCCGGGCCGACGGCGGCACGGCCGACGAGATCCCGCTGAACATCGCGGGCCACGGGGCCGAGAGGCCGCCGGGCGAGGACGGTGGTGACGGTCCCGACGACGCCGTCCTCTCGGAGCTCGACGTCTCGGACCCCGAGGACGCCGACGGCGAGGTCGAACCCGTCGAGTTGCTGGTCCAACTCGCCGAGGACGGCGAGATCGACCCCTGGGACATCGACGTGGTGACGGTCACCGACAAGTTCCTCGATCGGCTCGACGGCTCGGACCTCCGGACGGGGGGCCGGGCGCTGTTTTACGCGTCGGTGCTGTTGCGGATGAAAAGCGACGCGATGTGGACCGACGACGAACCCGACGAGGACCTCGCCCCCGAACCGGAGCCGTGGGAGCGGCCGCCGGGCGAGGAGCCGCCGGAGGCGCTCGGCGCGGACCCATTCGACGAACTCGAACGCGAGATGGACAGACGGATCGAGCGCAAGCGCGCCCGCGGGATGCCGGAGACGCTCGACGAGTTGGTCCGGGACCTCCGCGAGCGCGAGCGCGACACGTGGTGGAAGGAGTCCAGGACCTACGACACCTCGGGGTCGCCGTCGGGGTACAGCCGCGGGACGCGGACGCTCGATTACCACACGGGCGACGACTTCCGGATGGACGACGAGCCGACGGCCGAGGAGGTGACCGGCAAGACCCACGACGAGCACATGGAGGACATCGTCGCCGACGTCTACCGGCAACTCCGGACCCACTACGACCGGGGGCGCGAGGAGGTGCTGTTCGCGGAGGTTCGGACGGCCGGCGGCAGCGTCGTCAACACGTTCCTCGGGCTGTTGTTCCTGGCGAACCGCGGGCAGGTCAGACTCCAGCAGGACGAGTGCTTCGGCGACCTCTGGATCCGCGACCCCGCCGGCGGGGCGGTCGAAGAACCGGCGTCGGCCGACGACTGACGACGGGCGTGCGAAAACGCCGCGGCGTCGGATCGCTCGGTACCGTGCATACACACTCCGCGGTCACGACGTTCGTCCCGTCCGTCTCCTGTGACCGCCCCGCCGGCGGGGACTGCGACGACGGTGGACACCGCCTCGTCGACGAGATCCGTCTCACGGAGCCTTCTCGATGCGCGTCGTCGTTTCCGTCGAACCGCCTCGGCCCGTTCCGCCTGTAGAGAGGGACGGCCCCGCACGCCGACGGCGGCAATGACTAGGGCCGAGCGCGGACAGCGACGGCGACGAGCGCCGTGGCGCGGCAGTTTCGAGCCGCTTTCCCCAATCAATGTATTCTAATGGTATTTGGGGGTAATCACCGACACCCTTATCTGTTCCCGGGGCGTTGGTGTAATCACGATGAGCGAATACAGCACCCCGATGTCAGTCGCGTTCGACTTCCAGCGCAGCGCCGTCGAAAGCACCCACGAAGCGATCGAGAGCGGCGTCGAAGCGCAAAAGCAGCTCAACGACGCCATGGTCGACGGCTTCGGTCCCGCCCGCGACGCCTCCGAGCGCAGCACCGAGTTCGTCCGTTCGGGCGTCGACTCGTACTTCGATGCGGTCGACTCGGTCATGCCCGCCGGCAGCGGCGTCGACGACGTCCACGAGATGCTACACGACCAACTCGACATGCTCGAGGAGAGCCAACACGAGGTCATCGACCAGTTCGAGACCAGCCTCAACGAGGGCACCGAGTCCGCCGAGGAGATGCTCGACGAGTTCCTCGCGGCGCTCGACGAGCAGATCGCGAGCCTGCTCGAGGCCCACGAGGACTTCGAGGGCCAGACGCTCGAGGCCCTCGAGGAACTCGAGGAAACCGTCGAGGAGATGCAGGCCGAGGTCGAGGCCCGCGGCGAGGAGATGCAGGAGCAACTCGAGTCCCAGGCCGAGGCGATCCAGGAGCAACTCGAGGACGTGACCGAGAACGTCCAAGAGGCCGCGACCGAGACCGCCGAGCTGTCCGCGTAATCGGCCCGTTTCCCGGGTCGCCCGGACACCCCCCGACACACGCACTTTTTTCGACGACGCGCGACCGTACCGACGGGTACACAAACCGCCGCCCCCCACGGCCGGTATGAGCGAACTCACCGTCGAGGCGGTCGACTCCCTCGAGACGGAAGACCTCCCCGCCGGCGTCGACGCCCCCGAGTACGTCCTCTACGGCGGGAAGGGCGGCGTCGGCAAGACGACCTGCGCGGCCGCGACGGCGCTTTCCAGCGCCCGCGGCGACACGCCGACGCTCGTCGTCTCGACCGATCCGGCCCACTCGCTGTCGGACACCCTCGACACGGAGATCCCGGCGGAGCCGGCGCGGATCCGCGACGACGTGCCGCTGTTCGCCGTCGAGATCGACCCCGAGGCCGCCGAGGGGCCGTTCGCCCCCGGCGGCGAGGGGGCCGATGGAGACCCGCTGGACGGCGGCGCGGACGGCCCGCTCGGCGGCCTCGGCGAACTGCTCGGCGAGGGGGGACACCCCCTCGGCGGCGGCGCGATGCCCGGGGCCGACGAGGCCGCCGCGATGCAGTTGCTCGTCGAGTACCTCGACGACCCGCGCTTCGAGCGCGTCGTCGTCGACACCGCGCCGACGGGGCACACCCTCCGGCTGCTCGAACTCCCGGAGGTGATGGATTCGATGGTCGGTCGGCTGCTCTCGATGCGGGAGTCGATCTCCGGGATGGTCGGGAGTCTGGGCGGGCTCTTCGGGGACGACGACGCGGCCGAGGCGGACACCGCGAGCCTCGAGGAGCTCTCGGCGCGGATCGAACGTCTCCGGGCCGCCCTCCAGGACCCCGACCGAACGGACTTCCGCGTCGTGATGGTCCCCGAGGAGATGAGCGTCACCGAGAGCGAACGGCTCGTCGACCGCCTCGAGGGGTTCGACATCCCCGTCCGGACGGTCGTCGTCAACCGGGTCAGCGAGGACCTCACCGCCGTCGCGGACCTCGACGCCGACTGGTTCGTCGCCCCCGACACCGAACACTGCGAGTTCTGCCGTCGGCGCTGGGAGGTCCAGCGGGAGGCCCTCTCGCGGGCCCAGGAGCTGTTTCGCGGCCGGGAGGTCAAGCGCGTGCCGCTGTTCGCGGAGGCGGTCCAGGGCGAGGCGATGCTCGCGGTGGTCGGGCGCTGTCTGGAGTGAGCCGCGAGGAGGGGGCCGGCTACGCCGGAACCACGAGCACCCGGAGGTCGTTGACGTTCGTGCCGGTCGCCCCCGACCGCAGGAGCGCTCCCCTGGAGTCGAGGAAGGTGTAGCTGTCGTTGTCCGAGAGCGCCGCGCGCGCGGCCGCCGGGTCGTCGATCGTTCGGGCGTCCACGAGCGCGCCGGCGGCGTCGGTGCTGCCGTCGCCCCCGTCGGTGTCGACGGCACCCAACACGGCGGGATCGGGGAGGTCCATCGCGGCCGCGAGCGCGAACTCCCCGTTCGGGCCGCCGGTCCCGTCGCCGGTCACGCGGACGGTGGTCTCCCCGCCCGAGAGGATCACCGCGGGCGGTTCGACCGGGTCGCCGCTGTCGGCGGCCTCGGCCGCGATCGCGGCGTGGACCCGGCCGGCCGCCGTCGCCTCGCCCTCGATCCGCGTCGAGAGGACGCAGGTCCGGTACCCCCGCGACGACGCGTGCTCGGCGGCCGCGTCGATCGCGTCCCGTCCCGAGGCGACGACGTGGGTGTCGACGTCGACGTCGGCCGGCGCTTCGGGCGCGCTCTCGTGGAGGAACGACTCGACGGCCGGGACGTCGACGCCGTATCTGGCGAGGACCTCGAGGGCGGCCTCGGGGTCAGTCCCGATCGGGACCGTCGGCCCGCTGGCGATGACCGACGGATCGCCGCCGACGACGTCGCTGACGAGGATCCCGAGGACCGTCGCCGGCTTCGCGGCGGCCGCGAGGCCGCCGCCCTTGATCGACGAGCAGGCCCGCCGAACGGCGTTGATCTCGTCGATGGAGGCCCCGGCGTCGAGGAGGCCGTCGGTGACGGCCTGGAGGTCGTCGACGGACAGCCCCGCAGCGGGCGCACACAGCAGCGCGCTCCCGCCGCCAGCGATCGCCCCGACGACGAGCGTCCGGTCGGTGGCGGCCGCGGCGCGGTTGAGAACCGCCCGCGCGCCCGCGACGCTGCCGTCGCCCGGCGTCGGGTGTTCGCCCTCCAGCACGTCGACCCGGTCCGGATCGGCGGTCCGTTCGTCCGTGACGACGACGCCGCCCGAGAGCCGATCGCCGAGCAGCGCCTCGAAGGCCACCGCGAGGTCGTCGGCGGCCTTGCCCCCGCCGACGAGCAGGACCGAGTCGTACGCCGAGAGGTCGTAGGTGGCGTCCCTGACGGTCAGCGTCCCTTCGCGTTCGTCCACCGAACAGTGGCGAGCCACCGCCTGCCGCGGGTGTGCGGCGTCGATCCCCGCCTCCAGACACCCGAGCGCGAGTTCGTGGGCCGGCGAGTCGGCCGGCGTCCCGGATCTGTCGAACATCTCAGGAGCCGAACCGCCGGATCACGCCGAACAGCCCGTCGACGACCGGATCGGGGAGGAACCGCACGTAGGCGAGCAGCCCCGCGGCGCGGCCGACGACGTACCGCGGTTCGGGGTCGGTCGAGACCGCCGCCTCGACGATCGCTTCCGCGACCTCGGCGGGGTGGACCGCGACGGGGCTGTCGCCGCCCAGGAGGGTCGCGTCCTCCTGGAACGCGTAGAGGTCCTCGTAGGCGTCGGTCCGGTCGAGCCGGCTCAACTCGTCGTCGACCCGGTCGCGAAACGCGGTCGCGACGGGCCCCGGCTGGACGACGCTGACGTCGATTCCGAACGGCTCGAGTTCGCGCCGCAGCGAGTCGCTGTACCCCTCGACGGCGTGTTTCGACGCCGAGTACGCCCCCATCCCCGGCGCGGCGATCCGGCCGGCGAGCGAGGAGACGTTGACGATCGTGCCGTCCCCGCGTTCGCGCATGTGCGGGAGCGCCGCCCGGACGAGTCGGTGGGGACCGAAGACGTTCACGTCGAACTGTTTTTCGAATAGGTCGTCGTCGATGTCCTCGAGGGGGCCGTGTTGGCCGTAGCCGGCGTTGTTCACGAGGGCGTCGATGCGGCCCTCCTCGTCGACGACCCGATCGACGACCCGGCGGACGTCCTCGTCGTTGCGGACGTCGATGGTGCCGATGTCGCAGCCGGCCTCGCCGAGCGTCTCGATGTCGGCGGGGTTGCGCGCGGTGGCGTAGACCCGCCATTCCTCGTCGAGGAACGCGTACGCGGCGGCCCGGCCGATGCCGGACGAACAGCCCGTAATCAGTACCGTCCGATTGCTCATACGGGTCGCTCGGGGGGACGGTAGTTAGGCGTTGATGTGTCGGGGCCTCACCGCTCGGTCTTCAGTTCGTCCGCGTACCGGTCGGCCAGCCGCGTCGGCCGGGGGAGTTTGTACTCGCCGCCGCAGGCGGCCACGAGATCGGTCGCCGTCCCGGCGGCGAGGCGGTGTCCCGGCGAGACGTAGAGGGGGTTGATCCTCGTCGAGTCGGGGTACTGTCGGCTCTGGTAGGCGTACCCGACGACGGTCCCGTCGGGGGCGCTCATCGAGCCGTCGGCCTCGATCGGGACGCGCTCGCCCGCCTCCAGCGCGTCCGTCGTCCGCCGGGGGCGACCACAGAGGAGGTTCTTCGCGACGCCGACGGCGGGGACGTCGAAGCAGACGCCGACGTGGGTCGCGAGTCCGGCCTCGCGGTAGTGGATCCGGCCGCTGCCGTCGAGGACGAGCAGGTCCGGATCGACGTCGAGGGCCTCGAGCGCCGCGACGATCGGTTCGCCCTCCCGGAAGGCGAGCAGCCCCGGCACGTACGGCATCGACAGCGGCGTGACGGCGCTCTCGCGGGCGATCACCTCCCCGCCGCGGAGGACGACGACCGCGGAGACGGCCCGGTCGTCGAGAAACGCCTGGTCGACCCCGGCGACGAGTGCGTCGCCGGAGCTGACGTCCGCGGGCGCGAGTTCGGCGGCGTCCTCGAAAGTCGCCTCGGCCGCGATTTCGGCCTGGAGCCGTTCCATCGCCTCGCGGGAGTCGGGACGGGTCGGCCGGAACCGCTCTCCGACGACGTCCATCTACGGGAACCGACCCGGGCCGCCGGGGCCGCCCGGTCCGCGCCCCGGCCCGAGGTTGAGCTGTTTCGGCCCGCGACCGATCCGGTCTTTGATCCGGTTGCCGTACCACAGGCCGATCACGAGGCCGACGAGGTGAGCGAAGTGGGCGACCCCGCTGAGGATGCCGCCGTCGGCGACGAACGCGAAGATCGAGAAGCCCGCGAAAAGCACCGTCAGCGTCCGGATCGACATCGGGATGAAGAAGAACAGCAGGACCTTCAGGTCCGGCGAGGTGATCGCCAACACGCCCATGATCGCCATCAGCGCGCCGGAGGCACCCAGGACCGCCACCTGCTCGCCGGTCACCAGGCCGACGCCGACCTGCCCGAGGCCGGCGAGGACGCCGCTGACGAGAAAGAGGGCGGCGAACTTCCGGGAGCCGACCTGCCGCTCGACGATCGGCCCGAAGAAGTACAGCGCGATGGCGTTGAAAAGCAGGTGGCTCGGCCCGCCGTGGGAGAAGACCGAGATGACCCACGTCCAGACGTACTCGGGGTGGGCGGTCGTGAGCGTGAAGATCTGTCCCCAGGTCGTGGTACCGGGGTCGACACCCGCCGACGGCAGGCGGATCCCCGCGAGCGGCGCGAGGACGTACTGGAGGCCGAAGACGACGACAGCGATCGCGAGAAAGAGATACGAGAGGTTGTCCCGGAAGTAGCCGAGCGGGCCGCCGGGGCCGGCGTCGAGTCCGACTCGGCCGAGGAGGCCGCCCGAACCGGCGGTTCCGCCTCGGCCGCCGCGACCGCCTTTCCCCCCCTGTCCGCCCGACTGAACCGAATCGTCGAAGCCGCTGTCGAAGACGCCGTCGGGATCGTTCCAGTTCCCGAGGCCGGGGCAGCCGTGGTTCTCGGGGAGCCGGTGTTCGCTGCAGTAGGTCCCGCCGCAGTGCCGGCAGTTGTACGGCATGTTTTCGTCCCTGCCACAGACGTCACACGTCGCCATTATCGTCCGGACGTCCCCGTCGGGCAAAATCGTTTGGATGCGGTCGGGGCGGTCGGGGAGGTCGGAGCGATGGCGAGGGCGGTGGTTGGATGGGACAGTCGCGGTCGTTGGGCGGGGCGGTCGCGGGTTGCGGATCTGGGTCGGCTACCGCCCGTCGGCGACGGCCTCGCGAACGCGGGGGAGAAGCTCCCCGGCGCCCAGCGCGACGACGCCCGCGTACAGCGCGACGGCACCCATGATCGCGAGCCAGGCCGCGAATTTCATGTTGCCGGCGGCGAGGTAGTCGGCGCTCGTCAGTTCCGCGAACACGCCGGCGACGGTGAATCCCGCCGCCGCGACGGCGTAGGCGGCGAGTTCGACGACCGGCGCGAGGATCTCCTTCATACCTCCGGTAGGACGATCGGTGTATAAAAGGCTGCCGGGAGCTACGCGCCGATCTCGACGACCACGTCCGACTGCACCCACATCTCGGGGTCCTCCCGGTCGTAGATCACGACCTCGCCGTTGTCGAGCGAGAGGTGGGCGTACCGTTCGGAGTCGAGCGCCGTCTCCGGCGGGTCGATCGATTGGCGGGTCGGTTCGTCCGTGTCCGCGGGTGCGTTACTCATTGACATGTGTCCGCAGACGGTGTAGCGATATAAGCGTTCGGCAGAGGAACGGTTAGGTATATATACTCTACTAGCACGGCTAGGGCGGACATTTCGGGGAGCCGTCCCCCGGATACCGGGGGCTTCGAAGCGGTCGGTGCGGTCGGACGGGATCAACACTGATGCTGGTGGACGAAATCACATGACACCGATTTGCGAGCGCTCCGCCGGTCGCGCCGTCGAACGGCGTGCTCCTCGTGCGTCATGTGTACATTTTTCGTCCGTCAGTATGATACGGACGCCGGCCGATCGCCCGATCATGTCCGACCCGACCATCTTCGAACGGATCGTCGACGGCGACGTCCCCGGATACGTCGTCCACGAGACGGAGACTGTCGCGGCGTTTCTCGACGCGAACCCCCTCACACCGGGACACACCCTCGTCGTGCCCAAGGAACCGTACGCGAGACTCCGGGACGTCCCCCCGGAGGTCTCGACCGACGTCTTCGAGGCCGTCCGGACGCTCTCGCCCGCCGTCGAGGACGCCGTCGGCGCCGACGCCACGACGGTCGGCATCAACGACGGCACCGCGGCCGGACAGGAGGTTCCGCACCTCCACGTGCACATCGTTCCCCGATTCGAGGACGACGGCGGCGGCACGATCCACACGGCCGTCGGCTCGTTCGCCGATCTCGACGACGACGAGATCGCCGGCGTCGCCGCCGACATCGAGGCGCAACTCGAGTGAGGCGGGGCGGGGCGAGGCGGTGTAGGACAGAGCGGATCCTCCACCCAGGGACCGACACGGTCGGTGACCCGGACGGCACGTTTTTGTTCGATGCCGGCGGCACCGAACGTATGTCCGAAACGGTCGCGTTCGTCGGCGCCGCCGGCGGGGTCGGGACGACGCGGGTGACGCTCGAGTGCGGACGGCTGTTGGCCGACGACGGGATCGACACCGCGATCCTCGACGCGGCCTACGGCACGCAGGGGCTCTCCGACCGGGTCGCCGGCCGGATCGACCCCGACATGACGGCGTTGTGCCTCTCCGAGACGCCGCTCGAGGAGGGCCTGATCGACCTCCCCGGCGAGCGGGCGGGGCGGCTCTCCGTCTGTCCCGCCCACGCGTCGTTCGAACGCCTCGCGCGGGCGAAGCGACCCGAGGCCGCCGAGCGGTTCGGGGAGCGGATCGAGGCGGCGGCGCGGCGCTTCGAGTGCGTGCTCGTCGACACCCCGCCGGTGGCGACGAACCCGGCCGTCGCGGCGGCCACCGCGGTCGGGTCGGTCGCGGTCGTCTGTGACGGCGACCGGGCGGAATCGGCCGTGCCCCGGACGGCGGATCGGCTGGCGGACGTCGGCGTCGACGACCCGACGACGCTGCTCACGCGGACGTCGGCGCACCCGGACGCCGACGTGGCGGTCCCGGAATTCGGGTCCGAGACGCCGGCGAGCGCGTCCGATTCACCCGCCCGCGACGCGCTCGCCGACGCGGTCGAGGTACTGACCGGCTTTTCCGTCGAGCGGCCGGAGCCGACGGGGCTTTTCGGGAGCGTCTCCCTCAGATGAGGTCGTCGAGGTCGTCCCTGGCCTCGGCGAGCGGGTCCGCCATCGTCGAGGTCGCCCCGAGGACCGCGGCGTCGGCGCCGTCGATCGGGTCGTGGGTGGCGACGTACGCGCCGAGGGCGAACTCCCGGTCGCCGAGGCCCGCCAGGGTCCGGGCCTCGGTGCGCGATATCTCGCCGGCGAGCCAGTCCTCCAGCACCCGTTTCGCCGTCGGGGTCAGCGGGTCGATCGGTTCGCCCAGCAGGTACAACACCTTCGCCGCCGTCGTCCGCGGGATATCCGCGACCGCGGCGGCACGACCCACGCTCGCCCCCTCCGTGTAGGCGTCGACGACCGCGGCCGCGCGCTCGGGACAGCATGGAAGCCGCGCCTCGAACTCGGCCAACCGCTCGGCGAGCGGGGCGTCGGTCCCGTCGGCCTCGGCGACGCCGCGCTCGCGCTGTTCCGTCGTGACTTCCAGCCCCGCGGCGATCTCCGACAGCGTCATACATACCGTTAGTATGTCCATCCGATATAAACGTACGGCCGCCGTCCGACCCGACGCGATCCGATCGACGTCGGTCGCTGTCCCGTGGGAGGCAGGTCCGGGGGGCGTCGGTTCGGCCGCGGTCGACAGGGTATTTGAACGTCCGGACGTATGATCGAACATGTCCATCCGCTCACGGATTCCCGACCCCCTCCTCGCGGTCGGCGTGGCCCTCGGCCTCGCGGCGCTCGCTTACGGCGGCGGGAACGTCGCCGCCTACGCCGTCGCCCGAAGCCTGGGGCTTCTCGGCATCGATCCCACGCCCAGACAGGGGTTCGTCCTCTCGGTCGTCACGCTCCAGTTGGTCTTTTTCACCGGCGTCTCGCTTCTGTATCTCCGCTACCGCGGGCTGACGCCCGCCGACATCGGCGTCCGCGCGCCGACGCTGGAGGGGTGGATCGTCCTCGGCGTCGGCTTCGTCTCGATGATCATCCTCTGGCTCGTCGGTTCGATCGGCAGTTTCGTCGTCGGCCAGCGCCTCGGCATCGAGCGCGAACCCCAGGCCATCTTCGACGTCGCCCAACAGGACCCGCTCATCTTCGTCATGCTGGGCGTCCTCTCGCTTCTGATCGTCGGCCCGACCGAGGAGTTGCTGTTCCGCGGGATCATCCAGACCCGCCTCCGGGAGACGTTCGGCGTCGCCGCCGGGATCACGCTCGCGACGGCGCTGTTCGCGGTCATCCACCTCGCCGGGTTCGGCAGCATCGAGGCCGGACTGCTCGGCGTGTCGGTGCTGTTCTTCGTCGGCTTCGTGCTGGCGCTGTCCTACGAGTACACGGGCAACCTCGTCGTGGTCGCGCTCATGCACGGCCTGTTCAACGCGACGCAGGCGGCGATGGGGTACCTCGGCGTCCGGTACGGCGACCCCGACGCGATGGCTGCCGCGATCGGGCTGTTCCTGTTATAACTGGCCCTGTCCCGACCTCACTCCAACGCCGACCCCGCACGGACGAGCGTCGCTTCGTCGAAGGCGGGGCCGACCAACTGGAGGCCGACCGGCCCCTCGTCGGTCTCGCCCGCGGGGACCGAGATCGCCGGCAGGTTCGCCAGGTTGATCGGGACGGTGTTCGCGTCGGCCAGGTACATTTGTAGGGGGTCCTCGAGGCTCTCGCCGCGCTCGAACGGCGGGACCGGCATCGTCGGCGAGGCGAGGACGTCGACGGACTCGAAGGCCTCGTCGAAGTCCTGTTTGACCCACGCGCGGGCGTCCTGGGCCTTCTTGTAGTACTTGTCGTGATAGCCCGCCGAGAGGGCGTAGGTGCCGAGCAGGACGCGGCGTTTGACCTCCTCGCCGAACCCGAGTTCGCGGGCGGCCGCGAACGATTCGTTCCAGTTGCCCTCACCGTCGCCCTCGCCCGAACGCCCGTACCGCACGCCGTCGAAGCGCGCGAGGTTCGAGGAGGCCTCCGACATCGCGATGACGTAGTACGCCTGCACCGCGGTCTCGACGGAGGGCAGCGAGACCGTCTCGGTCGTCGCCCCCTTCGACTCGAGGTCGTCGATCGCGTCCTCGAAGACCGCCCGGACGCCCTCGTCGGCGCCCTCCAGGAGTTCGGTCGGGACCCCGACGGTGAGCCCCGAGACGTCGCCGTCGGCGGCGGCGGCGTAGTCGGTGTCGACGCCGGCCGGCGGCTCCCGCGTCGTCGCGTCGTTCGGGTCCGGCCCGGCGAGCACCTCGAGCAGTTCGGCCGCCGCCTCGACGGTCGGCGCCAGCGGGCCGATCTGTTCGAGCGAGTTCGCGTACGCCACGAGGCCGTACCTCGAGACCAGCCCGTAGGTGGGTTTGATGCCGACGACGCCGCAGAAGGCGGCCGGACACCGCACGGAGCCGCCCGTGTCCGATCCCAAGGCCAGATCGGCCGCGCCCGACGCGACCGCGGCGGCGCTCCCGCCCGAGGAGCCGCCGGGGACGCGCCCCTCGGCGGCGGGGTTCTCGACGGGGCCGAACGCCGAGGTCTCCGTGGTCGTCCCCATCCCGAACTCGTCCATGTTCGTCTTGCCGACGATCGTCGCGCCCGCGTCCTTCAGCCGTTCGACGACGGTCGCGTCGTAGGGCGGGACGTACCCCTCGAGGGCCGCCGATCCGCAGGTCGTCTCGACCCCGTCCGTCGAGATGTTGTCCTTGACGGCGACGGTCCGGCCGGCGAGGGGACCGTCGCTTTCGCCCTCGATGCGCGTCTCGGTGATGAACGCGTTGTGGCTCATGAGACGTTCGGTCCCTTGAAGTAGCCGTCCTCCGTCTCGGGGGCGTTTCGCAGCGCCTCCTCTTGGGTGAGTCCCGCCTCGACCTCGTCGGGGCGCATCACGTTCGCCAACTCGGGGTCGGGATCGACCTCGGGGACGTCGTCGAGCGCCTCGAAGTGTTCGAGGATCTCGGCGAACTGCCCGGTGAACCGTTCGACCTCCTCGTCGTCGAGGTCGATCCGCGCGAGCGTGGCGACGTGGCGGACTTCCTCGTCGTCGACAGTCATGCCCGTAGGTCGGTGGGGGGCGTCACTAAGGGTTTCGGACGGCGTTCACGCGCCGTCGAGGCGCTCGCGGCCCTTGGCGGTCAGTCGGTACGTGCCGCCGCTGGAGGCGACGGCGATGTACCCGTCGGCCTGGAGGTCGTAGCACTGTCGATCGACCGTGACCGGATGCCGGCCGAGCACCTCGGCGAGGCCGGCGACCGACCGTCGGTCCCCCGAGGCGAGCGTCTTCAGGATCTCCCGTTCGAGCCCCTGCTCCATGTGTCCGTTCGTTCCACACCGGCCTCCGATATCAGGCTTGCGCTCGCCGGCGCGCGTCCGGATCGGCGCCGCGTCGGAACTGTCGCCTCGTGAGCCACAATTTTTAAGTTGGAGGAAAAACAATACTGATATCGAAAACGAGTTTTCCGAAATCAAAAATTAATCGATGATGACCGACTCTACTGTCAGACGGCGAGGAACGGAACGCGAGAACGAATCAGCGGCGGACGGGAGCGAGGGGAGCGAACGCACCGAGAGCGAACGCGAGGCCGGCGAGGACGAATCGGAACTGGTCTGTCCGGAGTGCGGCGGGCGGCTCACCGCCGACTCGGAGCACGGCGAGACGGTCTGCACCGAGTGCGGGCTCGTCGTCGAGGAGGACGAGATCGACCGCGGTCCCGAGTGGCGCGCCTTCGACAGCGCCGAGAAGGATCAAAAGTCCCGCGTCGGCGCCCCCACCACCAACATGATGCACGACAAGGGGCTCTCGACCAACATCGGCTGGCAGGACAAAGACGCCTACGGGAACTCGCTGGGGTCGAGACAGCGCCAGAAGATGCAGCGGCTCCGCAAGTGGAACGAGCGCTTCCGCACGCGGGACTCGAAAGAGCGCAACCTCAAACAGGCCCTCGGCGAAATCGACCGCATGGCCTCCGCGCTCGGCCTCCCCGAAAACGTCCGCGAAACCGCCTCCGTCATCTACCGCCGCGCACTCGACGAAAACCTCCTCCCCGGACGCTCCATCGAGGGCGTCTCCACCGCCGCGCTGTACGCCGCCGCGAAACAGGCCGGGACGCCGCGCAGCCTCGACGAGGTGGCGGGCGTCTCCCGCGTCGAAAAGAGCGAAATCGCCCGCACCTACCGCTACGTCGTCCGCGAACTCGGCCTCGAGATCGCGCCCGCCGACCCGAAGAGCTACGTGCCGCGCTTCGCCAGCGACCTCGATCTCTCCGAGGAGGTCGAACGCCGCGCGCGCCAGTTGCTCGACGGGGCCCGCGACGCCGGTGTCCACTCGGGGAAGTCGCCGGTGGGGCTGGCCGCCGCGGCCGTCTACGCCGCCTCGCTGCTCACTAACGAGAAGGTCACCCAGAACGCCGTCAGCGAGGTCGCGGACATCTCCGAGGTCACCATCCGCAACCGCTACCACGAACTCCTGGAAGTCGAACAGGACGCCGGGAGATAAGGCTACGTCCACGCGGTCGATTCGTGCGGTCGGCTCGGGCATCCCACGGATCGCGGGCATTTATAAGCCCTGAAACGGACGGAACACAACGTGCAGTGACGCGACGGAGCCGCCTTCCCGCCTCACGCGGCCGTCGCGTCCGTGATCGGTTCGATCCGGAAGACGTAGTCCTCCCCGGCCGAATCGAGGTTCGACGGGCTCTCCTCGCGGGTGTGGGCGCGACAGAGGTGTGCCTCCGCCTCGACGGTCCCCTGCCCGGTCTCCTCGCGGTAGCGCTCGACGACGACGAACGACGCCTGCTCGTCGCACCCGCGCCGGTGGCACTCGTGGGGCGGGTCGGGGTACGCGCCGTCGCCGCGTTGGATGCCGCCGGTCGCGTCGTCCGCCTCGCCGTCGTCGTCCATTTCGTCCGCGGGCGGTTCGGCCTCCTCGCCACGGGTCCGGTCCTCCGCGACCTCGCGCTCGCGCTGTCGTTGCTCCTTTCGTTTCGCCTGCTTCTCTCGGCCCCGTTTGTCGTCCGCCATAGTTCGTCTTCGACGTCCCGTCGCATAACGCTGTGGGGGGAAGCGACGATCGCTCGATATACTTAAAAGGCCGCCCCGGCGCGTCACTCCGGCCGGAGCGACTCGACGTACCGGCCGAGGTGATCGTCCATCCGCTTTTTGAATCCGGCCTGTCGCGCCAGCCGGTCGAACTCCCTGGCGAGGAGGCTGCCGTACTGGACGGCCTTCTTTTCGCGCGACCGGAGCGTCGCCGGGAGGAAGTCGGCCGCCC
>Ga0209965_1000454_pt1 | contig 14679 bp, 9 predicted proteins | sample SalPon2_B_H2O_MG_FD_185707 | JGI IMG/M metagenome (GOLD analysis project Ga0209965, IMG submission 185707) | Salt pond water microbial communities from South San Francisco under conditions of wetland restoration - Salt Pond MetaG R2_B_H2O_MG... | ecosystem: Environmental > Aquatic > Non-marine...
GCCCTGGGCGGAGGAGATTCTGGTGATCCACGGCGACGTCGATAAGGACGACCGACAGCAGATCGAGGATCAGTTCAACCACGGCGAGCCCCGGCTTTTGTTTGCGACTGATGCAGCCAGCGAGGGGATCGACCTCCAGCACAGCTGCCACATCATGGTGAACTACGAGCTCCCCTGGAACCCCAACCGACTGGAACAGCGGATCGGTCGGATTCACCGCTATGGACAGGACAAGGAAGTCAAGGTCTGGAACTTCCAATTCGAGGGGACACGGGAGGGCGAGATTTTCGAGTTACTGCAGGACAAGGTCGAGAATATTCGCTCGCAGGTTGGGTCGACCGCGGACGTGTTGGGGATGCTTGATGACATCAACATCGACGACCTGATCATGCGGTCGGTCCAGAACGAGGAGCCCCCCGAAGCGACCGCGGCGGAGTTAGAGGAGCTCATGGAGGAGCGTGAGCAGACCCTGCTTGAGTGGTACGACCGCAGTCTGATCGACCCAAGTACGTTCGACGCTGAGAGTCGCGAGCGGATTCAGGATATAATGGATGAATCGGCCGACGTGTTTGGGACGGAAGCCGATATCCGGGCCTTTGTCGAGCGGGGGTTGGAAGCTTTCGGTGGGCGCCTTGATAAGCGTGGTAACCAGCTGTATGATGTCTTTCTGCCAGCGTCGCTCTCGGCGACTGGTGCCGAAACCCAGCGTGGGCCCGTAACCTTCTCCCGGGAATTCGCGATGGATCATCAGGGAATCGAGTATCTCTCCCCCGACGATTCGGTCGTGTTGGGGCTGCGCGAACAATTGTTGGCCGGTGAGGACGGAGTTGTCGGGTTGAAGCTCTTGCCGTTCATTGAGAACCCCGGGATTACGTTCGTCTACAGGGTGGACTTCGAGGACGGAACTGGCGAGACGATTCAGGAGGAGTTGGTTCCGGTCTTCGTCGATCTGGGGACAAAGAGTCCTCGGCGGCCCGTTGGCGAGCAGGTACTTGAGGCTGAGACGATTCGAGCCAGCCCCGATTCGGGAACCGTTCGGGAGCTGCTGGTCAATCGCGACGAGCTTGAAGCCGCTGCCGAGGAGTACGTCGCGAACATCCTGGGGACAGTCCAGAGCGACATTTCCGCTGACCGGGCTACTGAGGTTGAGCAGGAACGTGCAAATTTGGAGGCGTATGCCGAGGCAGAGCGTGAGCGGATTCAGGCTTTTATTTCGGAGTACCAGCAGCAGGCTGCCGCTGGAGAAGATATGGAGATTTCGATCCGAGGACAACGTCGTCGATTGGACCGGTTAGATGAGCGGGTGGATGAACGGAAGGCCGAGCTCGAACGCCGCCGGCAGGTAATTTCACTTGCACCGGAAGTGGAGGGGTACTGTTTGACGTTGCCGATTCGGTGATGTTTGAGTGAGTTCCAATCTGGGTTAGCACGATATTCACGTTATAGCTCGATTCGAGTCTTCGGATGTGGAGTAGCCACCGATTATATGTGTCAGCGCCAGAATGATTTCATATGACGACTGACAGAACCTCCGATGCAGATTCGGAGGCCGCTTCAGAGCCCGGTGAGAGCTGGACAGACTACTATCGCGGCTACAGTTTCAGTGTGAACGCAGAAGGAGAAGTCTGGTGGCAGGCGTACAACGGTACGGATCGACTCCGTCTCGATCCAGCACCGGATGCCATCCTCGAGAATCTCCTGGGTATCAAACGACAAGGCGGGCGTATTCGGGTCACTGAGGCGGGAGATGTGCTCACACGGACTGAAGTGGCTGGTGCAGATGATGCGTATGAAGCGCTCTACGTTGGATCTACTGATCTGAATGGCCGGCTTGTGCCTCCGGACGATCCTACTCATTCCGTCGCGCTGAGCCCGACAGAGCTCCAACCAGGGAATCTGTGGAGTAGCGTGTACGACGGTGCCAAGTACTCGTTTACTGGTGACCGGTTCTGGTGGCATAATGCCGAGAGCAAGCTCCGTCACCCATTTGCCGACCCGCTGTCTGACACGATCGTGAGCGAACTACGACGACTCCGTCCGCAGGGGGGCTCCTTTCGTGTGACGCCGCAAGGCGATGTGCTCACACAGATCCCACCGGACCGATCGCCGTCGGACGTGCGTGAACAGTTTCGGGCGCTGCCCCATCCGGTTAAGCGGGTGTTACAGCTCCGTCGTAACCGGGGTGATGTCGATATGATACCGGTGTACGTTGGAACACTGGATGCGACGAACCGTCCGATACACGTTGAGGAACCAACCCAACTGACCGACCCCCTCACGGACGAGGAAGAAGCCTCGTTGGAGGGGTGGGCGGCCGCGGTCGAGTCTTACGAGAGAAAAGAGCTGTCACCAGATGACCACCGTGTCGATCCTGGAGACGATACATGACAGAAACACCGCCTACAGCGTCCCTGATTGCCGTGTCGACCGAAGTCCCCACCGCTGCCGATCGATAGGTGACAGTCACGCCAACTGATCCGTGCCTCTCCACGTATCGCGGCTCTCGTTACAGTATCATCACCTCACAGCCACACGGCACCACTCTCCGATGGAGTCACCGTAGTGAAATTCAGGCGTTCCAGAGGGTGCCCGATGGGCTCCATGAACCGCTTCGTGAGGTGGGGAAACCAGACGGCTACGGCAGTGCGCGACTCACGGCAAGGGCTGAAGTGGTTATCAAGGTCACTGCCGGGTCCTACGACCAGGTTGGCGCTGCTGAGGTAAGCTCAGAATACATTCCCGTGTATCTCGGTCAGATCGGAGGTGCGTTCGATTTTAGTGACTTCTCCAACAACCTCGACCTCCTCACGACCCAATCAGCAATCCGTGTGTGGACTGGGCTTCCATTCCATCACGGAGAGGCGTGGAGTGTCTGTTCAGATGGCGTCTTACACTGGCGCTAGTAGGCTTGTTAGTTGGACTCTGCCTTTGATCATGACGAGCTCGTCGCCAAGTACACACAGTTCCGGCCAGAAGGCGGACAACTCTATGCTAACGCACACGGCCTATCTGGGGGAATCTTAATCGGCGCACTGTGCCGGCAGAGATGGACGCAGCGGTGATAGAGGCGTATCAGAACTGGCGTGAGACCGCTGGTCGGGCTACCCGGCGGTTAGTGACCCAATGGCTCCAACACACCGAGAGTGAAGACGCTCTCGACGGGCTTTTATCGGTGCCTTGGGCAGCTTAGCCAGTTCAACCAAGGAGCGGCCCCCAAGCTGATCGTTTCAGATCAGCGCTACTTCCTCGCAGCGGTACGGGATGCCGACCAATTATTGTCACGGGCAAGCGGACGACACCTCCGTCTCAGACCGAGAGCATATTTTCCGAATTGTTCACACACTGATTGTACCGACTAGTACACAACCTCTAGAACCTGTCTTCAGTGAATGAGTAACCTTCCAAGCACAAGATTGTTATTACTACTTGATTGAACGATACTACGTTATCATATGGGCTTTGGTGTCATACGAATGATTCAGACACGCTTTACTGACTGGAATACCGCTCACAGGAGATTACGGAGGGTACCTACGTGTACGTCTCAGTATGTCATAAGTAACGTCTCTTCTCTAGCCTCTATTGAAGCACATATACCACTCAACTCACAGGGGGTGAAACACATTGGTAGATGAACTGTTGGTCCGACGGTTCCCACCGCCGATTCCAGGGTTGCCAAACGAGCAGGGCCGTTACGAGTCAATTCTCACTACTCTTGCTAAGCAGCCAATGCCCCCAACCCGAGCGGAGTTTATCCAGCCATGTCAAGCCGCGATTGAACGAGACCATGACGATACGCTCAGCGATTCGTGGACGCGTCACATTATCAGTGACCTGGCGCGCTCGGGGTTCATACGCGAAACTGACGAAGTCGGTCCTGATGATGCCGAACGACTTGCTGTCGGGATCGACAGCCAGCGATGGTTGGATGGTGAGCTGTCGTTTGCCAATTGCGTGTACAACGCGCTGAAACGCAGCTGGGTACTTCGAGCAGAATATCCTGAGGGGTTTGAAGCGCTCGAACGGATCTTCCATGCGATTACCTATGAGTGTGAGCAGCCAGCAAGCTCACGCAGAATTAAAACAATGCTAGAGACAGAGTACGGCTACCAGTTTAGTCAACAGGGGCTTCGTGGCTACCCTGAACTCCTGTGTCATCTGGGATATCTCGAAGAAGTCGACGGCAAATATCAAATTCCTACGGACGTCGACCCGGAGCAAGCGCTCACCCGGCTGCGGCAGCCAGACCTCTTCAGAAAATACGAGAATTATCTCAAACGAGAAGGCGCTCTCGGCGAGCACCCCCCGAAACGCGCCAAACAGGCGTTGATGAAGTACTATATGTACCGCGAATCGGGTGGCTGGTCGAAACGAAAACGGTGGTACCGCCAGTTTCACCGCCACTATCTCAAACCGACTGCGCGTGACGGCGACAACGTTGAGCCAAATCTCCGGCGGAAAGAAGAGTTCCGAGATGTTGAAACCGAACGTAGAGACCTACGGACGAAAATTAACAGCCGATACGATATTGTTGAGAGCCGGCTTCGCGGACTTTCAGCTGATGACCTCCAGCGGATTCATGACGCCGGAAATCCGAAAGCAGCCCGTCAAGAACTCGTTAAAAGCGGTAGCGGGCTTACTCGAGCAGACCTGACTCAGTTTGTAGGGGACCGTTCCTACGAGTTTTCAAGTGACTTCGCGCTGTATGACTGGCAAGTGGAGGCAGCTACCACCTGGTTTACAGGGACAGATCACACTGCTTCTCAAGAAGGAATTGCAGAGGTGGTGACTGGCGCCGGCAAGACGGTGATGGCGCTGGAAGTCATTCGTCGGTGGCTCGATGAGGCTGACGACGGCATTGTGACAGTCGTCGTCCCGACCAAGGTGTTGATGTATCAGTGGCTCACCGAATTAACCCAGAAGCTCAACGTCCCAATCGAGGATCTCGGCTGGGCAGGCGATGGCCACCGCGATGCGTTCGCTGATGACGATATCACGGTACTTGTGACAATCGTCAATACTGCTGTGAAAAACGACTATCTCGCCTCCTGTCTTGAGGCGGCTGGAACGCCATCGCATCTTCTTGTTGCAGACGAGTGTCACAACTACACCGGTGATGTCCACTCGAATGTCTTAGAGTATCATCACACTGCGACGCTGGGGCTTTCGGCAACGCCAACGGAAAAGCCGAATAGTGAACGTGACCCCAGCGACGATGAGGCAAACCTCTTCGACCGCTTAGGCGAGCCGTTCTACACCCTCACGTACAGTGAAGCAATTGAACGCAAGCTTATTCCAAGCTTCAAAATTAACTATGTCGGGTTTGATCTCGCACCCACTGAGCGTCAAAAGTACGACAGCCTCAGCCGTGAGATTACGGACGCACTTACAGAGATTCGCACGCGATACGCTAACCGGCTATACCAGCTGAACGGTAACCTCCATCAGAAATTACACACCATTCTCAACTCGGATGAGTCACCACACCCAGCAGTGGGTCAGTTCTTCACGCTTACCCAACAGCGCCGGAACCTTGTGCAAAATGCCGTCGCCCGACAGGCGATCACGCTGCGCCTTTTAGAGGGGATTGATCCCGACGAGAAAGCGATCGTGTTCCAAGAGCGTATCGAGCAGCTCAAACAGCTGATCGCTCCGTACGAACGGCTCGGGCAAACACGAGAACGTGAAGTGTCGCAAGAAAGCGCCAGTGGCTATCGATCACAGCTGTACGATGAGTTCCCAGAGCTCAAAAAGGTCGATAAGGAAATTGAAGATCTGTTCGCACAGTCCGACTACTGGCCGGTGATGTATCATTCCGGCCATCGCCGCGAGGTGTGGAATGAGCTCGCGATGGAGTGGTTCCGTGCCGATGACCACGCAAATGTGATGCTCAGTGTCAAGGCCCTGATCGAGGGCGTTGACGTCCCTGATGCCGACACCGGCATCATTCGGGTCTCAAGCGGTAGCGTTCGTCAACGTATCCAAACGCTTGGACGGATTCTCCGAACAGGAGACAATCCGGATCGGCAGTCGGAACTGTACGTCCTGTACGCACGAGACACGGTTGATGAGAAAATCTTCCGCGAATACGACTGGGATGAACAGCTCGGGAACGCGGACGTTGAGCATCTCCACTGGGGGGTTGAGGACTCAGTGTTAGAGGGCGAGCTGGTCGACGGTGAGCGACCCGACGTACAGACGTATACCAAACCACCGGTCCCTGATGTGACCGATCTTGAACCAGGCGATTCGTACGAGGGGCCCACTCACGGGTACAAGATCAGTGTGGATGCAGAGGGGCGCCCGTTCGAACGCACCGGATCGAGACGATCGTTTATTACCAACGAGGAAGTCACGGCTGCCGCCGACATCGTCTATCGACTCAAAAGTGGCGGGGTAATTCATATTAATGAGCACGGCCACATGACAACTCAAACTGACGAGGAAACGGTGTATCTCGGCCAAACAGAGGGTCCGGAGTCGTTCGATCATGAGGAACCGACAAATAGCTCAACTGACGACCCACCCGAGTTTGATGATCTCTTTGGGGATGATACTGTATGACTTGCCTAGTCGCTAATTCTCCGTTCGGTTTTACTTCTCTCCTAGCAGTCGAACGGCAGTATAGACGAACTTGCATTGGTTGGTGGTTGGCAAACTGACGCTCGCAATCCACGTCGCCGACCTGCCCCTGAGGGGCACTCACGTCGGCCCTCGGCCATAATAAATCGTACAGCGGCCTTGACCGGGAAGTGGCGTTCCACGAACTGCTGCTCGATCCCAACCACACAGACAGCATCAACGACGTCATCACTGGTGAAGTGTTTGATCTACTCCCTGTGAACGAGCGTATGGTCGACCGCACTGGCGGCAAACTCAATGGCGAATCCCGCGTTCGGACGGCTAAAGATTGTTCTCGATGAGCTTGTAATGGAGTATGATGTCATTCTCGTAGACAACATGCCGAGCATCAACGTTCTTACCGACAACACGGTGGTTGCCAGCGATAGGGTATTGAGTCCGACCTACCGCTTTCGACTCTCTAGGTTTGGGAGTGTCTTTGGTTGAGGATGGTTTGAGTGTAACAGGATAGCAACATCTCCCTATGGAAATACCTATAAGTAGATCTATAAAAAGCACGTTAGACATTCCCATGTTCTTTCCATTAGAAGTATTTTGAGACACTTCTGTTGCCTTGTTTTACCGTTAATTGACAGCAATTGCAAACGCGCTCACGGGGAGATTTCGTCACGCTAACCAGGAATTGGACGCCGTCTGGCGATATAGCATCGCTCAGACGTCTTGCCTGGATGTGTCGAGACCTTTCCAAACAGCACGTTAATGACCCGGGCGTACCCGCCGCGCCGAACGGCGCGGACGGGTACGCCGAATGGGCACAGACCGCGTTGAGTCTGTTCCGTGTCAAACTAGAAAGAATCTTCGTGAGACAGAAGATTACCTCAACGAAATGCCCGGTGTTCTCGCTGTGTTTGATCCTCACGAAGCACCGTAATACAGTTCGTTTTGCCGGTGGGAAAACGAGTGCTAGATGCGTGAACTCCGCCGCCTGCCCCCCCTTCTCCGGACGTATCTGGCAGAGGTATCGTCGTCACTGGCCCAACGGAGCAAGATACCATGGTTGTGACCCTTCAGCAACCGCCGTGAGTGACAGCTACTACATCTTCTGAGGTCAAGAACTCACCTCTGGGGCTGTAAGACTGTGTAAAATCGACTCTACCCCGACGCTGTCTTGCGTTCAACAAGGCATTATTAATTTAAGGACATTTGCTACAGAACTGATTTCCTGTTGAGTTCGCTTCTTGCTGACGTCGAGACACGCGTCGTACACGGCAGCAGCAGCAGCCCATCCAGATGGACTTTTGCCGCTAGACAGCCCGGACTCTTCAGTAATTTTGATGATTTCACGTGCACGTTCATCGACTACGTCAGGGAGGTTGAGAGCGTTACAGTATCATTCCCTATACTGTTCGCTGCCATGAATGCTGACGGATCTAGCCCGACAGTATTGGCAATATCTTTCGACTGCTGGCGAAGCAAAGCCTTTCGCGTGACTACCATAGCGCCAGCAGGAACGAAGTCTGTCGGGTCTAACGAAATCTCTGTGACTGTGGCTGCACAATACAGACCTGAAGCAGCGACTAATTCAAGCGCGGTCCCGCTCAGGCCACCCCGCTTGTCACGGAACTGATCACGCAGCGATTTCGTAAGATTAGCCGTCGCTGCTAGGATATCGAGATCACCAGCTAACTGGTCGACCTGATCAGCAACGAATATCATCTGCTGCTCAGTGAACATCGGCTGTCCAAACGTGAGATTTTGCTCAATTCCTTCCAGAGATGAGAAATTGCTGTTATTGAGAATCTCTGGAAGAGTATCGTCAGGTTCCTCAAGAAATTTATTATTTGTATTTGATAACTATACTGACTGGAATCGATAATGATGCTAACTCAATAAGATCTCGTATCAGCTAATTGGGCTGGGATATTACTCAGCAGCTAACGGTGCCCGACCGCCTAGAACATACGAATACGCATACGATTCCTGGCTCAATGTCTACCAGTTATTCCCATACCTGTTCATATTCACAAACCGCTTGATAATAGCTTGGCTCATCAACGACGGGTTTGGGAATGATGCCATCGTCGAAGTATTGGATATTCCCGATGTGTATGGGGAAATGACCAGTTGATGGATCATCGCTCTGACTGGTTGCGACCAATCGGCGGTTTACCAGCCTCAGCGTAGCTTTATCATCATTTACCTCGGCCTGCTGTTTCCAGTCTGCGATTGCCTCACCGACGGTAGTACGCTTTTTATCATTGATGTCCTTTTTAGGAACATTCACCCAAACATGGCCGTACTCAGTGACATACAAACGGCCTGCAGTTCCCCGGTACGACTGGTACTTGTCTATAAGATCGTCGTGAGTAAATGCCGATTTAAACCGGTAGTCCCTCCACGTCCAAATGAGCTTGCCGTCAGTACTAACGCTCCATCGCTCACCGTGATTAAATGGAAACCCCTTCCAAACGCGAATTTTTTGGAAGTTAGGCGCATCTGGATCTACATCAATTTCATCAAAGTCAATAGTTCCCTCAAGTTTTCCCACGTATACAGGTATCCAACCGGAATCAATCGGTGCTTTATCGGTGTGTTTGTAGTCATCTGCTGGGATTTTTGTAATGATTTCACTATCAGCAGTTACTCTGAAGCTCCCAAATCCGCCACTTTTTCCCAGAAGCACCAATGCACGACGTAATTGATCTGGTGGTTCTGTGAAGATAGCTAGGTCACGTTGCTTCCACTTAAGTACCGGATTATGATAGTCGTCATCCGAGATCAAGCTATACCGTGAGCCACGGTACGCAGATGGCCAGGGGTCTCCCGGTTCGATGGTTACAGATTGATCTCCGTCAATTGGAACTGTCGTTGGTACTTCAATAAGTCGAGGGTTCATTATTCTATATCCTCCAAGTAGTCGTCAAAAGCACTGTAATCGCCATCTTCACCAGGATCAGCGTATAATACGCCCTTCTTCCCTGCGGCTGGTTGATTCTCAACAAGAGTGTCATTCTGTGTCGGGGTAGCTTTGCTGACTGATGGGCTACTTGTAGAGCTCTCATTTTGCCCCTCAACTGTGTCTTCCACATCACGCTGCCCCCCAGCTGTATCGTTCACAACTTGTTCGGCACTGACATGGGGAGTTTCAGAGGTATCTAACTCTTCAGTATTGAACGCCGGCGGAAGGTCAAATGGGTCTAGTTTCTTTTCCAGAGATGGAACGGGAGCTGCATCAACGAGTTCTGTTAGCGGCCCATCGTGGGCTTCTCCATCCTCAAGTACCGTACCTAGCGTCTTTAGTGAGATCTTAGCACGGCGAAGCCATGTTTCAACATGCCCCGCGTTGTAGCAATGAATATCATGCTCTTTAGCAACCGCCGTTGCTTCATCAGAAAATTTTCCACACGTAACAATAGCAAGTTCGGATGGCGATCGGATGGATGAGGGGACAGCTGGCCCATTTGCCACTGCTGTTGGGTATTCGTCTGATATGACTGTCCGTGTCGGTATGACTCTTATGGCAATTGAGGCGTGCTGCCTTCTCCACAGTAGATCTGTCTCAATGTCCTTCTCTTCAGTTAATCTGACAGTATTGCCATCGAATAGTTCAAGTACCAGGCCAATTACTCGCGCAGCTTCACGAGATGATAGATATGCAAAGTCGGATACTGTACACCGGTTCGTGAGAGAACTACGTGGAGTAACATCTACTGAGGAGGGTTGAGAAGTTGGACGCTCCTCATCTTTTCCAGTACTTTCCGGGAGAGACTCAATAATTGCTTCAAGCCGTGGTTGACGTATATCGCTAAATCCACCATTACTCATTTTTGTTACAACTGCTTCAACCTGTGACTGATAGGTATTGCTAAATTTTCGTTTGCAGAGCTGTTCTGCAATCCTCTCAGTGCTCACCTGGTTATCAAGGGCTTGTCGAATTGATTTAGATAGATCATCACTATCATACCACGAAATATGGGGTACAAATCTATCTGGACTCATCGTTGCCCCCGAAGATCGAACTTATGATTCCGACACTATATCGCTCTATGATCTTGCTATCAGATCTATCGACAACTATTATTTTATCTGACAGAATAAACCTTTTGCGACGAACCACGATGTACGCGCTATTATAATTCATATCAATCCTAGAGTAATTAACCGACACTGGGAGCTCATTGATTATTGTTTCAGGATTGTCACTACCGGGACACAACCCTCGACACGTTCGACATGTACCTTCTGAAATCATAGTCTCGGCAACAGATTGTTGGCAAACAGAGCAAGTCTCGAGATGGTCAGCACACACGTAAGAGTACAACTGGAGTATTGGGGTTTTATAACGATGTTCACTGCAGAGCTGTTTATCACCGATACCGCACGGCTGAATGTGAGACGGGCAAATGAGGCCCTCAGTCTCGTCTGAGGAGCAATCATCACAGGTGGACATATGCTTGCGACAGTGGTAGTCATCACCTTCAGTACACTTGACAGCATGTTCTCTACAGACTGGTTCATGACACGTAGCACAGCTTATCTGGTCACGGTTGCAGAGTACTCCTCCACATACGTTACAAATCCCGGCATCAGATTCGCAAACTAGGTTATTACAGGTTTTACACGGGTCACTGTCTGTTGCACAGACCAATTCTTCGCAGTCAGTGCATGAACTGATATGTGAGCTACAGAATTTGCCACCACACTCTGAGCACTGGTTACTGTGTTCTCCGCAGTATCCTGCCTCACAATCAGAACAGCTGAATATGTGATTTGAACAGAGCACTTCGCCACAGATGTTACATTCTGACCCATCCTCAGGACATATGTATTCCTCACACTCATCGCATCGGCTCAGTAGCTCTAGTGTGAAATAGCTGCCACATTCTATACAGGATGCAGAGTGATCGAAACACCGCCACTCATCTGTGCTAGCTGTTTTTCTGAGGTGGTCTGTACAAAATAGACCTTCGCAGGTTGTACATGGTTCGGTATGGCTTTCACACACAACAGCACCATCATGTGCGCAAGCGACGGAATCAGGGTCACGAACGCATCCCCCACAGTGATCACACTGTAATCGATCGTCGGGACACAGCCACTCTTCACTTTCATTCCCTCTTTCAAGTACTTCAAGCGCAAATTGGACTCCGCACTCACTGCAAGCTGCTGAATGCTCAAAACAGCGTTTCCCGTGCTCTGGTGTCTCTCTCAGGTGCTCTGAGCAAAATCGCTCCTCACACATAGTACAAGTACTGGTGTGGCTATGACACACGGTGGCACCATCTTGGGTGCAAGAGACAGAGTCATCCTCGCAAACGATTTCGCCACAGTGCTCACAGCTAGTCTGATCATTATAGCATATCATGCCCTCACATTCATTACATTGAACGAGTGAATCTAACACAAACCAGTCACTACAATCAGTACATTTTTCCGAGTGATCAAAACAGTGGAGCTCTCCTGTGTCAGCTGTTTTTCTGAGGTGGTCTGTACAAAATAGATCGTCACAGGTTGTACACGGCTCAGTATGGTTTTCACACACAACAGCATCATCATGAGCGCAGGCGGCCGAATCAGGCTCACAAACGAATTCACCACAGTGCTCGCATGTCACTCCAGCAGATGGACAATACTCCTGCTGACACTCGATACATTCTTCAGAATGACTGTCACACAATGGTTTCTCATGCTCAGTACAGATACTGGTATGGACTGAGCACAGCGCATCATCACACGTAGAACAAAACGTGGTGTGGTCTGGACAAAGATGATCGTCGCACGTACTACACGATTGTGTATGATCTTCACACAGGAAGGTCCCACATTCAGTACACTCTACGCGGTCAGATTCACAGACGTGCTTGTTACACACCCCACAAGACTCGATATGGCGAGTACCGAATGGGTCTGAGCAGACTTCGCAGTATGTGAGATCATCAGGACAGATCGTTTCGTCACACCCTGCGCAGTTTACTGCGTCATCAGTACAGGTGGGATCACCACAGATACTGCACTCAATACGGTCACTGCTACAGATCAACTCGCCACAGGTCAGACAAGAACTGAGATGGACCTCACCAAACTGGCCATTACAGATGCTACAGACATCTGTAGTTTCTGTACAGTGGTATCCCCCACAGCCGTCACAGGAAACTGCATCACTGTAGCATCGAATATCATTACACGTCTCACAAACAACACGATCATCAGGACAGAGTTGAAGATCGCATTCTGTACACACTTCGCTATGATCTGTACAAAGTGTATCTGAACACTCGTCGCAGGATTCGATGTGAGAGGGGCAGTAGAGTTCCTCGTCGACAGAGCAAGGCGTGAGATGTGTATCAGAGTGGAACTCATTGCAGACAGGACATGGCTCGCCACAAGCCAGACAAGTGGTCTGTGAGCTCTCTATACAGGTACTATGATGATGTGAACAGATTGAATTGCCACATACATCACAAGTGGTTCCACAATCGGCACACTCTACACGTCCACATAGCTCGCAAGAGAAGAGAGGAGTTTCACAATTGGGGCACCCGCTTGTTTTACACTCCTTGCAAATATTATAACATTCACTACAAACGACACCGCCGCAAGAACAGACTTGTGGACGTAACTGTGGAGTAAATGGCTCGTCACATGTGTCACAGCTAAACGAAACAACACCCTCTGTTGCAGGAGCGTACTGTACTGTCGTGGTGCCCGCATGTGTCCCATCGTCAAGTGATAACTCTAAGCCACCCGTATCGTGTCGGACGAGTGTTAGACCGACAAGAGAGATATCAACGTCAACAGTATGTCTATCAGTTAAGTTATTTATCTCAGCATTTTCTTTATTATTGAGTTCACGTAGCGTCCGCTCTACTTCGTCTTCGAGTTCATTGACCTCTTTTTGTGCTTCTCTTTCGTTCTGTTTATACCGGCGTCGTGTACTTGATTTTTGGGCGTTTCTCTTCTTTTTTCGCCATTTGCGCACCTCCTTTCGCTGCTCTGGCAACTGTGACTTTACTTCTTTGCGTCGCTGTGAGTATAGCTCCGTAATTTCTTCAACCCGGTCGGCTACTGTCTGTTTTGCCTCTTGTTCGAGTTGCTGAACCTCCGGATCAACTCGGTCCTCAACGTTTGAAACAGCAGATGAGTAGTGCTTCTGAACGGTATCTGAATCAACCTCAATATCTGATGTTTGATGTGATCGTGTTAACTGTCCTGCGTGCGACATTAATCTGTCAGTGAGGTTTGGTAATACGGCACCATTCGATACGTCTATCGAGACACTCTCAAACCGCTCTCGATGGAATGCAGAAACGCTCTCAATCTCTACAAAGAAATGAAAGGTAACTGCTGTAGCAACCTGTTGAGGGGTGAATTCTCCAACAGTAACAGAAAGCGACGAGACATCTAGTACGTCTGGGAGTTGCGTTTGCAGGTCATCAGCTGAAATGTAAATTTCGCCAACAGAGGTATTTTGTCGTCCAAGTTCGATAATTTGATTGAACGCTGGTGAACCAGGCTGTACCAGCAGCTCTTCGCGGCCTGGTGTTTGATCTTTAGGATCAAAAACGAGTGTTGTTCCGCGTTCTTCTGCGAGTGATAAAAGCGGATCCGGGAGGTCTACTTCCCAGTTATTGTCATTTTGCTGTTTGATTTCCCCTCCATATGCTTCGATCGCTGTTGCTGTGAACCGTCGGATTGCCAGCCGATTTAGTGTCCCAATATCATCAATACTCATGATGTACTCCCGAATTCAAATCCGTCAAAGACACCTTTATTGAAATCATTCATCTTCTCTGCTGCTTCTGTGTTTTCTTCTAGATCGACGGCCATCTCCTCAAAGTTGTTCTCTAATTCAACTTCGGAGTCGGCGTGACGGAGTTTTTTGAACACCTCGCGCTCGAAGTCAGAGCCCGACTTTTCCATCCGAGAGAGAATATCTCGGAGGCCGCCAATTGACTGATTAAATAGGTTTATTTTACCAAATAATTTTTCTAAAACGTGTTCTTCAATTGTATCTTCAAGCGCCATGTTGAACACATGGACTTCTCGGTTCTGTCCAATGCGATCTATTCGACCGATGCGCTGTTCGACTTTCATTGG
>Ga0209965_1000459_pt1 | contig 14596 bp, 17 predicted proteins | sample SalPon2_B_H2O_MG_FD_185707 | JGI IMG/M metagenome (GOLD analysis project Ga0209965, IMG submission 185707) | Salt pond water microbial communities from South San Francisco under conditions of wetland restoration - Salt Pond MetaG R2_B_H2O_MG... | ecosystem: Environmental > Aquatic > Non-marine...
ACATCGACGGCGTATCGGCTCACCGAGCCGACGAACCCGCCGGCCGCGACGAGCGCGATACCCCGAATTGATCGATCCATACGGGCCTGACCGACCAGCGTCGCTTGGCGATTCCGGTGTCGACGTGACACGCGAGTACGACGACTACCCGCCAACCGCGTCGCTCACTCGTGGACTCCCGCCACCGTGTGGCGTCCGTCGCTCACGGACCCGAACGAGATGGGCGGTCTCGCTCGCGTCGTCGACGACGAGTGCCTCGCCCGTCCCGCTCGGGAGTCGTGTGGCGAGATCGCCGGTCAGGTACGTTGCCTCAGCGGCCGCGAGCGCGTCGACGTCGGGACCGGCGGTGAGCCGGTGGGCGATCAGCAGGTCCGCCTGTGAGACGGCGACGTCCGGCAGCGCGCTCGGTCGCTGTGTCGCACACACGAGTGAGACGCCAGGGGCGCGTCCGCGCGTCAACAGCGTTCGGAGCGCCGCGTCGGCCACCCCGTCGAAGAACGCGTGCGCCTCGTCGACGAGCAGCCACGGCAGCTGCTCGGTCGTTCGGGCCAGTCGCGCCTCGTAGAGTCCGCGAGCGACGGCCCGAACGACTGCCCCGGCCGCCCGCTCAGGTACTCCCGTGAGGTCGATCACGACCGGGGCGCCGTCGCGGACAAGCGTCAAGATCGGCGGCGCCTCGGCATCGAAGACGCCCCACGACGCCGCCAGTTGGAGATGATTGTACACGGCGCGACGCGTTCGATCCGGAGCGTCCGTGGCCGCGACGCGGGCACCAATCGCCTCGAGAGACGGACACCGGCTCCCGTCCATGCCGTCACTGACCGCGTCGGCAACGACACGCCACAGGAGGCTCCCTGGCCCGCTCGTCGGATCGAGTCCCACGAGATCCGGCCACACTGATGGCGGGATAGCTGTCGGTCGCACCGCTGGTTCGACGACCCGTCCGTCTTCGGCAGTCACCCCCGCAAAGACGCCCATCGGGTCGACGATCACGGGAGTGACTCCCGGCGCCGCCGAAAGCCCCTCGGCGAGGACACCGAGGGTGTACGACTTCCCCGTCCCCCGCTTGCCAAAGACGACACCCGCGTGTGGTGTGTCTGCGTCCACCCACACGGCCGCTCCGTCGCTGCCGTCGCGAGCGAGGAACGACCCCAGACGCACTGCTCTTGGCGGTCGAACTCTTTTGTCGCTCTCGCCATCGTCTGCTCTTGGTTCCGCCGGTTTGTGCGGTGGATTGCCGACCCCACGCTCCCGCCCGAGCACCTCCATACACCGGGTGCCGCGTCACCGCACAAAAGCGGTCGGTGAATTCGCCGTGACCGTCCGCCCGACGATTTATATGCGATACCGCGGCCATCGGTTGTATGCCCGAGTTACGGCCGCAGACGCGTGTTCGCTCGTTTCTCGCCGACCGCCGCGCCATTGAGGGGCTCCCAGTCAGACTGGTAATCGCCCTCGTCGTTGGTGTCGCGAGCCTGAGCGTGATGATGGGGATGATAAGCGACATCGATGGCCTCGCGGCGACCGAAGTAGATGTTCGACCGGACCCGGAGGTGACGACGGCGGGAACACAAACCATCGAGGTCGCCGTCGTCGATCCAGACGGCAACCGTGTCTCGGACGCGACAGTCATCGTCCGTGGCGGATCCGCCAGGCTCGATGGGATAGCCACGGGACGAACCGATCCTGGCGGCGTCGCGAGCGTCGAGGTTGAGCCGACGCTCGGAGCGAATCAGCTCGACGGCACGCTCACAATCGAGGTCAAACCGCCGGCAGGGAGCACGTACGTCGACGAGCGGGGCAACACGGAGGTGCTCGTCGTGGCTGACTAACGCTGGGTTTCCCAGTCGATCCACTCCTGCTCCCAGCCGTGGCGGGCACGCTGCCCCTGACGGGCTAACTCCGCGTCCTCACGACGGGTGCGGTTCCGCTCGACACCGGCCTGCTCGCCGTCGATGAGCATCGGCCGTAGTCGAGCCGGTCCGCCCGTCTCCACGGTGTAAAAGCCATCTGGGGCCGCCTCCTCGACGGCCGCACTGGCGTCGCTGCCCGGTCGACGCGCATCGCCCGACCAACGCTCGATGGCGACGATCGTTTGGTCGCCAACGCCGCGTGGATAGACGACGCGCCCGTCGTCTGCGAGTTGGTCACCGCACAACGCTCGCGGCGGTGTCACCACAGCCGCCTCAAGCAGGATCCGGTCGTACGGTGCGTACTCTGGAACCCCCTGTGCCCCGTCACGGCAGTCGACGAAGACGGCGTCGTAGCCGGCATCGGCGAGGTTCGAGCGTGCGAGGTGAACGGCTTGTCGGTCGATGTCGACCGCGTGCACGTGTCGCGCGCCGGTGATCTCTGCGAGCGCCGCGCTTGTGTAGCCGACGCCCGCGCCGACGACGAGCACGTCGTCACCGGCGGTGGCGTCAAGCGCCGTGAGCAGTCTTGCGACCGTCGTCGGTGCAAGCGCCCGTGTCCCGACGGCTTCGCTCGCGCGGTCCGCGTACGGCGCGTCGTCGACGAACGCCTCCCGCGGGACCGCCTGTAGCGCGTTCAACACCGCCCCGCCGAGCGGCTCGCCTAGCCGGTGTTCGAGCCCCTCGATCATGTCGGCACGCAGCGCCGCCTCGTCCATACCCGACCTCGGCGGTGTGGCGATTAAAACTGCACGCCTCGCCCGGCGTCACTCGACGTCGATCCGATGGGTGTCGACGGCGGACCGCTTCGGCAGTGTGACCGTGAGCACGCCGGCGTCGTACGTGGCTGTCGCTCTCCCCGCGTCGACCGTCGCACCGACCGGCACGCGACGGGAGACGTCTCCGCGGCGACGCTCGCGGATCTGGTAGGTGCGCTCGTCGGTCGATGGCGATTCACCATCGTGGGTCGCCTCATCGTCCCCGTGGTCTGCTCCAGCGTCATCGTGGGTCGCCTCATCGTTATCGTGGGGTGCCTCAGCGTTATCGTGGTTCGCTTCGGCCGCCTCTGGCTCCCCGATCGAGGCAGCGTCTTCGACCGGAGTCGCAGCGATCGTGAGCACGCCGTCGTCGAATTCGACGGTGATAGACTCTTCCTCGTAGCCGGGGAGGTCGGCGGCTACGGTTACCGCGTCTGGACCATCGATGACGTCGACCGGCACCCGGCGGCCACCGGGTAGTTCGAAGCTCGCACCGATCTTCCCGAGCTCCTGATCAACGCGTTCGACCAGCTCTTCGACGTCTGTGAACGGATCACGTCGGTTCATATAGGTCAAAATTGGCGCCCGATCGACTTCAATATGTGGTCACAAGAGCCGCCAGTAGTACGGGCTCACGAATCCCTCGATCACGGCCGCGATGGCCATGAGCACGCCAACTCCGACGGTCACCCAGAATGCGTGTTCAAGGGCGTCTGCGAGCGCTGTTCGCCGCAGACGACCACGGTACGTGCGCCAGGCGACGACACCGAGACGGACACCCACAGCTCCGGAGATAATAATCGCGGGGATCTCGAGGAGCCCATGTGGCGCGACGAACGCGATAAGCGCCCCGCGGTTCACCTCAAGTGCAGCGACGCCACCGAGGATGGCCCCATTGAGCGCAATCGACACCACCGCTGGGACGGCCAGTGCGATCCCGCCGAACGCGGTCGCCATCGCAACCGTCCAGTTGTTGCCGAAAAACGTGATCGTGGCAACCGGTGGCATGTGGCCAACGAGTCGGGCCTCGATCGACGTCGACACCGCGCCGGCGAACGGCTCCGCAGCGGCCCAGCCACCGATCCCGGCCCCGACGCCGACGGCGACCACGAAGAGGTGGGTCACCGGTGTCCGTCGGACGAATCCGGTGAGCTCGCTCCACCCGCGACGGAGCCCGCCGGTGATCTGTTCGACCGGTCCGACAGCGGGCGCCCCACCGGGGTCGACCACCCCGCGGTGGTCGCCGTAGAGCGCGGTCTTCACGATGTCGAGCGCCGGCGCAGCGACGACGGCGCTCCCCAATGCGACGAGGGCGCTTCCGCCGAGATACACGGCGCCGGAGGCCGCAGACGAGATGGCAACCAAGACGCCCGCGGCCACAACGAGGTACGCAGCGGCGTCGACGGGATTCGCCCGGATGAACCCCCCGGCGCCAGACACACCGTCGAAGACGCCGACGTCGTCTACGACGATGGCTGCGGGCGCGAACGCGAAGACGACACGGACGAGCACCAGCGCGCTGCCCGCGACGAGCAGCATACCGAGCCCGACGAGTGCTCCGGCGAACGGTCCGGCGACGAGGCTGATGACCCCGACGACCCCTCCGGCGAGCGCGGTGATGCCGATCCAGAGAACGATCTCTGCGACGTACAAGCCGAGAAACGTCTGCCACCGACGGCGACTCCCAGCGACCCCGGCCGTCCCGCCGCGATCACCGCGAATTCGGGCGGCGACGGCGCTCATCTGTCCGGCTGAGACCGCCGCGTACGCGAGGATCGCGATGAGTGTCGTGAGGAAAACGCCGCCACCAAGGAGACCCAACGCGGTCGGTGATGCAAGCGGTTCGACAACCGGTTCGACGTCGCGCGCCCAGCGAGCGATCGCTTCTGGGTCATCCCCGGATGGCGGTGTCAGGTCCGCCCCCGCAAGCGCGTCGACGGCAGCGTCTAGTCGACCGGTCAACTCGGCGTGGAGGTATGCCCCGGCGAGCGCGAGCAACAGCCCGGTACGAGCGATTGCCGGCACGGCCGTCCCGAGAAGGTAAAACGGCAGGAGGTCGGCCGGCCGCCGTCGGAGGGTCGTCACGGTGACGGCGACGGCCGTCGATAGGTCCATACTGGCGATTCGGTCGTCTCGCACTTAATTCCCGCCGCGGGCGTCGATCACTCGTCGGGGTACTTTGGTTCGCGTCGCTCGGCACGCGAGAGCGCGCGCTCTATCACGGCGCGAACGCTGTCCGGCCCGTCAGCAGCCCGATAGACGTCTCCGTGGCCCGGATACATCGCCGCAACCGTGTCCGGGAGCTGCTCGAGGAGTCGCTGGAGACTGGCGATCAATCGCTCGCGTGACTGTCCAGGGGCATCGGTCCGGCCAAACGACCCGTCGTCGAACGCGCCGTCATTGTAGACGACGACGTCGCCGGTATAGATCCGCGTGTCGCCGACGAGTGAGACGTGGTCGGGAGCGTGGCCTGGCGTCTCGACGACGGTGCACGTCTCGTCACCGATGTGTACCTCGTCGCCGTCGGTGAGCGAGTCGTCTCTACGCGGGTGGTCGGCGGCCGCGAGCAGGCGCGCGTCGAACCGATCGAGCACCGCGTCGAGCTCGCCAACGTGGTCGCGGTGCTGGTGGGTTACCACTACCTGGTCGACCGTGTCGACGTGGTCGGCGATCACGGCGTCCACGCCGGGCATTGTCCCGGCATCGACGAGCGTCGGTCGCTCGCCGGGGACGAGGTACGCGTTACAGGTGAACGACGTCGCATCAGCAGTGACACAGATCGGCTCCATGTGTCTGATTGGCGCCGGCCGGGTGAAAAACCGCACGTGCGGGCCCGGCGAGGGATTTATTCCGCGCAGGCCAGTAGTAGTACACACACATGGGTTTCGGGAGCTACGACGAGTCCGAACAGGAGAACCAGGACCTCGACGCGGACTTCGACGACGAAGACGGCGTTCGCGCTGCCCAGGAGACCCACGACGGATCCGTCGAGTACGAACCAGGCGCATCGAACGACGAACTCCTCGATCGGCTCGAAGAAATCAAAGCTGAGGAGTGACCCCGCCGAGTCGCACGCTCGGCGTCGCCTTCTCCGACGGTGACCGTGTGAGCCGAATCGCGGGCGCAATCTGTCGAGCCGACGGTACCGTCGATGGCCTTGCGTACGACGCATGCACTGTCGGCGGAACCGACGCAACCCAGGCGGTTCGTTCACTCGTCACCGACCTCGGCCGCGAGGACGTTCGCCACGTCTCACTCGCCGGTGTTGCCCCCGCGTGGTTCAACCTACTCGACCTGGAAGCGCTCCAAGCGGCAATCGACCGTCCCGTCACCGCCGTGAGCTACGAGGCGAGCGACGGCCTCGAGCCGGCGCTGCGTGAGGCCTTCGACGGTGAGGCACTCGAGACTCGACTGTCGACGTACCGGTCGCTTCCGTCGCGCCATCGCGTCGACCCGTTCACTGACGACGAGTCGGCCGCATCCGCGACTGGTCGGTCGACCACACCTACGACCGCCGCCGACCCGAATCGCGATCTCGCACCGCTTTTTGTCCGGGCCGTCGGTATCGACGCCGACCGCGCCGCGACGGTCGTCCGCTCGCTCGTCCGAGCGGGATTCCGCCGACCCGAGCCGCTTCGCGTCGCTGGAATCGCGGCAGGTGCCCACCGCGCGGCGACGCCCGACCACATCGACTCCGCGTAGTGGGTGGAGTGACGACACCGACGGAGCTGGGGAGTGGCGACGGCAGGAACCGGGTCTCCGTGCCGATGGATATAATCCACCGCCAGCCGAGCCCCACGGTGTGACCGACAGCCGCTTCGCTGACCGTGCGACGATCGAGCGGACGCCAACACACGCGGCCGCGCTCGACTGTCTTGCGGCCGGTATCGACGCCGCGCTCCCCGCGTCGGTCGTCGATGAGGCCGTTACGGTCGACAGCGGGACACTTCAGATCGCCGACGTCGACGGGACGACCACGAGCGTAGACCTCGACGCGTACGACCGGATCCTCCTCCTCGGTGCAGGGAAGGCTGCGGATGGCCTCGCGTCGGCGCTCGCCAAGCGGCTCGGCGACCGGATTGACGGTGGGGCAGTCGTCACGACGGATCCGGACGACGCGGCGAGCGAGCCGTTCGCGGTGCTGGCTGGCGACCATCCTCGGCCGACGGCCCGTGGGACCGAGAGCGCGAAACGAGTCCGCGAGGTTGCTGCGGCGGCAGGCGAGCGTGACCTCGTCCTCGTCGCGCTCACTGGCGGTGGGAGCGCGATCCTCGCGGCCCCGGCCGACGGGATCCCCGTTGCGGCCCTCCGAACACTCACCGACGAGCTGCTCGCGTCCGGCGCCTCAATTGGGGAAATAAACGCCGTCAGAAAACATTGTTCGGCGGTCAAAGGCGGCCGCCTCGCGGCACTCGCTGCCCCCGCACGGGTGGTGACGCTCGCCGTGAGTGACGTGGTCGGTGACGACCCGGCCGTGATCGCAAGTGGGCCGACGACGCCAGACACCACCACGTTCGCGGACGCTATCGACGTCACCGAGCGCTACGACCTCGACGTCCCATCCACGGTTGACGCACACCTTCACGCGGGAGTCGCCGGCGAGCGCCCCGAGACGCCGACGGCTTCTCACCCGGCGTTCGACCGCGCGTCGGGGGTCGTGCTCGCCAACGGCGAGACAGCGCTGACGGCGGCGGCCCACGCAGCTGAGCGGCACGGCTACGACGCCACAATCGTTGCGGCCGACATCGAGGGTGACGCCGGCACGGCCGGCCGCGAGCACGCTGCGCTCGCCGAGAGGTGTGTCGACACCGGCTCACCGGTGTCGCCACCCGCGGTGCTCCTCTCTGGCGGCGAGACGACGGTACGGCTCTCTGAGACGCCGACCGAACCGGGCGTCGGCGGTCCAAACGCTGAGTTCGTCGTGCGCGCTGGGCTCGCGCTTGACCGCGAGGATATCGTCGTCGCCGCTGTTGACACCGACGGAATCGACGGGGCGAGCGACGCGGCCGGCGGCATCGTTGACGCCGAGACGGTAGCCGACGAGGCCGCTCGCGAGGCGCTCGCACGACACGATGCCGCCTCGCTGTTGGCCGACGCGGACGCGCTGGTACGAACGGGACCCACAGGTACGAACGTGAACGACCTTCGCGTCGTCGCTGTCGGGCCCGGTGTCACCGATGGCGGTGACGATTCGGCGAATGCTATCGACTCGGAGGCCCGGTGAGACCGACCGAACTTATGCCGCCGCCGGGCCGATCTGGTCCATGAGCGAAGATCCACCGCAGCTCGATGAACACCTAGAGGTCGGAACCTGCGAGCGATGTCCGGCGCTCGTCGCGTCGCGCACGCAGATTGTCGAGGGGGTCGGACCGGTCGACGCGGACCTCCTGTTCGTCGGCGAGGGCCCGGGGGCGTCCGAAGACGAGCAGGGTGAGCCGTTCGTCGGGCGGTCCGGCGACGTCCTCGACGAGGCGCTTCGCGACGCTGGACTCGCCCGAGCGGATGTCCGAATCACGAACTGCGTACGGTGTCGACCACCGGACAACCGCGATCCGACCGCCGAGGAACTCACGAACTGTCGCGGCTACCTCGAGGCGGAGATCGACCGGCTTGACCCGACGCTCATCGTCACCCTCGGGAAGGTGCCGAGTGAACACCTGCTCGACCGATCGGTGGCGATAACCGGCGAGTCGGGCGACATCGTCGACATCCGGATCGCAGACGCGTCGCGTCGCACCCTGCTTTCCGTCCATCCGGCGGCGACACTGTACGACCGGAGCCAGCGGGCGGGTTTCTTCGAGACGATCGCGATGGCGGCCGAACTGACTGGGGCCGGTAGCGCCACCGGAACCGGGGGCGACGGTCAATCGCGGCTCGGTGAGTTCTGAGCGGGGGCTGCTCGGTGCGGGGGTCTCCAAGGTACCACTATCTGCCGGCTCTCGGGGTGCACGTGTCGGTTTGTGGACGAGTACATACGCAACATAGTAAATGATTAGTCGTCCGAGACGGTGTTTATCCGTGTATGTCCGACAACAGGTGGTCGGCGAATCGGCGAACGTTTCTCACGACAGCGGGCGCGGCCGGAGTCGCTGGGCTCGCAGGCTGTTCCGGTGGTGGCGGCTCCGCTGGTGACGAGGGGTCTAGCGGGGAGGGTGACGCATCGAGCGATGGTGAGACGACGGGGTCGACCGAGTCGACGCCGACGGCACAGTTCATCTTGAATCCCGCAGAGGCGGACGTCGAGATCGAACAACAGTACCAGCCGATGTTCGAGTACCTCGAGTCCGAAGTCGACGTCGCGATCGAACCGGATCGCGCGGCGAGCTACACGGCGACGCTCCAGGCGATGCGCAACGATCAGGGGGAGATCGCGGATATCTCGCCGTCTGCGGTGGTCGCTGGCGAGGGTGTCGTCGATATCGTTGGCGTTCGGATCGCCTACGGCGCGGCCCAGTACTTCTCGACTGTCACCACCACACCCGACTCAGGGATCGAGTCGCTGAGCGACCTCGAGGGCGAGCTGATCTACATGGGCGATATCCTCTCTGTGTCGGGGACACTCGTGCCGCTTACCGTGTTACAGGACGCCGGACTCGACATCGGAAGTGCCCCCGACGGGGACGCTGTTGACTTCGACGCAGAGTACTCCGATCACACCACGGCCCGCGAACAGATGGTTCAGCGTGACGACGTGATGGCGGCGACGACCGGCGCGTTCTCGTCTGCCCCGTTCGTTCCACAAGCGCAGTTCGAGGAGCTGTCACAGGACTTCGTCGACATCTCAGCGGAGTACGAGGGCGCCGGCGACGAGATCGAGTCGTCTGGCACCGAGCTCCAGCTGATTGCCGTCTCTGACCCGATCCCGCGAGCGCCACTCGTTACCCGCAGCAACTGGGACTCCCCGGTGAAAGCAGAGATCGAGGAGGCAATATTGAACGTGACCGAGTCGGATCTCAGCCATGGCGACGACTATGGCGGTGAGCCGCTCTGGTTCACCGGCGTCCAGGCGGGTGACTACGAGGACTACACCATGATCGCGACCGTGATGGACGAGCTCGGCCTCGAGTTCGAAGACCTCTCGTAACGACAGCCAACCACCACACACCACATGAGTCGCATTACGGTCGACGGCCTCACGAAGCGGTTTGGCGATACTGTCGCGCTTGATGACGTCTCCTTTGAGATCCCCGGCGACGAGTTCGTCGTCGTGCTCGGTATCTCCGGATCTGGGAAGTCGACGCTACTCCGGTGTCTCAATGGCTTGGAGACGCCCACGGCGGGGACGGTTCGTATCGACGACGCGCCGGTCACGGGTCCGCGCGACGACATCGCGATGATCTTCCAACAGCACAACATTATCGGCCAGATGACCGCGTACTCGAACGCGCTCACCGGGTCGCTCAACCGCAACTCGTTCGTTCGCTCGCTGTTCCAGCTCCAGGACGCAGACGACAAGCTCCACGCGTTGGACGCACTGGAAACTGTCGGGCTCTTAGACGAAGCCCAACAACGGGCCCGGCAGATGTCGGGTGGCCAACAACAGCGGGTCGGGATCGCCCGTGCGCTGGTGCAAGACCCGAGCGTGTTGCTGGCCGACGAGCCGGTCGCGAGCCTCGATCCGGGCTCCGCCCAGCAGGTGATGGGGTACCTCCGAACCGCAGCACGCGACCGGGGACTGACCGCGATCATCAGCCTCCATCAGGTGAACCTCGCGCGGAAGTTCGGGGAGCGCTTTATCGGGCTCCGGAACGGCCGGAAGGTGTTCGACGGCTATCGCGACGCGTTCGATATGGATGTGATAGACGAGATATACGGCGACATCGACACCGAAGAGCTGTTCGCGCCCGAGGGCTCGACGAGCGGCGATGCCGCCTCAGCCGGCGGCTCCGTGAGAGACGGACCGACGGGTGACACGACGGAGGCGACACCTGACGGGGGGAGTCGACAGTGAGTCACTCCGACCGCGTCCGCGACCGGTACGCCGACATTGCCCTCGCGCGCAAGGTCCGCGTCGTGGTGCTCGCGATTGGCGTCGTCGTCACGACTGCGGCGTTCTACTACGCCCTCACGTCGGTCGGGTTCTTTGCGGCGAATATCCCGCGGTACCTCCCGAACTTCCTCGGTGCTCTCGGTGACTTCTTCCCGTTTCTCACCCTTTCGTTTCCGTACGTCGACCCGGCGGGGTTCATCGAATACTGGACGTTCATCGAGGAACGGAACCTGATCTGGGGCGGGTTCGGCGGTGACACACCGTTGCTCGGAGAGGCCGGCATCACGCTGGCGATGGGCTTTGCCGGCACGGTCATGGGGTTCCCGTTGGCGCTGTTGTTCGGCGTCCTCGGATCGGGACGGGTCACGCCGTTCCCGTTCAACTTCCTCTTTCGCGGGGTCATGTCGTCTATTCGCGCGATCCCCGCATTAGTGTGGGCGCTGATTTTCATCCCGCTTGGCGGCATCGGTCCCGTGACCGCAACGCTCGCGATTGCGACGGACACGATCGGTAACCTCGGACGGCTCTTTACCGACGAACTTGAGGAGATCGAAGACGGTCCGATCGAGGCGATGGAGACGACCGGCGCGAACAAACCACAGACGATCACCTTTGGGATGCTCTCACAGGTGACGACGCCGTTCATCGCGTGGACCCTGTACATCTTCGAAATCAACGTTCGGATTGCCGTCTCACTCGGTATCATCGGCGGCGGCGGCCTCGGACAGGTGTTGAGCGTCCAGCAGGGGCTGTTCGCGTTCACCAACATGATGGCGACGATCCTCGTCATCCTGGCGTTGATCATCAGCGTGGAGGTCGTCTCTCAGCGGGTTCGGTCGACGCTGCGCGCAGACGAAGAAACGCAGGGACTCGTCTCGCTCCTGCTTGGGTTCCCCCAGCGGATGGCCGAGTCGGTACTGAAGTGAGCCGAAGGGAAACCGACTTTTCCTCGCCCGACAACGGGAACGTATGCACTCGTTTGAACCGCCCGCGGAGACGCTGGCGGACATCGTCCTCGTTGACTACGGCCTCGGAAACCTCCGCTCTGCGTCTCGCGGGCTGGAGCGGGCGGGCGCGGCCGTCGAGATCACCGACGACCCCGAAGCGTTCGCGGCCGCAGACGGGGTCGTGCTCCCGGGTGTTGGTGCGTTCCGCGAGGGGATGGAAAACGCCGGCCCGCTTCGTGAGGCGCTCACTGACCACGCCGCGGCGGGTCGCCCGCTTTTTGGCATCTGTCTCGGCATGCAGATGCTTCTCACCTCCAGTGAAGAAGCCGACCACGAGGGCGAAGGCGAGGTGACCGGCCTCGACCTGATTCCCGGCACCAACGTCCGGTTCGACGTCGACCGGAAGGTCCCACACATGGGGTGGAACGAGTTGGTTGTTGAGCGCGATCATCCCCTCGTCGCCGGGGTTGACGGCGACCACGCCTACTTCGTCCACTCGTATTACGCCGAGCCTGCCGACCCGGCCGCGGTCGTCGCGACAGCGGACTACGGTGTCGACTTCCCGGCGGTCATCGCCAACGACGCCGGCAACGTCTTCGGCACGCAGTTCCACCCCGAAAAGAGCGGGGAGACGGGGCTTCGGATACTCCGGAACTTCGTCGAGTACTGCACAGAGTAGGCGAGACCACCCACTCAGAGACCGTCGTATGGCCCGGCTTTTGCCGCCGTCAACCGGTCGACCTGTGCGGGCGACAGGTCGATCGACGCGGCCGCGAGGTTCTCGTGGAGCTGCTCGACAGTCCGTGCGCCGACGATCGGCGCGGTGACCCCGTCGCGGTGACACAGCCACGCGAGCGCGACCTGTGCCGGCGTGGCGTCGACTGCGGTGGCGACCGCGTCAAGCTCCTCGTGGACGTCGAAGTTCTCTGAGGTGAGGTACGACTCCCGGAAGCGACTCGAGGCTGCCACCTTCGAGCCGGCCGGCACGTCGGCGTCGCGGTCGTACTTCCCGGTCAGAAACCCTTGCCCGAGCGGACTCCATGGGCAGACGGCGAGCCCCTGCTGGCGGGCGAACGCCAAGTAATCGCCTTCGATCTCGCGGTCGACGAGGTTGTACCGCGGCTGGAGGACGGTGAACGGCTCCCATCCGTTCGTGCGGGCGATCTCGTTCGCCCGGGCGACCTTCCAGGCGTTCGGTCGGTGCGTTGAGGCGCCGAGGTAGTGGACGCGGCCTGACTCGACGAGGCCGTTGAGCGTCTTCATCAGCTCCCGGGCGTCGGTCTGGTCGTCCCAGCGATGGATGTAGAGCACGTCGACGTAATCGGTGTCGAGCCGCTCGAGCAGTGCGTCGATCCGGTCGCGGACGTTCTTGCGGTTCGTGCCGCGACTGTTCGGGTCGCCGTCGCGGATCTGCCAGAAAATCTTCGAGGCAATTGTGTATCGCTCGCGGTCGCGCTCAGCGAGCCACTCGCCGATCCACCGCTCACAGCTGCCGCCGCCGTAGACGTCGGCGGTGTCGATGTACCGACCACCGGCGTCGGCGTACGCGTCGAGCAACTCGTGTGCGCGGGTCTCGTCGATCTCGGTTTCGCCCGCCTCGTTCACCCGTCCGAACCGCCAGGTGCCGAACTGGAGCTCGCTCGTCTGGAGGCCGGTGCCCGTGAGTTCAGTGAACTCGAGGTCTCTCTGGACCGGAGTGTTCGTCATCGATTGACCCTCACAGGCCGACGAGAAAAACCCGGAGGACTCACCGGGGCGCGCCGAACCGGCCGGGTGGCTCGACACAACTCACAAGCCTGTGGCGGCCGTTCACACGGTATGAATCGAATCGCGGTGCAACGCGCGTGGGACGAGGTGGCGGAGACGTACGCCGAGCGCCGCGACCCGTCCGGCTCGGACGCAGCACTACTCGACGACCTCCGGGCCGACCTCCCCGCCGACCCAGCCGTGCTTGATGTCGGCTGTGGCGACGGCGCCCGGACGCTCGCGAACCTCCCTGCGGGGAGCGTCGGCCTCGATATATCCAGACGGGGGCTCGAACTCGCGCGCGAGACCGTCCCGGATGCCCGGCTGGTCCACGGTGAGTTGTCCACGCTCCCGTTCGCGGCCAACCGGTTCGACGCGGTGACCGCGTACCACGCGGTGTTTCACGTCGCACGCGAGCGACACCCGACGGTCTACCGTGAGTTCGCTCGGGTGCTCCGTCCTGGCGGTCGGCTGCTCATGACGCTGCCGGCCGGCCGGTTCGAGACGGTGCGCCGCGGATGGATGGGCGGCCGTATGTTCTTTTCAGCGCCGGGGCGCACACAGACGCTGGACCAGCTTCGGTCGGCCGGATTTGGCGACCTCGAGACGATGACCGCAACCGACCCACTCGGCAGCAGCACGGAGTTTGTGACCGCAACGATGGATGAGGGAACCGATGCCGACTGACGTCGACGGTCCCGACGACGCGGCCGCCGACGCGACACCGCTCGAAGACGTCCCACACGACGTTCGGGCGGCGCTCACACAACTACTCGCGGAGGCACAAACAGCGGCGCGAGCCGACGAGACCGAGACTGCGACAGCGCTCCTCGAGACCGCCGAGACGGTCGCGACGAACAAGCTGCCGCCCGGCGACCGACGCGACCGAGTCCGCCGTGGCTGTGTCGCGGCCGCCGACGCGCTTCCCGACGCCGCGCTTGCGGCTGCGTACGCCGAGGCGGCTCGGTCGTACGTCGTCGAGGAGTGACCTCTTTGGTCCGAACGGCTTTGTTGACCCGAGCCGTTCACGGCCTATGCGCGTGGCTTCGCTTCTCCCGTCCGCGACCGAGATCCTGGTCGCACTCGGCGTCGAGCCGGTCGGCGTCTCACACAGTTGTGATCACCCGCCGGTCGTCGACGCGCTTCCGACGCTGACGAGCACCGTCGTCGACCACGCCGGGCGCTCGGCGGCCGATATCGACGCCCAGATGCGGTCTGTCGACGGCGCGGTGTACGACCTTGACA